>Ga0208080_1000591_pt1 | contig 18191 bp, 10 predicted proteins | sample NGESurdeep092012_3_FD_184476 | JGI IMG/M metagenome (GOLD analysis project Ga0208080, IMG submission 184476) | Arctic peat soil microbial communities from Barrow, Alaska - NGEE Surface sample 210-3 deep-092012 (SPAdes) | ecosystem: Environmental > Terrestrial > Soil > Wetlands > Peat ...
CGGCCCTGGCCCAGCGTGCCGAGGGCCGCGTCGGCACGTCGGCGCCACGCATCGACGGCACCCCCAAGGTGCTCGGATCCTTCGAGTACGGCAGCGACCTGTCGACGGAGGGGATGCTGTTCGGGGCCACCGTTCGGAGCCCTCACCCGAGCGCCCGTATCCGTTCGATCGACGTGTCCGGGGCCCTGGCGGTGGACGGCGTCCGCAGCGTCCTGACGGCCGACGACCTGCCGGCCACACGCACGTTCGGGTTGGAGTTCGCCGACCAGCCGGTGCTGGCGTGGGACGTGGTCCGCTACGCAGGCGAGCCGGTGGCGATCGTGGCAGCCGATCATCCGGAGCTGGCTCGCCTCGCGGCCGCCGCAATCCGCGTGGAGTACGAGCCGCTGCCCGCCGTCACCGACATGGAGGCCGCGCTGCACCCGGACGCGCCGAAGGTCGCCGAGGCCGGGAACGTCCTGCGGCACGTCCACATCGTGCATGGCAACCCGGACGCCCAGGCCGAGGTCTGGGTCGAGGGCTACTACGAAGTTGGCATGCAGGATCAAGCGCCGCTGGGGCCGGAGGCCGGGCTGGCGATCCCGGCCCAGGACGGCGGGGTCGATCTATACGTCTCCACGCAGTGGCTCCACGTCGACCGCACCCAGATCGCCCCGTGCCTCGGCCTCCCGGAAGAGAAGGTCCGCTTGTACTGCGCCGGCGTGGGGGGAGCCTTCGGGGCCCGCGAGGACCTGCACATGCAGATCCACGCATGCCTGCTGGCGTTCGCCACGGGGCGCCCGGTCAAGATGTCGTACGGCCGCGAGGAGTCCTTCTACGGCCACGTACACCGCCATCCGGCGCGGATCTGGGCCCGCACGGGGGCTCGCCGCGACGGCACCCTGGTGAACGCGCACGTGCGTCTTGTCATCGATGGCGGCGCCTACACCTCGTCGTCCGCGGCGGTGATCTTCAACGCCTCCACGTTCGCCGCCGGGCCCTACGAGGTGCCCAACGCGCTGATCGACGGGACGGCCGTGTATACCAACAATCCGCCGTGCGGCGCCATGCGCGGGTTCGGGGCGGTGCAGGTGTGCTTCGCCCATGAAGGCCAGATGGACAAGCTGGCGGCGGCACTGGGCATGGACCCCGTGCAGCTCCGCCTGAAGAACGCCCTGCACACCGGATCGGTCCTTCCCACCGGGCAGGTGATCCACGGGTCGGCGCCGGCCCGCGAGGTGATCGAGAAGTGCGCGGCGCTTCCCCTGCCGCCGGACATTCCGCCGGACGACCGGGACCCGGTGACGCTGCCCGGCGGTGCCGGGAATGTCGGCCGCAGGGAGCACGTTCGGCGCGGCGTGGGGTTCGCCCTGGGCTACAAGAACATCGCCTACAGCGGGGGGTTCGACGATTCCTGCGAGGCGAGGGTGCGCCTCGAGCGGGGGGGCCACGGGCCGCTGGTGACGATTCACACTGCCGCGGTCGAGGTCGGGCAGGGCCTGCACACTGTGCTTGCGCAGATCGCCCGTACCGAGATCGGGGTGGACGACGTGGTCGTCTTGCAGCCCGACACCAGGGTAGGAACGGCCGGATCGACCTCCGCGTCGCGCCAGACCGTCATGGCTGGCGGTGCCGTGGCCACCGCGTGCGCCGCGGTTCGGGAGCGCCTCTTCGGGCGCGTCGTGGCCCGCGCGGCTGCGACGGGCGTGCCACCGCAGGGTCCGCTCCGCCTGGCGGAGGGCCGGGTGTTCGCCGGCGAGATGCCGATCGGTGAGATCGCCGACTTTCTTGATCCTCCGCTGGAGGCCAGCGAGGTGTTCCGACACCGGCCGACGACTCCGCTCGACGAGCATGGCCAAGGGGACCCCCACGTCATGTTCGCCTTCGGCGCCCAACGGGCGGTCGTGGAGGTGGACGAGGATCTCGGTCTGGCGCGGGTGGTGCAGCTTGCCGCTGTCCAGGACGTGGGACGCGCCTTGAACCCGCGTGGCGTCGAGGGCCAGATCGAGGGCGGCTCAGCGCAAGGCCTGGGACTTGCGCTGTTCGAGGAGGTACGCCTCCGGGAGGGGCGGATCCAGAACGCCTCGTTCACCGACTACCTTCTGCCGACGATCCTCGACATGCCGCCGGTGGTGTCCGACGTGGTGGAGGAGCCCGAACCGAACGTGCCGTTCGGAGCGAAGGGCGTCGGCGAGGGCGCGACCATCGTCGCAACGTCCGCGATCATGGCTGCGCTGCGCAACGCGACCGGCAGGGAGCTGAACCGGGTCCCGGTGACCCCCGACGACCTTGTCGGGCTGGCGCCGCCTCGTGCCAGCAAGGGGCCGCCCGCGGTGCCTGACGTTCCTGGTCCGCGTCCCGTGTTCGAATACCGAACGAAGACGTGAGAGGGATCTCGCCCGTCGCATCACCGCCGCTCGTGACCACCGAAGTCAGGACGGTTCAACGCTACGTAGGGCGGCCGGTGGTCCTCCCCTGCCCGACCCGCCGCGAAGGTCCACGCGTGGGCATGTCGCCGCGAACTGAATGAGGACCTCACTCCCACGCGATCCAGCCCTTGAGATCGGCTGGTCCCCTACCCTCCATCGAACGTCGGTCAAATCCACAACAGGCCGAATGGCACTTAGGACAGGGCGCTGGACTGTGGCACAGTACGCCCCCAGGAGTGATGTCAGACGACTAGCGTCTGACGCCAGGGGTGGAGCTCTCGAGTCAGGGCCCTGCCAGCGGTGCCTCTACGCTGTGCCCAGGGGCGCCAGAGCGGCGGACGCGCGTCACGTCTCCATGGCCCTTGGGATGCGTGTTTCGGCCGGTTCATGAAGATTGCCTGGCGAACCTGAACCCAACTGGAGGCGTCAGAGATGCGACTCGCGAGTCGAATGGAGCGCATCGGGACGGAGACCGCGTTCGAGGCGGCCGGGCGTGCCCGCGAGCTCGAGGCCACCGGCGTCGACGTGGTGCACCTGGAGGTCGGCGAGCCCGATTTCGACACGCCCGCCAACATCCGGGCGGCGGCAAAGCGGGCGCTCGACGAGGGCAAGACCCACTACGCGCCGTTCGCCGGAATCCCCGAGCTGCGTGCCGCGATCGCCGACGACGCCACCGCTCGCAAGGGCTTCCCGGTCGCTCCCGAATCGGTCTTCGTCACGGTGGGCGGCAAGGGCGTGATGCTCTACGCGATCGAGGCGCTGGTCGATGACGGCGATGAGGTGATCGTGCCCGATCCGGGCTACCCGATCTACGAATCGCTGGTGAGCTGGATCGGCGGTACGGCGATCCCGATCCCGATTCGCCAGGCAAACGGGTTCCGTCTCGACCCCGACGAGCTCGCCTCCCTCGTCACGCCGCGCACCAAGATGATCGTGCTGAACTCCCCGGCCAACCCGTCCGGCGGCGTGCTCACGCGAGCGGACATCGAATCGATCGCGGAGCTCGCGCAGGCCAACGACCTGGTCGTCCTGGCCGACGAGATCTACGGCCGCATCCTCTACGAGGGCGAGCACGTCTCCATCGCGAGCCTGCCGGGCATGGCCGAACGGACCGTGGTCCTCGATGGGTTCTCCAAGACGTACGCCATGACCGGCTGGCGCCTTGGCTACGCGATCGTGCCGGACTGGCTGGCCTTTGCCTTCGGGCGGCTGATCATCAACTCGGTCAGCAACGTCGCCAGCTTCGCGCAGTACGGCGCAGTCGAGGCGCTGCGCGGCCCGCAGGACGACGTCGACGCGATGGTCGCGGAGTTCCACGCCCGGCGAGACCTGATCGTCGACGGGCTCAACGCGATCCCGGGCATCAGCTGCCTGCGGCCCTCGGGCGCCTTCTACGTTCTCCCCGACGTGTCCGGCACCGGGCTCTCCGGGGCCGACCTCGCCCACCGATTGCTCTACGAGGCGGGGGTCTCGACGCTGGCCGGGACGGCGTTCGGCGGGGTGGCAACGGACCACATCCGGCTCAGCTACGCGACCTCGCAGGCGAACATCCGCAAGGCGCTCGACCGGATCGGGCAGTTCGTGGACAAGCTGGCGGTGTCGGCGTAGGGCCGGGCCGATACGAAGACGGCGGAGGGATGGCATCCGTGACCGACACTGGCGGGCTGACCCGGGTCGACGAGCTGTACGCGGAGGCCGAGCGCCAATTCGCGGACTGGGAGGTCGTGAAGGACCTGGTCGACGAGATGATCGACCTGTCCCTGAACTACCGCCAGTCGGGGCATCCCGGCGGCAGTCGATCCAAGGTGCACCTCTTCCTCGCGCTGCTCCTCTCGGGCGCCATGCGCTGGGACATCCGCCGCCCCTGGCGCCCCTTTGCAGACCGGTTCGTGCTCTCGGCCGGGCATACGGTGCCGCTCGTGTATGCCACCCTGGCCGTCCTCAACGAGACGCTCCGGGCGCGCCACGAGTGGACCGGCGACCCGCGGTTCGCCTTCCCCGACGAGGGCCGCTGGGCGCTCACCTGGGAGGACCTGCCGCGCCTGCGGCACCGCGGCGGCCTGCCGGGGCACCCCGAGATGGAAGGCAAGACCCTCTTCCTGAAGTTCAACACGGGCCCTTCCGGCCACGGCATGCCGCCCGCCGCGGGCGAGGCGCTGGCCCTCAAGCTCGCCGGCTGCGAGGACGTGCGGGTCTTCGCCGTCGAGGGCGAGGGTGGCCTGACGCCGGGCGCCAGCCACGAGACGCGCAACGCGGCGTGGGGCCTGGGGCTCTCCAACCTGGTGTTCCTGGTCGACTGGAACGATTTCGGGATCGACGAGTTCCGCGCCTCCTCGGTCGTGCCTGGGACGCCCGAGACCTGGTTCGCCGCGTACGACTGGCGGGTCACCGGCACGCCCGACGGCATGGAGTGGGCCCCCGTGACGCGCGCCGTGCTGGAGGCGGCGCGCGGCGAGAACCCGGAGAAGCGCCCCTCGGTGGCCTGGTTCCGCACCCGCAAGGGCCGCGGCTACGGCAAGTACGACGCCAAGAGCCACGGCACGCCGCATCCCATGAACGCGCCGGAGTTCTGGGCCGTGCGCCACGCGTTCATGGCGAAATACGGGGTTGCCTACGAGGGCGTCGACGAGCCGGCACCGGCGGACGCCGGCGCGCGCGCCCGACAGGCTGAGGCCAACCTGCGCATCGCGAGCGGCGCCCTGCGCGAGCGGCGCGATATCGTCGAGGCGGTCTCGGACCGGCTCGTCGAGCTGGCCGGCCGGGTGCCCGAGCGCGTGCCCACGTTCAACCTTGGCGGCCCGGGGGCGCGCCTCGTCGAGGACCGGCGCATCTACGACTACCGTGCCTATCCGCCGCAGATCTGGAAGCAGCCCGGCGAGAAGGCCCCCAACCGGGCCGCGCTGGGCGCCTGGGGCGCCTGGGTCAACTCGTTCGCGAAGGCCGAGTACGGCCGTCCCCTCTTCATCGCTGCCTCCGCCGACCTTGCCGAGTCGACCAACCTCGCCGGGTTCGGCAAGGGCTTCGGCGACCTGGAGGGCTGGGGCTGGTACGAGCGCGACACCAACCCGCGGGGCGCGCTCCTGCCCACCGAGATCACCGAGTTCACCAACGCCGGCATGATGGTCGGCCTGGCCACGGTCAACCTGGCCGACGACCCGATGGCCGCCTTCAACGGCTTCTGGGGCGCCTGCTCGACCTACGGCTCGTTCAGCTACCTCAAGTACGGCCCGCTGCGGCTCTTCAGCCAGCTGGCCCAGGACACCCAGCTCAAGGTGGGCAAGGTGCTCTGGGTGGCGGGGCACTCCGGCCCGGAGACCGCAGAGGACTCGCGCACCCACTTCGGGGTCTTCGAGACCGGGGTGACGCAGCTCTTCCCCGAAGGCCACGTGATCGACCTGCACCCCTGGGAGTACAACGAGGTCCCGGTGGTGCTGGGCGCGGCGCTGGCCCAGGCGGCGCCCATCGTTGCCCTGCACCTGACGCGCCCGCCGATCGAGCTGCCCGACCGCGAGGCGCTGGGCATGCCCTCCCACTTCGAGGCCGCCCGCGGGGCGTATGTGCTGCGCGACTTCCGGCCCGGGAAACCCGCCATGGGCACCGTCTTCGTGCAGGGCACCACGAGCACCGCCAACCTGGTGAAGCTCCTCCCCGATCTCGACCGGGAGGGGCTCAACGTCAAGGTGGTGGCGGCCATCAGCCCGCAGCTGTTCCGGCTGCAGCCGGCCGACTACCGCGCCCGGACGGTGACCCCGGCCGACCGGATCGACGGAATGGCGATCACCAACCGGGCCGCCCGCCTGATGCGCGACTGGGTGGACGGCCCGCTGGCCCTCGAGTATTCGATGGGTTCGGACTGGGACGACCGCTGGCGGACCGGCGGCACGCTCGACGAGGTGATGGACGAGGCGCACCTGACGCCGCCGTTCCTGCTGGCGGGGATCGAGCGCTTCGTGCGTGAGCGCGAGTCGCGCCTGCAGCGGGTCCGCGAGGCGCTCGAGGCGGCGGAGTCACGCGGGGCGGGCAGGACGGCGGGCGACAGATGACCCGGTTTTCTCATCGGCTTTCAGCGTTCCTGGCAGCCAGCTCATGCAGAGGAGCACTCCATGCAGCCACTTGAACTTGAGCGCGACCTCGTCGACGCGACCGTCTACGACAATACGGTCGCGCGGTTTCGGGAGGCTGGCATCGGGCTCCCCACGTTTGCGCAACTCGCCGACCCCTCCCGGATCCCCGGGAAGGTTCGTGCCGCTCTCGAGGGCGTGGGGCCTGACGACGCGCACCCCCTGAACCTGTTCCGGGTCAACTGGTACAACGACGACGCTCGCCGCGGCCTCGCGCCCGTACCCGCACACGTCGTGCTCCCGAAGGCGCTCACCGGCGTCGACGCACGCATCGTTGTGGCCTTCGGCGACCGGTTCCCGATGATCGGCGCACACAAGGTGCTCGCCGCATATGGCTGCCTGGTGCCGCGGGTCATCACCGGGCAGTTCGACCCCACACGCCACCGCGCGATCTGGCCGTCCACCGGCAACTACTGCCGGGGCGGGGTTGCGATCTCCCGGATCATGGACTGCCGTGGAGTGGCCGTGCTGCCGGAGGGCATGAGCCGGGAGCGGTTCGCCTGGCTGGAGAACTGGGTCGTCGATCCCTCCGACATCATCCGGACACCGGGCACCGAGAGCAACGTCAAAGAGATCTACGACCGCTGCAAGGAGCTCGCCAGCGACCCGGAGAACGTGATCTTCAACCAGTTCTCGGAGTTCGGGAACTACATCGCCCATTACCTCGCCACCGGGACGGCGCTGCTGCACGTCTACGACGACATGCGCGAGAAGGAGCCGGCCCTTCGGCTGCGGGCATTCGTCTCGGCGACCGGTTCGGCCGGTACGATCGCCGCAGGCGACTTTCTTAAGGAGCGGGCCGGTTCGCTTACCGTCGCGGTCGAGGCGCTGGAGTGCGCGACGATGCTCCGCAACGGGTTCGGCGAGCACAACATCCAGGGGATCGGCGACAAGCACATCCCGTTCATCCACAACGTGATGGCCACCGACGTGGTGGTTGCGGTTTCGGACCGTGCGACCGACCGCCTGGGCGTCCTGTTCAACACCGAGGTCGGCCGCGCGTACCTCGGCGGGCGTCGGAGCGTGCCGCGCCAGGGCATGGAGGCCCTGCCGTCCCTCGGCCTGTCGAGCATCGCCAACGTGCTCGCCGCCATCAAGACCGCGAAGTACTACGAGATGGGCCCCGACGACGTGATCGTGACCGTGGCGACCGACGGTGCGGCCATGTACGGCAGCGAACGCGACCTGGCGCTGGACAAGTACTTCGCGGGCGATTTCGACGAGGTGGCCGCCGGGGAGGTCTTTGGCGAGCACCTGCTCGGCGCGACGACGGACCACCTGCTGGAGCTCACCCGGGAGGACCGGGAGCGGATCTTCAATCTCGGCTACTTCACCTGGGTCGAACAGCAGGGGATGTCGATCGAGGAGTTTCGGGTCCGCAAGAACCCCGGGTTCTGGACCGACCTGCCCACGATCGTGACCGATTGGGACCGGATGATCGACGAGTTCAACGCGCGGACAGGAGTGCTGGAGGCGCTGTGACCACCCCACCGCGCGCCCCCGCCAGCGCACTGGTGTGCGCCGGGTGCGGCGCGTCGCCGGCGCCGGACGATCCCTATCCCTTCCGTTGCCCGAACGCGGGCGCGAACGACGACACCGACCACGTCCTGCGCCGGCTGCTGGACGTCTCCGCCGTGGAATTCCCGGCCGCCGGCGGCAACGCCGCGACGAATCCGTACCTCCGCTACCGGCGCCTGTTCCACGCCTACCACCTGGCCCGTGCGGGCGGGATCGACGACGACGAGTACTGCGCACTGGTCGCTCGCCTGGACGACGAAGTCGCCAAGGTCGACGGCCACGGCTTCCTCGCAACGCCGTTTTCCCGCGCGGATGCGCTCAGCGAGCAGCTCGGGTTCGCGCTGGACGGCGGCGTGTGGGTCAAGGATGAGACCGGCAACGTGTCTGGTTCTCACAAGGCCCGCCACCTGTTCGGACTGCTGGTCCACCTGGAGGTCATGGAGCGACTGGGCCGTGCCGACGCGGCGCACCGACCCCACCTCGCGATCGCGAGCTGCGGGAACGCCGCCATGGCGGCGGCCGTCATCGCCGCGGCCGGCCGTCGCGTGCTGGACGTGTTTGTCCCCGTCGACGCCGATCCCATCGTGGTGGCCCGGCTAGAGGAGCTCGACGCGCGGGTGACCGTGTGCCCGCGCGAGCCGGGCGTCCCGGGCGACCCCACCTACCACCGGCTCCGCGGGGCGCTCGAGGAGGGCGCCCTGCCGTTCACCTGCCAGGGCAACGAGAACGGACTCGCGGTGGAGGGCGGGTTCACGCTCGGGTACGAGATGGCAGCGGCCCTGTCGGACGGGCCGGCGCTGGATCGGCTCGTGGTCCAGGTGGGCGGCGGTGCCCTTGCGAGCGCCTGCATCGAGTCGATCGATGACAGCGTCGCCATGGGAGCGCTCCCGCGGGCGCCCCGCTTCCATGCGGTGCAGACGATGGGTGCCTGGCCTCTGCGTCGGGCGTTCGACCGGGTTGCCGCGCGCCTGCCGGCTGACGCGACCCCTGAGGACCTGCGGGGGGCGCTCTCGTTCGCTGCGACACACCGGTCGGAGTTCATGTGGCCGTGGGAGGAGGAACCCCACAGCGTCGCGCACGGGATCCTCGACGATGAGACCTATGACTGGCTCGCGGTGGTCGAGGGGATGCTGCACTCAGGCGGAAGCCCCGTCGTGGTGAGCGAGGACCTGCTGGTCCACGCCAACGAGCTCGCCGCCAGCGCTACCGGCATCGACGTCGACCCGACGGGCTCCGCCGGGGTTGCCGGGCTGCTCGCCCTGCGGGACCGCGGAGAGATTGGCGACCACGAACGGGTTGCCGTCCTGTTCACGGGCGTCCGTCGCTGATCAAGGCACGAGCCGGCTGAGGAGGCCCTGCGCGGGTCAGGGACCGCTCCCCTGCCCTACGTTTGCCGGTCCAGGCGTTCAGGACCCGGTCGGCACCAGATCGGCCGGATCGAGCGGGAGCCCCTCGCGGGCGTTGAGGATCTCGCTGAGCCGCTCGACCTCGGCCTCGAGGCCAGAGCTCGGCGTCACCCTGACACCCCCGTCGCCGCGGGTCAGCAGGAACCCGGGGCGATCCCCCATGGAGAAGCGGGCGGGATCGAGGAAGAGCGCCGGCTTCACCGCTACCGGGTCTCCCGTCTCCGGGCAGAACACCCCGCAGTTGCCGCACTGGTTGCAGGCCTCGGCGAACAGGAAGTACTGGTGGCGGCCCGGGACCTCCATCGTGTCGGGGGTGGGCAGCCGGAAAAAGGCATCGTTCGGGCACACGGTCACGCATTGGTTGCATGCGACACATCCCCACGTCTCCAGGACGTGATCGACTCGTCGGGGCAGCTGGGCCGTGCCGGCCCGCGTGTAGGCACCGTTCTCCGTGGGGTCATGGAGGGCGGCGACGTGCGCAGCGACGGGGCCGGAGAAGCCGCCGGCCAGCGCTGCCTCCCGCTCATGAGCCTTCCAGGCGTCGAGATCGGCGCACCCCGCCGAGGCCATGGCATTGGTGAGGGCGGTGAGCATCGGCTTGAGTCGCCCGTATCCGCCTGGCTTGAGGAGATCCGAGCAGACGCTGATCGGCCGGAGCCCCAGCCCGGCCACCGTCGCGAAGTTCTTCTTCGTGACCCCCGCGGAGAAGCTCACCGCGATCGTGCCAGCCTGCCCCTCGACCCCGAGCCTCCCGGGCAACGCCCGGTTGAGCTCGTCGAGGAGGGACGTGGCCACGACGTGGAGGGGAGGTCCGGACAGGTACATCGGGGTGCCGGGAAGGAACCCGCGGTGGTTCTCGACGACGAGCGTGTTCGTGAGCTTGATCCCGAATCGTCGCCCACGGTCCCTGGCAAAGGCGTCGAGATCGCCGATGAGCTCGAGCGCCACGGGGAACGAGAGATCCGCGTCGAAGTCGGCACGGCGGAGCTGAACCTCGTCGTACCCGAGCTCGACCCCCACGATCTGACGGACGCGCTCGGACCCGAGGAGGGTCGGGTTGAGCTTCACGACGACGTCGAGCCCGTGCCGGGTCATCAGGTGCCTGGAAACGGAGCTGATCTCGCCGGGCGGACAGCCGTGGAACGTCGAGAGGGTGACGGAACCGGCGACCTGGGTCGGGAACGGGTGGTCCCGCCACGCGGCAAACGGCGCGGGGATCTCCGATCGGAGCCGCTCGATCGTCTCGGCCGCGTCGGTCAGCCCGTCGATGAAGGCGGCCACCGGGGCCGACGAGATGCCGGCGAGGTCGTAGCCGACCGAGAGGTCGAAGATGTGGGGACCGGGATCAGGCCCGAGGAAGGGGGTGAGCTCGCCCCACCCGCGGAGGATCTCGATGATCATCCACGCCTTCACGTACTCCTCGAGGGACTGGCCGATCCGCAGCTCCTGGCTCCACTCGACGTTGTAGCCCACCGTCTCCATGTCGATGCATGGCCGGGAGACGTCGATCTCGTCGAGGACCTGGACGGTCTTGAGCTCGACGATACGGGCACCGCCCAGCCAGGCGAGGACGATGTTCTGGGCGAGCTGGCTGTGCGGGCCGGCAGCCGGGCCGAGCGGCGTGGCGGCGCGACGGCCAAGGAACTCGACGGACAGATCGGGGGCGGCCGATGCGTCGAAGAAGCGGGCCGCCGGGAGGTCGAAGATCCGGCGCCGGGTCTCCCACTCATGGGCGATCCGACCGAGGAGCACCCGGAGCGGGAACGGGACGAGCGGCTCTGTGGCGCGTGCCATGGTTTCTCCCCGTACAGGTCGGTTCTCGTGGGAAGGAGTTACAGGCGGGCGTGCAGGCGGGCGGCCTGCTCCCGGGCCTTCGCCCGGATCTCGCTGGCGTCGACCCGCGTGGGGTGACCGTCCTTCCACACGACGGCGCCACCAACCTCCACCCGGAGGGGCCGGATCCCGGGGGTGAATGCGACGTGCCATGGGTTGATTGGCTCGTACGACCAGGTGACCCGGTCGTCCCTCGCCTCGGGAACCAGGTCCCAACCGGTCTGCAGCCATCCCCAGGCCGTCTCGGGTGACGCAGTGACATCCACGGACCGCTGGAGCGCGAAGGCGAGCCGGAATGTCTCGATCATCTGCGCACCGATCCCGTCTGTGCCGAGCGCCACCGGGTTCGTGAAACGCGCCGGGTTCGCGTAGCCCACCGCGTTGTTGAGGTTGGAGAACGGGTTGTGGAGGATCGTCCCGGCCAGGCCGTGGTCCGTGGGAAGGTGGACGCAATGGGCAAGGAGCCACTGCCCCGTGGTGTAGCGGACGAGCCGAGCCGGAGCCTCGGCATCCTCCGGGCCCTCGCAGACGTGGACGTGGACCCCTACCCCGAGTTCTTGAGCGAGCCCTGCTGCCGCTTCGAGGGTGCCGTCGCGGCACGTGAACGCGGCGTGGATCCCGACGAGCCCCTTGCCACCGCCGGAGAGGAATCGCCGGTTCTCTTCGAGGCCCCGCCTCGCCCCGTCCGGGCCGTGGCGATCAGTGACCCCGTAGGCACACACGACCCGCACCCCGACCTCGGCACAGGCATCGGCGATCACCGAGAGCGACCCCTCGATGGCATTCGGCGACTCGTGATGGTCGATGATCGTCGTGGTGCCGGACTCGAGGGCTTCGAGGGCGGCGAGCTTCGCCGACCACTCGATCATCTGGAGATCGAGGGCGGTGTCGAGCCGCCACCAGACCTGTTCGAGGATTCCCCGAAAGGTCGTCGGGGCGCTCGGCGGGGCGGGCATGCCGCGGGCGAGCGCCGAGTAGATGTGATGGTGGGCGCACACGAGGCCCGGAGTGACGCCGGCGCCGAGCCCGGTCACGGCATCACGCTCCTGCTGTCGGGTACCGGAGCTTCGGGGCGGACCCCTGCCATCATCATGCCGATCTCCTCCCGGGTAGCCGTCCGCGGGTCCGCCGAGCCGATGATCGTTCCCTCGTACATCACGAGGACGCGATCGGAGAAGGTCATCACCTCGTCGAGGTCCTCGGAGATGATGACGGTCGCCGTGCCGCTCTCGCGTTGAGCGACGAGGCGCTGGTGGATGTACATCGACGCGGACACGTCGATTCCCCTGGTCGGCTGGGCGACCAGCAAGACCTCCGGCCGGCCCGACAGCTCTCGAGCCATGATCAGCTTCTGGATATTGCCGCCGGAGAGACTCCTCACCGGAGTCTCCAGGCTGGGGGTCTTCACGTTGAACGCGACGACCAGCTCCTGGCAGTGCCGGCGTATGGCCCGAGTTCGCAGGAACCCGAACCGACAGAACGCGCGGCTGCCGTAGTCCACCAGCAGGAGGTTCTCGGCAACACTGAAGTCGGCGACCACGCCGTCTCGCATGCGTTCCTCCGGCACGTACCCCAGTCCCGCCGACCGAATCGCGGCGGGCCCACGTCCCGCCAGTTCCGTGTCGTTCAGCCGGATCGAGCCGCTGACGGGGGGGCGGAGCCCGGCGATCGCTTCGGCGAGCTCACGCTGTCCGTTGCCAGCGACACCTGCGATCCCGACGAGCTCGCCGGAATGGACCTCGAAGCTGATGCCGCGAACCGCTTCGGCTCCCCGATCGCTCTCGACGCGGAGATCCTTCACGACGAGCCGACTCGCGCCGTCCACGCCCTTGGCCGGAGGCTCCTCGGCGGCGACCTGGTGTCCCACCATCATCTCCACGAGCCGCCCCCGGGACGCCTCACCTGCCGGCACTGTGCCGACGACGCGGCCGTTGCGAAGAACGGTGATCCGGTCCGAAAGATCGAGCACCTCGTGGACCTTGTGCGAGATGAAGACGAGTCCGCGGCCGCTCTTGGTCATCTGGCGCAGGACGGCGAAGAGATCCCCCACCTCCTTCGGTGTCAGAACGGCCGTCGGCTCGTCGAGGACGAGCAGCTCGACGTCGCGATACAGCGCCTTGATGATCTCCACACGCTGCCGCTCGCCGACGGAGAGTTGCCAGACCAGGGCCTGCGGGTCGACCCTGAGCCCGTACGTCTCTGAAAGCTCACGGATTCGCGCCGAGACCGTATCGAGGCCGGTCAAGGGCCCGCGCGTAGACTTGGTGCCGAGCGCGACGTTCTCGGCAACGGTGAGGGTGTCCACCAGCATGAAATGCTGGTGGATCATCCCGATCCCATGGCGAATCGCGCTCGAAGGCGAGCTGATCGCGACCCGCTGGCCGTTGATCCGGATCTCACCTTCGTCAGGCCGATAGAGCCCGTAGAGCACGCGCATGAGCGTGCTCTTGCCGGCACCGTTCTCACCGAAGAGGGTGTGGACCTCCCCGGCCCGAACATCGAAGTCGACCTTGTCGTTGGCGACCACCCCGGGAAAGCGCTTGGTGATGTTGCGCATCTCCAGGATCGGGACACCGGCATTGCCGGTCGCGTCCCCCGGGGTGGTCACCTCCACGGTCATCTTTCCCGACTCACCCGTCGACGATCACTGCGGAACGTTGACCGATCCCTCGGTGATGCCCTTGATCAACTCGTCGGCCTTTGCCTTCACCGCGGCGGGCAGGTTGAAGCCGGGATTGAACTGGATCTGCTCGCCACCATTGCCAAGCGTCGCCGTGAATGTCGCACCGCCGAGCTTGCCACCCTGGATCTCCGTGAGGATCTGCTCGAGGATCGGGGCCCAGTTATAGACCTGGCTGGAGACCACGTTGCTCGGCGCGAGGGACACCTGGGTCCACTGCGTTCCGAACCAGGGGAGATTGTGAGACTTGGCGACTCCGATTGCCCCGACGACGGCCTGTGCAGTGCCGGTCAGCACGTCGGCCTTGTTGGCCACGAACGTCGTTGCAGCAGTGGCCATCAGGCTGACGTCACTGAACGAACCGGTGTAGACGGGGATACAGCTGATCGAGGCCTCCACGAATTTTGCCCCGGCGCAGAACCCATCCACGTACAGCTTGGCATCGCCGACCGCGATCGGGCCGATGACCCCGAGCACCTTGGACTTGCTGAGCAGCGCCGCCATCGCGCCCTGGACATAGCCGCCCTCGTTCGAGTTCGCCTGGTAGGCAAAGACGTTCGGGAGGTTGTATGTGGATCCCGCCGTCCCCCAGGCGAAGGAGACGTTGGGGAATTGCGGTGCCAGCTGCTGGATCGTCGACCCGTACTGGGATCCGTGCGCAATGATCAGGTTGTAGCCCTGGGACGCGTAATTCTGGATCACATTCGCGGCGGTGGCGACCACGAACTGGTTGTCGGAGACAGCGATCTCCAGGTTGTACTTCGCCTTGAGCGAGTTGAGTGCCTCCACCATTGACTGCGTGAAGGCAAGGTCGTTCACGGCGCTCGGCGCGACCAGGGCCACCTTCAGGGTGGTGGCTGCCGCCGCGCTCGGGCTCGGCTCGGACGAGGCGGCTGCCGGAGCGCTCGGGCTCGGCGCGGGCGAGGCGGCTGCCGCCACGCTCGGGCTCGGCGCGGGCGAGGCGGGTGCCGGCGTGCTGCTGCCACCGCAGGAAGCAGCGACAAGCGCCACCAGAACTGCGGGCAGGATGAGCGAGAGCTTCCGGTCAAGGTGCCTGTGCATCGTTGTTCTCCTTTGAGGGGATCCTGGGTCTGTCAGTCGCTCCTGAGGGCGGGCACGGTGTGGGACGGCACTCGGTCGCGTCAACCCTCCCTCTCGTACGGTCTGCCAAGAGCTGCCGGCTGTCGGAACCGACGGGCGAGGAAGAGCAGGGCCAGCACCGTGATGACCGCCGGCGCCGTCGCGGCCAGGTCAGATGCACTGAGGGGAATGATCCCGAGCGATTTCCACGTCAGGATGACGACTCCGACGAGCCCGTACAGCAGCGACCCTCCCATCACCCCCACCGGTCGCCACGCACCGAAATAGACGAGCGCGACAGCGATGAACCCCTCGCTCTGGGTCAGGTTCACCTGGAAGATGCCGCCGTACATGAGAAGGCTCGCGCCGGCGAGACCTGCGAAGGTGCATCCCAGCATCACGGTCGACCACCGAATGCGAGCGACGCTCACCCCAAGGCTGTCGGCCGCGGCCGGGTTCTCTCCCACCGCCTTGATCTTCAGCCCGTAAGTCGTGCGGTTGAGGACGAAGGCCACGATGGGAACCAGGAGGAAGGCCAGATAGACGAGCACGCTCTGCTTGAAGAACATCCCGCCGACCACCGGGATCTCGTCGAGCAGTGGAATACCGACCGGTGGCAGCGTGGCGATCGGAAGCGGCGTGCCGACCAGCTTCTGGAACAGCAGGGCGCTGAAGCCAAGGCCGAATAGGTAGATACCGATCCCGCTGATGCCTTGTTCAGCCTTGAGCGTCACGCTGACGAGGGCTGTGATCATGCCCATGATCGTGCCCGTGCCTGCGCCCGCCATGATGGCGAAGAGAAGATTGCCCGTCTGCAGCGCGGTGTAGTACGTGGCGAACGCGGCCAGGAGCATGATCCCGTCGACTCCGAGGTTGATGACCCCGCTTCGCTGGCCGATGGTTTCGCCGAGTGCGGCAAGGAGAAACGGAGTTGCGAGCGCGATGCCAGACGCGACGGTGACCGTGAGGACGTCAACTGTGAAGAACTGGTTCATCGGTCGCCCCCTCCTTTGACGGCCAACGGTGGATCCTGGTGGGGCCGACGCGGTGGACTGGCCGCTCGAGGGCCACCGAGGGCAATCGACTGGGCGCGAGCGCGCCTGCGCAGGTACTCGAGCGACACGACCAGGACCACGACGATCCCGCTGAGCGCAGTGACGAGGTCAGAGGGCACACCGGTGGCGACCTGCAGCGACGAGCCACCCACGATAAGACCGCCAAAGAAGAATGCCGAGACGATCGTCCACAGCGGGTTGAGGCCGCCGAATAGCGCGACGACGATGCCGTTGAAGCCAGCGGAGCCCGTGAACCCAGTCAGGCTGCCATCCGTCACCATGCGGTGCGAGATGCTGCCAAACACCAGGATCGCTCCGGCGAGACCGCACATGGCCCCGCTCAAGGTCATCGCCAGGGTGATCGTCCGCTTGACAGGCATGCCCGCGTAGGCCGACGCATTCCGCGAGAGCCCAACGCTCCGGATCTGGAACCCGAAACTGGTGCGCCACAGCAGGAAGTACACACAGATCGCGACGATCACCGCGATCGGCACGCCCAGGTGGAGCTGCGTACCCTTGACGAGGATGGGCAGCAAGGAGTTCGGCGGCAGGAGCTTCGTCTCCGGGATGAGGCCCCCGACCGAGTCCGGCGACTGGTCGACCATCGGGCCAGCGAGCAGGTAATTCATCACCTGGACTGCCACGAGGTTGAGCATGATGGTGCTCAGGATCTCGTTGACGTTGTACTTCGCCTTGAAGACGCCCGGTATCGCGCCCCAGATCGCGCCACCCGCAGCGCCGGCCAGGAGCACCAGCGGGATCATCACGAGACTCGGCAGATTGGGCAGAGCGAGCGCGGTCGCCGAGCCCGCCAATCCACCCATCGCGATCTGGCCCTCGCCGCCGATGTTGAAGACATTGGCTCGAAACGCGATGCAGATCCCGACCCCGACGAGCAGCAGCGGAACTGCCTGGATCGCGGTGCTGCTCAGCGCATAGCTTCCGCCGAAGGCTCCTGTCACGAGCGCGCTGTAGCCGGTGAGCGGGTTCGCGCCCAGTGCCAGCATCATGACGGCGCCGAGCAGCAGGGCGATGATGAGAGCCGACGGTACCGCGAACCAGCTCAGCAGGAATCGACCCAAATCCACACGGCCGCCAGCGACTGTCGCCCTCATCGGCTCGTCGGATTCAGTTCCGCTCATGTCCGCCCCTTGTTCGACCGGGCTAGAAACTCGCGACAATGTCTGGCAGCAGTTCAGTGTTGCTGGATGGCACGGCGCAAAGGCCGGCGCATGCGTGGCCTGATCGAGCTCCCCCATCCCTCGATGGTTTCTTCACGAGTCTACCGGGGCAGAGTCCGATTACGGCGCACCAATGCCTGCCTCGCCTGTAGCCCCGCGCCTCCGGTGGCTGTGGGCGAGTCCCAAGCCGAGACTCTGCGGCGATGAGCCGGGTGGGCACCACTGAGCAGCCCACGACGGTCGCGCCTGGATCACCCTCCGGGCGGCCGAGGGTGTCGGGATCGCCGACAAGGTCAACAGCAGCATCCCGACGCTGCTGCTGCGGCGTCGCCGGTTCAAGGACCACGGTCTGGAGGGCGTGGTCGAGCGCTGCATCCGGGTCGGCGGCCGGGTGTATATGCGCCGGAAGGATGGCGGCCCACAGCGACATCGCGAACGGGGCACAGGGTGTGTCGCCGATGCAGACGCATCAGGCGAGCCGTGGCGGCCAGATCCGAGACACGAGACTGGTGCTGTCGAGAGCCGTTGCATCACGAGCTGCCACTCCAGGCGTCAGACGCTAGTCATCTGACATCCTCTCCGGGCACGCATTGTGGCATAGCCCAGCCGCCCCGTCCCCAGTGCCATTCGGCCTGTTGTGGATCCAGGCGCTCCGAGCGTCGACAAGGAAGCACGCGAGATCATCGGGACACGCGAGGCACAGACGCTGGCCTGTCTGGGCCATCGCTCTCCTGGTGGCGTAGAGTGGCCCCAGGGGGATGGCACCTGGGCTTGATCCGCACCTTCGAGGGCCAGCCGATGGAAGAACACGACGTTCGTGAGCGCGCCGAGGCTCTCTGTGCTGCCCTCGTCGCCGGGGACATCGAGCGGGTGACCGAGGACTTCAGCAAGGAACTTCGACAGCATCTC
>Ga0208080_1000595_pt1 | contig 18068 bp, 14 predicted proteins | sample NGESurdeep092012_3_FD_184476 | JGI IMG/M metagenome (GOLD analysis project Ga0208080, IMG submission 184476) | Arctic peat soil microbial communities from Barrow, Alaska - NGEE Surface sample 210-3 deep-092012 (SPAdes) | ecosystem: Environmental > Terrestrial > Soil > Wetlands > Peat ...
CGGCGATGAGGTTCTTCAGTCCCAGCAGCGGCAGTCCCAGGTGCGCGGCGGCGAACACGCCGAGGATTGCGCCCAGGGTATTGGCGGCGTAGACCGCGCCTATGCTTTTCTCGCCGTAGCCGCGGCGCAGCAGGGCATAGGTGATCAGCGGCAGCGTCATGCCGGCGCAGAAGGTGGCCGGGAACATGATGGCGAGCGCGATGACGTGGCTGGAAACGTGGTAGAGCGCATAGCCGGTTTCGGTGCGCGCGACGCCCTTCATGATCCAGGTCATGGCGTCGAACATGGCGCCGTACAGCGGCAGCGTGGCGATGGCCAGGAGTCCCATCACCACCTGCACCACGCCGAGCAGGCGCGTCGGGTCCGCAGTGCGATCGATGCGGCGCTTCACCCAGTAGCCGCCGCAGGCCAGCCCGAAGATGAAGGCCGAGAGCATGAGTTCGAACGAATGCGTGGACGCGCCCAGCACCAGGCTGAGCATCCTGATCCAGCCGATTTCGTAGATGAACGAAGCGGCACCGGTCAATAGCGCGGCGGCGAGCAGCATCCCGAAATAGCCGCGGTCTCCGTCTTGCACCGCAGCGAGGGGCAAGGCGGGGGGTGGCTCGGCGCCGCGCGCGATCAGCCACACTGCCGCTGCCAGCGCCAGATTCATCAGACCGGCCGCCTGTATGGTGCCGGGCAGCCCCAGTCTTGCGATCATGAAAAAGCCGCTCGCCAGCACGCCGATGGCGGCGCCCAGACTGTTGGTGAAATAGAGCATGGCGAGCGATGCGCCCGGCGCATCCGGATGGCGGCGGATGAGGCCGCCGCTCATCAGCGGAAAGGTCATGCCCAGCAGAATGGACTGCGGCAGGATCAGCGCGGTGCCCAGACACCACTTGAACCAGGTGGCGGCGAATTCGGATCCCAACGCAGGCAGGACGGAGTCGAAAGCTGCGTCGGTTGCGGCGACGAACAGCGGATGAAACGCGAGCGCGCAGGCGCCGATGACGGCTTCGGCAAGCGCGTAGCCGACGAGCAGGTTTTTCCAGCCCCCGGAGAAACGGCTGCAGAGCCAGGAACCGACGGCCATGCCGCCCATGAATATCGCCAGCACCAGGGTCTGCGCATAGGCGGCATGCCCCAGGAACAGCTTGAGGTAATGGCTCCAGATGGATTCGTAGATCAACCCGGCGAAGCCGGACACGGTGAACAGCAGGAACAGCGTGCTGCGTGAGCGCAGTTGTTTGAGCATGGGGCAGGACTGGATTCGCGCGGTGCGGTGCCGAATGTGGTGCAGCAGGGCGGTGAATTGGGGGCAGTTTAGCTTAGGCGACAGGGAGCGTGTGGAGATTCGACGTGTATTGCTTTGAGGCATCTCTATCGAGGCCGATTTGTATGCGGCGTCCTAAATTTCGACGCATGCCAAGAGCGGCCATTGCGCGCTCGCGCGCGCCAACCTTTTGGTACGGATGAAAAGCGCAGCCGTACCAAAAACATGGTTATGGATAAAAGCAACTACGGCTTGGGGTTGCTTTTATCCAAGATCGCCGATTGCGTGCGGATGTGCTTTTCATCCGCGCGCAATCGGCGATCCGCGCGGACGGGTCGCCGTCCGCGCAAGCTTGGTCGCTGCAGCCAGGCAGCAGCCTGCGATCCGCCATGTAGAATGAAACCTTTGCGCTTCGGCGCCTGCAGCCGAGATTTTCATTTTGTTCCCGCCTTCATCGCAGTCCGTTCCTTATTGGCGCCTCTCCGCGTTCTACTTCGCCTACTTCGCTCAGGTCGGCGCCGCCGCCCCGTATTTCAGCCTGTATCTGGCCTCGCTCGGTCTTGCCGCAGCGCAGATCGGGGTGCTGCTCTCCCTGGGCTCGTTGATGCGTGTGATCGGTCCGAACGTCTGGAGCTGGGTCGCCGACCGCACGCGCGAGCGCGCGCGCATCATCAGCATCACCCTGGCGCTCGGCGCGAGCTGCTTTGCCGGCTTTTTCTTCGTCGACTCGTTCTGGGGGCTGTTTGCGCTGCTCCTTGCCACCGGCTTTTTCACCAGCGCATCCATGCCGCTGACCGAGTCGCTGACGCTGTCGCACCTGCGCGGGGCGACCAGCCGCTACGGTTCGATCCGCTTGTGGGGCTCGGTGGGTTTCATCATTACCGTGACCCTGGTCGGCTATGCGCTCGATTCGCTGCCGGTGGCGAGCCTGCTGTGGATGGTGCTCGCAGGTTATGCGCTAAGCTGGGTCTGCGCCCTCGCCGTCCCGGATGCGCCTGCCGCCCCCGGCCACGCCGAACCCGAGCCGGTGTGGACCATCCTGCGGCGGCCCGAGGTCGCGGCGCTGCTTGGCGCGTGTTTCCTGATGAGCCTTGCGCACGGGCCGCAGTATGCGTTTTTCTCGATCTACCTCGTGGACCACGGCTACAGCAAGGCGGCGGTGGGCTGGATGTGGACCTACGGCGTGATCGCCGAAATCGCCGTGTTCCTGCTGATGCCGGCTCTGCTGCAACGTTTTTCGCTTTCGGCCATCCTGCTGGTATGTTTCGCTGCGACGGTGGTCCGCTTCCTCATGATCGGCTGGGGCGTGGATTTGGCGCCGGTCCTGTTCTTCGCCCAGCTTTTGCACGGCCTGAGCTTCGGCGCCTACCATGCCGCGGCGGTGACGGCGATACACCGCTGGTTTCGGGGCGCGCATCAGGTGCGCGGTCAGGCGATCTACCTGTCGGTGTCTTTCGGCGCCGGCGGCGTGCTGGGCAGCATGCTCTCCGGTCTCGGCTGGGACAGCATCGGCCCGGCCTGGACCTTCAGCGCCGCGGCGCTCGCCGCCTTCGGTGGTTATGTGCTGGTGGATTGGAGGGTGCGTCCCGCGCGCATCTGAGAGCCGCGCCTGCCATTGCACGCTGCTGGTCGCGGTCGCGAATTCCGCCTTTCCGCCCGCGTTGATCCGATTTCGTCAGGGGGAGTTTCAAGCCGGTGCCGGGTCCTCGTTTTTTGCTGCATGTTGCGCTCCAAATCCCTGTTTTCTGTGGCATAATTTCGTCTTATCCATCACCGTTCCCGGTCATGCCGCAGACCCTCTACGACAAGCTTTGGGCTAGCCACGTGGTGCACGTCGAGGACGACGGCACGGCGCTGCTGTATATCGACCGCCATCTGGTGCACGAAGTCACCAGCCCGCAGGCATTCGAAGGCCTGCGGCTTGCCGGGCGCAAGCCCTGGCGCATCGATTCGATCGTGGCTACGGCCGATCACAACACGCCCACCACCGACTGGAACGAGGGCATCAAGGACCCGATCTCGCGCCTGCAGGTCGAAACCCTGGACGCGAACATCCGCGAATACGGCGCGAAGGCCTATTTTCCGTTTCTCGACCGGCGCCAGGGCATCGTGCACGTCATCGGCCCGGAGCAGGGCGCGACGCTGCCGGGCATGACGGTGGTATGCGGCGATTCGCATACCAGCACCCACGGCGCTTTCGCCTGCCTCGCCCACGGCATCGGCACCTCGGAAGTCGAGCACGTGCTGGCGACCCAGTGCCTGGTGCAAAAGAAAATGCAGAACATGCTGGTCACTGTGGACGGGCCACTCGCCCGCGGCGTTACCGCCAAGGACGTCGCCCTCGCCATCATCGGCAGAATCGGTACCGCCGGCGGGACCGGGTGTGCAGTCGAATTTGCCGGCAGTTGCATCCGCGCCTTGAGCATGGAGGGGCGCATGACCGTGTGCAACATGGCCATCGAGGCGGGTGCGCGCGCGGGCATGGTGGCGGTGGACGATATCACCGTCGCTTATCTCAAGGGACGGCCGTTCGCTCCGAGCGGCGAGAACTGGAATCGCGCCGTCGCCTATTGGCGCACGCTCACGTCCGACGAGGGCGCGCAGTTCGACCGTGTAGTGCGGCTGGAAGCGCGCGATATCAGGCCGCAGGTGACCTGGGGCACGTCGCCGGAGATGGTGGTGGCGGTGGACGAGCGCGTGCCCGATCCGGACAAGGAGAAGGACCCGACCCGGCGCGAGGGCATGGAACGCGCGCTCATCTACATGGACCTGAAACCCAACATGCGCATCGAGGACATTCGCCTCGACAAGGTGTTCATCGGTTCCTGCACCAACTCGCGCATCGAGGATCTGCGCGCCGCCGCCGCGATGGTGCGCGGCAAGCGCGTCGCCTCCAACATCCGCCTCGCGCTGGTGGTGCCGGGCTCGGGCCTGGTGAAGGCGCAGGCCGAGCAGGAGGGGCTGGACCGCGTGTTCAGGGATTCGGGTTTTGAGTGGCGCCAGCCGGGTTGCTCCATGTGCCTCGCGATGAACGCCGACCGCCTCGAACCGGGCGAGCGCTGCGCATCGACCTCCAACCGCAATTTCGAGGGCCGCCAGGGTGCGGGCGGCCGCACCCATCTGGTCAGTCCGGAAATGGCGGCGGCAGCCGCGATCGCCGGGCATTTTGTCGACGTACGCAACTGGAAATGATGGAGTCAACTGTGCGTAAAGCAAACATGATTCTTCTCGCGCTGGTCGCCGCGTTTGTGTTGAGCGGATGCAACACCGTAGAGGGCGTGGGCAAGGACCTCAAACAAAGCGGCGAAGCGATTGAGCGCGCGGTGAAGAAATAGCGTATGGAAAAATTTACTGTACTGAACGGGCTCGTGGCGCCCCTCGACCGTGCTAATGTCGACACGGACGCCATTATCCCGAAGCAGTTCCTGAAATCGATCAAGCGCTCGGGCTTCGGTCCCAACCTGTTCGACGCGTGGCGTTACAAGGACGTGGGCGAGCCGGGCATGGATAACACAAGGCGAGCGCTCAACCCGGATTTCGTGCTCAACCAGCCGCGTTACAAGGGTGCGGCCATATTGCTTGCGCGCAAAAATTTCGGCTGCGGCTCGAGCCGGGAGCATGCGCCCTGGGCGCTGGCCGATTACGGCTTTCGCGCCATCATCGCGCCGTCCTTCGCCGATATCTTTTTCAACAACTGCTTCAAGAACGGCCTGCTGCCGATTGTGCTCTCGGAACTGCGCATCGATCATCTGTTCAACGAGGTCAATGCCTTCCCCGGCTACAAGCTGACCATCGACCTGGAACGGCAGATGGTCATCACGCCCGATGGCGCCACGCAGATTGCGTTCGACGTCGACGCGCATCGCAAGCACTGCCTGTTGAACGGCTTTGACGATATCGGCCTGTCGCTGCGCCAGGCCGACAAAATCCGCGCGTTCGAGGCGCGCCGCCGCATCGAGCAGCCGTGGTTATTCGGCTGAATTTATCGGCGCAAAGGACGCGAAGGCTGCATCGCTGATTGAATTTTGCATGGCGGTCGGCGCTGGCGGCGCGAATCGTGGCCGTACGCGCGCCGGGGTAAGCACAACATGCGTTGCCCTTCCCGCTGTCTTTTGCGTCCATCGCGTTTAATTGCCTGATCGAGTGAATAAATGAAAATAGCAGTGCTCCCCGGAGACGGGATCGGAACGGAAATCGTCGCGCAGGCGCTGAAGGTGCTGCGCGCGCTCGCCAAAGACGGCCTTAAGCTGGAGATGGAACAAGCGCCCGTGGGTGGCGCCGCTTACGACGCGGCCGGCGATCCTCTGCCCGCGGCGACGCTGAAGCTCGCGCGCGAGGCCGATGCGATTCTGTTCGGCGCCGTGGGCGGCTGGCAGTACGACCAGCTGCCGCGCGCAAAGCGCCCGGAGCAGGCGATTCTGCGCTTGCGCAAGGAATTGGGCCTGTTCGCCAACCTGCGTCCGGCCAAGGTGTTTCCCGAACTGGTCGCGGCATCGACCCTGCGTCCCGAGGTGGTATCGGGGATGGATATCCTGATCCTGCGCGAGCTCACCGGCGACATCTACTTCGGCCAGCCGCGCGGCATGCGCACGCTGGAAAACGGCGAGCGCGAGGGTTTCGACACCATGCGCTACAGCGAATCCGAGATCCGCCGCATCGCTCACGCGGGCTTTCGCGCGGCGATGAAGCGCACGAAAAAACTGTGTTCGGTGGACAAGTGCAACGTTCTCGAGACGTCGCAGCTGTGGCGCGAGGTCGTCGTCGAGGTGGCAAAGGATTATCCCGGCGTGGCACTGTCGCACATGTACGTCGATAACGCGGCAATGCAGCTCCTGCGCGATCCGAAGCAGTTCGACGTCATTGTCACCGGCAACCTGTTCGGCGACATCCTCTCCGACGAAGCCTCGATGCTAACCGGCTCGATCGGCATGCTGCCCTCGGCCTCCCTCGACGCGAACAACAAGGGACTATACGAGCCTATCCACGGTTCGGCGCCCGACATCGCCGGCAAGAACCTGGCGAATCCTCTGGCAACCATACTTTCGGCGGCGATGATGCTGCGCTACAGTTTAAATCAGGACCAGGCGGCGGACCGCATCGATGCCGCCGTGGCAAAGGTACTGGCGCGGGGGCTGCGGACGGCCGATATCCATCAGCCGGGGACGGAAAAGGTCGGCACCGTGCAGATGGGCGATGCGGTCGTAGCGGCATTGTAATTCGTTGGGAAGCAGCAGCGGGAGCGACATGGTATGCCGCGATTTTCCCACCGCTTCCTCCCAGGGTTTAGAATTCGAATGTTTCCATCAGGAAGATTGTCATGAAAAAAGTAGGCTTTATAGGCTGGCGCGGCATGGTCGGCTCGGTACTGATGGCCCGGATGCAGGCGGAAAATGATTTCGCGCATATCGATCCGGTATTTTTCACCACTTCCAATGTCGGCGGCAAGGGTCCCGGCGAGAGCAAAGAGCCGCTAAAGGATGCAAAATCCATCGCCGACCTGAAGCGGATGGATGCGATCGTCACCTGCCAGGGTGGCGATTACACCAACGAAATTCAGCCGAAGCTGCGCGCGGCCGGTTGGGACGGTTTCTGGATCGACGCGGCGTCGGCGCTGCGCATGAAAAATGACGCAGTCATCATTCTCGATCCCGTGAACATGCAGGTGATCAAGGACGCGCTCGGGCGCGGCGTGAAGAACTATATCGGCGGCAACTGCACCGTCAGCCTGATGCTGATGGCGCTGCACGGCTTGTTCAAGGAAGGGCTGATTGAATGGATGACCGCGATGACCTATCAGGCTGCCTCGGGTGCCGGCGCGCAGAACATGCGCGAGCTGATTGCCCAGATGGGCGCAGCGCACGCCTCGGCCGGTGAACTGCTCGCCGATCCGGCATCCGCCATTCTGGAGATCGACCGCAGGGTGGCGGATACGCTGCGCAGCGCGGCGTTGCCCAAGGAGCATTTCGGCGTGGCGCTCGCCGGCAGTCTGATTCCCTGGATCGACAAGGAAATGGACAACGGCCAGAGCCGCGAGGAGTGGAAGGGCCAGGCCGAAGGCAACAAAATCCTCGGCCGCGAGAACCGGCCGATCCCCATCGACGGCATCTGCGTGCGCATCGGCGCCATGCGCTGCCACAGCCAGGCGCTCACCATCAAGCTGACGCGTGACCTGCCGCTGTCCGAAATCGAGGCCATTCTTGCCTCCGCCAATGATTGGGTGAAAGTAATCCCGAACACACGCGAAGCGAGTGTGCGCGAGCTTACGCCCGCCGCAGTGACCGGCAGCCTGAACGTGCCGGTAGGCCGGCTGCGCAAGCTCAACATGGGCGGGCAGTATCTGTCGGCATTCACGGTCGGCGATCAACTGCTGTGGGGGGCGGCCGAGCCCCTGCGCCGCATGTTGCGTATCCTGCTGGCCGAGAAAGCGCCTGCGGCGGCGGCGAAGACGCCGGCGGCAAGAGCCAGGACCGGCGTAATAGGTTAGGCGTCCATGATCCGATCAAGGTTTTCCTCCGACTTGGGGAATTTACATGGTCGCATCGCCCCTTGGTTCCGACCATCCCTGGCTGAAAAGGGTTTTTGATTGAAAAATATCTGGCTTGAGGCGCTTTCATGACAAGAAAGATTAGCTTGCAAGGCTAAGGCTATGATGTTAATTTAGTTAGTCCACAAAACGTCTTCAGGGGTGGAAGGTGGGTAAATCCGTCATAAAAACAAGCGTGGTGGCGTTGGCATTTCTCTTGCTGCCGTCGCTTGCTGTCGCTGCGGGGCTCGGGAAGCTGACTGTGCTTTCCGGCTTGGGACAACCCTTGAAAGCCGAGATCGAATTGGTCTCCATGCAAAAGGGCGAGACGGACAATCTCAGCGTGCGGCTGCCATCCGCTGAGGCGTTCCGGCAAGCCAACATCGAGTACAGCGGGGCGCTGCTGTCGGTCAAGTTCAGCATCGTGCAGCGCGGCGAGGGTCGCCATGTGATTGTCCTCAGTTCCACCCAGCCGATGAACGAACCCTTCCTTGACCTGCTGGTGGAACTCGACTGGTCCACCGGCCGGTTGGTGCGCGAGTACACCTTCCTGCTCGACCCTGCGGAATACAAAGGGCCGCAGCCGGCAGCCGAGGTAGCAGCGCCGGCGGTGACCGCGGCACCGGTGATCAAGCCCGTCGAGGCGCCGAAGCAACCCGAACTGCGCGCTGGCGCGCCGGTGGTGGAGAAGCCGCTTGCGCCGGCGGCACCGCGAGCGGCACCCGCGGCGGCGGCGCCCAAGGCGATCGCTACCTACCAAGTGAAACGCGGCGACACGCTGGCCAAGATTGCCAACGCCAACAAATCGGATAGCGTCAGCTTGCAGCAAATGTTGATCGCACTGTATCGCAGCAATGCGGATGCATTCGATGGCAACAATATCAATCGCCTGCGCGCCGGCAAGATTCTCAACATTCCCGACACGGATGCTGCGGCGTCGGTAGACCAGGCTGATGCCACGCGCCTGGTGATCACGCAGGCTGCGGATTTCAACGAATACCGCCGCAAGCTCGGTGCGGCAGTTGCGGCCGCGCCGGAGCGGGCGGATACGCGCCGCCAGAGCGCGAGCGGCAAGATCACGGCCAAGGTCGAAGACAAGCCCGCGGAAGTCAAGGCGGCCAAGGATCAGCTCAGGCTCTCCAAGGCTGAGGAGTCCGGCAGGCCCGGCGCCAGGCGTAGCCCGCAGGGGCTGCAGGAAGACTTGTTCGCCAAAGAGAAAGCGCTCAAGGAAGCGAACGAGCGCATCGCGATGCTTGAAAAGAACGTGCAGGACATGCAGAAGCTGCTCGAACTGAAGAGCCAGTCCGGGGCACAGCTGCAACAGCAAGCCGCCAAGGCGGGCGCGGCCAAAGCCGCCGAACCTGCCAAGGCAGCGGAAGCGCCCAAAGCGGCCGTCGCAGGGAAGGCGCCGGAGCCTGCCAAGGCCGCCGATGCGGCGAAGGCAGGCGAACCCGCTAAAGCCGGCGAGCCGGCGAAAGCTGCGGACCTTGCCAAAGCAGCGCCTAAAGCTGCGCCCAAGGCTGTGAAACCTCCGCCGCCTCCTCCCGAACCCAGCTTGATCGACGAGATTCTCGATAATCAGCTGGCCCTGTATGGTGGCGGCGGTTTTCTGCTGCTGCTGTTCGGCGCTTATGCTTATTACGCCTGGCGGCGCAAGAAGACCTTGCAGAAAATCGAAAGCAGCGTAATGGGCGGGCCGGGTTTGGCGGCCGACTCCGTGTTTGGCGCTGCCGGCGGCGCCAAGGTCGACACCGGCCCGAGCGAAATCCAGAGCGATTTCAGCCGAGGCGGTGCTGCAGCGGCTATCGACACCGGGGAAGTCGACCCGATTGCCGAAGCCGATGTCTACATGGCCTATGGCCGCGATGCCCAGGCCGAGGAGATCCTCAAGGAGGCGCTGGCCAAGGATCCGTCGCGTCAGCCTATTCGCACCAAATTGCTGGAGATCTACGCCGGCCGCAAGGATGCCAAGGCATTCGAAACCGTAGCGGCTGAGCTCCATGCCGCCACAGGCGGCGCGGGAGCCGAGTGGGGAAAGGCCGTGGCTTTGGGTTCGCAGCTTGATCCGGGAAATCCGCTCTATGGCGGCGCGGCGGCAGCAAAGGAAACCCATGCGCACACCGGAACGCAGGTTCTTTCCGTGGCCGGAGCTGCTGCAGCCGCAGCGGAAATTGCGCCGGATACCGGCGTGCAAGCGGCTGGGTCCACTGGATTGGATTTTGATCTCGGTCTGGGCGCTCCTGCCGAAGCTGGCGCACAGCCCGGTATTGCGCCCGATACCGGCCCCGTCGTGGCCACCGACGTTACGGCCGATCTCGGATTCGATCTCGATCTGGGTGGCGAGGAGAAAAAGCCGGCGGCTGCTGCCGGCGACACGCTGAGCCTGGACACCAAGGCGCCTGGCGCTCCTGATGCGGCCGCGTCCATAGATTTCGATTTCGAATTGCCGGCGGTCGGTGAAGCGGCCCAAAGCGCGCGGCCGCAAGCTACCGGGAAAGCTCCGACCACCACTGTTGAAGCGCCTGCTGCCTCCGCCGGGGGCAGCGGTGGCATCGATTTTGATTTCAATCTGGATCTCCCGGCGCAAAAGGAAGAAGCTCCGGCCGCGCCGCTGGACCTGTCCTCGATCAATCTGGATCTGGGCTCGCCGGGTGGCGCCGCCGCGCCCACTGATGCACACTGGCAGGAGGTGGCAACCAAGCTCGACCTGGCCAATGCCTACCAGGAGATGGGCGACAAGGACGGGGCGCGCGAACTCCTCAAAGAAGTGCTGAAGGAGGGCGACGCGGCCCAGCAGCAGCAAGCGCAGACCATGCTCTCGGCCCTGGGCTGACACTGCGCAGATCTTAACCAACCCCGGGCTTGCCCGGGGTTTTGTTTTTTGAACCATGAAAATCGCGATCGGCATCGAATACGACGGCAGCCGTTTCCACGGCTGGCAGTCGCAGCCTTCGGGCGATACTGTCCAGGACCACCTGGAGCGTGCCCTTGCGTGCATCGCCGGCGAGCAGGTTCGCCTGGCCGCAGCCGGTCGCACCGATGCCGGAGTACACGCCATGGCTCAGGTGGCGCATTTCGAGACCGCGGCCGAGCGTCCGGAGTCGGCCTGGGTGCGCGGCGTCAACGCGCTGCTGCCGCAAGCTGTCGCGGTGCAATGGGCCGTGCCCGTGGCCGACGATTTTCATGCGCGCTACTCGGCCGTATCCCGCACCTATCGCTATGTGCTCTACAACCATGCGGTGCGGCCGGCGCTGCACCACGGCAGGGTGGGTTGGTTCCATCTGCCGCTCGATCCGGTGGCGATGCGCGCGGCGGCGGCTCATCTTGCGGGCGAACACGATTTCAGCGCGTTTCGCTCGAGCGAGTGCCAGGCGAAAAGTCCGGTGCGCACGTTACGAAGTTGGGCCATAGAGCGACGCGGTGCTCATCTCAATTTCGAGTTCAACGCCAATGGCTTCTTGCATCACATGGTGCGCAATATCATCGGTTGCCTGGTGTACGTGGGCAAGGGGAAGCATCCTCCGGGCTGGCTGGGCGAGGTCCTGGCGAGCCGCGACCGCCGCCAGGCGGCGCCGACGTTTTCTCCGGACGGACTTTATCTTGCGGCCGTGGAATACGCGCCCGGGTGGAAGCTGCCCGCGTTTGCGCCCAATCTTATTTTTTCCCCGGAGCAGGTGTTGGTGTGAGGACACGAATCAAGATATGCGGCATCACCCGGTTAGAAGATGCGCGCATGGCGGTGGAGTTGGGCGCAGACGCGATCGGCCTGGTGTTCTATGCGCCCAGCCCGCGCAGCATCGGCCCGGAGCAGGCGCGCGCGATTATCGCGGCGATTCCGCCCTTTGTGACTATAGTCGGCCTGTTTGTCGATCCGGCGCAGGACGAGGTCGAGTCGGTGCTGCGTCGTTGTTCCCTTGGCCTGCTGCAATTTCACGGCGATGAAGCGCCCGATTTTTGCCGCGGTTTCGGCCTGCCTTACATCAAGGCTGCGCGGGTCAGGGCCGATGCCGATTTGGTACAATATTTGTCGCGCTATCACGCGGCGCAGGGTTGGCTGTTGGACGCCTACCATGACCAGCTTTACGGCGGCACGGGCGAGTCGTTCGACTGGAAGCTGATCCCGCGTGATCTGGCCAGGCCCGTCATACTCTCGGGCGGGCTTACGCCGGACAACGTGGGCGCGGCGGTGCGTCAAGTCAGGCCTTGGGCGGTGGATGTGTCCAGCGGCGTAGAAGCGGCCAAAGGCGTCAAGGACGCCGCGAAAATCGCGGCCTTCATATCGGGAGTCAAGAATGAAAATGCATGACCTGCCAGACAGCCATGGACATTTCGGGCCTTACGGCGGCATCTTTGTCGCCGAAACCCTGATCCAGGCGCTCGACGAACTCAGAATCGCATACGAAAAATACCGCAGCGATCCGGAATTCATCGCCGAGTTCCGCTACGACCTCAAGCACTACGTCGGCCGTCCAAGCCCCGTTTATCACTGCAAGCGCTGGTCGGGTCTGCTCGGCGGGGCGCAGATCTACCTCAAGCGCGAAGACCTCAACCATACCGGCGCCCACAAAATCAACAATACGCTCGGGCAGGCCATGCTCGCACGGCGCATGGGCAAGCCGCGCATCATCGCCGAGACGGGCGCCGGCATGCACGGCGTGGCTTCGGCCACGGTCGCGGCCCGCTACGGCCTGGAATGCGTGGTGTATATGGGTTCGGAGGACATCAGGCGCCAGGCGGCGAACGTCCACCGCATGAAGATACTCGGTGCCAGCGTGGTGCCCGTCGAATCGGGTTCGAAGACGCTGAAAGACGCGTTGAACGAAGCCATGCGCGACTGGGTCACCAATATCCACAACACCTATTACATCATCGGCACGGTCGCCGGGCCGCACCCGTACCCGATGATGGTACGCGATTTCCAGTCGGTGATCGGCGAGGAATGCCTGCAGCAGATGCCGGAGCTCGCCGGGCGCCAGCCCGATGCGGTAATCGCCTGCGTCGGCGGCGGCTCCAATGCGATGGGTATTTTTTATCACTATATCCCGGTCGATGGCGTGCGCCTGATCGGCGTCGAGGCGGCGGGCTACGGCCTTGCCAGCGGCAAACACGCTGCGTCTTTGACCGCCGGCCGGCCCGGCGTACTGCATGGCAACCGGACCTATCTATTGCAGGACGAGCACGGCCAGATCATCGAGACGCATTCGATTTCCGCCGGCCTCGACTACCCGGGCGTCGGGCCGGAGCATGCCTGGCTGAAGGACACGGGCCGCGCCGAGTACGCCACCATTACCGACGATGAAGCGCTCAAGGCCTTTCACGATCTGTGCCACTACGAGGGCATCATTCCGGCGCTGGAATCCAGCCACGCGCTGGCGCATGCGGCGAAAATCGCGCCGGGCATGCCGAAAGACAAGATCCTGCTGGTGAATTTGTCCGGCCGCGGCGACAAGGACATGCACACCGTCGCCGAAAAGCTGGGCATCCGGTTCTGATCAATTTGACATGACCGCGCTGCTCTACAACGAGGATGCCCTGACGGGGATTGAACGCGTGGCCGATGCGTCCGTGGATCTGGTGATCGCCGATCCGCCCTATGGCCTGGGCAAGGACTACGGCAACGATTCCGACCGCCTCGGCGCGAATGAATACCTCGCATGGAGCCGGCGCTGGATAGACGCGGTGGTGCCAAAACTGAAAGCGAACGGCAGCCTGTACGTATTTCTCACCTGGCGGCACAGCCCGGAGGTGTTCAGCCATCTGAAGACGCGCCTTGCCATGGTGAACGAGATCATCTGGGACCGCAGAGTGCCGAGCATGGGCGGCAGCACGCGCAAATTCTCGTCGGTGCATGACAATATCGGTTTTTTCGTCAAATCGCGCAACTACTACTTCGACGTCGACGCGGTGCGGATCCCATATGATGCCGAGACCAAGAAGGCGCGAACGCGCTCCATTTTCGTGGGCAAGAAATGGCTGGAAGTCGGCTACAACCCCAAGGACGTGTGGAGCGTGTCGCGCCTGCACCGCCAGCACGGCGAGCGCGAGGACCATCCGACGCAAAAGCCCTTGGAAATCGTCGAGCGCATGGTGCTGGCAAGCTGCCCTGAGGGGGGCACCGTGCTCGACCCCTTCATGGGCAGCGGGACTTCGGCGGTCGCTGCGGCCAGGCACGGCCGGGGTTTCATCGGCTTCGAGCTTAATCCGGAGTATTTTAGGATCGTCGAGAAGCGTGTGGCCGAGGCGCGGAACGGCAACAATGGCGGGAACCGCAAAGGACACAAAGGAGACGAAGGAAAACCTTCGGTTCCAGATCTGTTTGATCAGGCGGGGCCAGTCTAGAATGCGCGCGTTAAATTGGATCTTGGCGCACAATCAGCATCCTCCTTTGTGTCCTTTGTGATAAATCTTTTTTCCGTACGGTGAAATCTTAATGTCCCGCATCCAGGCCACATTCGAGCAGCTTGCAAAAAAACGCAGGAAGGCACTCATTCCTTTCGTCACTGCGGGCGATCCCGAACCCGGCATGACGGTGCCGCTGATGCATGCGCTGGTCGAGGCGGGCGCGGACGTGATCGAGCTGGGCGTGCCGTTCTCCGACCCGATGGCCGACGGTCCGGTAATCCAGCGCGCGAGCGATCGTGCCCTGAAGCACGGGGTGGGCCTGGACCGCGTGCTCACATTGGTGCGCGAGTTCCGCGCCGGCAATCAGACCACGCCGGTGGTGCTGATGGGGTATGCCAATCCGATCGAGGCGATGGGTACCGGGCGCTTCGTCAACGAGGCGCAGCAAGCCGGCGTGGACGGGGTGCTGGTGGTGGATTATCCCCCGGAGGAATGCCAGTCTTTCGCCGGCCTTGTGCGCAGCCACGGCATGGACCTGATTTTTCTGCTCGCGCCGACCTCCAGCGATGCGCGCATGGCCCAGGTGGCCAAGCTTGCCAGCGGCTACCTGTATTACGTTTCGCTCAAGGGCGTCACCGGGGCCGGGCATCTGGATCTGGCGGAGGTGGCCGAGAAAATTCCCCGGATCCGCCGCCAGACCACGCTGCCGGTAGGCGTGGGATTCGGTATCCGCGACGCGGCTACCGCCAGGGCCGTGGCGCAGTTTGCCGATGCCGTGGTCATCGGCAGCGCCATTATCCAGGAAATGGAAGCGGCTCCCGCGGGCGAGCAGGTGCTGCGCGCGGGCAGGTTCATGCGGGGCATTCGGGAGGCGCTGGACGCAACATGAGCTGGTTGCAGAAGCTGCTGCCGCCCAAGATCAACCGCTCCATCGGCCCGAGCAAGCGTGCCGTGCCGCAGGGGCTGTGGATCAAATGCGAGTCCTGCGACGCGGTGCTGTACGCCACCGACCTGGAAAAAAACCTCAACGTCTGTCCCAAGTGCGGCTACCACAATCGCCTTTCGGCGCGCTCGCGCATCGACATGCTGCTCGACTCCGAGGGCCGTTTCGAGATCGGCGCCGAGGTGTTGCCGGTGGACAGCCTCAAGTTCAAGGACAGCAAGCGCTATCCCGACCGCCTCGCGGATGCGCAGCGGCAGACCGGAGAGACCGACGCCTTGGTAGTGATGCAGGGCGCGATCAAGAACATCCCGCTGGTGGTGGCAGTGTTCGAGTTCGAATTCATGGGCGGATCGATGGGCTCGGTGGTGGGCGAACGCTTCGTGCGCGGCGTGCACGTGTGCGTGGAGCAGAACCTGCCCTTCATCTGCTTTACCGCCACCGGCGGGGCACGCATGCAGGAGGGGTTGTTGTCGCTGATGCAAATGGCGAAGACGACGGCGGTGCTGACCCAGCTCGCGGCGCGCAAGCTCCCGTTCATTTCGGTGCTTACCGATCCCACCATGGGCGGCGTGTCGGCGAGCTTTGCCATGCTCGGCGACGTGATCATCGCCGAGCCGCGGGCGCTGATCGGCTTTGCCGGCCCGCGCGTGATCGAGCAGACCGTGCGTGAGAAACTGCCGGAGGGTTTCCAGCGCGCCGAGTTCCTGCTGGAGAAGGGCGCCATCGACATGATCGTCGACCGGCGCCAGATGCGCGACCGGCTGGCGCAGTTGATCACCCTGCTGCTGCGCATTGCTCCAGAGAACACCTGAGCACGCTATATATATACGGCATCCTAAGTACTGTCGCACGCGAGTAGCAGGCATTGCGCGCTACGCGCGCCAACCGTGATTTTGGTACGGATGAAAAGCGCATCCGTACCAAAATCACGGTTATGGATAAAAGCAACAACGGCTTGGGGTTGTTTTTATACAAGATCGCCGATTGCGTACGGACGGCTTTTCGTCCGTACGCAATCGACGATCCGCGCGGACGGTTTCTCGTCCGCGCAACATCGCAATTCCAATTATGTCAACATTCGATTCGTATGTGACAAGAGATCTAGCCGGCTGGCTCGCCTACATCGAGCAGCAGCATCCGCAGACCATCGCGCTCGGGCTGGAGCGGGTCGAGCGCGTGCGCGATGCGATGGGCCTCGCGCCCGCCGTGCCGATCATCACCGTCGCCGGCACCAATGGCAAAGGCTCGACCTGCGCCATGCTCGAAGCCATCCTCACGGCGGCGGGCTACCGCGTCGGCCTCTATACCTCGCCGCATCTGTTGCGCTACAACGAGCGGGTGCGCATTGCGAAGCGCGAAGCCGATGATGCGGCGCTTGTTTCAGCGTTCGCGCGGGTCGAGGCGGCCAGAACGGAAATGGCCGGGAACACTCGCCTGACTTATTTCGAGTTCGGCACGCTCGCCGCAGTGGATCTGTTCCTGCGCAGCGCGGTCGATGTGCTGGTGCTGGAAGTCGGCATGGGCGGACGCCTGGACGCAGTGAATGCCTTTGACGCCGACTGCGCCATCGTCACCAGCATCGGCCTGGACCACATGGATTACCTTGGTGCCACGCGCGAGGCTATCGGCTATGAGAAGGCCGGCATTTTTCGCGCGGGCAAACCGGCGGTGCTCGCCGATCCGGTGCCACCGGCGTCGGTGCTGGCGCACGCGCAAGCAATAGGCGCGCGGCTGTTGCGCATTGGGCAGGAATTCGGCTGCGAGGCTGAGCCCGATCAGTGGCTGTTCTGGGGGCCGGCAGGCAGGAAATCCGGCCTGGCTTACCCGGCGCTGCACGGCAGGATCCAGTTGCTGAATGCGAGTGCGGCTCTCGCGGCCCTGGATGCCTTGCAGCAGCGCTTGCCGGTGTTGCCGCAGCATCTGCAGCGTGGATTGGCCGAGGTCGGACTGCCCGGACGATTTCAGGTGCTGCCGGGACGTCCTGCAGTGGTGCTCGACGTGGGACACAACCCGCACGCGGCCGCAGTACTGGCGGACAACCTGTCGGACATGGGCCCTTACTCGCGTACCTGGGCGGTGTTCGGCATGCTGCGCGACAAGGATATTGCGGGCGTCGTGAGCTTGCTCACCGGGCACGTGGATCAGTGGTTGGTTTGTACGCTGCCGCCGCCACGCGGCGCTCGGGCCGCAGATCTGGCGCAGGCGCTGAGGCAGGCCGGTGTGGACGCCGTGCGCGAGTTCGAAAATCCAGCGGCAGCCTACGCCGCGGCCCGCGGTGAGGCTGCGGAAAGTGATAGAATTATCGTGTTCGGATCCTTTCATACCGTGGCGGAAGTAATTGCGGCTCGGGAACAATCAAAGGCGTAGATGGCGGAAAGCGAAGAAGCCCTGCAGCTGAAACGGCGAGCCCGGCGCCGCCTGGTCGGCGCTATCGCCTTGGTGACCTTCGTCGTCATCATTCTGCCCCTGATTCTGGACAAGGAGCCTGGCCCGGCCGGCCCGCCGCTCGACGTGCAGATTCCCAAGCAGGAATCGGGCGGCTTCACTAGCCGCGCCGTGCCGCCTGCGCCGCAGATGCCTGTCGCGCAGGCACCCGAGAAAAAAACCGAGGCCCCTGCCGTTAAAGCCGAGCCGCTCCCGGCCAAGGCTGAACCGTCGCCGGTCAAGGCAGAGCCGCTCCCGGCCAGAGCAGAGCCGGCGGTGGCGCACAAGGCCGCCAAGGCGCCGGCTCCGCCTGCCGACAAAGCCGGGCAGGAGCGCGCACCAGCCGCGCTCGGCGACCAGGCCTGGGTCGTGACGCTCGATTCATTTTCCAATGCGACCAACGTGAAACAGCTGCGGACCAAGCTTTCTGCAGCCGGGGTAAAGTCTTATACTGAACCAGTGAAGACCAGCAAGGGCGAATTGACGCGCGTACGCGCCGGGCCTTTTGCCAGCAGGGAAGCCGCCGAAAAGGCGCGCGCCAAGCTGGACGCGATGGGACTCAAGCCTGGCGCTGTCGCGAG
>Ga0208080_1000601_pt1 | contig 18005 bp, 16 predicted proteins | sample NGESurdeep092012_3_FD_184476 | JGI IMG/M metagenome (GOLD analysis project Ga0208080, IMG submission 184476) | Arctic peat soil microbial communities from Barrow, Alaska - NGEE Surface sample 210-3 deep-092012 (SPAdes) | ecosystem: Environmental > Terrestrial > Soil > Wetlands > Peat ...
ATCGAGGCCGCGCAGAGGACGAGCAGGCCGAGGGCGACACCGATTCGTTTGAGCATCGGCAGGACATCCAGCGTGAATTGAAGTTGTTGTCGGGCTAACACCTCAGTTCAGTTGGAATGAAGCGGCTGGACTCCCGCTTCACAGATGCTGCAAGCACCACTCCTAACGACGGGCGAGGACGAGCACGACAGCGAAGACCAGTGCAAGCAGCGCCGCCGCGGCTGACGCAACGGCCCAGCGCCGCGACAGGACTTGGCGGCTGCCCTGGTAGAACGTCGTGACTACTCCGCCTAGTATCACGAGGGCAAGCAGATCCCATGCGGACTCGTGCCGCGCGAACGCCCGGTAGGCGGTGCTCACGAGTAGGCCGAACGAAAGAACGAGGTATGCCCAGCGGTAGCTGGCGTTTTCGGTCGCGACAGTGCGTTCGTCGCGCATGATCGGTTGGGTAGTCATGGGTTGTCTCCTTCGTGTAGGGTGAACAGCTCGTCGACTGGCTTTCCTAAACGCTCCGCCAGTACAAAGGCCAAGAGCGCCGAAGGGACGTATTGCCCCGTTTCGATCGAGCTGATGCTCTGGCGGGTAACGCCGGCCCGGCTGGCGAGCTCCTCCTGTGAGAGCCCTCGCTCGGCGCGAGCGACCTTGAGTCGATTTTCCAAGCGCGGATTACTAATTGTTGCCTCCTTCGATCATGGGCTACAAAATAGGGTGGGCTGCACAAGATGTCAAGTAGGCTTGGCAAATTGTCTGTTAAACTTGTCGTCTAGACAAGTGTAGCGGGCGGTTAGCGGCTGGCGGTGCGTCGGGAGTCACGATGTCGTCAGTCCGCACCCCCTTGGTGACGGTGAGGACGATGGAGTGGTCGAACCACGCGGCCATGACCGAATTAAGTAAGGAAGTTGGGTAGTGCCATGCGCGGTCGCATCTCCTATATTGGCCATGCTTGTTCCGCTTCGCGTCCCACCGACAAAACAATGAACCGCCTCGCTCGACCGGCGCTTGTACGTCCGGCTCTGTCGCCGAACCTCACAAGGAGAATGGAGATGACGTTACACCGTACCTTGCGGCACACCCTCGCTTTCGCGCTGCTCGGACCACCGGCCGCGGCCGGAGCCCAGGCGTTCGGGCTGAACGAGATCGGCTCCTGCGCGGAAGCTCGCGGATTCGCGGCAACCGCCGCGCCCTGCGACGATGCCTCGAGCATCTATTGGAACCCGGGCGCGCTGCCGAAGACCCGCGGATTCTCAATCTACGGCGGCGCCGCGATCATCAAGATCAAGGGCGACTTCACCCGCGACACGAGCTTCACCTCCTACAACGCCGAGGCCCCCACCGCCATTGTGCCGCACCTCTTCATCGACTACCGCGGCGCCGGCAAGCTGGCGTTCGGGCTCGGCGCCTACGTTCCCTATGGATTGACGTCGCAATGGGGTGACAATTTCCCCGGCCGCTTCTCCGCGAAGAAGGCAGCGTTGCAAACGATCTACGTGCAACCGAACATCGCGTACCAGCTGACGGACAACTGGTCGGTGGGTGGCGGCCCGATCTACGGTCACTCGACGGTCGAGTTGATCCAGGCGGTGGATCTGTCCGGTCAGACCGCGACCGTGGTCAACGGGAACCCGATCACCTTCGGCCAGCTCGGCATTCCCAAGTACACCGAGTTCGCCCGTGCGCGACTCAAGGGATCGGCGAACGCCTTCGGCTTCGCCCTTGGCGTGAACGGCAAGCTCACCCCGACGTGGGAGATGGGCGTGCGCTTTCTGTCGCAGCTCTCCTTCAACTACGACAACGCTGACGCCACGTTCGAGGTGCGGCCGACCGGGCTCGTACTCGCGGCGAACAACCCGTTAGGTGCGCCGCCCGGTACGCCGGTAGACGCGCTGCTCGCCAGTCAGTTCACCGGAACCGGCCCTCTCACCGCGCAGAAGGTCAGCACTCAGATCCGTCACCCAGCCCAGATCCAGGCGGGTTTCGCCTACACTGGCTTCGAGAGCACCACGCTGAGCTTCGACTATGCCTACGTCGGCTGGAAGTCGTTCAACCAGCTCCCGGTTACCTTCAAGGGAACCGCACCATCCAAGGTGCTCGTGGAGGACTACAACAACATCTCCTCCATCCGGTTGGGCGTCGAGCACCGCATGACGAACGGCGTTGCCCTGCGCGGGGGCGTCTCCGCCGCGACCTCCGCTGCTCCCAATGAGACCGTAACGCCGCTTCTTCCGGAGATGGACCGCGCCTACGGCATGTTCGGCGCCGGCATCCCGCTCATGGGGCGGTTCGCCCTCGACGCGGCGTATGCGCACGTCTTTACCTCCGGCCGGCGCGGCCGCATCGACGAGCGAGCTGCGGGGAGCACTTCCGCGCAGGCACTCGCCCTGAACAGCGGCGTCTACTCGTTGAACGCCAATATCCTGTCGTTCAGCCTCAAAGCCTCCTTCTAACCCACGCCCGGAGACATCAAAGATGTTACGACTGAATACTCTCACTCGCGTGGCGGCCCTCGGCGCCGTCGTGGCGCTCGCGGCGTGCAGTGATAAGCCAAACCCCCTCGGTCCCTCGACACCCGTCGGCGGGGACATCTTCAAGAGCTACGTCGCCCTCGGGAACAGCATCACCGCCGGATTCCAGAGCAACGGGATCAACGACTCCACTCAGCGACAAAGCTACGCGCGGCTCCTCGCCATCCAGATGGGGACGCAGTACCACTACGCGGCGCTTTTCGGTCGCGGCTGCACCCCACCGATTGTCAACGGGCTGACTGGCGCGCTCTACGCGAATGCTCCGGCGGGGACGTGCGACCTGCGCACCCCGGCCTCTGTGACCGACATCCTGAACAACGTCGCTGTGCCGGGCGCCCGCGTGCTGGATCCGACGTCGACCTCCGCACCCGCCTCGAACGCGCTGACCACGTTCATTCTCGGCGGAAAGACCCAGGTCCAGCGGGCATTGGACGCGAATCCGACCTTCGTCTCGATCTGGATCGGCAACAACGACGTACTCCAGCCGGCGCTGTCGGGTCTCTTCCAGCCGATCGTCAGTACCCTGCCGCAGTTCCAGACGTCCTACGACTTGATGATCCAGCAGCTGTTGGATAGCGTGCCCACCGTGAAGGGAGTTCTGATCGGGGTGGCGATGGTGCAGTTTCTGCCGTCGGTGAGCTCTGGCGCGCTGGTCTTCTCAAGCCCGGCAGCGCAGGGCGCAATCAACGCCGCCACAGGCAAGACGGTCGTGATCGATGCGAGCTGTAACGGCTCGACATCGCTGTTGAACATCCCGCAGTTGATCCTGGCCATCAGGGCCCCCGGCACACACCCGCCGGTGATCGCCTGTGCCAAGGGGATCTTCCCAGCACCGGTCGGCGACCTATTCGTTCTCGATGCGGCCGAGCAGGTGACGTTGAACGCCGCCATTACCGGTTACAACACCTACATCCAGGGCAAGGCGGCGGCAATTGGCTTCGCCTACTACGATCCGAACATCCTGTTCGCGGCCAGCCGGGCGAGCGGCGCGATTCCGCCCTTCCCGAACTTCGCCAGCGCGACCGCAACCTACGGAACGCTCATCACGCTCGACGGGATCCACCCGTCCGGCGCGACCCACAAGCTCATCGCCAACGAGCTGATCGGCGTGATCAACGCGAAGTACGGAACAAGCCTCAAGCCGGTCCCGTAAGCTCGCCTTCCGGTCCAGCACGAGAGGGAAAAACAGAGAGGGCAGCGACTTTGGTCGCTGCCCTCTCTGTTTTTTTGTCTCCCGAACAGCACCGCCCAAATGTTAGGGACGAGTCTAGAGCTGCGCGCGCGCCCAGTAGCAGATCGTATCCACTGCGCGATTGGCGATGCCGCGCGATGCGATTGTGGCTGGAAGTACACGGATCGAGCGCTCGATATCGGCCTCGAAGGAGCGCACCCTGTCGGCGGCGAGCCGGCGACTGACGATGACCACGCCGAATTCCGCGTTCAGTGCGAACGAACGTGGATCGAAATTGATCGAGCCCACGAGCAGGAGCTCACCGTCGGCGACGACGGTCTTGGCGTGCATCATAGTCGGCTGATACTCATAGATGCCGACACCGTGCTCGACGAGACGTGGCCAGCTGTGGCGGCTGATGTACAGTGTGCGCGTGGCGCCGGCGATGAGCGCAGCCATCACGCGCTCTGAAGCGCGGCAACGATGGGCCCCATGAGACGCACGTGCGTGTCGCGCCAGTGTGAAGGACTCTGCGCATGTCCCGTCCACTCGTCGGCAATGCCGACGCCGCCTGTGAACCCGATCTTGCCGTCCACGATCAGCAGACGGCATGCGTTCTGTGGTTGTACTTCATCCCGTCGAACCACTGCACCCGCCGAAACCAGGTGACCTTGCAGCCGGCGTCGCGCATCTGATCGACGAGCTCGCGGGGCATCGGCTCAGTTCCTTCGCTGTCGAGAACGAGCCGCACCATCACGCCGCGCCGTGCAGCGCCCGGAGAAATGCATCCAGCTCGGGCCCGATCAGCGGTACGCTCATCACCCGATCCTGGTGATTCGCTTCGGCGTTCGCGGCAAGCGTGATATAGACGAACGCCACCACAAGGGCGCTGATTATTCCTCCGAGCAGAAAGAGAAATTGCGTCATGCGTTGATGGCGAGCGCAGCGCCCGCGACTATGGCATCGTTGAGTTGCTCACGAACGCCAGTCGCTTTCCATCCGGCGACCACGACGGGACGTTGATCGTTCCCTGGCCCCCATACACATAGGCGATGACTCGCGCCGGTCCGCCACCGACTGGCATCAATCGAAGCAGCACGTGCTTGTAGAATGGATGATCATCCGCGGCAACGGCTGGTGGAAAGGAGATGTACACCATCCACTTGCCGTCTGGCGAGATGTGCGGGAACCAGTTGTTGAAGCCGTCGTTCGTGACCTGCTGCTGGCCGCTCCCATCGGGCCGCATCCGCCAGATCTGCATCAGTCCGCTGCGCGATGAATTGAAGTAGATGTACGCGCCGTCCGGCGTGAACTCCGGCCCGTCGTCCAATCCCGGCGCGGAAGTGAGGCGAATCTCGTCGGCACCGGCGACGAGAATCTTATAAATGTCGAACTCGCCGCTTCGCTGCCCCGTGTACACCAGCCAGCGGCCATCGGGGGACCAGCCATGCAGGTACGATGGTCCTTTCGCGGTCACGCGCGTGGGCGTGCCGCCGGTTGCCGGCACCGTGTAGACGATGGATGCGCCGCTGTCCTCCACCGCGTGGTGACTGATGCCCATCATCCGACCGTCAGCCGAAAGGACGTGATCGTTGTTGTTGCGCGTCGCGAATCCCGTGTTGATCAACTCGGCCGAGCGTGATGCGAGATCAAAGCGGTAGAGGCGGCCCTCCTGTGCGTAAATCAGCGCCTTGCCGTCGCGAGTCCAGTTGGGAGCCTGAAATGATCCGCGGTACTGATGCACAATCGTCGCGCTACCGGTCACAACGTCGAGAATCTCGAGGTTGCTGCCGATGTAATCGCGATAGGGGACGAAATCCCGCTTCGCCGGCGTCGTGATGCGCACGTTGCTGAACGCGGCCCGCTCCACAACGGTGTCGTTGTGCGCGCACACGAACAGGCCGACGTATACCGTATCCGGGAGCGACACGCCGGCGAGTTCCTGCGTGACGAGCGTGTCACCGAATCGCGCGACCGACATGACATAGACGCCGTCGCGCCGCTCGAGTTGGAGCACCGCGTCCGGGCCCTGCAGGCTGTCGCGCGACTTAGCCTCCTCCGTCATCCCGCCGGTCGTTCGACGAAACTGGAGCGACATGAGTCCGTTGCCATGCAACGCCGCGGTTACGTGCGCGCTGTTGGTCTCGAGCGACGGGCGAATGGTCCAGCCGATCTTCCGGTGTTCCTCGATTCCCGCGCCGATGAAGCGCGCCCGCGTGGAGAGAATGAAGTTGCCCGTCATCCGCTTCCATACGAAATGAAAATCGTCGCGGTCGTTCCACATGTTCTGACCCGAGCCCGCAACCAGATACGCCTGGCGCTGCGAGTCGTAAGAGGCGGATCCTGAAACTCTTCCGCGACCGATGTCCGTTTGCGCGTCGAAGATACCGACCGGACTTTGAGCGCTAACGACGTCGCTGAACAATGCGAGGCTCAACGCGAGCGTGAAAAAGCGGCAGAAGTTAGGGAAGCGCATGGGATGTCTCGGTCTAAGGCCTCAGGGCTGTTGCGCGAGCTTCTGCAGTTCCTTCCACGTGACGAGAATGACGTGGTTGTCCTGCAGGGCCTTCTTGAACTCCGGGCTGGTCACGACGTCGTAATCGCGTTGGCGCCACGCGGAGCCGTAGGGCTCGTGGTTGACGGTCACGGCTTGGAGCTCGCTGTCGTCACGCCCGAGATGGACGATGATCTCGGTGAGACCGGGCTTGAGGTTGGCAATCGACTTCAGATAGAACGCCTTCCACTGATCGCGAGGAACTTCCGGGCCGGCGATGATCACCGCATCGAGCAAGACGTCCTTGTCCGTGAGCGGCGGTTGAGGCGCGGCGTGCGGATCGCCCCTGAGAGCGAGAAATGGGAGACGATAGTCGCGCGCCACCTTGACGTATGTAGCAATCAGCTCGGGCGTGGTGAAAAGAGCGCCCATGTGGCTATCGATATGTGTGGGACGAATCCCGAGCGCCAAGGCGCGGTCGATTTGCGCGCGGATCTCACGCTCAACCTCGAGGGGCTTCGCCGTCGCCGCAACGACTTTCTCATCCCTTGGGAAGGTACCGGCCGAATCGAGCAAGCTCTGCACCTTGTCCACAGGCGCGACGCTGCCCCATCGATACGTTTCCCATTCGCTAGTGAGTGTGAGATGCAGGCCGAGATCTGCATTGGGATGCGCCTTGGCGTAGGCGGCGACCTCGGTGATCCACGGGCTCGGCACCATGACGCTCGCGGACGAGATAGCGCCTTTCTCGAGCGCGTCGAAGGTCGCCACATCGACGGAATGGGCGACGGCAAGATCGTCCGCGTGGATAATGAGGAGTTTCGAGTCGGCGGGATGGCCGAGGCGCTCGGCTATGGTTTTGGTCTGGGCAGGAAGCGTTGATACAACGAGAAACGATACCACCGACGTCCAAAGCAGCGGGTGCATGGTAGGCCTTTGAGATCGGGTAAGGATCGAGGACAGCATGATGCAACGCTACCAGCGCCGAGGTCGTATGGAAAGCAGACGCCCAACGTTCAATGAACTCGTTGGCTGCGTCTAACGAGCAACGGTCCGCTTCACGTTCCACCCGCTCACGACCACTTGCGGAGGCGCGCCGCCAAGGTCGCGCACTCGGTAGGTGGCCGTGACAACGCGCGTCTCTCCCGGCAGCAGCGACAGGTAGTTGTCCTCCCAGAGGACTGGCAACGCTTCCTGGCCGCCGCGTCCGGTGACTTGCAGGCGCATGAAGAACGCGATGGACGGGCCGGGGTTTCTCAGCGTCACCCGTGCCTCGCCACTGTCGGCGCGGCTGCTGAAGCGCGCGGTCGCCGTCACCGCGCCCGCGGGCATGCCCCTGAGCGCGGTAAAGTCCGCGTAGCTCTTTACGGGCGTCATGTACCAGGTGGAAGTGTCAGCCAAAATGTCCGGACGGGTGGACAGCCAGTAGAAGTTGGTGCTGAGGGGATGTCCGTCGGCGCCCGTCAGGCGCAGGTCCGCGAAATACGCCGCCCCGCCCGAGATGCTCGTCGGCTCTGGCAGGACGAAGACGCGCGTACTGCTGTCTGGTGGCAGATCGAAAACGGTGTCCCGCGCGAATTTCTCCGAGCCGTCGAGTCCCAGCATTCGCGCCCGCAGGCGCACGCCGCGCAGCGGCGCCCGGATCCGGCCGCTGTTCACGACTGCCACCGATCGATCGTCGTACGAGAACAGCACGTGCACGGGCTCGTTTGCCTTTTTGGCGCCGAAGTAGCCGCCCGCCGGCAGCAGGTACCAGTCGAACAGATGCCAGTAGATGGAGGGCCACGCGTTGTTGAACATCCACTGGATCACTCCTGTGGATACGTACTCGTTGCGGCGATACGCCTCGAACATCGCGCGCTCGCCCTCGTACGTCATCAGTTGAGACGTGACGGTGTAGTCCTCGGCGCTCGTGGGCGCGCCGAAGCGCGTGGCCAGCGCGGTGTTGAACGCATCCAGCAGGTGCGTGAACTGCCCGCCCGCGGCGTGGAAGAGCCACACGCTGTCGGGCGGCCACTTGATGTCGGCCGCTGGAATCATGCGGCGCATGCTCTCGATCGGCGGCACCGCGGCGCCCGGGCTCGTCTCCGTGTTGTACGCCCACGCTCCGCCGTGGGTGCTGTCCTGCAGCCAGTACGATGGCGGCACCCAATCGTACGGCCCGGTCATTTTAACGCCGCTCGCTCCCGAGAACTCGGCTGGCTTGGCGCTAGCCGAGGAGATTGTCGGGTTCGGCCACGCCTCCTGCTGCTCAACGTTCAAGTAGATCCGCTCGACGTTCGCCGGCGGCGGATTGTCGCTGCCATTCAGCCAAACGAGTGCGCTCGGGTGACCCCGTAGCCGGCGGATCTGATCGCGCAACGACGACGCCGCCACCGCGTACTGTTCCGGGCCCCACTTGTCCCATTCCTCCCATGCGTTACAGCACACCCAACCGGTCATCACGAGCAATCCGAGGCTGTCGGTCCGCTGCCAGAAGCGGTCGTTCTCGTAATTGCCTTCCAACCGGATGGTGTTGAGATGCAGGTCGAGCGCGTAGCGGAGCTGCGCGTCCTGCCGCTCCGGCTGCGGGCGGAAGAAGATGTCGGGAGCCCAGCCGCCTCCGCGGATCAGGATTCGGCGGCCGTTCACGCGGAAGAGACGCGCGCCCTTCGGCGTTGATTCCGACGTGATCTCGCGGATGCCGAAGGGCATGCGTTGGCTATCCGACACGCGAGCGCCGATCACGAACTCGAGAGCCAGGTCGTACAGCTCGGGCTTACCACTCCCCAGCTCCGCGGGCCACCAGAGCCGAGGGTTAGCGAAGCGTAGCTGCGGGAAACTGTCCGGCGTGAAGCGCACCAACGCACTGTCGTTGGCCGCAAGCGTGACGGGCCGGCTGAAGGCAACATTTCCGATCCGCCCGCGCAGCGTCCCAGTGACCGGGCGCGGTGCGAGGTTCCTGAGATCGGTCGCGACTGTCAGCTCCGCGCTCCGCAGAGTGGCGGTGTCGACGCGACTCACGACCTCCGGATAGCGTACGACAACGTCGCCGCTGGCGGTGAGGTACGTCGGTTGCCACAGCCCCATGTTTTTGTCTGGCGGTGACGGGTTCCAGTCGACCCAGGTAGTCTGCAGGTCCGCCGGCGTGGGCGCAAAGACCTCGACGGCGAGTACGTTAGACCCGTCCCATCTCACCGCGTCCGTTACGTCCAGCTCGTAACGTCGGTATGTGCCGGCCGCCATGCTTGAATCCGCGAGGCGGCGACCGTTCAGCCAGATGTTCGCGCGGTAGTTGATGCCGTCGAAGTGTAGCGCGACGCGCCTGCCGCGCATCGTCGCGGGTACGCGGAAGGTCGTGCGGTACCACCAGGGCACGGCGAAGGGGCTATTCGTCGCCATCGGTATGTGCACGAAGTTCTCGCCGATCGCGTAAGTCATCCCGGGCAGCGCGCGGAAGTTCATCCCGAAGAACGGGTCGCTATAGACGCCGTCCTCGACCAACGACCCCACCACAGTCGACGGCACCGTCGCGCGGTGCCAGCCCGTCGGATGGTAAGCGAGCGAGGAGATTGTCGCGCCATCAACGCCGACCGCTGCCGACGACTGGAGGAGCCAGCCAGCGTGCAGCATCTGCCGCTCTTGCGCCGGCGCGACGCCGGCGCTCCAGAGAAGAAGTGAGAGGATCGCCGAGAACCGCTTCATGACGCTGCCTCCTGATGAACGAAAATCTTCATCCTGAATCTTAGCAAGATCCCGCGTCTCCAGCCATCCGGCGACGTTGAAACGTTCGTTGGACAGCATTAGTTCAGCTGATGGTGATTCATTGAGATTGCTTCACGACGTTGTCTCCTGTAAACCGAACGGCCAACGTTTTGTATTCCAGGACCAGAGCAGGAACGCCAGGCAACCGAGTGCCAGTACTCCGACGCCGAACAGGATCACCACGAGCTGCGTGGTGGCGAAGACGAAGATCCACCCCACGAGCGCAACCAGTGCCGGAAGCGGATAGAGCCACATGCGGTAGGGGCGCGGCATGTCCGGTGCTTGCCGTCGCAGCAGTATCAAACCGAAAGCCTGTCCCATGAACTGCACGAGGATGCGGGTGACGATGAGCGCGTCAATGACGGTGCCGAGCGAGAAGAAGCCCGCCACGATCGAGATTACGCCCAGCACGAGCAGCGAGATGTACGGGAAGTCCTTCGTCGGATGTAGCCGACCGAATGCGCGGAAGAAGTAGCCGCTTTGCGCCGCTGCAAAAGGGATGCGCGAGTACCCGAGCAACAGCGCGAACACCGACCCGAACGCCGTCCAGAGGATCAGCAGCGTGAAGATCGTCGCTATGCGTGAGCCATAGATCTTCTCCATGAAGACCGAGACGACGAAGTTCGACTCCGGGTGCGCGGCGGCCGGCACGAACTCCCGCCACGGGACCACCCCGATGATTGACAGGTTGATGCCAAAGTAGATGACGGCCACGGCGGCGGTGCTGATCAGGATCGACCGTGGTATGACGCGCCCCGGGTCGCGCACCTCGTCGCCGATGTAGCAGACGTCGTAGTAGCCCAGGTAGTCGTAGATCCCGATGCGTGAGGCCGCGCCGAGGCCGAGGAAGAAGCCCAGCGAGAAGGTGAACGCGCCCGGCGGAAAATCAAAGGCGATGTGCGGATCGAAGTGCGTGGCGCCCGTGACGATCACCGCGAGCACAGTGATCAGCGTGCCGACCCAGAGCGAGACGGTGATCTTGACGATCGAGTGGATCCGCCGGTACAGCAGCGCGATGTTGACCAGCCCCACGACCGTAACGAGCGCGATCACGCCGGTCCGGGTCAGTCCCTTCCAGATGTAGCTCGCGTAATCAGCGAAGCCGATGTACCCGGAGGCGATCTCCAGCGGCCCACTGAGCACGAACTGCCAGACGAACAGGAACGCCATCAGCCGGCCAAACCGCTCGCGCCCGAACGCCTCGCGCAGGTAGTGGAACGATCCGCCCGACCCGGGCATCGCCGCGCCCAGCTCGCTCCATACCATCCCGTCGCAGATCACGATCACGAGCGCCACGATCCAGCCCAGCATCGCCTGCGGGCCGCCCAGCGCCGTCATGAGCAGCGGGATTGTGATGAACGGTCCCACGCCGATCATGTTGGTCATGTTCAGCGCCGTCGCGGGCAGGAGGCTGAAGCGGCGGACGAGGTGGGGTTGCTTGGGCGGAGTCTTAGTGCTGACCGGCGGAGTGGTCGGCGCGCTCATGTCGCGATTTGTCGAAACAGTTTGTAAGCTCGCATACCGTCGGGCGAGAAGACACCGGCATATGCTCCTTTCCCGACTGGATCTTCGAGTTTCAGGAGCATGATCTCCTCAGACGCGTGAGAGCTACTTAATGCCTTAGTTCAACTGCAAGCACAGTACAACCATTGCGACGAAACCACATCCGAAATGTGCTTGTCTGCTGCAACGTTCGTTAGGCGGCCGGGAGCGATCCCCAAAATTGTATTCCATCCGTCGAGAGGGTTGTCAATTTCCTACTTGCCATTTCTTCTGTGCCTCCCGGCATCTTATTGCCCTCCGACATAAACCCTAAGCGTCACCGGTCCAATCTGCTGACCGTCAGCGTCAGCGGTCCAGGAAATCGTTTGCCATTGAGATTTCTCAACTCGTGGCGCCACGAGGCGGATTCGTACCGTGAAGTCGCTGTGCGCAGCAGCAGTGAAAGTGTTCATCGGCCAGGGATGCGCGTGCTCTGCTGAAGTACTGTCTACGATCCAGCCTTGCGGAAGCTGCGTTCGCAAATGGAAGGTGACGGGCTTGTCCGTAGTGTTGTGGAGCAACAGCAGCACGGGGAAATGCTGTCCGCTTCCAACGCCGAGCTCTGGCGAGAGCAGCCCGGGCATGACGTCGAGATTGTGCGCCGGGTAGAAGCGCCTGTAGAACGCCCATCCTTCGCCCAACTCGATCGACAAGCCGGCAGTATTTTCAGGCGGGCGGTATCCGCGCACAGGTGCGAATGCGATCGGCGCTGAGCGAACTCCGTCCATGATGTCACCGATAACCGAGCCGCCCACCAGCGACTTGGCGAGTACAAACGGCAGCGGCTGCTCGTAATCATGCAGGTTGTTCGTCGCGAGAGCCTTTGCGGGATCGTCGCCATACTGCGTGCGATGGAACGACAGCTCCCTGGCTGCGAGCCGCGCGTATGAGACGTGTTGCGACGGCGACACCGCGGTCATCGAATATTCCGGACCTTTGCCTTTTACGAAGTCGAGGTGCGACGCATCAGTATAGTAGTAGAGTTTCTTCGGCTGCCATGCGCGCAATCCTTCCATCAGGTTGCCGTACCACAGCCGGTCTTCGGGCGCTGCGACTTGTTCAGGAAACCACGTCGGATCGCCCGCGAGGTCGAATGCCTCGGTGGCAATTACGCCTGCTGCCTGATGGTCCTCATGGTTTTCGCCAACGACTGTAGCGGGCAACATGGTGATCACCACTTCCGGGCGGGTCAGTCTGATGAATCGCACCGCCTCGCCGAGTGAGCTGCCGTGGTTCGACGTCTCGAGCGAACGCAATACGTCGGCGACATCCTGCCCCCACGTGTCGGGAGCGCGCAGGAAAAAGACGTGATCGATGCCGATCGAGGCCAGCGCCTGTCGCGTCTCGATCTCGCGTATTTCAGCCAATGAGCGGGCCTGCTCGTAGCCGACAAGGTTCTGCCCTGCATCGCCGCGGGTGGTGACGACAACGGCGACGCGCCGGTGCTCGTCGAGTACAGCTTTGGCCAGGTAGCCCGCGATCGTCGACTCGTCATCAGGATGTGGCGAGATGACGAGAATATCGGCTTTGAACCGTTCATCAGGCGGTGGATTTGTGGGCGTTTGTTGCGATTGGGCAACCTGCGCCAGCGTTATCACTGAAAGCCAATTGATCAGTGCCAAACGACGAGATATTGGTCTCATACAGGTATCACCGTTCTCTCCGCCTGGCGGCTGTCAATGTTGATGGGAATTTGCTCCGCGCGCTGGCTCAGATTTGCGAGTAGGCCGTCGGCTCGAGGATGATGTCCGAGATGGCCGAGACGTTGTCGCGATACTGCGGGTCGGCGGAGAGAGTCTTCCACGCCGGGTCCTGGCCGAACTTGCCCCAAGCCGCGTCGCGCGCCGACATGTCGGAGAAGGTGAGCATGTAGGTCAGGCTGGGCATCTTCGCGCCGACAACAGTCTCGCCGAAGAAGACGGGCGTGAGACCCGTCCTGCGAAAGATCGGCACCTCGCCGGCGTTGAACATTTTCAGCTTGTTGAGCGCGGCGCGATCGCTGTGACTCTCATACGTCCGGAGCTCGAGGATGCGAGGTGTCGCCGCACCGGCGCCCGCTGAGGGTTCCAGTGTCGGCATCGCGTCGAAGGCGCGCAACAGCGTGCTCTCGACGCGCACGAAGGCCGGGTCAGACATCGGCGCGTCAAGAATCGCGGCGCCGGCGCGCGCGTACACCGCGTCGCTCGCGAGGCGGTCGCGCAGCGATACCACGCTATCGAGTGTCTGGTGCGTAAGGACGAGGAGCAGCGACGGCGCGTTTTCGCCGTAGACGACGTTAAACGCCCCGACCCGGCCAACTCCCGCTCGATTCATCGCGGGGATTGCAGCGTCGCCAATGAAAGCGTCGAACGCGCGCTGCTTCGTGCCAGGGAGCAAGTGGTAGCGCCGCAGCTCGATGTACTGGCGGGCGGCGGATTGGCTGAGTGTGTTGAGATGAGGCCGCGGCGACACGGCGGCAACGGCGGTAGCCGCGAGAAATTCACGTCGGTCCATGAGTACCTCGTCGAAGATCGTTAAGAATTGTATGCCACGACTTGGCTGCAATCGCCCGCCCAGTTACTTACCAGTTGCCGGAGGACGCCGCTGGCGTGGTGGCTCGATTATGATTGCGTCCGCCGCAGTGGCTCCGGGTCGCACTTCGGTGTGGCGGACCTGGCCTCCGAGAAGCCCCGTGTACATCATGGCGCCGCTGACGAACGCCGTTCCCAACACCGCCACCAGCGTGGCACTCGCCGGTATCGGCCGCCGTCTCCAACGCACGAGTGCGCCCAGGGAGAGGACGCCGAGAAGGCCGGCAAGGATGTACGCCTTGTCGCCCATTTGCGAATGGGCTTGTACGTCTTCACGGCGCACTCCGGGGAGTCCCTTTACCGCTTCCTCCGCCGCATCGCCGCTGAGGTCGGCCGCTGCGCCGGCAATGGCGGTTCCGATGAGAACCAGGAAAGCCGTACGCCTGAGAACGTCGGCGGATGTGAAATATGATGCGACGAGCAGCGCCAACGCGAACAGCGATCCGAAGATCGGTGCATGGTTGACCAGCAGATGGAGATGTGCGCCTGTAAACATGGAATGGGTTATTGGGTTTGCTTTGACGTTCGCAAATTAGAAGCCGCGGCTCCCTGGCCGCTAACCAGCAGGTTACTAATGCTCGGCGCGTCCAGGAAAGCCCGATCCCGGTCCGACGGCGTCGGACTCGGCTTCGATCGTGACACCCCAACTCCGTACTCCGCCGAAGGCCGCAGGGAGCGCCGAGCGACTTCTCGCCTGCGTGTGACGCGATCCGCTCCGATTGACTCGTCGTGAACCCGACGTCGAGTTACTAGTCCTTCCGCGACGCCTAACGCTCTAGTTAAGCTGCAAGCACGTTACAACCATTGCGACGAAGCCGCATCCGAAAAGTGCTTGGGATCTTGTATCACTTTCGTTGACACTCATGGTTTTACGCCACTCGCCGTTCAAAGGCAAGCGGCGACAGGTAGTCGAGGCTCGAGTGAAGGCGCGTCTCGTTGTAGTAGCGGATATAGATACGCAGCGCGCGATCCAGCGCACGATCGGTTGGAAACGTGACTCCACGCGTGAGTTCGGCCTTGAGGGAATGAAAGAACGACTCGGCGTGCGCATTGTCGCCGGGGCCCCTGGCGCTGGCACTCTGCAGGAGGCCGAGCTGCACCAGCTGCGCGCAAAAGGGTGCCCCCATGTACTCCGAGCCGCGATCACTATGGAAGATCACGCCACGCGCGGCCCGGTGCCGCATAGCCTGGACGAGCACCGCGCACGTTACCGTCGCGGTGCGGCGTCGCGTCAATGACCACGCGAGGATGCGCCGCGAGAAGAGATCCATTACGATGGCGAGATACCGCCAGGTGCCGCCGACCGTGAGGTACGTGATGTCGCCGACCCAGACCTGATTGGGCGCGCTCACCGGTGTGGTCCAGAGCCGGTTCGGGTGCCGCGCGTAGAGATGATGAACATTCATCTTCGCCCGATAACCTTGCACCGCCTTCGCGCGGAGCCCCGCCGCGCGCATGAGGCGCGCCACCCGACGGCGACTCACACTCCAGCCCGCATTGCGCAGGAGTTGATAGAGACGTGGGCTGCCGTAACGTTCCTGATGCGCATCAAAGAGGCGTTCGATCTCCCTTGTGAGGAGTCGGTCCTGTTCTGCATGGGCACTCTCACCGCGTCGACGCCAAGCATAGAAGCCGGCCAGTGTTACGGCGTAGCGCCGACACAATGACGCTACACTGAACTGCGCGCGCTGCGTGTCGATGAAGGCGAACGTGTCGCCTTTCGAGCGGAACAGAACCGAATGGCTTTTTTTAGGAGTTCGTGCTCCTCTAGCAGCAGTGCATGCGCCTTCTCGAGGGCCTGCAGCTGCGCGATCTCACGTGCGGGACCGGGCGGTTGGCGCCTTCCGCGCCCGCCCGCGTAGTCGGCCGTCCCGCGCATCCTTACGCCACTTCGAGAGCATGAAGGGATGAATCGTCAGCGCAGCAGCCACGCTCTTCACTTGCAACCCCGGCTGCTGACTGAGTCGCACAGCAGTCAGCTTGAACTCGTCGCTGTACTTCCGCACCGCGCGTGGCCCTGCTCGTGGCATGATTGACACTCCATGGTGGTTAGGTGGAAGTGTCTACAAAAGTGGTGCAAGAACCCTTGGCAGCTGCAACGTTCGTTAGGTAGCGCATGTAGACGCCTCAGGGCGTCAGAATAAAATCAGCACTCTCACCCTCTCGTCCGTTGAACCAACAACGCGCTCGATTCGAACCCGTGGCATTCGGTCATCGTTGACGAGCGGGCAGTCGCGGGGTATTCTACCCGAACGACAATTATATTCACACTCTTGCCCGTACGCTCTCACTGGGTGTGCGCTGGTGGGCTGTCTATCTCTAGGAATCGTTGGCCGACCGCATCGGAAGCATCTGACGTCATGGTCAAGAAGAGATTGAAAACTCTCGGCCCACCGCACCCGAAGTGGGAGCGGCGCCCGGACGAGCGCCCGCGAGAGATCCTGGATGCGGCGCTCCGTGTCTTCGCGGCACATGGCTACAGCGCCACCCGACTCGAGGATGTCGCCGCCGCTGCCGGCGTCACGAAGGGTACCATCTACTACTACTTCGAGAACAAGGAGGATCTCCTCCTCAGGTTGGTCGCCAGTCGCGAGCGGGAGATCTTCGGCGATCTCGAGGCGCTCATGGGCGGCCTCACGGGGCCGGTTTCGTCGAAGCTGCGAATGTTGATGCGCAAGGGCTTCTGTGAGCCGACCGACGAATCGCGGCGGCTGTTGTCCGTCGTCTTCCAGGAGCTGCACGCCGACGCCCCCAAGGTCTTCGCGCGCACCGTCCAGAACAATCTCGTCGAGGGATGGAAGCTCATTGCCAAGCTGATCGAGCGCGGCAAGGCGTCAGGCGAGTTCCGGCAGGACGCGGACGCCGAGGTGGCTGCGCGGGTGTTCACCTCCGGCCTGGTCCTCCAGCAGCTGTGGCGCGGCGGCATGGGACTCGACGAGCTGGACCCGTTCGACAAGGACCGGATGGTGGACTCCACCATCGAACTCTTCCTTCACAGCCTTCGCCCGACGATCAGCGTGCGGGCCGCCGTCGGCAAGCGCAGAGCAACGCACTCGTGAACTCGCCCTACCCAATATCTCTCTCAGTCATGAATCCACATCCGACATACGTGCACCGTTCCGTGCGGGGCGTGTGCTCCATCCTTTTCGCTGCCGCGTTCGCCGCGTGCGGTGCCCCCAAGGGTAAAGACGCTGCGAGCGCGCCGCCGAGCGTGCTCTTGAGTGCCGCAGACGTCGTGGCCGCGACCACCGCCGACATCGGTTCGACTGTCGTCGTGAGCGGAGCGCTCGACCCCGCCGATGTCGTGAGATTGCGCGCCCAGGTGGCCGGTACCATCCGCGACCTTCGGGTGGACCGCGGCACGAAGGTGAGCCGAGGCCAGGTGCTGGCTCGCGTGGAGGCGCAGGGCGTCACGAGTCAGGCGCTGGGCGCCAAGGCCAACGTGGCCAGTGCGGAGGCGGCGCTCGCCGTGGCCAGGCAGCGGCTCGACGCCGGCAAGCGGCTCTTCGCGGCTGGCGCCACATCGCAACTCGACCTCAAGACGGCAGAGGCAGGCTACGACGCCGCTCTCGCACAGGTGGCCGCCGCACGGGCGATGAACGCGAGCGCGGGCGAGGCCGCCGCGCGTACGAGCATCCGGTCGCCGCTTGACGGTTGGGTCAGCGAGCGGAGCGTGGAAGATGGCGAATCGGTGAAGGTCGAGGATCCGGTGATGACGGTCGTCGACCCGCGCACTCTGGAACTCAAGGGACAGGTGGGCGCGCTCGACGCCGCGCGCGTGCGCGCCGGGCAGAAGGTGACCTTCAACCTCGATGCAATGCCGGGTCAGGAATTCAGCGGCATGGTGGCGCGGGTGGATCCGGTCGCAAACGCCGCGACGCGTCAGGTGGGCGTGTTCGTGCGGCTGCCCAACGCGACCGGCCGGATCGTCGCCGGCCAGTTCGCGCACGGCCAAATTCACA
>Ga0208080_1000606_pt1 | contig 17921 bp, 14 predicted proteins | sample NGESurdeep092012_3_FD_184476 | JGI IMG/M metagenome (GOLD analysis project Ga0208080, IMG submission 184476) | Arctic peat soil microbial communities from Barrow, Alaska - NGEE Surface sample 210-3 deep-092012 (SPAdes) | ecosystem: Environmental > Terrestrial > Soil > Wetlands > Peat ...
AGGAAGCTAGATGTGGGTGGGAATCATCGAATCGAGTTTTTGAAACATCTGCGTGAGATGAACATCCATAGAGCCTCGCTCTTCCCCGGTCTCGACGGGTTTTGTCAAACGCTTAGGCTCGACCTGGAAATCAAGGCCAAGGGCGAAGTACAGGAGCCAGGGCCGTCTATATCGGACCTTCGGAAGATGCTTGAAGATCCAGCCACGCAAACTCCTAAAGCATAGAGTTCGAGAGGGGCGCAGCCTCCCAGCAAGTATTCAATTGCCAACCGGGGCGGCACGTTCACCTGTCATTGTTGTCGGAGACCCGTAGTGTAACGGAACCGCTAAAGGTTCCCCAGATACGGCCTTGTGGGAAGCGTCCGCCCCGCTCTGGTCGGATGGTCGGGCACTCGGAGAGTGTCGCCGGAACGGCCTCCGGTCGCGGCAATCGGCTTTGTAGAGGGCGTTAATCGTTATTATCGGTAGCCACGAATGGCTCGCCTGCCTTCGCTTTGCGGTCCTGGTCTCTGATCAGTCCGCGCCTGGAAGCTGCCGACGATGCTCTTGACCACCGCGAAGACGAACTGAACGTTGATGATCGGAGGTTCGGTTTATCGTGAGAGGTTCTCGTGCTGGTGCGTTGCGCGTCACAACGCGTCACAGCGCAAAGCCCGTAAGTCTATGAAAACATGGTAGCGCTAACGGGAGTCGAACCCGTATTTAAGCCTTGAGAGGGCTCTGTCCTAACCATTAGACGATAGCGCCACGGATGAGCTCATTGTACCAAAACTCGCGACGCTCAGCTGGACCATGCCGCCGCGCCTGTGGCGCGTAATAATGGGAGGGAATGCGGCGCCTGCTCTTGCTTTCCATCATCCCGGGGCTCCTGGCGGCGGACGACCATTGGGTGAAGTTCACCCGCGGCCCGCTGGAGGTGATGACCGATGCCGGCGCGCGCAGCGGCCGCGAAACCATGGTGCGCTTCGAGCAGTTCCGCGCCGCGCTCGGCCAGATTGTCGGCGAGGACGACTTCGAGACGCCCTTGCCGCTGCGCATCTTCGTCTTCAAGAACGCCCAGGGCTGGACCTCCACCGCGCCCCTGACCGAGGGCCGCGACCGTTATGCCATCGTGCTCGGCGAGAAGAGCGCGGTGACGCCCGAGATCTATAGCGAACTGACGCGGCTGTTTCTGAAGAGCAACACCACCCAGATGCCGCCCGCCTTCGAGCGCGGATTGGTCGCGTTCTTCTCCACCTTCGAGGTCAACGGCATCCGCATCACCGCCGGCAAGCCGCCGGCCAAGCCCGATCTGGATTGGGCGCGCATCCATCTGATGGTGGCCGATCCGGATTACTACGGCAAGATCCGCGTGCTGCTCTACAACCTGCGCCATGGCGTGGCCGACGACCCGGCCTATCGCAACGCGTTCTCTAAGTCCGCGGCAGAGGTGGAAGCCGCCGTTAAGAAGCATTTCGCCGCCGGGAATTTCCAGACCACATCGCTGCCCAGCCGCCCCATGGCGGAAGGCGATTTTCCGGAGCGGCAGGTGTCGGCGACGGAGATCTCTCTGGCGCGCGCCGACCTGCTGGTGGGCGCGCAATCGGCCGCCGAATATCGGAAACTCCTTCAGGGACATGAAAAGGTGGCGGAAGCCGAAGAGGGACTCGGACTGCTGGCGCTGCGCGAGCGCCGCACCGATGAAGCGCGCCAGAATTTCGCCTCCGCCGTGGAAGCCGGCAGCACCAGCGCGCGCTGCTATATCGAGTACGCGAAGCTGGAACCCGACCGCGATAAGGCCGAGGACGCGCTGCGCAAAGCCGCGGGCATCAACCCGAAGCTCGCGGAGCCCTTTGCGCTGATGGCCGCCCGCGACACCGATCCACGCCAGCGCCTCATGCACTGGAAGGCCGCCACCGAGCGCGATCCGCGCAACACTAAGTACTGGCGTTCGCTTGCCGAAACCTACCTGGACGAGAACAACTACGGCGAAGCCGGCAAAGCCTGGCGCGGCGGCGAACAGGCCGCCACCGACCCTGCCGAGCGCGAGAGATTTCACCGCGCGCGGATGCTGGTGGAGCAGCAGCGCCTCGATCACGAGGAGGCCGAGAAACGCCAGGAAGCCGAAGAGAAGGCGCGTGAGCTCGCGCGCCTGAAGACCCAGGCCCTCGCCGACCTTCACAAGGCCGAAGCCAAATACAGCGACGGAACTCCGGTGGGCGCCGACAAGCCCGTGCCGTGGTGGGAGGGGCCAAAGCCCGAGGGCAAAGTCAGCGGCACGCTGAAACAGGTGGATTGCCTGCCCAAACAGCAGGCGCGGCTCTCCATCGAGGACGCGGCGCATAAGCTGGTGAAATTGCTGGTGGCCGATCCATCGAAGGTGGTGTACACCGGCAATGGCGAGGTGTCGCTGGGCTGCGGCGCGCAGAAGCCGCGCAAGATTACGGTCGAGTACTTCCCGAAAGCCAACGCCCGGCTGGCCACCGCCGGCGAGGTTGCCACCATCGAGTTCCAGTGACAGTTCCAGTGAACCAGGCCGGCACTCAGGTCAACGACGCTGCGCGCTACCGCTGGCTGGTGCTGGCGGTATTCGTGCTCTCCACCGCCATCAACTACCTGGACCGCGCCACGCTCTCCGCCCTGGCGCCGGTGCTGACTAACGAGTTCCACCTTTCCAACGCGCAGTACGGTTTGATCGGCAGCGCCTTCAGTCTGACCTACGCGGCCAGCGCGCCGTTCGCCGGATTGCTGATCGACCGGATCGGGCTGAACCGCGCGATCAGTTTCGCCGTCGGGGTCTGGTCTGGCGCCGGCATCGCCACCGGCCTGACCAGCGGACTGGGTGGACTCGTGGGTTGCCGCGCGGTCCTCGGGGTGGCCGAAGCGGCCGGCATTCCCGCGGCCGGAAAGGCGATCCACCAGTACCTGCGCCCCGGCGAGAGAGCGCTCGGCAACGCGGTCAATCAGGCCGGCGTCAGCCTGGGCTCGGTGGTCGCGCCGCTGCTGGCCACCTGGATCGCGCTGCGCAGCGGATGGCGCCATGCGTTCGTGGTGACGGGTGTGCTCGGGCTCGCCTGGATTCCGCTCTGGCTCTGGGTGTCGCGCCGCGCGCCGGCCGCGCCCCGGCCGGCGCAACCTCGCGTGGCCGATGCGGCCATGTTGCGCGACCGCCGCCTTTGGGTGTTTGCCGCGGCCAACGCGTTGAGCATGGTGGGCTACTTCTTCTGGTTCTTCTGGACCTCGAAGTACATGGTGGACGTGTACCGCCTCACGCTCCAGCAAGCTGCCTGGTACGTCTGGATTCCGCCGGTATTTGCGTGCTGCGGCGGCTTCCTCGGCGGCTGGCTCTCCCTGCGATTTGTCGAACGCGGCCGGGCGGCGCCGGCCGCGCGCTTCCGCGTGTGCCTGGCGGCCGGCGTGGTTTCTCTGGCCACTGCCGCCCTGCCGTGGGCGACTTCGCCAGGGTGGGCCGCGGCCGGAATTTCGCTTAGCATCTTCGCCGTGGCGGCCTTCAGCGTCAACATGTATACCTTGCCGCTGGATACCTTTGGCGCCGCGCCGGCGGCGTTCGCCATTTCCATTTTGGTGTCGAGCTATGGCGCGATTTCGACCATCCTCGGCCCGGCAATCGGCGCGGTGATCGACCACCGCGGATACACGCCGGTGATCGTGGCGGTGGCGTTCACTCCGTTGGCGGCGAGCGCGGTGCTGTGGTTCACGAGGTCCACGCGATGAAGCAGTGGATCTTCCGACTGCTCGGCAAAGGCCCGGAAGCCGTGGTGGTCACCTTTTCGAGCGGCGAGCCCGAACTGTGCCGCCGCATGGCGGAAGAGGTGCGCCGGCTAGTTCCCGGCCGGCGCCACTTCGTCGCCACCGCGGAGAATTGGGCCGAACTGAAACACGAGTTAAAGCCTTACCGCATCGGTCTCGCGCCGGTAATGCTGACGCGCGAAGCCAACCCGCTGCGGCGCGCGGCCTACCGGCTGGCCCCGCACAAGATCCTGGCGTACAACTCGCGCCTGGAGCGCCATCACCTGCACTTCGATCTGGCCTCGCTGCTGTTCTGGCGCGGCGTGCCGCTCGACCGTATCTATCTGCGCCCGTGGTGGTGGCCGTGGAAGAAGCGCGAGTGTTCCGTGGTGCCCTCAGGCTATCGCGTGGTGGAAGGTCGCGCGTGCAGCGCGTGCAGCGAGGGTCGCCGCCGGGTGGCCGTGCTCTCGCCGTACTTCCCTTTTCCCCTGGCGCATGGCGGCGCCGTGCGCATCTACAATCTTCTGCGCGAGATGGCGAAGCAGTTCGATATCGAGCTGTTCGCCTTCACCGATGGTCCAGTGGAGATGGCGCCGGTGTTGGAGTTTTGCGCGCGGGTGGTGCTGGTGGAAAAGCCGCGCTATCGCGAGCCGCGCTGGAGCACGCTGCTGCCGCCCGAGGTCCACGAGTTCCGCTCGCCCGCCATGACGCAGGCCATCCACGAGGAGCGCCGCGTCTTCGGCTTTCAAACCCTACAGGTGGAGTACACGCAACTCGCCGAGTACGGCGCGGAGTTCGGCGGCGATATCCTGGTGGAACATGACGTCACTTTCGACCTGTTCAAGCAGATCGCGCGCCGCGAGCGCACGCTTTCCGCCGCGTGGGACGTCTTCCGCTGGCGCCGCTTCGAAACCCGTGCCCTCCGGCAGTTCCCGCGCGTGGTCGTGATGTCGGAGAAAGACGCCGAGATGGTGGGCGTTCCAAGCGTTGTGATCCCCAACGGTGTGGATCTCAAGCGCTTCCGCGCCGCGCCCGAAGCCCCTGGCGAGCGCCTGCTCTTCATCGGCAGCTTCCGTCACTTTCCCAACGTCGCCGCCTACCGCTTCTTCACCGAGGAAGTCTGGCCGCTTCTGCGCGACAAGTTCCCGCAAATGTCGCTCACCGTGGTCTCTGGCGCCGATTATCTCACTTACTGGCGCGCCTTCACCGATTCGCCCGAACCAGCGCCCGACCCGCGCATCCGCCTGCTCGGCTTCGTGAACGATGTGCGGCCGCTGTACGTGGAGAGCAATCTGGTGCTGGCGCCGACCACGGTCTCCGCGGGCACCAATGTGAAAGTGCTGGAAGCCATGGCGATGGAACGCGCCGTCGTCTCGACTTCCTCGGGATGCGCCGGCTTGGGCTTACTGCACGGCCACAGCGTATGGGTGGCCGATTCGGCAGTGGCCTTCGCGGCCGGGGTGGCGACGCTGATCAACGACCCCGAGCGCCGCCAGCAGATGGCGCGCGCCGCCTACGGGGTCGCCCTCCGCAACTTCGACTGGGCCGCCATCGGCGAAAAGCAGCGGGCGCTGCTCCATACCTTGACAATTATGGACGTGCGGTAGCAAAATGCTACCCTATGACTATGAGTCAGGCGGTGAAGATTTCCGACAGCCTCGTGCTCGATGCCCGGCTCGCTGGGGAAACGGTAGCGCGCTCGATTGCCGGCCAGGTCGAATTCTGGGCGCGATTAGGGCGGTCCGTTGAGCTACTGCTGGAAGGGCAGCAGGTGTTGGCATTATGCCGCAACGCCACCGCTCGTCCGCTTTCAGCGTGCCTCCAGTCCGCGGATTCCCCGGAAGGCCGCGAACGCCTGGCCGGCTTCCTCGAGAGCCGGCCTTTCCCTCACTACCAACCGCATCCGGATCGTCCTGCCCTGCTGATCCGTGTCGATGCTAGCGGGAGTCGCACAGTGGGCCGATTCGTCAAGCGCCAGTTCCAGCCCATCAACGCGAAGACCAAGCGGTGACGCGCATCCCTCTCGACCAGCGCCCGGTGATCGTCGCTCTCGCCGGACCAAATGGCGCGGGTAAAACGACGTTCTACCACGCCCACTTCCAACCGGCCGGGCTGCGGTTTGTCAATGCGGACGTGTTAGCCCAAGAACTCCATATCGAGCCCTATGCCGCCGCCCGCGTGGCCGCTGCGGTCCGGCAGGAGCTTGTGAAACAACGGGAGAGCTTTGTTTTCGAGACGGTCTTTTCCGACCCCGCCGGCGAGAAGCTCGCCTTCCTCAAAAGCGCGGCGCAAGCGGGCTACAACACGATTCTGTGCTTTATCGGGACTGCGGGACCGGAGGTGTCCGAACAACGCGTGGCGATGCGTGTCTCGCAGGGCGGACACGATGTTCCGGCGGAGAAGTTGGTCCAGCGGTTTCCACGCATCCTGGCCAACCTCAAGGCGGCCCTCCGCGAACTGCCCAACGTATGGGTCTTCGACAACAACGACCTGCGAACTCCCTACCGCCTGGCCGCCATCTTTGAGAGCGGGCGATTGGTGAAGTTGCAGCGGCCGGTTCCGAGGTGGCTGACGCCACTACTGCCGAAGTCTTAGCCACCGCCCCGCCGCTCACTTCCCCAGAATGATCTTCCGCGTCGTCATGCCATCCTTGATTTCGACCTGCTCGGTGGCCTGCCGCCCATCCTTCTCGATCATGATGGAGTAAACCCCCAACGCGAGCGGGATCTGCGCCGGTGTCACCTGATCGATGCGTTTGCCGTTCACCGAAATCGCCGCGCCCTTCGGCTCGCTGGTCAGCAGCAGGGTGCCGCCGACAGGTCTCAGCGCCACGGGCGTCAGTGCCAGAGGGCCGGCGCCTACCGTGAACTCGCGCCGCTCGATTTGGTAGCCGGGCAGGACAAGCGACAACGTGTGCCTGCCCGGGGCCGCGCTCAGAGTGCACGGCGTGGAACATGCCAGGGACGGATTGCCGTCGAGTGTCGCGGTGGCGCTCGCCGGACTGCTCATGACGCTCACCTCCTGCGCGACGCCCGCGCGCACCGGTGTCCCCGCGCGTTCGGTTTTGGGTGCCGGGTTTGGCGGCGCGGCGGCTGAGGGCTTGACTGCCTCTGGCTCTGGGTTGGCAGGCGGAAGCGCCTGCCCCACCTCCGCAGGACCCACTGGGCTCGGCTTGGCATCCCCCGGCGCGGCTCCCGGCGCGGCTGCGGGCGCAGTCACCGGCGGAGTCGCCGCGACCGGCGATTCCTGCTGCGGTGCGGCGGCCCGGTGCTCGCCGCTATCGGACGCCTGTCGGCCCGGCTTGAGCCATGGCGCCGCCTGCCAGCCGATCAGCGCCAATAATCCCGCCGCCACCAGAACGGCCAACAGGAACCCGAGGAATCCCGGCTTCCGCTTAGCTTCCCTCGTGGTGGTTGCCGTGGATTCGGCCCGGCCCGTGCGCCGCGGCGGCGGCAGCGCGGCGGCCGCCGCCGCGGCGAGAGCGGGCGCCTTCACATCGGCTATCGTCGGCTCATTCAGCAGGCCGCCGCGCGGCATCGACTTCCACCCCTTGGTGGCGCCGCACGCCTTCTCCAGCGACTCGATGAAATCCTGGCAATTGCGGTAGCGCCCGTCCGGCTTCTTGGCCAACGCCTTGCGCAGCACGTTCTCGATGCCGGTGCTCAGGCTCGGATTGAGCCGATGCGGCGGCACGGGCTCCTCGGCCACGATCTTATATACCACCGTAGTCAGATGCTCGCCCGTGTACGGCTTCTCGCCAGTCAGCATCTCGTACCCGATCACCGCCAGGGAAAACTGGTCGCTGCGCCCATCCACCGTCTGCCCCTGCACCTGCTCCGGTGACATGTAATGCGGCGTGCCCACAATCGATCCGGTCATCGTCAGGTTCTCCGCCGCCGCGATCTTGGCGATACCGAAATCCGCGATCTTCGCCGTGCCGTCCGCCGAAAGCATGATGTTGGCCGGTTTGATGTCGCGGTGCACGATGCCCTTGGAATGCGCGTAGTCCAGCGCCACCGCGGTCTGCCCCAGGATGCTGAACATGCGCTCGGCGTCCAGCGGCGCCGGCTCGCTCAGCATCTGGTCGAGCGTCGGCCCATCCACGTATTCCATCGCAATGTAGGCCAGGTCGCCCTGCTGCTCCACATCGTAAACGGTCACGATTCCCGGATGCGAGAGCATGCCCGCCGATCGCGCCTCGCGGAACAGCCGTTCGCGCATGCGGTCGATCTCTTCGGGCTTGCGATTGTCCCCGAAATGGATCGTCTTGATGGCCACCGGACGGCCGATGTTGGGGTCGATCGCATGGTACACCACACCCATGGCGCCGCGGCCTAATTCCCTGACAATCTTATAGCGCCCGATGCGATCCATTCATTCCTAGTGTACTGCGGCGCTATCTACCATCCGTAGCGTAGCCTTCCAGGCTGCAACGCCGGCGTCCTTGCCGGCGTTCCTGGAAGAATGCCGGTACGAATACCGGCATGGCAGGCGGGAACGCCTACGCTACGGTGCTCTAGCGCGGGTGGTACCTTCTGAGGTAGGGTATGCGAAATACCGCCGTTCTCCTCATCGATTGTCCGGACCGCAAAGGTCTGGTGGCGGGCGTCGCCAACCTGCTTTACCGCTACGGCGCCAACATCACCCATGCCGATCAACATCAGGACCCCGAAGCCGAACTCTTTTTCATGCGGGTGGAATGGGAACTGGCGGCGTTCGACTTGCTTGCGTTTCGTGCGGAGTTTGAAACCGTGGCGGCCGGATTCCAGATGCGCTGGCGCCTCAGCCTGATGTCGCAACCTCCGCGGGTGGCAATCTTCGTATCGCAGTATCTGCACTGTCTGGCCGATCTCCTCCACCGGTACCAGACCGGAGAACTCGCCTGCGTAATTCCCCTGATCGTCGGCAATCACCCGGATGGCGAGGCGCTAGCGCGTTTCCACGGCATTGAATTCCACCACATTCCCGTCAACCCCGCGGACCGCCGATCCGCCGAGGAGGCGCAACTTCGATTGCTGGCGGCTTCTGGAATCGATCTGGTAGTGCTGGCCCGCTACATGCAGATTCTGCCCCCTGAGTTCGTCGCGCGGTATCCCTCGCGGATCATCAACGTTCACCACTCTTTCCTGCCGGCCTTCATCGGCGCCCGTCCGTACCACGCGGCCTTTCACCGCGGGGTCAAACTGATCGGCGCCACCAGCCATTACGTGACCGCGGTGCTGGACGATGGCCCCATCATCGAACAGGATGTGGTGCGCATCTCGCATCGCGAGCAGGTCGAAGATCTCATCCGCAAGGGCCGCGATCTGGAGCGCGTGGTGTTGTCGCGGGCGGTAACCTGGCATCTGGAACACCGCATTCTCTCTTACGGCAATAAGACCGTCATCTTCGATTAGCGTGGGCAAAAGTGGGGCGGACGCCCTCGTCCGCGCGCGACCCCCTGGTCGCGCCCTTTCGCTCACGCGGGACATGACACAGCCGCCAGTTGTTATATTCAAGGGAACCATAAGGAGGCAACCTATGGAACCCATCAGCAGACGGCAAGCCATCACCGGCGTAGCCGGCAGCATCCTAATTGTGTCCCCGGAGACGGCATTCGGCTATCAGGCGAATTCCGCCGTCTCGTTCGGCGTCATCGGAACCGGAGGCCGCGGCGTGTATGTCGGCACCCACATGGCCAACGTCAAGGGCACGAAACTCGCGGCCATCTGCGACATCTACCCGGACCGCATCGACAACGCCAAGACCAAGATTCCCGGGGCGCAGAGCGCACGCGTCTATAAGGACTACCATGAATTGCTCGCGCAACCGGACGTCGACGCGGTGCTCATCACCACGCCCGTCTATCTGCATCCCGAACATTTCGAAGCGGCCGTCCCTTCCGGCAAACACATCTATTGCGAAAAGCCCGCGGGCGCCGATGTCGCCGGCGTGAAGCGCCTGCTCCGCGCCTCCGACAAGGCCGCCAAGTCGCGAACCATCCAGTTCGGATTCCAGCAGCGCTTCAGCCCGGAATACCTGACGGCGATGGACTATTACAAGTCGGGCAAAGTGGGCGAAATCAAAATGATGATGAGTTACTGGAACCTCGGGGGAACGCCGCCGAAGCCCGGCGCCGCCCCCACTCCCCCGACAGCGGATGAGAAGATTCGCCGCTGGGGATCGTGGATGGCGCAATCGGGCGGCGTCATCGTGGAGCAGGATTGCCACGGCGTGGATATGCTGAACTGGTTCGCCAACGACGCGCACCCGCTGAGCGCGCGCGGTACCGGCAGCCTGCGCTACCCGTTGGCCTATGGCGATCAGGATTCCGACCATCACGAGATCGCTTATTTCTATCCCAACGGGGTGGAAGGCTGGCTGATCAGCATCAAGTACACCGCCGGCTTCCGCGACGTGAAGGAGCAGTTCTTCGGCTCGTTGGGAATGCTGGAGACCGGTCGAACCTACTATAAGTTGCACGGTCCGATCGCCAATTCGCCCTATAAGAATGCCGACGATCTGACGGACTCCAGCCTAATCGAACGTCGCGCTTCCAAGCGCGAGATCACCATCGACGCGGTGGAAGCGTTCTTCGCCAGCATCCGCGACGCCAAGCCCTACAACATGGCGCCCATCGCCGCCAACGCGACCTTGACGGCGCTATTGGGCCGCATGGCGTACCAGCAGAAGCGCGAAGTCACCTGGGACGAACTGCTGGCGTAAACCCCGGGGACAGACCCGACGTTCCCCGAGTTTCGCGGAGTTTCTCCGGCTCTAAAACCGGTGAACGTCGGGTCTGTCCCCGGGTTTACTCATACCGCAGCGCCTCGATGGGATCCAGGCGCGATGCCTTGATCGCGGGCAGCAGTCCGGCGATCAGGCCGACGCTCTCCAGCAAAATGGTCGACGTCAGCACCGCGGCGCTGGAGATCTGCAAATGAATATCGCCCGCCCCGCTGGTGTCCTTGAACAGCGGCCCCAGCAACGGCAGCGTGCCGAGTAGCGATGTCAGCCCCCATCCCGCCGCCACGCCGAGCACGCCGCCGACCGTGACGATGGTCATCGCCTCCAGCAAAAACTGCCCCAGGATGCTCCGCCGCGTGGCGCCGATCGCTTTCAGAATGCCGATTTCGCGCGTGCGCTGCGTCACCGACACCAGCATGATGTTGGCCAGGCCCACGCCGCCGATCCCGAGCGTCAGCGAACCGATGAACCCTAGCAGCAGGCGCAACGCGATCCCCATGGTGTCGATCAGGCGTTCGAACTCGCTGAATACCACCGTGCGCACGGCGCGCTCATCGCGCGGCGAACAGTTGTGCAGACGCGCCATGGTCTCGCGCATCTGCCGCAGACACTGCTCGCGGAACTCCGGGTTTACTGGCGTCCACACAAAATAGGTGGGGTACTTGAGGTCGCGGTAGAGCGAGCTGGTCTCGTAGGGAATGAAGATGCATTCGTTGTCCGGCGTATCGTAATTGGCCACCTGCGTCTTGGTCAGCAGCACCCCGATCACGGTGAATCGCAGGCCGTCGATGGTGATCTCTTCACCCACCGGCGGCACCTCGCTGAAGAGTTTTTCCGCCGCGTTAGAGCCCAGCACGGCCACGCGCTGCTTCTGCCCTTCATCCTCGGGCACGATCCAACGCCCGGTCGCGATGGTCTGATTGCGCACCCGCCCGTACTCCGTATGCACGCCGCGCACCGTGATGGTCTGCTGGCGATATCCGTGGACCACGGTACTGCCGCGCATCATCATTTCCGGCGAGATCGCCGCAATCATGGGCGCGGCTTCGCGGATGGCCTCGACGTCGGTTCGCTCTAGGAGGATGCGGCGCCCGGCGCGTTCGCCGCCCGCCTGCGAGGAGGTGCGGCCGCCGAAGACCAGCACCAGGTCCTGTCCCTGCGAGCGGAACGCCTTGAGCAGCGCGCGGTGGAAGCCATCGCCGTACCCGTTCAGGATCACGAAACACGCCACGCCCCAGGCGAGGCTGATCGTGGTCAGAATGCTGCGCTGTCGATTGAAGCGCAGCGCCTGCGCTGCCTCCCGGCAGATGGACGCGGCGGTCACGCGGCGCCTCGGGTGCCAGCGTGGCGCACGCACTCCTGCGTGCCGCGTCGGCACTCATGCCGACGCCGAGCCCGAAGGGCGAAAGACAATAGCCCACGGCGTGCAGCCGTGGGTCGCGGACGGGCGCATTGGCCAGCCCCGGAACGGGGCGTAAGAAGGCGCCGTCGCACGGTTCTTCCGCCCCGTCCCGGGGCTGGGTACGGGACCGTCGTTCTCCCAGTGCTGGCGCACTGGGCTACTCTCTTGCGCCCTGCGGGCTGGGCCTCATGAAAAATCGCCGCGGTGCGCAAAGAACTTGATGAACCGTAGTACAAAGGCCGCGCCGGCTGCCATTCACCGTTCATAACTCAGCGCCTCCACCGGAGTCAGCCGGGCCGCGCGCCATGCCGGCCACAAGGCGGAAGACACGGCGATCACCGCCAGAGCGCCGAACGCGAGGGCCGTGGTGCTGCCGTTCACCGGCAGTCCCGCGAACATCTCGCGTTTGGGGAGCGTGTTCACGGCCGCCGCCACACCGTAGGCGCCGGCCCAGCCCACAAGCCCGCTCATCCCGGCGAGCAGCACGCCTTCCAGCAGGAAGTCCGCCAGGATGCGCCGGCGCGTGGCGCCCAATGCCTTGCGCAGCCCGATCTCGCGCGTGCGTTCCGTCACCGAGACCAGCATGATGTTCATCACGCCGACTCCGCCCAGCGTCAGCGTCACCACCGCAATCGCGCCCAGAAAGGCCGTCATGGAGGTGAACATGCTGTCCACCAGTTCGGCATTTTCCACCGTGTCCCAGTAGCGGACCGCGCTCGGGTCGGCTGCGTCGAACTTGTGATTGCGCGCCAGCACGCGGATTACCTGCGTGCGCGCCTGCTGCCAACTCTTCAGGTCGGCCGGGACGTAAATCAGGTCGCTGACGATGCCCGGGTGGAAGTTTGGGTCGTCCAGCGGCAGATCGCGGACCATGGTAGCGTACGGCACGAAGATTTTGTCGCTGTCCATCCCGTTATAGCTGCTGTTCTGGTCCTTGGGCGGCATCAGGCCCACGATCCGGAAAGGCAGTCCGTTGATCGAAAACGTATCGCCCGGCGCCACCGGGTGTTCGCCGAAGAGCACCTTGCGCACGTTGTCGCCGATTACCGCGACCCGCGCCGCACCCTCTTCGTCCTGCGGCGCCAGGAAGCGGCCGCGGTGGATGGGGATCGTGCGGATCTTTTCATAAAGCGCCTCCACGCCCATCACGGAGAACGTTCCGCCGTTGTACCGGCTGGTGGTGCGCGCCTGATTCTGCAATTCGGCGACGATGTTCCGCACCAGGAAACACTCGGTCTGTATGTCGCGCAGGTCGTCGTAGTTCAGGCGAATGCGCCGGCCCGCGCGCAGACCGCCGGCCTGCTTCTCCGTCCGCCCGGGAAAAAGAATCACGATGTTCTCGCCGAGTTGCTTGAAACGGTCGCGCTGGCCGGCCTTGAAGCCGTCGCCCATGGCCACGATCAGCACCATGGACGCCACGCCCCACGCAATCCCGGCCATGGTCAGGAAACTGCGCAGCTTGTTGCGCAAGAGCGCCGATACCACCTGGCTGAAGAGTTCCCGCAGGTAAAGCAGCATGCCGCCCCCTACTGTAGGATTACCTGCTGCCCTTCGCTGAGACCGCTGGTGATCTGGGTCCGCGAGCCGTTGCCGATGCCGGTCGCTACCGTCACCCGCCGCCGTCCGCTCTCGCTCCCGGCGTCCGGTATCTCCACCTCGATCCCGCGATCCTTCTTGTAAATGATCGCGCCTTCCGGAATCGCCAGCACGCCCTTGCGCTCTTCCAGCAGGATCTCGGCGTTGGCCGTCATGGTGGCCATCAGCTTGCCCGTTTCGTTGGAGATGGAGACCCGCACTTCGAAGGTGGTGACGTTGTCCTTCTCCACGCCCATGGGCGAAATCTTGGTGACCTTGCCGGCGAATTTCTGGTCCTTGTAGGATTCCACCGTGATGCGCGCCGCCTGCCCCAGGAAGACCTTGCCGATGTCGCTCTCGTCCACCTTGCCCTTGACATAGACCTCGCGCAGGTCGCCCACCGACATGATCAGCGTGGCGCCGCTCCCCATGGTGAGAATCGAGCTGACCGCATCGCCCACCTCACGGTCGCGCGAGAGCACGACGCCGTCGATCGGCGACACGATGGTGGCGTTGCGCAGGTCCTCTTCCGCGGTGGCAAGCTGCGCCCGCGATTGTTCCACCTGGGCTTCGGCCTTGCGGATCGCCGCACTGGCCACGCCCAGAAAAACTACCGCCTGCTGCTGGCGGTTCTTCCCCATTTCGTAATTCTTCTCCGCGTCGTCGCGCGCCATCTGCGGGGCCACTTTCTGGCGGAACATCTCACGCGCCCGCTCCATATCGCGCTTCAGGAACGGAATATCCGGCCCCTCGGCCTCTACCTTGGAGCGCTCGTACTCGGCTTGCGCACTTTTCAGCATCGCGTCCGCCATGCCGAGCGCCGCCTGCGCCTGCCGCACCCGCGGCAGCAGGTCGTTCTGGTCCAGTTCACAGATCACCTGGCCCTGGCGTACGCGGTCGCCCACATTCACCGGGAGTTTCAAGATGATGCCGGATGCCTTGGACTTGATCTCCACCTTGGTGGTGGGCTCGATCTTGCCGGTGGCAACCACCGAGCGCGCCAGATCCATACGCTCCACCTTCACCAGCTTTTCGGAGTCGATCTTGGCGGGCGTTCGACTCAACGCGCGCACGGAAAAAAATGCGGCGCCGCCGCAGACGGGTAGCAGCGCCAGCAGGAACCAGGCCCGGGAGCGTTTCTTCGGATTGGCCATATCAAGCTCTCGTCATCTCTATCCTAAGACGAACGTGCGCCAGGGTTTGTTCCGCGAGAGGTAGGACAGACGATCGCCTTTTGTCGTCTGTCACCCTTTCGCGAGGCTTGACAGACCACGCAAGGCGATGGTCTGTCCCACCCCACTGGCGAAGTGTGTTTCAATCAGGTTTTAGCGCCCTATATGTCCTTTATCCACGAAGATTTCCTGCTCCACACCAAAACCGCGCGGCGGCTCTATCGCCAGTTCGCCGAGGACCAGCCGATTCTGGATTATCATTGCCATCTGCCTCCCAAGGATGTGGCGGAAAACCGGCGGTTTCAGAATCTCTTCGAGATCTGGCTGGAAGGCGATCACTATAAGTGGCGCGCCATGCGGGCCAACGGCGTGCCGGAAAGCCACTGCACCGGCGCCGCTCCGTCGTACGAAAAATACCTCGCCTGGGCGCGCACCGTGCCGGCCACGCTGCGCAATCCGCTGTATCACTGGACGCACCTGGAATTGAAACGCTATTTCGGAATCGACGAACTGCTCGATGAGCGCACCGCGCCGCGCGTCTGGGAGCAGGCCAATGCGCTGCTGGCTACCGATGAACTGAGCGCGCACGGCATCCTTGGCAAATTCCGCGTGAAGGCGGTCTGCACCACCGACGATCCGACCGACGACCTCGCGTGGCACCGCGCCATCGCCGCTTCGCCGCTCGCCACCAAGGTGTTTCCCACCTTCCGGCCGGACAAGGCGCTCAACGTACACGTCCCCGAATTGTTGAATCCCTGGGTGGACCGCCTGGCGGCGGTGGGCAATACGCAGATTTCCACGCTGGCCGATTTCGTGGACGCGATTCGCCAGCGCCACGATTTCTTCCACCAGATGGGCGGCCGTCTGAGCGATCACGGACTGAATCACGCCTTCGGCAGTTTTCCCACCGAGCACGAAGCCGCGTCGATTTTCGGCCGGGCGCGCGGCGGTCATGCCGCGACGCACGAAGAGCATGGCCGGTTCGCGTCCTACATGATGCTGATCTTCGGCCGGCTGGATGCGGAGAAGGGCTGGACCAAGCAACTCCACCTCGGTGCGCGGCGCAACAGCAACACGCGGCGGTTCCACGAGATGGGGCCGGACACCGGTTGGGATTCGATCGGCGATTGGCCGCAGGGCGACGCGCTCGGCGCGTACTTGGATCGCCTGGATCAGGAGAACGCGCTCCCCAAGACGGTGATTTACAATTTGAATCCGGCCGACAACTACGTGATGGCCACCATGATCGGCAACTTCCAGGACGGAATCACGGCGGGCAAGATTCAGTTCGGCAGCGGCTGGTGGTACCTGGATCAGAAGGAGGCCATGCGGTGGCAGATGAACGCGCTATCCAACTGCGGCCTGATTTCCCGGTTCCTGGGGATGCTGACCGATTCGCGGAGCTTCATGAGCTACCCGCGGCACGAATATTTCCGCCGGGTATTGTGCGACATGTTCGGGCGGGACATGGAGAACGGGGAGATACCGGACAATGACGATCTGGTGGGGCCGGTGGTCCGCGACATCTGCTACGGGAATGCGCACCGCTTCCTCGGATTGAATGTCGCGTAGCCTGCGAAAAAGTGGGGCGGACGCCCTCGTCCGAGCGCGACCCCCTGGTCGCGCTCTTGCGCTCATTGTCAACCACGACGGTTACTGGTTAGGAGTGCTGGCGGGGGTGTCGGCAGCGGCGGGCGTTGCGGAAATGGCCGCATGGCCGGCAGTCAGTTAGGTGGTTGCACTGTCCCAGACTGCCTGCATCCCGCCGGAGACGTGGATCAATATCCCCACTGCGACCAAGGCAACCAAGGCCGTGAGCAGGCAGTACTCCGCCAGGTCCTGCCCACGGTCCTCGGACTGTAAGGCCATCAGAAAGCGCCGCAACATCGCTCTTACCAAACCCAACCGCAGTCTAGTACTACAGGCGCAGCATGACCATGATCTCTTTCGATATGCAACTAAACCCGGGCGCGGCGCGGTATTCTCAAGAGCTGCCATAAAGTCGCACGTGCAAGAGCCGATATGAGAGAGTGGGAGAGAAATGTCACCGGCGATAACCATTCTGGGGAAGACGGTTTGGGATTTGCCGCCGCTCATCCTTCATCCATTCAACGAGCGCATCGCGCCTTCCACCTTGCTGGAAAGTTCCAAAGCCGCGCTCATGCTTTCGGGCTTGATTCCCAACGAAGGGGCGGAGCCGGACGACCTGAAACGGCGCTTCCTGTCCGGCCGATACGCCGAAATGCGTATGCTCTTTTTTCTTGGTAAGGATGTATTCCGCTGGATCGATCAATGCGTCGAATGGGCGCAGCGGGTCCCGGAATTCGCCGCCATGGAAATTCGCCGCCAGAGCTTTGCGGGCCTGTTGACGAAGGACCCGCCCGAGGCGGTCAAGGAAAAACTGGTGCGCTGGGGCGTAGTGGATTACGTGTCGATCTTTTCGCGCGCCATCGGGATGAACGCGGTGTTTGTCTCTCCGCCTGCGTTTGAAACGCTCAACGAAGAATTCCTCCGCAATTACCACCGCTACCCGGATTTCCTCTACCGCTGTTATATGGAGTCGGAGCCGTACGAATCTCTGCCCTCCACGAATTTCCGATTCACCCTCTACGCTTCCGGAGAATACTCGCGCATGTTGGAAAGCCAGTGGGGTGGCGACGCCGCGGGCTGAACAGGGAAGCTGTCCATTCAACGCAGAGACGCCGAGAACAAAGAGGAAAGCGCAGAGAAGAAAAAGGTTCCATGCCGAGGATGCTGGTGCGCGAACGCCGCATGGCGCCGGCAAAAGCATCGCGGCCCAGCGTGAAACTCGCTGGCGAGGGACGCGAAATAGGTGGCGAAGCCTTCGCTGAGCCACGCGTCGTTCCAGTCCTTCTCGGTGACCGAATCGCCAAACCACTGGTGCGAGATCTCGTGCGCCAGCAGACCGAAGGCGGGACGGTTGGTCACGCCGCGTTCGCCAAAGAAGATGGCGCTGGCGTGCTCCATGGCGCCGCCCATGACGGCCACCTGGACGTCGGCCAACTTTTCATAAGGGTACGGGCCGATGTGGGAGGTGAAGAACTCGATCGCCTGTCGCGTGGGTTCTTCGAAGGTGAAGATGCCGTTGTCGCGATCCCGCGGGAAGGCCCAGGTTTGGAGAGCCACGCCGGCCGCGGTCCCGAAGTGGCGCGCGGCGAATTGCGCGGCGCCGATATTGTTGAGCCACGACGCGATGGGCACGGATCGCTTCCAGGGGGTCATTCCAAGGCCGTCGCCGAGATCGAGTTCCTCCTGCAGGAGGCCGTTGGCCACTACCTGATATTTGGCGGGCGCGG
>Ga0208080_1000614_pt1 | contig 17796 bp, 17 predicted proteins | sample NGESurdeep092012_3_FD_184476 | JGI IMG/M metagenome (GOLD analysis project Ga0208080, IMG submission 184476) | Arctic peat soil microbial communities from Barrow, Alaska - NGEE Surface sample 210-3 deep-092012 (SPAdes) | ecosystem: Environmental > Terrestrial > Soil > Wetlands > Peat ...
GATGATGAGGAGGAGCTCTAAGAAGGCTCCCCACTCCACGCGGGTGTCGGCGCCCGCGCCAACAATGTAGTTGGTATGGTCGAGCACCGGGCCATACAATAGCAGCGCCGGAATCGACGTGATGAAGGTAAGAATGTAGAGCACGCCGAAAAGCAGCGCCATCTTCCTTACCGAGTCCACCTTGTACCCTCTTCCTCAGAACTTCACTGGGTTTCCTTCGTCGTGCGGAGCACTTCGGGTGGAAAGACCGCACCTCTCGGTCACTTCCTCGCCAGTGACTCCGAGACCTGTTCGGTGCTACACACCCAAATGTGCAACAGGGGGTCGCTCTTAGGTTTCGTGGGAGTCTTGTGGCCACACTGCCCAGTGTCAATGGGCGGGGAACGTATCACGCGATCAAGCATCTCCAAGCTGCTCAGCGCGGGTGGCATCAGCGGTGCGGCGTGGTCCACCTCCGTCACCCCAGCAGATCCAAGACACGTGATGGCCACGCTCGAGCTCCCGCGCGGTCGGACTTGCCGCTGGCGGCGGAGTGATAGCGAGCGCAGCCTGGTACACCGCCTTCGGCAAGCGGCTCGCACGGTTCGCGGAGGGCTCGCGCCCGCCGGCGTGGGTCATGCCCGGGATCGCCGGTCGGCCTCGGCATCGCGCTCGCTAGCGTCGGCGCAGCCGTTTTGCTGCTCGCCGCCGCCTGGCGGCTCATTGCCTCCTGACGGCCAGCCTCGACGAGGCAGCTCCCCGAGCATCTCGCCCGCCAGTTGATCGGTGTCTTGGCTCGTCGCAAGCGTCACCCTCGTCGCAAGCGTCACCCCAAAGGAGCGTCGACGTCGTGGTAGCGCTTGGCATGCTGAGCCTCGTAGCCGCGGCACCCGGCGAAGCGGATTTCCTTCATCGCGGGACGGAAGTCCTGCCACGACCGTCGGTGTCGGCGCGATCGACCGTGTTGACGCACCGGGTTCACCGGCTGGGCGCTTCCTAAGCTTGCCAAGCGACTCGGGCGGAAGGGAGGCAGCAATGGCGCTGGCGATCGAGGACTACGCCGTCATCGGTGACGAGCACACCGCGGCGCTGGTCGGCCGGGACGGCTCGATCGACTGGCTCTGCCTGCCCCGGTTCGACTCCGGAGCCTGCTTCGCCGCGATCCTCGGCGACGAGGACAACGGTCGCTGGCAGATCGCGCCGAGTGGGCCGGTCGTGGCGGTCCGCCGCCGTTACCGGCACGAGACGCTGGTGCTGGAGACGGAGTTCGAGACGCCGTCGGGCGTCGTCCGGGTCGTAGATGCCATGCCCGAGCGCGATCAGCACGCCGACGTCGTCCGGCTGGTCGAGGGCGTCTCCGGCCGGGTCGAGATGAGCATGCGCTTCGTGCTGCGGTTCGTCTACGGCTCGGCCACCCCTTGGGTACGGCGGACGACGGACCGGCGCGGCCAGGAGTGCCTGCTCGCGGTGGCCGGTCCGGACGCGGTCTGCCTGCGGGGTGACCTGCTGCCCGAAGGGCACGAGCGCCGGCACCTGGCGGAGTTCGCGGTCTCCGCCGGGGAGTCGCTGTCGTTCACGATGGTGTGGTTCTCCTCGGTCGAGAAGATTCCGGACTACCACCACGCCAGCCGGGAGATCGAGCGCACCGCCCGGTTCTGGCAGCAGTGGGCATCTCGGTGCACCTACGAAGGCCCCGACCGGGACGCGGTGGTTCGCTCGCTGATCACCCTCAAGGCGCTGACCTACGCCCCCACCGGCGGCATCGTCGCGGCCGTGACCACCTCGCTGCCCGAGGAGTTCGGCGGCGACCGCAACTGGGACTACCGCTACTGCTGGCTGCGGGACGCGACGCTGACGCTGTGGTCGTTGCTCATCTCCGGCTACCGCGAGGAAGCCGAGGCCTGGCGGGCGTGGCTGCTGCGAGCCATCGCCGGTGACCCGGAGGACCTGCAGATCGTCTACGGCGCGGCCGGCGAGCGTCAGCTGCCCGAGTACGAACTGGATTGGCTGGCCGGTTACCAAGGATCGCGACCGGTCCGGGTGGGCAACGCGGCGGCCAAGCAGTTCCAGCTCGACGTCTACGGCGAAGTGCTCAACGCCCTGCACCAGGCGCGCGAGGCCGGCATCGCCGAGGACGACTTCTCCTGGCCGGTCCAACTGGCGCTGCTCGACTTCCTCACCGCGAACTGGCAGCGCGCGGACAAGGGGCTGTGGGAGGTCCGCGGCGAGGATCGGCACTTCACCCACTCCCGGTTCATGGTGTGGGTGGCCTTCGACCGGGCGGTGCGGGCGGTGGAGGAGTACGGCTGCAATGGACCGGTCGAGCGCTGGCGAGAGCTGCGCGACACCGTCCATGCCGAGGTGCTCGAGCAGGCCTGGAATGCCGAGCTGGGAGCCTTCACCCAGTACTACGGCGGCCGCGAGCTGGACGCCGCGGTGCTGATGATGCCGTTGGTCGGCTTCCTGCCGGCAACGGATGAGCGGATGGTCGCCACGGTGGCGGCGATCGAGCAGCAGCTGCAGCACGACGGCTTGGTCTACCGCTACTCCACCGGCAACGCCCCGGGTGGCGGTCCGAGCGGTTCTTCCGGCGAACAGCACGGGGTTGACGGCCTGAGCGGCACTGAGGCGGCATTTCTGGCCTGCAGCTTCTGGCTGGTGGACAACTACGCCCGCTCCGGTCGGGGCGCCGAGGCCCGGGCGCAGTTCGACCGCCTGCTGGCGCTGCGCAACGACGTCGGCCTGCTCGCTGAGGAGTACGACCCGAAGGCACGGCGACAGGCCGGCAACACCCCGCAGGCCTTCTCCCACGTCGCGCTCATCAACACCGCCCACAGCCTGGCGATGCGCGGCGTCGCCGACGGTGGCACCGGCCAGCTGAGCCCGGGTCACGCCGCCGGCCGCTGATCTGCCAGGCTGGGCATGGCGCTCGACGGGTATGCCTCGACGGGCATGGCGCTGCCACCCCCGAGAACGGCCAACCGGACAATGTGACGACGAGGAGGCGACGGACGTGGCTGCGAGCGGTTCGAACCCGAAGGCGATCCAGCGCGAGATCGAGGCGACCCGCCGCGAACTGGCCGAGACGGTCGATGCCATCGCCCAGAGGGTCAGTCCGAAAAACGTCGCCAACCGGAGCGCGTACAAGGTGAAGCTCACCGCTCGGCAGCAGGGCGAGGTGCTCCGGGCCAAGAGCGAGGTGCTGCTCGAGAAGGCCGGAGCGTTCCGCGAGCGGGCCGGAAGCGCATCCGCCGACCTTTCCAGCCGGCTGCCGGCGGACCTGACCGGTCGGCTGCCGGCTGGCCTGGCCAGCCGGCTGCCGGCTGCCCGGCCGCCGGTGCACGACCCCGACGCCGCCTGGAATCCGGGCGCCACCGCCGGCGAGCCGATTGGCGACTCGGCGGGGACCTTGCCGGCCGACCCCGGCTACGCCGGGGTCGCCGCCTGGGACCCGGCGCGCAAGACGGTCCGCTGGGACCGGGTGGCAATGGCCGGCGGGGCGATGACCGTGCTCTTCGTGTTCCTGCGTCGCCGGCGAGCTCGCTCTCGCTGACCCGGCGTGTGGTGCCGCCCAGTCGTCGGCACCCGGAACCTGCCGCAGAATGTGCGGCATGTCAGCTGACGCTCAGCACACCCTGAGCCGACCGGGGGCGACGACTGCCCCCGCCGGCCCTCCGGTCAGCGACCGGCAAGCGGACGCCGGACCGCGCGACGGCGGCGAACGGGCGAGTGCCGGCGGCGAAGCGAGTCCCAGCGCGCGCCGCGCTCCCAGCACCATGGCTCCGCCGCTGCTGCGCGCCGCCTCCGATTGGAGCCTGCGCATCCTCATCGTGACGGCCGCCGTCGGACTGCTGGGCCTGCTGCTCGCCCGGCTCCAGCTGATCGCCCTGGCGGTGTTCGCGGCCCTGCTGATCAGCGCTTTGCTGTGGCCGGTGACGAGCCGGCTGCGCCGGGCCGGCGCCTCGCGAGGGCTGGCGGCCGCGGTTACCGTCCTGGGCCTAGTCCTGCTGCTGGCCGGTGTGGGCACGTTGGCCTCCCGGCAGGCCGGCCACGACATCACCCAACTGCAGACCAGTGTCAGCGGCGGCATCGACAAGGTGCAGAACTGGCTGGTCACCGGGCCGGCGAGCGTCGACCAGCAACAGATCGACCGCTACCGCGGCCAGATCCGGGATGCCATCCGGGACAACCAGTCGCGGCTGGCGACGGGCGCGGTGCAGGGCGCCCGGACGGCGCTGGAGGTCCTGGGTGGCACCGTACTGGTGTTGTTCACGACGTTCTTCCTGCTCTTCGACGGCGAGCGTATCTGGCGCTGGGTGCTCCGGTTGTTCAGCGCACACGTGCGACCGGAGGTTGACGAGGCCGGCACCCGAGCCTGGAGGACCCTGACCGGCTACATCCGGGGGACGATCCTGGTGGCCACCGTGGACGCGGTGTTCATCGGACTGGGCCTGCTGCTCACTGGGACGCCGCTGGTCGTGCCGCTGGCGCTGCTGACCTTCTTGGCCGCTTTCATCCCACTGGTGGGCGCCACCGTCGCCGGCATCGCCGCCGTACTCGTGGCCCTGGTCGCCAAGGGGCCGGCAGTGGCGCTGATCATCGCGGCCGTGGTGCTGGCCGTGCAGCAGCTGGAGGGCCACATCCTGCAGCCGCTCGTGCTGGGCCGGGCGGTGCACCTGCACCCGCTGGCGGTGGCCTTCGGGATCACCGCCGGCAGCATCATCGCCGGCATCCCGGGTGCCATCGTCGCCGTACCGCTGATCGCCGTCATCACCACGGTGACGACGTATTTCGCCCGGGTGCACCGCGGCGAGCAGGCGGACGCCGCTGCGGCGTCCTGACGGTAGGGCCAGCTCAGCAGCAGCGCGCCCGGGTCTGGCTCGCCCGGGCGTCCTGGCGGACCCGCTCGAAGTCCCGCCGCGGCAACACTGGCGCATCGGGATGCTCCCGGCGAGCGTGCGCGACGTAGGAGTCGTACGCCGACTCGCCGGTGGCCTCCCGCAGGTACCAGCGGATGCCGCGCAGGGCGGTGCCGGCCCAGCCGATAGTCACGACGGGTGCGCCCCCCGAGTTCCCGACCCACTACCGGCCCCGGTCCCGGCCAACACCCGCCGCTCCTCGGCGGTGGGGATCAGTCCGGCCGGCGCGACGATATGCGACTCGACGTAAGGTGCCTCCGCGGTCGGCAACCCGCCGCGGGTCCGGGCCGCCTTTATGCAGACCCGGACGGCGTCGAGCAGCACGATGACGATCAGTCCGGCGAACAGCGCCGAGAGCACGCCGTCGACGGTGGAGTTCGTCACCACCGCGTGCATGTCGGCGATGTTCTTTGCGGGCTTGAGCACTGTGCCCTTGTCCAGCGCGGTCTGGAAGCGGTTGCGCTGGGCGAAGAACCCGAGACCCGGATCAGCGGAGAAGATCTTCTGCCAGCTGGCAGTGAGGGTCACCAAGGTGTCCCAGGCCAGCGGGATTGCGGTGACCCACGCGTACTTGAGCTTGTCGTGCTTGATCAACAACGTGGTGCACACCGCCAGGGCTACCGCGGCCAGCAGCTGGTTGGCGATGCCGAACAGCGGAAACAGCTGGTTGATCCCGCCGAGCGGGTTGGTGACGCCGGTCCACAGGAAGTAACCCCACGCGCCGACGACGACGGCGCTGGTGGACCACACGCCCGGCCACCAGGACACCCGAGCCATCGGCTTCCAAACGTTGCCGAGCGTGTCCTGCAGCATGAAGCGGCCGACCCGGGTGCCGGCGTCCACCGTGGTCAGGATGAACAGCGCCTCAAACATGATCGCGAAGTGGTAGAAGTAGGCCTTGAGGGTGTCCCCGAAGGCGCTGGAGAAGATCTCCGACATCCCGACCGCCAGCGTGGGCGCCCCTCCGGTTCGGGCGATCAGGGTCTTTTCCTGCACTTGTGCGGCGGCCGCGGTCAGCGCGTTCGGGGTGATCGGGAACCCGAGGTTGGTGACGGCGGTCGCGGCGGTCTGGGCCGTCGCGCCGACCACGCCCGCCGGAGCGTTGATCGCGTAGTAGAGGCCCTGGTCGAGCACCGAAGCGGCGATCATGGCGCTGATGGCGACGAAGGACTCGGCGAGCATCCCGCCGTACCCGATCAGCCGGATCTGCGACTCCTTCTCGATCATCTTTGGGGTAGTGCCCGAAGCGATCAGCGAGTGGAAGCCCGACAGTGCGCCGCAGGCGATCGTGATGAAGACGAACGGGAACAGCGAGCCGGCGAAGACCGGACCTTTGCCGTTGGTGGCGAACTTCGTGATCGCCTCGTTGTGCAGCACCGGCAGGGTAAACAGCATGCCGATCGCCAGCAGGCCGATCGTGCCGATCTTCATGAAGGTCGACAGGTAGTCCCGCGGCGCCAGCAGCATCCACACTGGCAGCACGGAGGCGAAGAAGCCGTAGACCACCAGACAGATGACCAGCGCCTTCGCCGACAGCGTGAAGGCGCTCGCCCAGCTGGACTCCTGCACCCAACCGCCGGCAACGATGGCCAGCAGCAGCAGGGCGACGCCAATCACCGTGGTCTCCATCACCCGGCCGGGTCGCAGCACCCGCAGGTAGAACCCCATGAGCAGCGCGATCGGGATGGTCATCGCGATCGAGAAAGTGCCCCACGGCGAGGCGGCCAGGGCGTTGACCACGACCAGCGCGAGCACCGCCAACAGGATGATCATGATGGTGAAGACGGCCAGCAGCGCGGCGGCCCCGCCGACCGGTCCGATCTCCTCGCGGGCCATCTGCCCGAGGCTCTTGCCGTCGCGGCGCATGGAGAAGAACAGCGTCACCATGTCCTGCACCGCACCGGCGAAGATCACGCCGGCGACGATCCAGATCGTGCCCGGTAGGTAGCCCATCTGGGCCGCCAGCACCGGACCCACGAGCGGGCCGGCGCCCGCGATGGCGGCGAAGTGGTGTCCGAAGAGTACCCGCCGGTCGGTCGGCTGGAAGTCGATGTCGTTTTCCAACCGTTCCGCCGGCGTGGCCCGGGTGTCGTCGACTCCCAGCACCCGGCGGACGATGAACCGCGCGTAGAAGCGGTAGGCGATGGCGTAGGAGCCCAGCGCGGCGGCGAGTAGCCAGAGCGCCGAGATCCGTTCGTGCCGGACCAGCGCCAGCACTCCCCAGGCGGTCGCGCCGACGACCGCGACCAGCACCCACACGATCGTCTGGCCGATGCGGGACCGGCCGCCGGGCCGGTCGGCCAGCTGGTCACCGGACCGGTCGTCGGTACGCAGCTCGGAGCTCATCGGACACCTCCGCGGGGGGTGGGGGAAGACGGCTGGGCCGGCAGCCGACCGAGGCTGGCGCGCAGTCCGAAGTCACTTGGCAGGTTGGAGCGGAACTGCCGGCGCCCGAACAAGCGCCGAGCGTCGATGGTGACGTCCCGGTCGACCAGGTGCGGATAGGCCTGCCGGTGGGCGTAGACCGGGGCAACGGGATCGCCGGGCAGCAGCCGGTACGTCGATGAACCGGCGATGCTCGTGCCGGGCGCGGCGCGCAGTGACGTCTCCCCGGCGCCGGCACAGCAGATTGCCACGTGGTGCCAGTCGAAGACCAGCACCTCGTCGGACCGCAGCTCGCGCTGGGCGGCCGCCTGGACAGTGATCACCGCCACCTGCCTTCGACCCGACAAACTAACCCACGGTACGGCGGGTTGGAAGCGTCTCGCCGGAAGCGCCTCGCCGGACCGTCTCGCCGGACCGCCTCGCCGGAACAGCCAGTAGCCTGGCCGACCATGCGCGATCAGGCTGCGCCGGCGTGGGTGGTCCGCGTCGTGGACGCGCGGTGAGCCGCACGATGGAGCGGGCCGACGCAGTCGCCACTAGCTACGCCGAGCAGACCGGCGGGTCCCCGGACGGGGTGTGGGCCGCCCCGGGCCGAGTGAACCTGATCGGTGAGCACACCGACTACAACGACGGCTTCGTGCTGCCGTTCGCCATCGACCGCGAGGCGCTGGTGGCAGTGGGCCGACGGGCCGACGGCCAGCTGCGGTGCTGGTCGAGGCAGGAAGGTACGGCGCCGGAGCTCGCGGTCGCCGACCTTGCCCCGGGCGTGGTGTCCGGCTGGTCGGCGTACCCGCTGGGAGTGGTGTGGGCACTGCGCGAGGCGGGGGTTGCAGTCCCGGGGCTGGACGTCATGGTCGACTCCGACGTCCCGGTCGGCGGTGGGCTGTCCTCCAGCGCCGCGCTGGAAGGTGCGGTCGCCCTGGCGGTCGCCGACCTAACCGACTCGACGCTGTCCCGCACCGAGCTGGCGCTGGCCGGCCAGCGGGCCGAGAACGAGGTCGTCGGTGCCCCGGTCGGCGTGATGGACCAGATGGCGGCGCTGCTCGCCCAGGCCGGCCACGCCGTCTTCCTCGACTGCCGGTCGCTACGGGCGCAGGCCGTACCGCTCGACGTCGCCGCCGACGACCTTGCGCTGCTGCTGGTGGATACCCGGGTCACCCACGCCCACGCCACCGGCGAGTACGGCGCCCGCCGCCGCTCCTGCGAGCAGGCGGCCCGCGTGCTCGGGGTGCCGGCGCTGCGGGACGTCACCCCTGACCAGCTTGACGCCGCAGGATCAGAGCTGGACCCGGTGACGCGGCGGCGGGCGCGGCACGTGGTCACCGAGAACGCTCGGGTGCTGGCGACCGTGGAGCTGTTGCGAGCCGGGAAGATCGCCCAGATCGGGCCGATGCTGTCCGCGTCGCACGTCTCCATGCGCGACGACTTCGAGATCTCCTGCCCCGAGCTGGATACCGCGGTCACGGCCACGATGGCCGCCGGCGCCGTGGGAGCCCGGATGACCGGGGGCGGTTTCGGTGGCTGCGCGCTCGCCCTGGTGCCGACGGCGGCGCGCGAGGAGCTGACCGCCGCCGTGCGGGCCGCCTTCGCCGCCGCCGGGTTCCGCGCGCCGGAGGTCTTCGGGGTGACGCCGACCTCGGGCGCGCGCCGGCTGCGCTGATACCCCGCCGGCCTGCCGACGCCGCCGGTCAGCCGACCGCGCCGGTCAGCCCGCTGGCGTGGCGCCGCTACGCGACTGCCGACCGGCGATCTCGGCCGCCTCGCCGCCGTACTCGGCGGTGTTGTAGCCGGTCTCCGCTGCCGTGGCCAGCCGGCTCTTGCGCGCGCCGTAGAACACGTAGATGACCAGGCCGATGGCCATCCAGATGACGAACCGCTCCCAGGTCAGGGCCGGCAGGTTCAGCATCAGGTAGAACGAGGCCAGCACCGACAGGATCGGCACGAAGGGCACCGCCGGGCACCGGAACGCCCGCGGCAGCTCCGGCCGAGACCGGCGCAGCAGCACCACGCCGATGGCGACGACGACGAACGCGAACAACGTCCCGATGTTGACCAGCTCGGCGAGCTCCCCGAGCGGCACCAGGGCGGCGATGACGGCGACCACGACTCCGGTGACGATCGAGGTCCGGTACGGCGTGCCGAACCGGAGCGAAACCTTGGAGAACACGCTGGGCAGCAGCCGGTCCCGGCTCATCGCGAAGAACACCCGGCTCTGCCCCAGCATCAAGATCATCATCACGGTGGTCAAGCCGGCGAGCGCGCCGATCGAGATGATCGTGGCGATGCCGGGCTTGCCAACGGACCGGAACGCCTCGGCCAGCGGAGCATTAATCTTGATCTCGGTGTACTTGACCATGCCCGTGATCACCAGGGACACCGCCACGTAGAGCGTCGTGCAGATGGCCAGCGAGCCGAAGATGCCGATCGGCAGGTCCCGCTGCGGGTTACGGGTCTCCTCCGCCGCGGTGGCGACGATGTCGAAGCCGATGAAGGCAAAGAACACCAGCGCGGCGGCGGTGAAGATGCCGGTGATGCCGAAGGCGCCGGGGGAGAAGCCCATGTCCTGCAGCAGCGAGGGCGTCAACGACGCGCCTCCGGCGGCCTTGGACCCGCTCGGCGGGATGAACGGCGACCAGTTCGCGGTCTTGATGTAGAAGGCGCCGGCGATGATGACCAGCAGGACGATCGCGACCTTGATCGTGACCACCACCAGGTTGATCTGCGAGGACACCTTGATGCCGAGGCAGATGACGGCGGTGAGCAGCAGCACGATGGCGGCGGCGACGAGGTTGTGGTTCTCGCCGTACAGCGACTTGGGGATCGTGATGCCGGCCGACTTCATCACGTCCGCGAAGTAGGTCGACCAGCCGACCGCCACCGTGCTGGCGCCCAGAGCGAGCTCCAGGATCAGGTCCCAGCCGATGATCCAGGCGAAGATCTCACCCAGGCTGGCGTAGGAGAAGGTGTAAGCCGATCCGGCCACCGGCACGGTGCTGGCGAACTCCGCGTAGCACAGGGCGGCCAGACCGCAGGCGATCGCGGCGAAGATGAACGAGAAGGCGACTGCGGGTCCGGCCTGGACCCCGGCCGCCTTGCCGGTGAGCACGAAGATACCGGTGCCGATGATGACGCCGACGCCGAAGACGGTCAGGTCGAGCGGCCCGAGGGACTTCTTGAGCTGATGGTCGGGTTCTTCGGTGTCGCGGATCGACTGCTCGACGGTCTTGGTGGCGAGCGGGTTCATGGCTGCTCCAGAGGGCGGAAGCGAGCGGTGTCGTGGGATGGTGGATTTGACCACATTCGCAGCCGAACCGGTGGTATCCGTGCGGCACCGCCTCGGCAATAATCGCCAGACCCGAGGTGGCATGATCGCCGCCATGCACTCGCAGCGGTGCCGGGTGGTCCGTTGGTCGAAGGGGTAGGCATGCTGGAGAAGGTTCTGCTCGCGGTCGACGGCTCGGAGTACGCCGACAAGGCCGTGGCCGCAACCGTCGACTTGGTGAAAGCCGGTGCCGGCGAGGTTCTCGTGCTTCATGTCCAGGAGGCCGTCGCCGGGATGACGGTAGTGCCGGCCGAGTCCAGGCAGGAGGCCCATGAGTTGGTCGAAGGGGTCGTCGCTGAACTGACGGCCGTGGGCGCCCAGGTGCGGGGGGAGGTGCGGTCCAGCGTGTACCGCTCCACGGCCCGCGAGGTGCTCGACGCGGCGGAGACCTTCGGTGCCGGGCTGATCGTGCTGGGGTCGCGTGGCCGTGGGGAGCTGACCGGACTCCTGCTCGGCAGCCTCGCCCACAAAGTGATCCATCTCGCTGCCTGCCCGGTGCTCGTGGTTCGCTGAGGCCCCCCGCTGCACTGGGCGAGTAGGGCGTCTATCTCGTCAGCGCCCTCGTCGGCTTCCCCCGTGGGCTTGCCCCGTGGACGTATCGTCGGTAGCACGTCGAGGGCAAGGGCCTGGATGGTCACCCGCAGAAGCACCGACAGACCGGGAAGCCGGCTGTGGCGTGGACGCGGGTCGGCGACGGCGGCCGGGGTTGGCGCCGCGCCCCTGCAGGCGCCGCTATCCCGGGAACGCTTGCTCACCGCCGCCCTGGAAATCGTCGACCGCGACGGCGTCGACGGCCTGTCCATGCGGCAGCTGGCCCGGGCGCTTGGCCGCGACCCCATGTCGCTGTACCGGCATACCGCGGACAAAGCCGCCGTGCTTGACGGCCTGGCCGAGCTGGTGCTGGCCGAGCTGGTGGTGCAGCCGGACAGCCCGGACTGGGAAGGGGAGCTGCGGGCGGTCGCCCGGGCGTTTCGGGGGCTGGTGCTGGCGCATCCCAACGTCGTCCCACTGCTGGTCACCCAGCCGCTGACCACTCCACTGAGCCTTCGTCCGCTGAGCACCCTGCGACCGCTGGAGGACTTCCTCGAGCTCCTGATCAAGGCGGGCTTTTCGGCCCCCGTCGCACTGCGAGCCTACCGATCGTTCACCGGATTCTTGTACGGCCACGTCCTCAACGAGCTGCAAGCCCTGGTGGACAACCCGGACGAGACCGACGACCTGCTGCGACTGGGTCTGCATCGGCTGCCGGTACGGGAGTTCCCCCGGTTGCGGGCGCTGTCGAGCGCGCTGGCCCGCTATGACGGCGCGGCGGAGCTCGAGCAAGGCCTCGACCTGCTCCTGACGAGCCTGCGCACCTTGCGTTAACTCGCGTTAACCCGGCGTTAACCCACGGATCCGCGGCACTCACTGTCATGGTCGGGCCGCTACGGCTTTGCGCCGCCCGCGCCGCTGCGATCATGCCGGCCCCTTCGTTGCGTGCGGGTTTGGAAAAGCCGAGTGCCAGGTCTTGACATACGGCGGATGTTGTCGTCCCATGACTACGGCGTAGATGTACTCTGCGTGCCCGCGCAATCACTCTGGAGAGCCGAATATGGCTATGGCCGACGCTCGACAACTGCCCGGACCCTCCTTCGTCACCTGGGCATGGCAGTTGGTGGGGGCCTGCCGCGATCAGGACAGCGAACTGTTCTTCCACCCGGAGGGCGAGCGGGGCTCCCGTGCCTCGTCCCGGGAGGCGGCGGCCAAAGCGATCTGCGCCGGCTGCCCGGTGTTGGCCGAGTGCGCCGCGCACGCCCTGTCGGTGCACGAGCCATATGGCGTGTGGGGCGGCATGTCCGAGCGGGACCGGGAGGAAATCTTCGTCGGGGAGCGGCGGCCGGCCGCAGCGGCGCGTGCCGTCTTCGCATCGCCCGTTGCGGTCGCGGTCGGCTAGCCGCTAGTTAGGCCAGCGAGCACACCCGGTCGGGCGCGATGCCGGCCGCCACCAGCAGCTCCGGCAGCAGGCGAGGACCGGCGGGGACGACCCCGACCACGTCCGGGCGGGTGCGCAGCGCCCGGACCACCGGTTGGCAGACGCGCTGCGCTCCGTCCTCGCCGAGCAGCCCGTCGTCCGGTCGCGCGGCGGACAGGTGCTCCACCAGCAGCGTCTCGACGGCGCGGTCAGCCTCGGCGACGGGGTCGGTGGCCGAGAACTTCGTCTGCACCCCTGCACCCGGTGGGTACGTCGTGAAAGCGCGCCAGCAGCTCCGCACCGGCGGCCTCGGCCGCCGCCGTGGCCAGGCCCAGCAGCTCGGCCAGGTCCCGGGAGGCCGCCGGTGCCGTCACTCTCCCACCGGCCCGCTCACCCACCAACGCCGGCGTCGCGCCGCTTGACGTCGAACGTCATGCCCGCGCCCCGGAGCCGGTCGACCAGCGGCAATCCCATTGCGGCGGCCGGAGTGAGCACGCCCGCCCGTGCGGGCAGCCGATCCGCGTCCAGCGCGAGGCACAGGGCGCTCTCGCCGAGCATGACCGAGGTTGCGGCGTACCCGGGATCGCCTTGGGCCGCCACGTCGACCACGTAACGAGCGCCGGTCGTGGTTCGGGTGTGGATCTCCAGCCGGAAGAACCCGCGGCGGCGCCGCAGCTCGCCGGGGCCTTGGCCGGGCGACGGCAGCAGTCGCCCGATCACCGCTCGGACCGGCGGGAAGCCGATCGCGGCCCCAGCGAGCCAGGTGCGGCCGCTGGTGACGCCGCTGGTGGCCACGGCCTTCACCACGCCCACCGGTCCGGCACCCGACCGGGTCACTTCCCGGTAGCGGAGCCCCCGGCCGTAGCTCCAGTTCAGCAACGCGTTGCTGCGCCGGACGATCCGGGCGTTGTGGGCGGCCAGCACGAACGGGCTGAGCCACCCGCCGAGCTCCCCGTCGTAGGAGACGCCGTGCAGCTCCTTCTCGACGCCGCGGTCGGGCTCCGCGGCCCGGTCTGGGCTCAGGGCATACGGGTCGGCGGCTATCCGGCGGCGCACCGGGTCGGCGCGGGTCTCCGCCAGCTGGTCCAGCGCAGAGGCGATGGTGCCGCCGCTGACACCGCCGCGCAGCGCGGTCACGACCAAGGTAGTGTCGGTCAGCTCGCCGGCGCCGTCCGCGCGCACACCCTCGTGCCCCAGCAGCACGCCAAGGTCGGACGGGATCGAGTCGAAGCCGCAGGAGTGCACGATGCGCGCCTCGCTGCCGACCGCAGTGTCGTGGTAGCGGTCGATGCTGTCGCGGACGAAGAGCACCTCGCCGGTGAGGTCGGCGTAGTGCGTGCCGGCGCGGGCGCAGGCCTCGACCAGAGGCAGGCCGTACCGGGAGTAGGGACCGACGGCGGTCGCGACCACCCGACTAGAGCCGGCCAGCGCGGCCAGCGACGCCGGGTCCGCGGAGTCGGCCACCATCAGCGGCCAGTCCGCGGCCGCCGCCCCCAGACTGGAGCGGACACTGGCCAGCCGGTCGGCCGAGCGTCCGGCCAGACCGATCCGCACTCCGGCCGGCGCGTGCTGGCCGAGATACGCCGCCACCAGCCGGCCGACGAACCCGGTCGCCCCGAACACCACTACGTCGAGCTGCCGGTCATCGCGCACAACCAAGACCGTAGCTACGCCCGCTCCGTCACCGCCGCCCGGCGGGCTGTTTCGCCCCGGCAGCGGCGGGCAGCCACAACTGGTGAGCTCGCCAGCGACCGTGAACCAGCCGGCAGACCCCCGACGGAGATCGGCCGAGTCCGGTCTCGACGCGCCGCCGCACAAGGTACGCGAGGAGCGGGCGCGGTCGGCACTCGGCGTACTGATTGGGGACTACCGTCGCATGAACGACGGCCAAACCGACTGAGCCGGCCAGCAGCCGTCGCCGTCTCGTTTACCTGACTGGCTCGCCACCGTGACTGACGTCGTCCCGTTCGGCCTCGTCGTCGGAGTCGTTGCCGTTGCCGGACTGCTGGCCGTGCTGTCCAACCGGCTCAGCGAGCGCGCGCACATCCCGGCACCGGCCATCTTCCTGATGTGCGCGGCGGTGGCCTCGAACGTCCGGCCGCAGCTCGGGAACCTCTCGCACCAGACCGTCGAGCGGGTGGTGACGGTGGCCCTCGTCGTCATCCTGTTCGACGGCGGCATGCACATCGGCTGGTCGCGGTTTCGGCCAGCCGGGTACGCCGTGCTGGCCATCGGCGTGGTCGGCACCTTTGCCACCGCTGCCGCGGTCGCGCTGCTGGCCCACGTCGGTTTCGGCTTGGACTGGTGGCTGGCGCTGTTGCTCGGGACGGCGGTGGCGCCCACGGACCCGGCGGTGGTGTTCTCCGTCCTCGGCCGCCGGGAGGTCTCCGGCCGCAGCGGCACCATGCTCGAGGGGGAGTCCGGCGCCAATGACCCGGTCGGCATCGCCCTGCTGGCCAGCCTGCTGGCCGCGGGTGGAGTCAGCGTCGGGGCGGTTGGCCGGATGGCCGCCGAGTTCGTCGCCCAGATGGCGGTGGGCGCCGTGGTGGGCGTGCTCGGCGGTTGGGCGCTGTTGTGGTTCATGCGCCGGGTGGCCCTGCCCAGTGAGGGGCTCTACCCACTGCGGACCCTCGCCGCCGCGATGGCCCTGTTCGGACTGGCGACGGTGGCGCACGGTTCCGGGTTCCTGGCCGTCTTTGTCGCCGGCATCGTCATCAGTGATGGCCGCGCGCCGTACAAGGGGGAGATCGAGCGCTTCCACTCCGCCCTGGCCAGCCTGGGCGAGATCGTCGCCTTTCTGATCCTGGGCCTCACCGTCGACCTCACTGCCCTGGCGCATCGCGATGTCTGGGTGATGGGGTTGGTGCTGGCGATGGCGCTGGCCCTGCTCATCCGACCGGTGCTGATCGGCCTCGTGTTGGCACCGGTGCGATTGCGGCGCAACGAGCGCGCGTTCGTGTTGTGGGCCGGCCTGAAGGGCGCTGTGCCGATCCTGCTGGGCAGCTTTCTGCTCACTGCCGGGGTGCCGCAGGCCCAGCGCCTGTACGACGTGATTGTGGTGGTGGTGGCGTTCTCCGTGTTGGTCCAGGGCGGGTCGGTGCCGACGGTCGCCCGGCTGCTGCGGGTGCCGATGCGCACGGTCGAGCCGGAACCGTGGGCGCTGGGAGTCCGGCTGCGCGACGAGCCGGACAGCGTGCGCCGGTACCGCATCACGGCCGGCTCGCCGGCGGACGGCAGCACGCTGGAGGACCTGACGCTGAGCTTCGACGACGCCTGGATCTGCTTCGTGGTCCGCGGCGGCGAGCTGGTGCCGGTCCGCGGTAGGACCGTGCTGCATGCCGGCGACGAGTTGCTGGTGCTGGCCGACCCCGAACACAGTGGCGAGCTCACCGCCGCCTTCAGCTGGCCGCGGCCGCGCGACGGGGCGTAAGGCAGGAGGGCTGCTGCGCCACTACTGTTGTGTTCCGCCAAGGCGGACACCGCGGAGATCAGGAGAGTTCATGGCCGGGATCGATGACCCTGCGGTTCAGCACCTGCTGGAGCGCAATCATGCGGTTGTCTCGACGTTGAACGAGGACGGTTCCGTCCACAGCACCGTCGTCTGGGTCAACATCGAAGACGGCAAGGTGGCGGTCAACAGCGCGTTGGGTCGCAGATGGCCGACGAACCTCGAGCGCGATCCGCGCATCACCGTCTTGGTCTACGACGAGTCCAACCCGTTCGAGTACGTCGAGATGCGGGGCACCGTGACGGCGAACACCGAGGTCGCCGACGGCCACATCGACCGACTGGCCAAGAAGTACATCGGCGCCGACGCCTATCCGTTCCGCCAGCCCGGCGAACAGCGCGTCACCTTCTTTGTGGAGCTGACGCTGGTCCGGCACCAGAAGCAGGGTTAGCCCGCAGACGTCCGTCGGCGGCGGGAGTCTCACGATCAGCGCCATGCCCGGCAGGGTCCAGGATGCGCCGGCAACGCCCCACCGAAACGTCGCCTTTGACGATTGTGGCTCGAAAAGAACTCACCGTCGGTGGCGCGCGGTGCCGTGCCGCCAACCGGCGCGCAGTACCGAGGGGAGGGTGAGGCCGCCAAACCTGGTCTCCGCCTCGACCCGGACGCCGAAGGGGTAGCGACCGTACGGCGCGCCGTCCGGGGTCCCCCAGCGCTGCAGCTGCACGTCCACGAGCTGCCCATCGGGTCCGACCCGTAGCTCCACCGTCTCCACCACGCGGTCGATCCGCCACGTCGCGACCGCGGTGTCCGGATCAGAGCCTTGGGTCCAGCCGGCGTTGGCAAAGGCGGTCGGGACGAGTACGTCTTCGCCGCCCAGGCGACCGGCGGCGCTGCGGGTCACTACCCTTGCCCAGTGCCTAACCACTGTCCCGACTGGGCGGCGCCCGCGCGCCGCTCGGTCGTCGAGGCCGTCGTCGGCAAGCTCGTGGACCCGCCGGACCGACGCTCCATCGGTAGGGCGAACGAGGTGGTTAATGACGTGCTTGCCGATCCCCGACTGTTCGCCGCGGTCTTCGCCGCGCTCCACGACGAACAGCCGGTGGTGCGGATGCGCGCTGCGGATGCCATCGAGAAGGTCAGTTGCGAGCGGCCGGAGCTGCTCGATCCGCACGCGGAGGCGCTGTTGGCCATCGCCGCCACAACCAGGGACACGGAAGTGCGCTGGCACGCCGCGCAGCTGCTTGGCCGGGCGCCGCTGGCTGCCGCCCACCGAAGCCGGGTTGTCGAGGTGCTCCTCGGCTACCTCGACGACGCTAGTGGCATCGTGAAGACCTGCGCAATGCAGGCGCTGGCCGACCTTGCCGACGAAGACCAGGAGCTGACGGCGCGGATCGTTCCGCTGCTCGAGCAGCTCACCGCCACGGGCAGCCCGGCGATGCGGGCTCGCGGCCGCAAGCTGCTGAGAATGCTGGCTGCCGACTGCGGGTAGCTCGGCGCGACCAACCGCTCGTTCGCGCACCGGCGAACTGCTCAGCTACTGAGCTCGACGACCACCTTCACGTCGTCATCCCGGCGGACCAACGCCTGCGCCGCGTCCGCGAGCGGCACCCGGCGGGTGATCAGCCGTTCCAGCCAGCCGATGTCCGCTCGAGCCAGCGCCTGGGCGGCTTGCTGGTAGTGGCGGCTGTTGATTCACCGATAACCCGGGCTGGAAGCCCGGCCGTTCAGGGCGGGGAGGAATGCCCGGTCCGCCGGATTGTCGGACCCGGCCGAGAGACTCCGGCGGGTG
>Ga0208080_1000616_pt1 | contig 17774 bp, 17 predicted proteins | sample NGESurdeep092012_3_FD_184476 | JGI IMG/M metagenome (GOLD analysis project Ga0208080, IMG submission 184476) | Arctic peat soil microbial communities from Barrow, Alaska - NGEE Surface sample 210-3 deep-092012 (SPAdes) | ecosystem: Environmental > Terrestrial > Soil > Wetlands > Peat ...
ATCCGATGGGCAGGGTCTGATAGGCGGCCGTCAAGCGCTGCGCGAGCTCGTCGGCGATCGACGCGTGCACGATGACACGACGCAACGATGTGCAGCGCTGGCCCGCGGTGCCGGCCGCGGCGAAGACGATGCCACGCACCGTGAGGTCGAGATCGGCCGACGGGGCGACGATCGCCGCGTTGTTCCCACCGAGTTCCAGCAGCAGGCGACCGAACCGTCCGGCGACGCGAGGTGCTACCGCACGGCCCATGCGGGTGGAACCGGTGGCACTGATGAGCGCGACGCGGGGGTCGTCGACGAGTGCCTCACCGACGGCCGCCGTGCCGAGCACGACGGAGGAGATCGCGGCGGGGGCACCGACCCGGCGCGCGGCTTCGGCGAGCAGAGCCTGACACGCCAACGCGGTGAGCATCGTCTTCTCGGACGGCTTCCAGATGACCGGGTCACCGCAGACAAGCGCCAGAGCGGCGTTCCACGACCACACCGCGACCGGGAAGTTGAACGCGCTGATGATGCCGACGACACCCAGCGGATGCCATTGCTCCATCATGCGGTGACCGGGCCGCTCGGAGGCGATGGTCAGACCGAAAAGCTGCCGCGACAAGCCGACCGCGAGGTCGCAGATGTCGATCATCTCTTGCACTTCGCCCAGGCCTTCGGAGCGGATCTTGCCTGCTTCGATCGACACCAGCGCCCCGAGGTCGTCCTTGTGCTCGCGCAGCAACTCGCCCAGCTCACGCACGAGCCGGCCGCGTACCGGTGCGGGCACGGTGCGCCATTGCTGGAACGCCTCGTGCGCCGCATCGACGATCGACGCCACCTGCGGGGCGGTGTGGGCGTGCAGCCGCGCGAGTTCGCCGCCGGTGATCGGTGAGCGCGCGACGAGGTCGCCGTCGGTCGGCAGCTGGGCGACGCCGAGGCGGGCCAGGACGGCGCCGGTGTCGGCGACGAGCGCGTCGTGGGTGGGAATTGACATGCGGGACTCCTCGTCACAGCTTACGACTAAGTACAGTATGTCGTAAGCTGTGCTTATGTCCAATAGCGACGCCACGCTTGACGTAGGTCGACTTCGACTGCTGCGTGAGGTCGGCCTCCGGGGGACGATCGCCGCGGCGGCGCGCTCGCTCGGTCTGACCTCGTCAGCGGTGTCGCAACAGCTAGCCGTTCTCGAGCGTGAAGCCGGTACGGCGTTGATCGACCGCTCGCCCCGTGGCGTTGCGCTGACCGGTGCGGGCCACGCCCTCGTCGGCCGCACCGACGAGTTGATCGAGGTCCTGTCGGCCGCGCGCGCCGACCTCGACCGCATCACGGGATCCGTGGCCGGACCGATCGCCATCGCCTCGGTGGCGAGCGCGGCGGCGACCTTCGTGTCGGACGCGGTGTGCGCGCTACGCGAATCCGACCCCGGTATCAGCGTCCGCGTCGTTGCCGCCGAGCCGGCTCACGCGCTCGAGTTGCTGGTTGCCGGCGACGTCGACGTCGCCATCGTCGACGAGTACGACTACGTGCCGCTGGCGCTGCCCGAGTTCGCGGTCGCGCATCAGCTCTGCGCCGAGCAGCTCGTCGTCGTTGCCCCGGCAGGCACGTTCGGCCGTCGCCGACCGAGCCTGAGCGATCTTGCGGATGCATCCTGGGTGATGCCGCCGGAGTACGCGGCGTGCGGGCAAGCCGTGCGGTTCGCGTGTCGCGCCACGGGCTTCGAACCGCGGGTCAGGTGGGAGACCGACGACATGTTGTTGCTCGTGCGCGCCGTCGCCGCAGGTCACGGCGTCGCGGTGCTGCCCCGAATGTCGCTGGCCGTCGAAGCAACGTCCGGGCCGGGAGCTGCGGTGCAGGTCAAGGCGCTTCGCGAGCCACCTCTGAGTCGGCGGCTGATGGCGGTCGCGCGGGCCAGTTCGTTGACCCGGCCCGTCGTCGGGGCGCTGATGCGCGCGCTCGAGTCGGCAGCGACCTCGGGCCCTTAACAGAACCTGGTCTTGACATATGGGAACGACACGCGTGTAATTCCACTCGTGTCGTTCAAGGCGGGCAAAACTCAGGAGGGCGCCATGACGGAGCTAGCCGGAAATCTGGCAGACGGTGACCTCGACGAGCTCGCGGACCTGTTCGGACTTCCCGACGAAGCGGGGTGGCAGGAGCGCGCTCTGTGCGCCCAGACCGACCCCGAAGCCTTCTTCCCGGAGAAGGGCGGCTCGACCCGCGAGGCCAAGAAGATCTGCACCGGATGCGAGGTTCGCGGCGAGTGCCTCGAGTACGCCCTCCAGCACGACGAACGGTTCGGCATCTGGGGTGGCTTGTCCGAACGTGAGCGCCGTCGCCTCAAGCGCCAGGCTGTCTGACAACGGTCAGAAGGCCGAGTCGATCTCGTCGATGTCGCGCCCGAGCAGTTCGGCAACCAGCTCGGCCACGACCATGAACACGAGGTCCGCGCGATCGTCGCGGTCGGCTGTGCGCGCCTCTATCGGGCGGCGATAGACCACGACCACCGGACGGTCGACTCCTTGCACCCCAGAGCGATACAGCCGTCCCAGCGGGACTCCTCTGTCCACGACGATCTCCGGATCGAGGTCGGAGGCGGCTCGTCCACTGACCGAGGGGACGTCCTCGACGGCGAACTCGACTCCAGCGATCTCTGCGGCCCAGTGCTCTTCGAGCTCCTCGACGGCGTCGAGCACCAGCTCGTCGAAGGCCTCGCTCGGGCTGCGGCTCAGCGGCACCGACCGAGGCGCGAGCCCGGCGCGAACGCCGCGGCCACGTCGGTCGCGGCGCGGTCGCCCGGCCGCAGGCTGTGCGCGGGAGCGCGGATCCGATCGCACTCGCCCAGCCTACGCGGGCGGCGGTGCGCAGGCTGTGTGGCCGAGCGCCCCACAGAACTCCCTGCGGCGACGCGCGGCGACACGATCGGCCGAACAGCGGCAGATTCCGCCCGCCGGCATCCTCGCGGGATAGTGTCGCGAGCTGTGGGCACCGAGCGGCATTCCCGGAGTGTGCGGTGAGAGCGGTGCGGCGGTGCAACCGCACGGCGTGTGTGCGGCCGGCCGTCGCCACGCTCACCTACGCGCACGCGGACCTCACGGCCGTGGTCGGTCCGCTCGCCACCTACGCCGAACCGCACTCCTACGACCTGTGCGAAGAACACGCCCTCGGGCTGACCGTGCCGCGTGGGTGGGAAGTCCTGCGCCACGTCGGCGACTTCCCCGCGCCGATCCCGCACGGCGACGACCTCGAGGCCCTTGCCGACGCCGTCCGGGAGGCCGCTCGCGTCGACCCGGTGCCGGGTGAGCTCGCCGCTGATGTCGATATCGCCGACGGCAGCACTCCCACCGGCCGTCGCGGGCACCTGCGGGTCGTCCCGCCGCCGCACTGACCGATCCTTCGTCGGTAGGCTCCGCAGTCGTGGACCTATCGACGATCGTCAAGGCGTACGACGTACGCGGCACCGTCCCCGATCAGCTCGACGAGCCGATCGCCCGAGCCATCGGCGCCGCGTTCGTCGACGTCACGGGCGCCAAGCGCATCGTCACCGCACACGACATGCGCGAGTCCGGCCCGGGCCTGGCCAGAGCATTCGCCGAAGGCGCCCTGCACCGGGGAGCGTCCGTCGTCGAGGCGGGGCTCGGATCCACGGACATGCTGTACTTCGCCTCAGGCCACCTGGGGCTGGCAGGCGCGATGTTCACCGCCAGCCACAACCCAGCTCAGTACAACGGCATCAAGATGTGCCGCGCCAACGCGGTCGCCATCGGCCAGGACTCGGGGCTGGCCGAGATCGGCGCCCGTGCCTCCGCTCTGCTCGCCAGCGGCATGCCGCCGGCGGAGGTCGTCGGCACCGTCGAGCAGGTGGACCTGCTCAGCGCCTACGCCGAGTACCTGCGTGGCCTGGTCGACCTCTCCGGCATCCGCCCGCTGCGCGTCGTCGTCGACGCCGGAAACGGGATGGGCGGCTACACCGTGCCGGCCGTGCTCGGCGACGCGACGCTGCCGGGGCTTCCGTTGACCATCGTGCCCCTGTACTTCGAGCTCGACGGGTCGTTCCCCAACCACGAAGCCAACCCCCTGGAGCCGGCGAACCTCGTCGACCTGCAACGTGCCGTCGTCGCCGAAGGTGCCGACCTCGGGTTGGCGTTCGACGGTGACGCCGATCGCTGCTTCGTGGTCGACGCGGCCGGGCAGGCCGTCTCACCGAGCATCATCACGGCTCTCGTCGCGGCCCGCGAGCTCGGCAAGGCGCCCGGCTCGACGATCATCTACAACCTCATCACGTCGCACACGGTGCCCGAGGTGATCCGCGAGCACGGCGGGCAACCCGTCCGAACCCGGGTCGGCCACTCGTTCATCAAGGCCGAGATGGCGCGCACCAACGCCGTCTTCGGCGGCGAGCACTCGGCGCATTACTACTTCCGAGACTTCTGGTTCGCCGACACCGGGATGCTCGCGGCGATGCATGTGCTCGCGGCGCTCGGCGAGCAGCCGGGCACGCTCGCCGATCTGACCGCCACCTATCGCCGCTACGCCGCGTCCGGCGAGATCAACTCGCGGGTCGACGACCAGGCCGAGCGGGTGGCCGCGGTGCTCGAAGCCTTCAGCGGGCGTGCCGCGAGTGTCGACGAGTTGGACGGACTGACCATCGACCTGGCCGACGGCAGCTGGTTCAACGTCCGGGCATCGAACACCGAGCCGCTGCTTCGGCTGAACGTCGAAGGACCCGACGAGGCGACAATGATGGCCGTTCGCGACGAAGCGCTCGCGATCATCCGCGGATGACAGGAGCACAGGGGAAACCATGCCTATAGACGCCGCACTGCTCGAGCTGCTCGCCTGCCCCAGTGACGACCACGCGCCGTTGCGTGAAGAGACTCGCGACGGCACGGAGGTTCTGATCTGCACCTACTGCGCGTCGACCTATCCGATCCTCGACGGCATCCCCGTCCTCCTGCTCGACGACGCGACGCCTGGCCCGAACGGGCTGGGCAACCGGGCCTGACGCGATGTTCGACGAGTCGGTACTCGACGACGGCGAACTGCTCGAGCGGCGTGACGAACAGCGCCTGTTGTGGACGTTGGCGACGGCGGGCGCCCAGGTGCGCCGAGCTGTCGACATGCGTGCGGAGTTCGGCGTCGAGCGGCTGCGGGGCGAGCTGCCCCGCGCGCTTCTCGTGGCAAGCGACGCACCTCCGTCCAGTGCCCTCCGCTTGATCACGCGACTCAGTTGCGAGGCGACACCGGCGCTGCCCTGGCACGGGGTCGAGCTACCCCGATGGGCCGGTCCCGCCGACGCCCTGCTCATCGGCGCGGTCGACGGGCGCCATCCACGCCTGGCCGAGCTTGCCGAACAGGGCGCGCGCCGCGGCCTGGCGATGGCGGTCGTGGCTCCGGCGGGGTCCCAGGTGGCCGCCGCCGCCGGCCGGGCCCCCTTGCACGAGTTGCCCCTCGATCTCAACCCGCGCGCGGCTCGATGGGCGGTGTTGACCCCGTTGCTGCAGGCTCTCGATGCGCTGGGCATCCACGCCGTCTCGTCCGAACTGCTCGGACAGGTTGCCGACGCCCTGGACGGGACGGCCGAGACCTGCCGACCGAGCGGTGAAGCGTTCACCAACCCGGCCAAGGCGCTGGCGATCGAGTTCGCGGACTCGGCACCGCTGATCGTCGGGGCCGGTGCGTTGGCGAGCGTGGCGGCGCGGGCAACCGCGGACGCCCTACAGCTGTGCGCCGGTGTCAACGCGGTCTCGGTCAGCCTGCCCGACGGCGTAGGCCGGGCCGGCGCGTTGCTGCGGGGCGCCGGTCCCGCGGTGTCGGACGACTACTTCCGCGACCGCGTGCGCGACGAAGGTCCTCGGCGCGCTCGACTCGTGGTGATCGGCGACGACGGCTCGCCCGATGACCCCGAGCTGGGCCACCGGTCGGGGGCGCAGATCCAGCTCGACGAGGTGGCGGCCCGCCGAGCGGCCGCCGCGCTGCACCAGCTCGCCCGCGAACTCGGGTTGCGGTCCTCGAGCGTCGATGTTCCCGACGGTCCGACGCTTGCGAGGTTTGCCTGCGCCGCGGCCTTCGGCGAGTACACCGCGGCGTACCTGGCGTTCGGGCTCGGGCTCGACCCTGGGGCGCGTGGTCCGGCAGAGTTGGCCCATTGACGCGGGCCGGAGCGTGAGCGCGAACGGTGGCAGCAAGGCCGTCGTCGCCGCGCTGGGTGCGAACCTCGGCATCGCCAGCATCAAGTTCGTCGCGTTCGCGATAACCGGCTCGGCGTCGATGCTGGCCGAAGGTGTCCACTCCGTGGTCGACTCCGGCAACCAGCTCCTGCTGCTGGCCGGTGGCCGCTCGGCGCGACGGCAAGCCACGCCGGCACACCCGTTCGGCTACGGCCGGGATCGGTACGTGTACGGGTTCCTCGTCGCGCTGATGTTGTTCTCCGGCGGCGGGCTGTTCGCGCTGTACGAAGGCGTGCAGAAGATCAGGCACCCGCACCACGTGCAGTCGCCGATCGTGGCGATCGTCGTACTCGCGGTCGCCATCTGCCTGGAAGGCTTCTCGTTGCGTACGGCGGTGCGCGAGTCGCGCGAGTCCAAGGGCGTCGACAGCTGGGTTGCCTTCGTCCGGCATGCAAAGAGCCCCGAGCTTCCCGTCGTCCTGCTGGAGGATGTCGCCGCGCTCGTCGGCCTGGCACTTGCCTTCGCCGGTGTCGGGCTGGCGGCCGCTACCGGCCAGCAGGTGTGGGACGGCGTCGGCACCGCCGGCATCGGTGTGCTGCTGATCGCCGTTGCGGTCGTCCTGGTCGTCGAGACCAAGAGCCTGTTGGTCGGCGAGGCGGCCTCCCCTGCGCAGGTCGCGGCCATCGAGGCGCGACTCATCGGTCCCGGCGTCGAACGCGTCATCCACTTGCGCACGCTGCATCTCGGTCCTGACGAGCTGCTGGTCGGCGCCAAGCTGGCGATGCCCGCGGCGGCCACGCTCGCCGAGGTCGCGGCCGCCATCGATTCGGCGGAGGCCCGGGTGCGTGCCGCCGTCCCGTCCGCTCGGGTGATCTACCTCGAACCGGACCTTGACCGGCGCCAAGGCGTGGGCGTCGACGCCGCGGTGCCTGATTAGGATGCGCTGATGCCGCTCCCACCGGTCCTCGCTCTCGACGGGGCGCTGCGGCGATACGCGTGGGGCTCACGCACCTCGATTCCTGGTCTGCTCGGCCAGACGCCCGACGGTGAGCCGGTCGCGGAGCTGTGGCTCGGAGCGCACCCGGACGATCCGTCGGCGGTTCCGGAGCTCGGCACGACGCTCGACGAGCTGATCGCGGCTGATCCGGTGACGATGCTCGGTACGGCAACCGTCGAGCGGTTCGGACCCCACCTGCCGTTCCTGTTGAAGGTGCTCGCGGCCGACACAGCGCTGTCGATCCAGGTGCATCCGACCATCGAGCAGGCTCGCGCCGGGTTCTCGGCCGAGGACGCTCGCGGTGTGCCGCGCGACGCGCCGGGTCGCAACTACCGCGACGCCAACCACAAGCCGGAGCTCCTGTGCGCGCTCACCTCGTTCGAGGCGCTGTGCGGGTTCCGCCCGATCGCCGAGACGCAGCGGCTGCTCGACGGGCTCGGCGTCGCCGAGCTGGCGCCGGTTGGCGAGCTTCTTGCCGGGACGGACGGACTGCGCGCGGCGTTCAGCTACCTGCTGACGCTCGCGGAACCCGCCCGGTTGGTCGACGCGGTGCTGGCCCGCTGCCGGCGGCCGGTGCCCGAGGAGTGGGCGGGGCCCGTGCGTGCGGTTCGCCTGGCGGGGACGGACTTCCCGGGCGATGTCGGCGCGGTGCTGGCGCTGTTGCTGAACTACGTCCGGCTCGAACCCGGTGAGGCGATCTATCTCGGGGCCGGCAACGTGCACTGCTACCTGCGCGGCATGGGCGTCGAGATCATGGCCAACAGCGACAACGTGCTGCGCTGTGGCTTGACCCCGAAGCACGTGGATGTGCCCGAGCTGCTGGCGATCACGGAGTTCAGCCCGCTCGTCGAACCCCGGTGCCCGGCCGAGCCCCGGTGCCTGGCCGAAGGCCGGCAGTCTGGAACGCAGTTCCGGACACCTGTCGCCGACTTCAACCTGTCGATCGTCGACCTGGACGCCGACAAGGGCTCGTGTGCCGTCGGCGGACAGGGGCCGCATATCGTGCTGTGCACCGAGGGGCAGGCGCAGCTCAGTCATGCCGACGCGTCCCTACGTCTCACACCTGGTCACGCCGCGTTCGTGGCGGCCCGCTCGTCGGCGTTTGTCGTGCGCGGAACGGGGCGGGTGTTCATCGCGACTGTGGGTGGTTGATCCAGGCGGCGGTTGCGGCAGCGGAGAGCTCCCGAACTGCGAATCTGACACGACCGTGGTAGTTTGACCCGCGATGCAGTCGTTGACGATCCAGCAGGCAGCCGACGCCACCGGCTGGTCACAGCGCATGCTGCGTTACCTGGAGCAGGCCGGCTTGGTCGCCGCCCTGCGCACCGCGGGAGGTCACCGCCACTACGGCCCACGTCAGATCGAGCGCCTGCAAGGGCTCCGCGAGCTGATCGACGGCCACGACCTCGGCATCACCGACATCGCCTTCGAGCTGCGGATGCGCACCGATCCGCAACTCGCCCGAGCCGTCGACGACTGGTTCGGACCGCTCCATCGCTCCGCCGCACCGCCCGAGGCCGGCATCTATCGCCGGCTCGCCGCCGAAGGCGGCGCGCCGACCGTCGGTCCACGTGCGTTCGACCGATCAGCCACACCAGACGAGCACTACCCCGCCCATCGAGATCACGTAGGAGATTCCGTGACCGTAACGCTCATCGCCGACTCTGCCGGCACCGTCAGCGACTTCAAGGTTGCCGACCTGTCCCTTGCCACTTTCGGCCGCAAAGAGATCGACCTCGCCGAGCACGAGATGCCCGGCCTGATGGCGCTGCGCCGGGAGTTCGGGCCGAGCCAGCCGCTCAAGGGCAAGAAGATCGCGGGCTCGCTGCACATGACCGTCCAGACGGCGGTTCTCATCGAGACCCTCACCTCGCTCGGCGCGGACGTGCGCTGGGTCAGCTGCAACATCTTCTCCACGCAAGATCACGCCGCGGCCGCGATCGTCGTCGGCAAGAACGGCACCCCAGAGAACCCGCAGGGCATCCCGGTGTATGCGTGGAAGGGCGAGTCGCTCGAGGAGTACTGGTGGTGCACCGAGATGATGCTCACCTGGCCAGACGGTTCGGGTCCGGACTCGATCGTCGACGACGGTGGTGACGCCACCCTGCTGATCCACATGGGCACCGAGTTCGAGGCCGCCGGAGCCGTGCCGTCCACGGACGAGAACGACTCCGAGGAGTACGGGATCATTCTCGACACGCTGCGCCGCTCGATCGTCGAGCACCCCGGCAAGTACACGCGTATGGGCGCCGCGATCATCGGCGTAACCGAAGAGACCACCACCGGCGTTCACCGCCTGTACGAGTTCGAGAAGGCCGGCACGCTGCTCTTCCCGGCGATCAACGTGAACGACTCGGTGACGAAGTCGAAGTTCGACAACAAGTACGGCTGCCGCCACTCGCTCATCGACGGCATCAACCGTGGCACCGATGTCATGATCGCCGGCAAGCTCGCGCTCGTCTGCGGCTACGGCGACGTCGGCAAGGGCTCGGTCGAGTCGCTCCGTGGCCAGGGCGCCCGGGTCGTCGTAGCCGAGGTCGACCCGATCTGCGCGCTCCAGGCAGCGATGGACGGGCTCGAAGTGGTCACGCTCGAAGACGTCGTGAGCAAGGCCGACATCTTCATCACGACGACCGGAAACAAGGACATCATCATGGCCGAGCACATGGGCCAGATGAAGCACCAGGCGATCGTCGGCAACATCGGTCACTTCGACAACGAGATCGACATGGCGGGTCTGGCGAAGGTCCCCGGGATCCAGAAGATCGAGGTCAAGCCGCAGGTGCACGAGTGGCGCTTCCCGGACGGCAAGTCGATCATCGTGCTCAGCGAGGGTCGGTTGCTGAACCTGGGCAACGCCACCGGTCACCCGAGTTTCGTCATGTCGGCGTCGTTCTCGAACCAGACGATCGCTCAGATCGAGATCCACAAGAACCCCGACGCCTACCTGGTCGACGGCAAGCCGACGGTCACTACGCTGCCGAAGCACCTCGATGAGAAGGTGGCTCGCCTGCACCTCGACGCGGTCGGCGCCAAGCTGACAACGCTCACGAAGGCGCAGGCCGAGTACATCGGCGTGGACGTCGCCGGACCGTACAAGCCTGAGCACTACCGCTACTGAGCCCTACCGACTTGGCGCTAGCGACTTGGCCCCGTAGCAGGGCGACACGCCGACGGCGTGCCTGCTACGGGGCCAAGTCGTGTCAGCGCATCCACGCGCGAAGGTCTGGTCGTTGTCAGCCCTGGGTGCAAGGCTCACGATCATGACGGACTTCCTGCTCGCGATCGGGACGACGAAGGGGCTGATCCTCGGCCGAAGCAACGACCGGATCAGCTGGACGTTGTCCGAACCGCAGTTCTTCATGAACGGCGTATACGCGGTGGCCATCGATGTCCGGGGCCGCTCGCCGCGCTTGCTCGCCTCGGCGACCAGCGAACACTGGGGACCGTCGGTGTTCCACAGCGACGACCTCGGCGTGACGTGGGCCGAACCCGACGAGGGCTCGATCGCCTTTCCCGTAGACACCGACGTCTCCTTGGGACGGGTGTGGCAGCTGGCCCCGTCGCTGAGCGAGCCTGGGGTAGTGTGGCCCGGCAGCGAGCCACAAGGCCTGTTCCGGAGTGTGGACGGCGGCGAACATTTCTCGTTCGTGCGCACACTGTGGGACCACCCGCACCGGCCGGATTGGGGCGCCGGATTCGGAGGCGCGGCCATCCACAGCGTTCTCGCTCATCCCACCGACCCGGGGCGGGTGGTGGTGGCGATGTCGACCGGCGGCGTCTATCGCAGCGACGACGCCGGTGAGTCCTGGTCGGCGTCCAACTTCGGCGTGAAGGCGTACTTCCTGCCTGACCCCTGGCCGGAGTTCGGTCTGTGCGTGCACAAGATCGCGCGCGATCCGGGCGAGGCCGATCGCCTCTACCTGCAGAATCACCACGGCGTGTATCGAAGCGAGGACGACGGTCGGACGTGGACGTCGATCGCAGCCGGCCTGCCCACCGACTTCGGCTTCGCGATGGTCACCCACCCGCGTCGGAGCAACGTCGCGTTCACCTTCCCCGTACAGGCCGACGCCGCGCGTGTGCCGCCCGAGCGAGCCTGCCGCGTGTGCCGCACCGACGACGGCGGCGATTCCTGGACGCCGCTCTCGACCGGCCTGCCCCAGGACGACTACTACGGCATCGTGCTCCGCGACGCCATGTGCACCGATGACGCTGAACCCGCCGGTGTCTACTTCGGCACCCGCAACGGCGACGTCTACGCGAGCCCCGACGAGGGTGAGCGCTGGTCGTTGATCGGCACGCACCTGCCCGACGTGCTCTGTGTGCGCGCGGCGCAGATCGCATGAGCACCCGATGACGTGGGTTGTCGTGCCCGGCGCGCTGAGGCAGTTCACCGGTGGCGCATCGAGTATGCAGGTGACGCTCGGCGACGGGGCAACGCTCGGTGACCTGCTGGACGTACTCGCGGTCGCGCAGCCGGCTCTGGCGCGTCGGGTGCGAGACGAGCAGGGCCAGGTGCGGCGCTTCGTCAACATCTACGTCGACGGCGCCGATGTCCGGCAGGCAGGTGGACTGTCGGCGTCCGTGCCCGCCGACGCCGAGGTGCTGGTGTTGCCCTCGGTCGCCGGCGGGTGAGCCGTCGGACGTGACCTATCCGAGCGGTGTCAGGCGCCGGCCTGCGCGCTGAACGCCGGAAGGTATCCGCCGGACTGACCGCTGGCGGTCGGGTGGTAGGACTGCACGATGTTCGTCCAGTCCACTGAGTGCAGCCACGAGCTGCCGTCACAGATCTCGTGACCACTGGCAAAGGCGGCTCGGACGTCGGCGAACTTGAAGCCGTGGCGCCCGGCGGCGTTCTGGATGACGCCGTCCAGCACGTCGGCGGCCTCGTTGATCTTGTTGCGGTCGGTCGAGCTGAGGCCGACGCAGTACCAGAGGTCGTGATAGAAGCGCGGGTAGTCGACCACCACGACCGTGGCGCTGGGTGCGTGGGCGCGGATCGCGTTGTACGTGGTGTCGAGCCAGCCGGGAAGCTGGTTCTGAGCGGTGACCTCCGCCGCGTTGAGCTCATTGACACAGGTCGTCGTGCTGTACAGGACGCAGTCCTCCATGACGCCGGCGAAGTTGAGATCGTTGCCGCCGATGGTGATGCTGACCAGCGTCGTGGCTGGACTCAATGCCGACAGCTGCGTAGCGGTGACGTCAGTCGTCTTGGCGCCGCTGCACGCTACGGAGACGTAGGACGACGGGGCGTGGGCGTTGGCCCACAGCTGCGAGTAGGCCAGTTTGCTGCGCAGACAGCTCCCACTCGAGGAGATGTAGCTGCCGGACCCGACACCGGAGGAGTAGGAGTCGCCGAGGGCGACGTAACGGGCGCCCGCGGCAGCCGCAGGGGCTGCCAGCGCGATGCCCAGCGTGACGATGGTGGCGAGTACGACGGAGACGAGCGGCAGGCGTGATCGGCGCACGAAGACCTCCACGGTGAGGGCCGAATCGGACCAGGACGGACAATCAGTACCAGTTATCTGTGACGCCGGGAAGATCATGAGACCGCTGGATTCGGGTTAAGTCCGAAAATCGGCCTGCGCGGGCCCGACCGGTCGTCACGATGTCTGCGACACCGCGCGATCACGGCCTCGCAGACACACGGTGATCGCGGCAGATCATGCTGTCAGTGGTCGGAGGTGTCACGATGTGGGCGTGAAACCACGCGTCCTCGTCGTCGACGACGACTCTGCCCTGGCCGAGATGCTCGGCATCGTGCTGCGCACCGACGGCTTCGAGCCGGCTTTCGTCGCAGACGGGAGTCGAGCACTGCAGGCGTTTCGGGAGACCAAGCCCGACATCGTCCTGCTCGATCTCATGCTGCCCGGCCTGTCGGGAATCGACGTGTGCCGCGCGATTCGAGCCGAGAGCGGGACGCCGATCATCATGCTCACGGCCAAGAGTGACACCGTCGACGTCGTTCTCGGGCTGGAGTCGGGTGCGGACGACTACGTGGTCAAGCCGTTCAAGCCGAAGGAACTGATCGCGCGTATGCGGGCTCGGCTGCGCCATCACGAGGAGGTGGCGAGCGAGACACTGACCATCGGTCCCGACGAATCTCCCGTGCAGATCGACGTCCCCGCCCACCAGGTCGTGCGCGACGGAAAGGCGATCGGGCTGACTCCGTTGGAGTTCGACTTGCTGGTCGCGCTCGCCCGCAAGCCGCGTCAGGTGTTCACCCGCGAGGTGTTGCTCGAGCAGGTCTGGGGCTACCGGCACGCGGCCGACACCCGACTGGTGAACGTGCACGTGCAACGGCTTCGCTCGAAGGTGGAGCGCGACCCGGAGCGTCCCGAGGTGGTGCTGACCGTCCGGGGCGTCGGGTACAAAGCCGGGCCCCCGTGACCGAGGCACAACCCGAGGTGCCCGAGGATCAGCCCGGCGCGGCCATCGTGCCCAAGGCGGTCGAGTTCTGGCGGCGCGTCCGCGGCCGAGCGGCCGAGCGGCTCATGTCCTCAGCCCGAGCGGGCGCGCACGCCTGGCGGCACTCGCTTCAGCTGCGTGTCGGCATGACGACGGTCCTCGTCACCGGCGTCGTGGTCTTCGTCATCGGGATCATGCTCGTCGACCAGGTCTCGGGGGGAATCCTCCGTGCCAAGAAGCAGGCCGCGGTCAGCCAGGCCAAGATCGGTCTGGCGTCCGCGACGAGCGTCCTCGCCGCCGTCGATGCGGGCGTGTCGGGCGACGTCGAGGCAGCGCAACTGCAGATCAAGTCCAACCTGACCGCCAGTGGCAACAGTGCCGGACTGTTCACCATCGCGATCGAGTCGGGCTCGGGCATATCCGCCGCCGCGACGTCCACGACGATCCCCGCCGGGCTGCGCACGCTGGTTCAGCAGAACAACCTGGCTGTCCAGTACGCGCCGATTCGGGCGACGCCGAGCGGCAAGCTGGAGCGCGGCCTCATCGTCGGGGAACCGGTCCAGGCCCGCACCGGCCTGTTCGAGCTGTACTACCTGTTCCCGCTCACGAACGAGGAGCAGACGATCGCCCTCGTCCAGCGCACGGTGCTGCTGTCCGGACTGGCGCTCGTCCTGCTCGTGCTCGGCATCGCGCTGCTGGTCACCCGTCAGGTGGTCCGGCCGGTGCGCGTCGCTGCGCAGACAGCCGGACGGCTCGCCGCGGGTGACCTGTCCCAACGGATCAAGGTCCACGGCACCGACGACATCGCCCGGCTCGGTCAGTCGTTCAACGACATGGCCGGCAGCCTGCAACGCCAGATCCGCCGGCTGGAAGATCTGTCCCGGCTGCAGCGCCGATTCACCAGCGACGTGTCGCACGAGCTGCGTACGCCGCTGACGACGATCCGCATGGCCTCGGAGCTGCTGCACGCCAACCGCGCCGAGTTCCCGCCGGAGCTCGGTCGCTCCGCTGAACTGCTGCACACCCAGCTGGACCGCTTCGAAGCCCTGCTGGGCGACCTGCTCGAGATCTCGCGCTACGACGCCGGCGTTGCCCGACTCGAGTCCGAGACGGTCGACCTGCGCGGTCTGGTCGGCGTGACGGTCGAGGCGAGCCGCGTGCTGGCCGAACGCCACGGCAGCGAGATCATCGTCAGCGAGCCGGAATATCCGGTCACGGTCGACATGGACTCCCGGCGCGTCGAACGCATCCTGCGCAACCTCCTCGGCAACGCGCTCGACCACGGGGAGGGCAAACCCATCGAGATCACGATCAGGTGCGACGACGACGCGGCGGCCGTGACCGTGCGCGATCACGGGGTCGGGCTGCGGCCGGGCGAACCAGGTCTGGTGTTCAACAGATTCTGGCGTGGCGATCCCTCACGGAGCCGACTCACCGGCGGCACCGGTCTGGGTCTGGCCATCAGCCTCGAGGACGCCCGGCTGCACGACGGCTGGTTGCAGGCATGGGGAGAGCGCGGGCGCGGCGCCCAGTTCCGCCTCACGCTCCCGCGGCATGCCGGCCACACGCTGATGTCGTCGCCTCTGCCCTTGAACCCCGACGACACCGACGATGTGGACGAGGACGAATGAGAGTCCGACGTCTTGCGGCGCTGGCGGCGGTGGCGGCCACGCTGTCGGTCGCCGGGTGCACGGAGATCCCTTCGTCGTCCACGCCCGAGGTCGTCGTGACGCGGATCGGCGCCGCGTCCCCGAGCGGCTCGTTGATCAGCACGCCGATTCCCGGCGCCGATCCGCGCACCATCGTCGGAGACTTCCTCGAGGCGAGCGCTACCGACGACCCCTCACACGCCGCCGCGCGTGGCTTTCTGACCGCAGAGGGTAAGAACCGCTGGCAGGACAACACGGTCACGGTGCTCGACTCGTTCAAGATCAGCAACTTCGGCAACGGCAGCGTCACCCTGACCGGCCGCCCGATCGGAACCGTGTCCTCAACGGGCATCTACACCCCGACGTTGCAGGGCGACGGGACGGGGGGAGCGCCGATTTCGTATTCGTTCATCATGAAGCAGGTCGCCGGACAGTGGCGGATCGATTCCCTGCACAACGGCATCTTCGTCACCGCCGACCGGTTCGAACAGCTCTACGAGCAGCACACGCTCTACTTCTTGGACCAGTCCGGGCAGCATGTGGTGCCCGACCCGCGTTACACCGCGCTGACCGACCCGGCGCTGCTCGCGAACTGGCTGGTGGCGCAGATGGTGTCCGGCCCGCGCCCTGATCTCAGCGATGTCGTCACGTCGGTGCTGCCGGCCCAGACCAGCGGCGCAAGCCGGGTGGTGGTGACGATCGGGTCGCCGACGACCATCGAGTTCCCGGGGTCGAGCACGCTCGATCCGCAGACACGTAACGGCCTCGCCGCGCAGTTGGGGTTGACGCTCAATCAGGTGCCGGTCGTCGGCGACATGACGATCGTCGATACGGGTGGGCCGGTCACGATCCCGCTGACCGGGTCGGCGAGGTTCTCGGCCAGCAGTTTCGACGCTGAGGTCAAGCCTGCCGTTCACGTGCCATCGCTGTTCTACATCCGCGGGGGCGGGGTCGTCGACGAAACCGGCAAGCAGTTGCCAGGGACGGTAGGCAACGGCACGTATGGCCTGAGCTCCGCCGCGCTGGCCAACGGCAGCTCGGGCGACCTCCGAGTCGCCGGAGTATCGGGCAGCGGCGCCAAGGCGCGCCTGCTGGTCGGCACGGTCAGTACCGGACTGCGCGCCACCAACGTCCGTGGCGTGCTCTCACGCCCGGCGTGGGCCCCGGACGGAAGCGAGGTCTGGGTCGGCAACGGCTCGGCCGTGCTGCGAGCTGACGTGAGCGGCAAGGTGACGCCGGTGCAGGTCGCGGCCAACACCGCCGTCACCGGCTCGGTCACGGCGTTGCGGTTCAGCCCCGAGGGCTCGCGGGTCGCGATGGTGGTCACCGCCGCCGACGGCACGGCGCAGGTGTGGATCGGCTCGGTGGTTCGCTCGCCTGCCCAGGTGCGCATCGATGCGCTCGATCCGATCACGCCCCCCGGCATCGCGATCAAGGACGTCGCGTGGAACGACCCGTTGAAGCTGTTCGTCATCGGGCGGGTGCGTGGCCCGTCCGACGAGGGCAACGTGTACGAGGTACAGGTGGACGGTTCGCTGTGGACGCCCAGGAACATCACCAACCTGCCGCAGGACCCGGACTCGATCGCCGTCGCTGAGAACCAGTTGGCGTGGGTTTCGGCGGGCACGACCGTGTGGGTGCAACGCGCGGGTTCGTGGGCGAGCCCCGGCGTGAGCCCGACGAGCGGTGAAGTTCACGGCACCAACCCGGTCTACCTGGAGTAGCAGCCACAGCCCGGCGGCCATCCACAACCGCCTTGCCCGTCCACAGCGTCGAAGTCGCCCCGGCTGCGCGGCGCCGACCGGTGATCATGGACCGATGACGGTCCGCTGGATTGCGCCCGAGCTGGTCGATCTGGTGCTCCCGCGAAGCTGCCTCGGCTGCGGACGACCGGGCGTGGCGGTGTGCCGCGGCTGCGTCGCGCCGCAGTTGAGCGCGACCGTGGTCGCCGGCCTGTCCATCGTTGCCGCGGGAACCTACGACGCGACGATCCGCGCGGCGCTGCTGTCGTACAAGGAGCGCGGCAGGCGCGATCTCGCCGGGCCGTTGGCAGAGTTGCTCGGCCATGCCGTCGATGCCTACGGCGACCACGTGCTGGTGCCGATTCCCTCGACTCTCGGCGCCGCGCGGCGACGCGGCGGCGATCACGTCCACAGGCTCGCGCGCCTGGCCGCGCGCTCTTCGCAGCGTCCTGTCGTCGATTCGCTGCGGCTGGCCCGGCGGGTGCTCGACTCCAGCGGCCTCGACTCCCGGCAGCGGTCGGCGAACCTGTACGGCGCGATGCGGGCGGCGCCGCCACCGAGCGCCGCGAGCGCGCTCATCGTCGACGACATCGTGACGACGGCGACGACCGTTCGCGAGGCGGCACGGGCGCTGCGCGCGGCCGGGTGGCGTGTCAGCGGCGCCGCCGTGGTCGCGGCAACCGCGCGCCGCCGGGCGTCGCTACCGGCGTGAGGATCGGCGTGTCATAGCACTGGCACGTCATGCCCGACCGGGCTACCGTTGGATTGACCTGACCAAGTAGGCGCAAGTCCGCTGGAGGTCGCATGGAGACTGCCCTGGGCATGG
>Ga0208080_1000621_pt1 | contig 17741 bp, 10 predicted proteins | sample NGESurdeep092012_3_FD_184476 | JGI IMG/M metagenome (GOLD analysis project Ga0208080, IMG submission 184476) | Arctic peat soil microbial communities from Barrow, Alaska - NGEE Surface sample 210-3 deep-092012 (SPAdes) | ecosystem: Environmental > Terrestrial > Soil > Wetlands > Peat ...
GTTCACCAGTCCGCGCGTGTTCTTCGCGATGGCGGACGACGGATTGTTCTTTCGCCCGGTCGCGAAAGTGCATCCCAGATTCGGGACGCCGTATGTGGCCATCACGGTCGTGGCGGCGCTGGGGGTGGTGTTCGTGCTCTTGCTTCCGTTCGAGAAGCTCGCCGACACGTTCGTGACCGCATTCTTGCCGTTTTACATGCTCGCGGTGGCGTCGGTGTTCAAGCTGCGCGGCACGCCGGGATACAATCCGACCTTTCGCGTGCCGCTGTACCCCATGGTGCCGCTGTTGTTTATCGTGTCCGTCCTCTACCTCCTTGGCAACGCCATCGTGCAGGAGTCGAGCCGCATGAGCACGCTGGCGGTGCTCGGCGTGCTCGTCGCCGGAATTCCGGTCTACTATTTGACCGTCGGCAGGCGCGGCAACCGGCTGGAGTAGCCGTTGCGCGCCAAAAAGCTGTGGGGAGACGCCGTACACCTTCTCGGTTGTCAAGAAGCGTGACGAGTCGGTTACGAAGATCATCGTTGACCGCGTGGCGCAACGGGCTGTAAGTTTGCCGCACTGACTGCGGCCCACCCCTCATCAGGAACGAGCAACATGAAGAGATTTGGTTTGAAGGCGGTCGCCACTGCGTTCGTCGCGTTCATTGCGTTCGCGTCAACGGCAGCGGCGCAGGTCACGACGGGCAACATCTCCGGCCGCGTGACGGACGAATCGGGCAAGCCGATCGAAGGCGCCCAGGTGCAGGTCAAGAATGTACAGACGAACCTTGTGCGCGCCCGACTCACGAATGCCGACGGCCGCTATGTGATTCTCGGCCTCGAGGTTGGATCGGGATACTCGGTCACCGTTCGTCGCATCGGCCTCGAAGCCCAGACCCGCAACGAGCAGTCCGTCGCGCTGGGCACCACCACGCGCGCTGACTTCTCCCTCAAGCAGGCCGCGACGACCCTGCAAGGCGTCAGGATCATCGCGACGACGGACCCGGTCATCGCTCCGTCGAAGACCGGTGTCGGCGTCACGGTGTCGGACTCGCTCCTCCATCGTATGCCGACGCTGAACCGCAACTTCACCGACATGGTGGCGCTGACGCCACAGGTCTCGCTGAACGGTGCTGGTCTTTCGGGCGGCGGCGTGAACAACCGCTACAACACCATCCAGATCGACGGCGCGAGCGAGACCGACCTGTTCGGCCTCGGATCGACCGGCCAGCCCGGCGGACAGGCGGGCGGCAAGTCGATCGGCATCGAGTCGGTCAAGCAGTACCAGGTGCTGCTCTCCCCGTACGACGTTCGCGAAGGCAACTTCGCCGGCGCGCTCATCAACGCGGTGACGAAGAGCGGATCGAACGAGTTTCACGGTTCCATTTACGACGCGTTCCGCAGCCAGTCGCTGACGCGCGCCCAGCCGTACCTCTCGGATTATCACCAGACGCAGTACGGCTTCACGCTCGGCGGCCCGATCGTGAAAGACAAGATCTTCTTCTTCGTCAATCCCGAGTATCAGCTCCAGAATGCACCCTCCAGCGGCTGCTACATCGGCCTGACGGGATGCAACCTGCAGCAGGCCGACCTCACGCGTTTCGAGACGCTTGCGACGGGCTACGGAGTGCCGACCGGCAGCGCCGGCCCGATATTCACGAAGAACCCGCTCACGAACATCTTCGCGCGCCTCGACTTCCAGGACCTGCCGTTCAACAGCACGCTGATGGTGCGGTACAACTACGGCGGCGCCACGCAGGACGTATTCAGTCGCGGCAGCACGGGCTCGACGCCGAGCTTCCCGCTGTCGTCGAACGAGTACCAGTTCATTTCGGTCAAGCGCGCACTGGTCGCGCAGCTTCGCTCCAACTTCAAGAACGGCGCGTACAACGAACTGTTCCTCGGCTACACGACGATTCGTGACGTGCGCGCTCCGGTCGCCATCGCGCCGCAACTCAACGTGACGGTGCCTGGCGCGACCCTGGTGACGGGCTCCGAGCGGTCGTCGCAGGCGAACTCGCTGGCGCAGAACTACACCGAACTGACGGACAACTTCACATTCCCGCTCGGCAACGCGCACCGCGTGACGATCGGTTCGCAGAACTTCCTGAACTACCAGTGGTCGAACGTGTTCGGCCAGAACATCTACGGCAACTGGACGTTCGCGAACCTCGATTCGCTCGCGTCGGGCCAGCCGTCGTCGTACAACGTCGGCGTCGGAGCGAACGGGACGAGCGGCGCCGTGTCGCCGTCGGCGCAGCAAGTCTCGGCATACGTGCAGGACGAATGGAACGCTACGAACCGGCTGACGGTGACGTACGGTCTGCGTGTCGACATCCCGAGCTTCGGCACGAAGCCGCCGCTGAACCAGGAAGTCCTCACGGATTTCGGCAAGAACACTTCCAGTATCCCGTCCGGCCAGTCGCTGCTCTCGTACCGCGTCGGTTTCAACTGGGACGTCACGGGCGATCAGAGGAACCAGCTGCGCGGCGGCGCCGGCATCTTCACGGGACGTCCGGCGTTCGTCTGGATGTCGAACATGTTCGGAAACACGGGCGGACTTTCGGGCTTCGCTCAGCTCACCTGCCTCAATAGCAAGGCGCCGAAGTTCAACGCCACCTCCGCGGCGACCCCGCCGACGCAGTGCACCGACGGCACCACGGCGACCGCGGGCTCTGAAATCGACCTGATGCAGAGCAACGTGAAGTTTCCGCAGACCCAGCGCGAATCGATCGGCTTCGATCGCGATCTCGGCAACGGCTGGGTCGGAACCGTGGAAGGACTGCTCACGCAGAACCTGAACGACTTCTTCTATCAGAACATCGCGCTTGCCGGTCCCCAGGGTACCGACCCGAACGGGCGTGTGATGTACGGCTCCCTCGTCAACACCCCCATCCTCAAGATCTTGGCGCGCAACCGCGTCCTCGAGGCCGTGAACACGAACAAGAACTGGGGCTACAACTGGACCGTCGGCGTGCAGCGCAAGTTCCGCGACAACTTCGAGTTCGAAGCGTGGTACACGCGCAGCGAAGAGAAGACGTCGATGGACCCGACATCCAGCACGCAGGCCTCGCAGACGCAGTTCGGTCGCGCGTGGGCCGGCAACCTGCAAGACCAGACGCTCGGCACGTCGCTCTTCCAGCAGGATCACCGCATCATCATGAGCGGCACGTATCGATTCCAGCCGACGCTGACGGACATCTCGCTGATCTACTCAGGTCGCTCTGGCAACCACTACGATTACGTGTACGGCGGCGGCTCCGGCGACCTGAATGGCGACGGCTTCACCGGCAACGATCTGGTCTACGTTCCAAAGAGCACGACGGACTCGAACCAGGTCTTCCTCGTTCCGCTCGGCACGACGACCACCGCGACGGAAGCGGCGGCTCTGCAGAAGTTCATCGCCGGCAATAAGTGCCTTAGTTCGCAGGCCGGGACGATCATGCAGCGCAACTCGTGCGTCGCTCCGTGGATTCACGAAATCGACGTGTCGCTTCGCCAGAGCCTCGCGGGCCTCGGGATCGGGTCGGCCTTGAACACGCATCGGCTCGACAACGTCACCGTGCAGTTAGACGTGTTCAACCTGGCCAACCTGATCAACTCCGGCTGGGGCTTGCAGCAATACACTGGCGCCATCCAGTCGGTCAACCTGCTCACCTACGTCACGACGGAGAACCGGAACGGCAAGTCGCTAATCGGCTCCACCGGCGTCGCGGCGCGGCCGGAGTTCACGTTCGATCCGAATACGATCTACACGACGGCGCAGAATATCAGCTCGAACTACAGGATGCAGGTGTCGCTGAGGTATTCGTTCTAGGGGCAGATGATAGATGCTGGATGCTAGATGGTAGATGCTGGATTTAAGTCGAGTGCCCGGGCTGCGATTCACGCGGTCCGGGCACTCGACTTTCACTTGCCATCCAGCATCTACCATCCAGCATCCAGCACCCAGCACCCAGCATCTATAAATCAGAATATCGAAAGCTTTATGTACTTCCGCGGATTCTTCTTGAAGTCCGCCGTCAGCGAATCCAGCCGCGTCACCAGCGACCTCACGTCGTTGTAGAGCGCAGGATCGTTCATCAGTTTCCCCAGCGACCCGGGACCGCTGCTCACCCGGTCCAGCGTCGAGCTCAGCTTCGCCGACGTCTCCTTCAGGTCCGCCGTGAGCGAGCTCAGGCTCGCGGCGGCGCTCCGGAACGAGCGCAGCGTGGAGTCGACCGCCGTCGAGTCCACCGCCGACACCGCTCTCCGCAATGCCACCTGCGTCTTCGTGAGCTCGATGTTCTGTTGTTCGGCGAGCCTCGAAATGTCCGCCATGAATGCGTCGGCGGTCTTCACGGCGTGGCGCAGATCGGCGAGCCCGTTCGTCTCCACGAGTTCTTTCTTCAGCGATATCGTGATCACCGAGATGTTCGCCGCGATCGTATCGACGCGGGCGAGCACGTCGCCGATCGACGGCGTCGCGTGCCCCGAGAGGAGCGTGTCGCCGGGCGAGTACGTCTGGGGGTTCGGCTTGTCGGGGTGCAGCGCCACGAGCTGGTCGCCGAAAAATCCGTTCGGCTCGATCGTCGCCGTCGTGCCGCGCGGGATGCGGTACTGCTTCCGCACGCGCAGCTGCACGATCAACAGTCCGTCCGGGCGGATCTCCACCCCGTTCACGAATCCGACGTTCACCCCGGAGAGCAGCACGGGCTGCCCCTCCTTGAGCCCAGCGCCCCAGGTGAACTTCGCGAACAGTTTGTAGCCCGGCTGCAGCCCCCCGCGCGCGAGGTAGAGCGACCCGATGACCGCGAGGATCAGCGCGGCCGTCGCCGTGATTCCCACGAGGACTTCGTTGCTTCGCTTCATCCTTGCAAGTAGGGTGCGAGAAGTAGGGCCGTGAGCGCGTCGAGCACGAGAATCCAGATCGACGAAATGACCACCGCCTTTGCCGTGGCCTTGCCCACGCCTTCGGCGCCGGCACTGGTGTGGTACCCCTCGTACGTGCAGAGGTACGCAATGGCCGCCCCGAATAATGTGGCCTTGATGAGGCTGTACGTCACCTGGAAGTTGTCGAAGCCGAGCTTGACGCCCTCCATGAACTGGGACATCTGCACGTCGGCCACCAGCACCGCCGCCATCATCCCCGCGAGCACACCGAACACGTCCGCGAACACGACGAGAATCGGGAGCATGACGATCGACGCGATGATGCGCGGCACCACGAGATACGCCACCGGGTCGTACGCCAGCGTCTCGAGCGCGTCGATCTGCTCTGTCACGCGCATCGTTCCTATTTCAGCGGTCATCTTCGCACCGACTCGCCCGGCCAGGACCAAGCCCGTGAGCAGCGGTCCCGTCTCGAGGATCACGATCTGCCTCACCGAGAGGCCGACGATCGAAAGCTGGATCCCCTGGAACATCTGGTAGCGTATCTGTATCGAGATGACGCCGCCGATGAACGCGGCCACCATGATCGCGAGCGGCACGGAGTCCACGCCGATGGCACGCATCTGCGGGATGACGAGGGGCAGGTACGTCTGCGGCTCGCGCAGGGCACGGCGGATGTCGCGGAGAAAAAGGACGCGCTGTCCCACGCCCCTGAACGTGCCGATCGTCGCCCGCGACATCCGCCGGAAGAACCGGATGGTGCCGCGCGCAACGATCGGAAAAGTCTCGGTGGGCTGGTAGGAGATCTCGTCGGTCAATTCGCGTGCCGGGTGCGCAGGTTCAGGGTGTTGCCGGGTGTTTCTCTTCGGGCCTACGTGCGGACGCGCGCCAGCAGGGCGGCGCCCACCGCGAGGAACAGTATCCCCGGCAACCATGCCGCCAGCTCCGGGTTCACGAGTCCCTTGCTGCCGACGGCCTGCGTAAGCTGCACGAGCATCAGGAATATAACGGTCGTCCCGAGGCTCACGCCCACGCCGTACGCCGCGCCCCCGCGCTGGCTGCTCGTCGCGAGCGGCGCGCCGAACAGCATGATGATCATGCACGTCGCCGGAATCGCGATCTTCAGCATGCGCTCCACGCGCAACTGGTTCACGTCCGTTCCCGAGAGTTCCATGGACTCGATGTACTTGCCCAGGTCCACGAAGCCCATTTCCTCGGGCGCCTTCTGGTTCGCCAGCAGGTTCTTCGGGGGTTCGGTGAGATGCCGGTCGCGCAACGAATCGAAACTCACCGTGAAGTTCGACGAGTCGCCCGTGAGCACGTGCACCACGCCGTTCTTCAGCATCCACCCCTTCCGCTGCGACCATTTGCCGTTGCGCGCGAAGATCACGTAACCCGGATAGCCGGGCCAGTAGCCCTTGCGATCGATCTCCACCCGGTCGAGGGAACCCGTGCTCGCGTCGGCGGACGCGATTTTGTACACGCGTCCGTCCTCGGTCGCGAACGTGAAGTTCGAGCGCGTGACTCCCTCGCCCGACCGCTTCTCCTGCAGCAGCACGTCGCGCCGCGAGTTCGCCACCGGCATCGCCGCGCCGAGCAGCAGCCCGAGCACCGTCGCGATCGCCGCGCCCCAGAAGATGGGCGCGATGAAGCGGTAAAAGCTGATCCCGGTGGCCTTCGCCGCGCTGATCTCCGAGTGACGCGTGAAGCCGCCGATCGAGAACACCGTCGCGAACAGCACCGCCGCCGGTAGCACCTGGAACATCGTCTCGGGCACGCCGTACACGTACGCTTTCGCGATGTCCATCGCCGGCAGATTCCTGAGCATGTACTTCTGCAGGCTCTCCGTGACGTCGATGACGATCACGAGGATCGGAAAACCGATCGCGGTCGCCGTGAGGATCTTGAGGAACTCGCTCAGCACGTACCAGTCGAGCGGTCGCAGCAGGCGGGCTCTCATGCCTTTCTCCCGCGCCGCGCGAACCACTCCCGCACCCGCACGAAGAACTCGGACGTCTCGCTACCGCGCGACGTCGCGCCCTCGCGGCCGAGCCGCGAGGTCAGCGCGAGCCCGATGGCGAGCAGGAGAAAATTCGCCGACCACATCGCCCAGAACGGCCGGATCAGGTTGCCGCGCGCGAGCGTCTCGCCGACGGTGAGCCCGGTGTAATAGAGCCCGAACACGCCGAGGCTGACCCCGATCGTCAGACCGACGCCGCCGCGGGGAAAGCGCAGCGCGACCGGCGCGCCGAGCAGCACGAAGATCACGCACGCGGCCGCGATCGCGAATTTCTTTTCGATCTCGACCTGGTCGCCGTCGATCGTGTTCTGTGAGAGGCCGATCTGCATCTTCAGCTGCGCGGCCTGGGCGGCCCGCATGTCGGGGTTCGTCGTCGGCGCTTCCGGGAGCGGCGTCAGCACACGGCCTTGCTGGGGTGGTTGCTGGGGTGGTTGCTGCGGTGGTTGCTGGTCCCGCACCTCCATCGCGCTCGCCGTCCGCACCACCGACATGCCGGAGAGGCGGTGGCAGTACAGGCCGCCAAGCCCGCTCGAAACGCCGCTCGCCCGCACCGTCTTCGCGACGTTGCTGTCGATCGCCTTCAGGACGCGGTAGACGCTGTCACGCGCGCGGACGAGGCGCGTGACGCGTCGCTGCAGTTCGCACACCGTCATCTCGCGGTCGCTCTTCTCCCCGCCGCCGACGGTGTCGATCTCGAGCGTGTTGCCGACGTTGCGCACCTTCACGAAATCCGTGTTGAAGAACACCCGCTGCAGGCGCGTCGGGTCCTCCGGTTTCAGCACCGTCCACGACCCATGAAACAGCGTGAGGAGCAGGTCCCGCTGGTTGGGCAACATCTCGAGCAGCCCGCTGTCGGCGCGAATCGTCGTGCGCGTCTGCGGGTCGCTCATGTCGAAGATCGCGACGTCCCGCATCCGGTTGTTGGAGAACAGTCGCGCGGTTCGCAAGAATATCCGGCTGGGGGATATCTCGTTGATGACCTGTTCCTTCAGCGCGAACGTCGGCTTCTTGCGCGCGATGTCGTTCGTGAGCGTCGTGAGCCGGTGGTTCGCGGCCGGGAGCACCTGGTCGTTGAACCAGACCATCGTGATCGTCAGGACGCTCGCGGCGATGATCACGGGCACCATCAGCCGCTGCAGTGCGATCCCGCTCGCCTTGAACGCCGTGATCTCGTTCTCCGACGCCATCCGGCTGAAGGCGTGCAGCGTGGAGACGAGCACGGCCATTGGCAGCGTCATGGCCACCGTGAAGGGCACCGAGAGCAGCATGAACTCGGCGATCACGTGCCACGGAAGACCCTTGCCCACCAGCTGGCCGAACTGCTTCGCGATGTAGTTCAGCAACAGCAGCGACGTCAGCGCGGAAAGCGCGAACATCAGCGGCGCGAAGTGCTCCTTGAGTATGTACTTCGTGAGGATCTTCACCGGTTTTTCTTACGCTCGGCCCGGGGCACGCGTCCGGATTGTCCTTGTCGGAGGAAATCCGCGCGCCACATAGGGTTGTAGGGTCTTGGGTCGCTCGTATATTCCACCCGGCGACCGCTCGAAGGCAAGGTCGATAATACCCCCGTTTTCGAGTTTGGGTGCGCCCACTGCGACTTCCCTGGCTCCCATTCGCTCTCCGCGTCGTGATCGCCGCCGCTCCCGCGCTCGCCGCGGCGCAGGTCGGTGCCGACACGTCGCGAGCCAAACCCGACTTCCTGAAGACTCGCGCGGACTCCGCCAAGTCACGGTCCGACACGGGCCGGGTCACCGACCTCTTCGGCCAGAAGACCGACCTCGGGTTCCAGTTCAACGGCCGGTTCGAGTCCAAGCTCGAGAAGACCCAGAACGAGCGCTGCGTCTCGAGCCAGTTCTTCAGCGTCGCCGCGCAGTGCAACGCGTCGTTCCAGCCGGTGTTCGATTTTCAGTTCGGCGTGAAGACCGGCGGCACCTTCGCCGACCGCGTGCACGTCAACGTGGACTACAATTCCACGCGCGAGTTCGACGCGTCGAACAACATCTCGCTGTACTACGAAGGGAAGAAGGGTGACTGGCTCCAGCGCGTGGACGTGGGCAACGTCACCTTCGCCGTGCCGGTCTCGCGCTACATCACGACGGGAATTCCGCAGGGCAACTACGGAGTGCAGGCGATCGCGCAGTTCGGCTCGCTCACACTCCGCGCGATCGCCGCGCAGCAGAAGGGAAACGTGGTCGCCAACAAGGTGTTCACCGTCGGCGGCGGGTCGCAGACGCAAGCCCAGGTCACGCGCGACATCGACGACTACCAGATCGAGGCGCGGCGGTTCTTCTTCACCGTCGATCCGCGAGCGCTCGGCGGATATCCGAACATCGATATCCTCAACAAGGTGCAGATGCGGTCGCTGGCCGCGTCGCTGCCCGATTCGATCCGTCCCGTTCACATCGTGCTCTACCGGCTGCTGATCGGCGGGCAGCCGCCGAATCCCAACGGGCCGCAGTTCCAGCTCGTCGGCGATCCGAACTCGCGCCGCGGACAGGTGTACGAGGTGCTGCGCGAGAACGTCGACTACATCGTCGATCCCTCGCAGTTGTGGGTGAAGCTCACGCAGCCGCTGAACGTGAACAACGAGCGGCTCGTGGTCGCGTACACCGTTCGCGCGGCCGGCGTCGAGGCGACCAACCCTCGCACCGGCGGCACGCCCGACATGACCTACGTCGCGTCGCGACCGCAGTACGCGAACCTCCTCTGGGATCCGCAGGTCCAGCCTGGTGACCCTTCGTCGTTCCGCGAGCTGCGCAATGTGTACCGCGTCGGCGGGTCCGACGTGCAGCGCGGCTCGGTCGGCATCACCATCGTCACCGGCACGACGTTCGACCAGGAGAAGCCGGCCGTCGGCATCGCGGCCACCTTCCTCCAGCTCTTCGGCGTCGCCCAGCCGGGGAATCCGGGATCGTTCGACACCGACAACCGGCTCTGGCCGCGGCCGGGAGATCCCGGGTTCAGCATCGCGCCGATCTCCGGCGCCGGCACTGTTTCATCGGCCACCGGCGCGACCGACCAGTTCCTCGTGTTCCCGTCGCTGCTGCCGTTCGCGCGCGCCGGGCTCGCCCAGCCGGCGGGGAATCCCGCGAACGACGCGATCTACACCACGCCCGATATCTACCTGTATTCGCCGCAGCATCCGCAGCCGGTCTTTCGCATTCACCTGAAGTACCAGTCCGACGGAAGCGGCGACGGCACCGGCATCACGCTCGGCGCGAACCAGCTGCGTCCGCTCTCCGAACGCCTCACGCTCGACGACGGCACGCTGCTCAGGCGCGACGTCGACTACGCCATGGACTACGATCTCGGCCGCGTGACGTTCCTCCACCCGGACACACTCTTCGCGCAGCCGCGGAACGTGACCGTGCGCTACGAGGAGAATCCGCTCTTCGTCACGGCGCCGACGTCGATCTTCGGACTCGCCTCGACGCTGCCGCTCAGGTTCGGCGACATCAACTTCATCGCGCTCGGGCAGTCGCAGAACACCACGTTCACGAGGCCGCCGCTTGGCTACGAGGCGCAGTCGTCGCTGATCGCGGGCATCAACGGCAACTTCACGTTCAACGCGGATCGGGTCGCGCACTGGGTCGACAAGCTCCCCGGCGCGAATCCCAACGCGCCCGCGCGCCTGCGGACGATCTTCGAGTTCGCCACGAGCCGGCCGCAGATCGGCGGATCGTCGCAGGCATACCTCGAGACGTTCGAGGGAAACGGCGGCATCACGATCCCGCTGTCGGACCCCAATTGGTACTTCTCGAGCCAGCCGGCGCTCGGCAACAGGCTCACATCGCTGATCGGCGGAGCGACCACATTGGATCTCAATCGAGCGTCCTCGATGGCGTGGCAGAACAACGGCTTGAATCCCGCCGGGCAGTCCGTGACGTTCACGCTCCAGCAGATCGACCCGCTCACCGACATCGTCGGCGCCGGCCTGCAGCAGCCGGAGCCCGTGCTCTGGATGACGCTCTATCCGCTCGGCATCGGCGGTGCGTACAACGACCAGGCGAAGCGCTATCAGTGGCTCACGCCGGGCGCACCGGCGGGGCGGCGCTGGCGCTCGATTCGCCAGTCGCTCAGCACATCCGGCACCGACCTCTCGCACGCGCAGAACATCGAGATGTGGGCGCTCGTCGACACCGCGCTCGCGCGCCGCCAGCACAATCCGGTGCTCGTGATCGACGTCGGTGACATTTCGGAGAACACCGTCGCGGTCGGACCCACGAACCTCGCGGTCTCCCGCGGGAGCACGGGGCCAGATTCCACCTACAGCGGCCGCGCGATCTACGGGCGCGACACGCTCCAGTCGGAACGCGATCCGTTCTCACGCGCGTTCGACCAATCGAAGAACGACACCGGCCTTCCGGGCGACGTCATACCCAATCTCGCATTCACGGCGCCGGACTCGGTGGGCACGATCAGGAACTTCAAGATCTGTTCAAAGGGCAATACACAGCTGCGCCAGATCGGCGACACGAAGACGAATTGCACGGTGAACAACGGCCGCCTCGACGAATGGGACCTCGACGGCGACAACGTGCTCAACTTCGGCTCGGCACAGCGCGAACAGGAACGGCTGCTGCGCTACTCCGTGGACCTGAGCGACCCGAAGAGCTACGTGCGCGTGGGCGGCTGCGCGGCGTCGCCAACCGACTCGCTCGGCGTCGCCGGCGAGCGCAAGTGCTGGGTGCTCGTGCGCATCCCGTTCGGCACGCCGCTCGACACCATCAGCGGTGGGCCCAACATTCAGCGCATCCGGACGGTACGCATGACGATGATCTCCGGCGCCGCCGCCACCGACAACGAGTTCACGCAGGTGCCGATCGCACGATTCAAGTTCACCGGCGCGAGCTGGCTGAAGCGCTCGCAGCAGTCGCTGGCGGGCGTGGCGGGCGAGCGCACCTCGATCGGCGTCGTCGCCGCATCCACGATCGGCACCGCCGACAAGGACTCCACGAGCGGCCTCGTGTACGACTCGCCGCCGGGTGTGGTCGACCAATCCGAGCAGAAGCTCAGCGGCCTCGAGAACCAGCGCATCGTCATCAACGAGCAGTCGATGCGCCTCACGACGACGGCGCTCGCGAGGTACGAGCGCGCCGAGGCGTATTACCGGTTCCCCGAGGGCGCGAAGAACTTCATGCAGTACCGCCAGTTGCGCGCGTGGGCGCGCGGCCGGGGAAACGGATGGGGCCAGAACGGCGACCTGCAGTTCTACGTGAAGATCGGCAGGGACGACAACAACTTCTATTTCTATCGCAGTCCGGTGAACTCGGGCGTCGGCCAGGCCGCATGGCTCCCGGAAGTGGTGGTGGACTTCGACCAGCTCAATGCGCTGCGCCTCAAGCTGCAGAACGCGTACCTGCAGAACAGCAAGGACACGCTCTCGTGCACGGGCGTGGACGCGGCGCTCATCGCGCAGAGCGTGCTGCCGGCCGGACAGATCTCGCGTCGCTTCGCCGCATGCGCCAACGGCTACATGGTGTATACGGTCGACCCGGGCGTCAGCGCGCCGAACCTGCGCGCCGTGCAGGAACTCGCGGTCGGCATCATCCGCGTGGACAGCTCCGGACTCGGCGCCACGCGTATCATGCCGGGTGACACGCTCGAGGTATGGGTGGACGACATCCGGCTCGCGAACAGCGTGAACACGCCGGGGTACGCGGGGCAGGTGGGCGTCGATCTCGAGACCGATCTCGGATCGTTCCACGCGAACCTCTCGCATCGCGACGCGAACTTCCGCCAGCTGGGCGAGGCGGCGTCGAACGTCGCGGATGACGACGTCGAACTCAGCACGACGGTCCGGCTCGAGCGCTTCCTCGGCCCCGGGTTCGGATACGCGCTGCCGGTGACCGTCACGCACTCGACCATCGTGAGCACGCCGGAGTACCTGTCGAACTCGGACATCCTCGCGCACGGCATCGCCGGCCTTCGCACGCCCAGGGACGAAGCCACGAGCGTCTCGCTCGGCGTTCGCAGAACCACACCGCTGCAGGACGGCTGGATCGCGCCCATCGTGAACAACCTTGCGCTGACCACATCGATCAATACCGCGACGTCACGCGACGAGTACTCGACGGCGAGTCATTCGCTGTTCACCGCCGGCCTCGGCTACGCGGTGGGAGGCGGACCGCAGTTGCAGCCGATGCCCGGCTGGTGGAGCCGCGCATTCGACGGACTTCCGGCGTGGCTGCAGACGTCCGAGTTCGCGCAGGAAATGAAGAACGCGCAGCTGCACACGGATCCCGCGATCTTCCGGCTCAGCAGCATGTACGCGAAAAGCGACGACCGTCGGTCGAGTTTCACCAAGCCGGCGGCGTCGCTCACCGACACCGCGTCCATCGTTGCATCGCTCGCGAATGTTTGGCGCAATGCCATCGCGCTGGAACTGCGTCCATTCGACGCGCTGAACGCACGCTGGGAGTTCTCGTCGCTTCTCGACTTGCGGCACTATGGCGACAGCACGCTTGCCGGCGTCGCCGCGACGAACGAAAGGAGCAGCTTTCTTGGCCTCGACGGCGGCCTCGAGCGCCAGCGGTCGATCAATACGGCGGTGAACTTCACGCCGCGGCTGAAGGGGTGGCTTCGGCCGCGATTCGATTTCTATTCCGGCTACGCGATGCTGCGCGACCCGAACACCACGCAGCTTCTGCATGCGGGCGACAGCACCGCGGCATACCGGCTTCCCGCGCGCCTCAACGCCATGCAGTCGCTGAACACGGGCGCCGCGCTCGATCTCGTGCGTGTGGCGAGCGCGTGGACCGCGGATTCCGTGTGGCTGCGCAAGCTCAACAACACGCTGCTTCCCGTCGACTTCAACTACTCGCGCACGCTGAACTCGGCGTTCGACGGCACGCCGTACGCGCCCGGACTCGGTTACCAGTTCGGGTTCATCGGGACCCGCGGCTACCTGCTCGATCACGGGTTGCTCGCGAGCACCGCGGGAAGCAACACGGCCGTGACGATCAGCGCGGGACTCAAGCTTCCGTACGGCATGACGCTCACGGCGCGCACGCAGCGCATGGCCACGCGCAATTGGATGAGTGGCACCGACACGAACCAGACCGTGATCGACGGCGAGCAGGTCACGCTGCCGGATCTCTCATTGCGCGCGACGTATCATCCGCAGGCGCTCGCGCAGTACATCTCGAGTTTCACCGCGAGCGCGCGCTTCGTGCTCACGCATCAGCGTTCGGCGGTGCCCAGTATTTCCACGCTGCTCCCCGCCGATATTCGCACGAGCCGCGTGATGAGCTATCCGCTGGGCGCGAGCATCGTGTGGAACGACGTCGGCGGCCTGACCACGGGCTTCAGCGTGGGATCCTCGTATCGCGTGGATTCGGTGCCGGGGAGCGTCACCGACTCGCACTCGCATGACATCAGCGCCGACGCGTCGCGATCGTTCAAGCTGCCCGCCGAGTGGCAGATGCGGAGCGCGCTGCGCACGCGGTTCGGATTCCAGCAGACGACGTCGGTGAGCGACGTTTCGAACGGCTTGGCCGCGGGGCTGCGCAGCCGCCTCGCCGACAACGGCCGTCAGGCGATTACGTTGAATGCGGACACCGACATCGCCGAGAACCTCACGTTCTCGCTGCAAAGCGCGCGGATCGTCACGTTCGACAATAATTTGAATCGCCGGTTCACGCAGATCGTCCTGTCGGCGGTCCTGCAGATCGCGTTCTTCGCGGGGGAGATGAGATGAATGGACTTCGGATGACCGGGCTTCTCGCGCTGGCCGCGGTGACCGCGTGTGGCGCGACGAGCGACAAGCCTGCTGCGGCGGCTCGGGCGTCGAACGAGTTCAACGCCGACTCGGCGATGAGCTACATCCGCCAGCAGCTCGCGTTCGGCCCGCGCGTGCCGGGCACGGAGCCCGCGCGGAAGACCGGCGACTGGATCGTCGCGCACCTGCACACGACGGCCGACACGGTGCTCGAGCAGCGATGGACGCACACGCTGGCGAACGGCAAGCCCCTGCCGATGCGGAATATCTTCGCGCGCTTCAAGCCGAACGCGAAGGAGCGCATTCTCTACATCACGCACTGGGATACGCGACCGGTGGCCGACATGGAGATCGATCCGGCGAAACAGGGGCTTCCGATCCCGGGTGCGAACGACGGCGCGAGCGGAGTCGCGTTGTTACTGGCGGTTTCGGATGCGCTGAAGAAGGCGCCGCCGGGTGTGGGCGTCGATCTCCTGTTTGTCGACGGCGAGGACTGGGGAACGTTCACGCCGGATGTGGATGTGCTGATCGGCGCGACCTACTTCGCGGAGCATCTGCCGAGCGCGGGATACCGGCCGCTGTTCGGCGTGTTGTGGGACATGATCGGCGACGCGGATCTCAACATCTATCAGGAAGTGAACTCGGCGCAGGCCGCGCCCGAGGTGGTGCAGAAGGTGTGGGGGCTCGCCAAGGATATGGGATACGAGAAGTATTTCATTCCGGAGGCGAAGGAGCCGATCACGGACGATCATGTGCCGTTGATCAAGGCCGGGCTGCGGGTGATCGACGTGATCGACATCGACTACGGGCCTCGCAATGCATCAGGGCTCGTCACGACGAGCTATCACCACACGCTCGACGATACGATCGACAAGGTCTCGGCGAAGTCGATGAAGATCGTGGGGGACGTGGCGGTGGCGTTGTTGCGGTAGCGTCGTTCGAACAGAAATGGCTGGAGGCCATCTCGCAAGCCCGGCGCCTTTGAGTGGAAGAGTGGGGAGAGGCGAGATGAATGCGGCATCCGGAAACGGCTTCGCCATCCTCCCCACTCAGTTCTGCTCCCGGGACCCATCTCCAACTCGCCTCTCCCCTCTTCTCCCGAATCCCGCATTCCTCTTCTGCATTCTGCATTGGCTCGAAGTCCCGCATTCCGCATTCCTCTTCTGCATTCTGCATCGGCGTGAAATTCCGTATCCCGCATTCATCTCGCCTCTCCCCACTCTTCCACTCAAAGACGCCGGGTTTGCGAGATGGCCTCTAGAACCAGGCAATTCCCATCAGCGGCAATACCCGCTGAAGAATGGCTCCCAGGCAGAGTAGCACGACGAGCAGTTTGAGGAGCTTCGCCAAACGGCCATCACGAGCAAACTTGTCGATGGCCCAAAAACAAATCGCGCCGATGACGCAAGTGATCAAGACACTGATCATGGCTGAAAGCATGACATCCTCCCGGTGGAGTTCGTGAGCGAAAGTCTGGTCTGCAGCGCCTGCCTGAGCAAGGGGAACCGGCGTCAGCCTATGGTTGCCGCGCGCGGCGAAGCTCCGCCTCGACGCGGTCGTGCAGCGCCGACCTGGCCCGCCCGCGAATGTTCAACACACCGCCCGGCAAGTTGTCGAAACGGTATTGGCGCAGCAACATCAGGTAGATCCCGTCACCGCGGGGAGCATCGCGTCGGTCCACGATGATGCGCTCGTCGAGCATCCCCTCGAAGTAGTGGTCCGCGTAGATCTGCTTGGTGACGGCCACGGTCATACCTGGCGTGCCTGGAGGCGACGATACCACCACGTGATTGATGGTGAGTGTGGGTAGCAATCCCTTCAGTGCTTCCACGGACCAGTAAATGGTTTCGTTCGCATCGCCCGGCCGACTCCGCGGGTATTGCTGAAGGTACCGTTGCAGTGCCGGCGCATTCTGCGTGAGGTAGGGAGAGGCGGCCAGGAGCGCCGCGAACGCATCGCTCGCGCGGACGCCACCCTTGCCGAAGTCGTCGTACACGATCATCGCCGCGTTTCCGCGGGCGCGGTAGTCGCTCACGTACTCCGCAACCCGACGACGTGCATAGGCGGCAAGCTTCACCGGCCCGTCGCCGCCGCTGTCGAGCATCGCCTTGGCGCGTGCCATTTCCGACGCCGGTAGCTTGAACTCGCACTTTCCCGTTCGGCACTTTCGCAGCGACGACGCGTCGTTTGCGCCGATCGTGAACGTCCCCACGTTCGCGCCGGCAGTCGGGATCCTGAGCACGCCGAAACGCTGGATCCCCTGCGCGCGCAGCGATTGCGGGAAGTTGGTAAGGCGGTTCACGAACGCCTTGCGCGTGCCCTTTATGGCGACGATGCCGAACACGGCGACGACGCGCCCATCCTTCGTGTTCAGGACCTGCACGGCGGGTTCGCCACGCGCGAGGGCGGCCGACTGTTCGGCGGTGAGCGCGATGGCACGCCCCTCGAACACCGGCAGTTTGGGAAGTGCGCGCGGTGGGCCGCCCTGAACCGACGGTACGAGAAGCGTGCAAACCATGGCCAAGAGCGAACGCATGGAATCACCCGTTAGTGGTTCCCGCGCGGCGGAAGCCGGCGGGATAGGCGCGTGCTGCGGGCTCGAGTAACCATTTGATCTTAACTGGTTTCGCCATACCACGTCGTGCGCCGTTGTGACTACTCACAACGGGCGATTGTCTGCCTTGGCCGGTACCGATAGTCTGGAGAGTAGCCAGGAGGTGGCGCCATGAGCGGAATCAAGAAGTCGGCGAATGAAGTAATGACGCGCAGTCGCGATGCCGCCGTGCGGGTCGGCAAGGTCGCAAAGTCCGCGGCGGTTGCCGGCGTCAAGGCCGGTGCAGCGGCGGCGATGGCCGCCGGCGCGCTCGAAGCCGAACGGAGCTGGAAGAAAACGAGTCCGGCGGCGGCGAAGAAGCGGACTCGCAACGGCGTGGCGGCGGTGCTCGCCGGCGCTGTGGTACTGGGCGCAGTCGGCGCGGCGATTGCGAGTTCGCGCAAGAAGACGTAACCCCGTCGCAACTCGGGTTTCCCTGGTCAACGTACACGAGCGGAGCGGATGATGCCGTACACGCCAGCACAGGAGCGGATGTTGCACGCGGATGCGGCGGGGCATGGGACCAAGGGGCCGAGCGCGTCGACGGCGAAGAAGAT
>Ga0208080_1000622_pt1 | contig 17736 bp, 6 predicted proteins | sample NGESurdeep092012_3_FD_184476 | JGI IMG/M metagenome (GOLD analysis project Ga0208080, IMG submission 184476) | Arctic peat soil microbial communities from Barrow, Alaska - NGEE Surface sample 210-3 deep-092012 (SPAdes) | ecosystem: Environmental > Terrestrial > Soil > Wetlands > Peat ...
CGCCACGGACGGAACGCCGTGCTGGTGGGCTTCAGCACGTACGGCGGGACGGTCACCGCCGCTTCGGAGTGGGGCGCCGCAGCCGAGCGAAAAGTCGTTCGACCGGCGCTCCCCGGCAGCTACGAATCGCTCTTTCACGAGATGGGCGGACCAAACTTCATGCTGGACCTCGCGGGCGGCGACGACGCGACGTTGCAGCGTCCCAAGCTGCAACGGGCGATCGGGGTGATCTACCGGCCCGAGACCGAGCGACAAAGCCATTACTACCACGCAACACTCCATCGCCAGTTCGACGCGCTCCTGCATTACGACATGACACGCGCGGTCGAGCCGCTCGAGCGCACCGCCGCATGGGTCCGCGGCGAGACACCTGAAACATTCCCATCTGCACTATGAGGCGTGCCATGGCACATGTAACGGAGCCCGTTGTTCGATCGCGTCATGTCTGGCTTCCAGTGGCCGGAGGCGCAATCGATGGTGACCTTTCGGTGCCGGACCGGGCCACGGGCATCGTACTGTTCGCCCACGGCAGCGGAAGCAGCCGCCTGAGTCCGCGAAACCGGAAGGTCGCGCGCGAGCTGCAAGACGGAGGGCTCGCCACCCTGCTCTTCGACCTGCTGACGCCGATGGAAGAGGAAGAGGACAAGCGGACCGGTCAGCTTCGCTTCGACGTGAAGCTGCTCGCCGACCGCTTGGTGACGGTCATCGACCTCGTCGCGGAGGGTCTCGGCGAGGGCGTATTTCGCATCGGCCTTTTCGGCGCGAGCACTGGATCGGCGGCGGCGCTCATCGCCGCGGCAAAGCGTCCGAAGCTCGTTCGTGCGATCGTGTCGCGCGGCGGACGCCCCGACCTCGCGGAGTCCGCGCTCGCCTCCGTGCGCGCGCCGACGCTCCTGATCGTCGGCGCCCAGGATCCGCAGGTGCTGCAACTCAACATGAACGCGCTCGCCCAGCTGAAGTGCATCAAGCGTATGGAAGTCGTGCCGCGCGCCACTCATCTCTTTGCGGAGGCCGGTACGCTGGAGCAAGTCTCGTGGTTCGCGAGGGATTGGTTCAACCAGCACCTCTCGATACCGACGTATTCCTGACATGCCCACCGCGAAGGCGACGCCGTTCATCCGCGCGTTCGCCGACCTGACCCGGCGCGACGTCGCGACCGCCGGCGGCAAGGGAGCCAACCTCGGAGAACTGACGGCGGCTGGTTTGCCGGTGCCCGCCGGCTTCGTCGTGCTCGTCGATGCGTACGAGCGATTCGCCGTCGCGTCCGGACTGCGCGCTGCGATGACCGCGCTCCTTCGCGACCTCGACATCGAGAACTCGGACCTGCTCGCCGCGACGGCGAAGAAGGCGCGCGATCTCGTGCTCCAGAGCGAGATCCCTCAGGAGGTGCGCGACGCGATCGCCACGGCGTATCGCGGCCTGTCCGCCGGCAACTCCGCTCCGGCGGTCGCCGTCCGATCGTCCGCGACGGCTGAGGACACCGCGCAATTTTCGTTCGCCGGGATGCACGAGAGCTTCGTCGAGGTGAAGGGCGAAGCCGCCGTCATCGAGATGGTGCGCGCGTGTTGGGCCTCGGCGTACTACGCCAGGGCCATCTACTACCGGGTGAAGCAGGGATTCCCGAGCGAGATGGGTCTCGCGGTCGTGGTGCAGCGCATGGTCGAGTCACGAAAGTCCGGCGTGATCTTCACCGCCGATCCCGCCGCGCAGGACGTCGGCCGGATCGTCATCGAGGCGGCATGGGGTCTCGGCGAGGTCGTCGTCGGCGGCGAGATCACGCCCGATCGATACGTGCTCGACAAGGAGTCGCTCCGCGTGCTCTCGCGAGCGATCGCAAAGAAGGAGTTCATGCTCGAGCCGGCGCCCGCGACCGGCGGAGTGAAGCGAATCGACCTGCAGGGTGACGAGCGTTCGGGCGCTGCCGTGCTCACGGACGGCGAGTTGCAGACCCTTGGCTCGCTCGCGCGCCAATCCGAAGCGCACTACGGCGCGCCGCAGGACCTCGAGTTCGCCATCGACGCGGACGGCCAGGCGTTCCTCACGCAAACGCGCCCGATCACCACGCTCGCTCGGGAGGGCGGACCGTCAGCGGCGCGGAAAGAATCCGCCTCCGGCACGGTGATCGTTCGCGGGCTCGGTGCGAGCCCCGGCATCGGCTCCGGAACGGCACGCGTGCTCACGGCACTGAGCGAGGCCGCGACGCTGCAGAAGGGTGAAGTGCTCGTGACCCGCATGACGTCGCCCGATTGGGTGCCGATCATGCGCCGCTCGTCGGCGATCGTGACGGATGCGGGCGGGATGACGTCGCACGCGGCGATCGTCGCGCGCGAGCTCGGACTTCCCTGCATCGTCGGCACGCACGACGCGACGCGCCTTCTCGCGACGGGAACGGTCGTGACGGTCGACGGCGGCGCGGGTACGGTGGTCGCAGGACTTCCGGAGGCCGCGAAGCTCACGGCAGCGGCTGTGCCGGTGACATCCGGCGGCCCGGCCGCTGCGCCCGTCACGGCGACGCGCCTGTACGTCAACCTCGCCGAGCCCGATCGCGCCGATGAGGTCGCCAAGCTCGACGTGGACGGCGTGGGACTGCTGCGCGCCGAGTTCATGATGGTCGAGGCACTCGAGAACATGCACCCGCGCGCGTTTCTCGCGAAGCGAAGCGCCGATGAGTTCGTGCGCCGCATGACCGATCGCCTTCGCGTGTTCGCGCGCGCCTTTTCTCCGCGACCGGTCATCTACCGCGCGATGGACTTCCGGTCGAACGAGTTTCGGAACCTCACGGGCGGCGATGCGTACGAGCCGACCGAGTCGAACCCGATGATCGGCTATCGCGGCTGCTTCCGGTACACGCGCGAACCCGACCTGTTCGCGCTCGAACTGCGCGCGATCGCCGAGGTGCGCCGCGACCACGAGAACCTCCACCTCATGATTCCGTTCGTGCGCACGGCGCACGAGCTGACGGCGTGCTTGCGGCTCGTCGACGCGAGCGCCCTCGGCGCCGACACCCGGCTCCAGCGCTGGATCATGGCGGAGGTGCCCTCGGTCGTATACTGGCTGCCGCGATACGCGGCCCTGGGGATCACCGGCGTCTCGATCGGCTCAAACGACCTCACGCAGCTCATGCTCGGCGTCGATCGCGACAGCGAGCTGTTCGGTCCGGCGTACGACGAGCGCGATGCCGCGGTGCTGCACGCGATCAAGTCGATCATCACCGAGTGCCGGAAGCTCGGGCTCACCAGCTCGATCTGCGGGCAGGCGCCGTCGGTGCATCCCGAATACGCGGAGCGCCTCGTCGAGTGGGGCATCGACTCCATCTCGGTGAACGTCGACGCCATCGACCGCACGCGGCACAACATCGCGGTCGCGGAGCGGAAGGTCATGCTGGATCGTGCCCGCGGGGCGGAACCGAGAGCCACGGGCTGAGAGCTGCGGGAGAACGGCGCCGTTCGGGTTCTAGCGGCGCCCCTTGTGGAGGAGCTTCAGGAGCGCCTTCAGCGGCCGGGTATTCGCGACGTCACCCTTGGCCGCCCAGCCGCGCCTCGCCTGGTCGACGCCCCATCGCATGTTCCGCAGTTCGTCGCGTGAGTGGGCGTCGGTGCTGATCGCGATGGTCACACCCAGCGCGATCGCGGCACGGCACGAGATGTCGTCGAGGTCGAGCCGGGTGGGCTGTGCGTTCACCTCCAGCATGACGCCGTGATCCGCGGCCGCGCCGGCGACACGCTCGAGATCGAAGCCGGCTCCGCGCCGCTGGCCGATCAACCGGCCGGTGGGGTGCGCGACGATGTCCACCGCGGGATGCCGGATCGCGCGGAGGATTCGCTCGGTCTGCCCGGCCTTCGGCAGGTCGAACTTGGAGTGCAGTGACACGAGCACGATATCGAGCGACTCGAGCGTCTCGTCGTCGAGGTCGAGCGATCCATCCGCGCGGATGTCGACCTCCGCCCCGGCCAGCACGGTGAGCTTGCGCAGCCGCGCGTTCAGCCGGTCGACGCGCTTGCGCTGGCGAAGAAACCGTGCGCGATCGAGACCGTTGACTATGCGCAGCATGGGCGTGTGGTCGGTGATCGCGATGTACTCGTATCCGAGCTCCTGCGCCGCTTCGGCCATCGCGTCGAGCGAGTCGCGCCCGTCGCTGTCGGTCGAGTGCATCTGCAGGTCGCCCCGCATGTCGCCGTACTCCACGAGCTTCGGCAGCTTCCCCCGCCCCGCGGCTTCGATTTCCCCGCGATCCTCGCGTAGCTCCGGCGGAATCCACGGCAGCCCGACCGCATCGAACACATCCTGTTCGCGGCGTCCGCCGATGGATCGTTTGCCCTTGAAGACGCCGTACTCGTTGATCTTCAATCCGCGCTGCTGCCCCATCTTTCGAACAGCGATGTTGTGCGCCTTGGAACCGGTGAAATAGTAGAGGCCGGCGCCGTAGGATTCCGCCGGGAGCACGCGAAGGTCGACCTGAAGCCCGGATGCGAGCCGCACCGACGCGCGCGTGGGCCCCTTGGCGAGCACGGCGCGCACCTCGGGATACTTCACGAATCGCTCGGACACTTCGACGCCGAGGCTCGACTCCACCAGCAAGTCGAGGTCGCCCACGGTCTCGCGTCCGCGCCGAAAACTTCCCGCGAGTTCGGCGCGCCGGACGCCGGGCAGGGCGCGCATGTACTCGAGCAGGGCCTCGCCGTACTGCGCGGCCGTCGCGCGAAGGATGCGCTTCTCCTCACCGGAGTGCACGGCCAATTCGCTGATGATTTTCTTCTCGATCGCCGCACCGAATCCTGGGAGGGCTTTCAGCTTGCCTGACTTCGCGGCGCGCGCGAGCCCGGCCATGGACCGGATTCCCAGAGTATCGACGAGTGTGCGCGCGCGCTTCGGGCCGATGCCCGGAACGCGCAGGAGTTCCACGGCCGCGTGCGGAACCTCTCGATGCAGGTCGCGCAGCAACTTGAGCGAGCCGGTCGCCGCGATCTCCGCGATCTTCCCCGCAAGGTCGTCGCCGATGCCCGGCAGCTCGTGAAGGCGCTCCGGCGAGAGTGTCGCGGCCGCTTCCGGCAGCTCCTCGATCACCCGCGCCGCGTTCGAGTACGCTCGCACGCGAAACGTGTTTGCGCTCTCGAGTTCGAGCAGTTCCGCGACCTCACGCAGCAGCCGGGCGATCTCGGCGTTCGGCATCCGTCGCCGCGTCGTGCGTGCCGTGGATGACACAGGCGTTCGCCTCTTCACACGCTCCTCACTCGCGGCTCATGCGCGGCTCATGCGCGGCTCATGCGCGGCTCATGCGCGGCTCGCGCGCACCGCGTTCAGGATCACCGCCACGTCGATCGCCTCTTGCAGCAGGGCGCCGACCGCCGGCGGGATGTACCCGAGGCCGGCCGCGACCATCGCGATTCCGCTGAGGCCGAGGCCGGCGATGATGCTCTGCCGGGCAATGTGCATCGTCCGCCGGCCGATCGCCAGCGCGTCGGTGACGCGATCGAGCGAATCGACCAGGATGATCACGTCCGCCGCCTCCGCGGTGATCCCGCCGCCGTGACCTGCGAGCGCAATGCCGACGTCCGCGCTGCTGAGCGCCGGCGCGTCGTTCGTCCCGTCGCCCACCATCATCACGACGTCGCCGTTCGCACGAAGCCGCGACACGACCGCCGCCTTCTGGGCGGGGAGCAAGTCACCCTCCACCTCCGTGATCCCCACGCTGGCCGCAACGGCCCGCACGTTCGGCGCGTGGTCGCCGGACAAGAGCAGCACACGCGAAATGCCCCAGCTCCTCATGTCCGAGAGAACTCCCGCGAGTTCCGGGCGCAGCTCGTCGGCGTACTCGATGATGCCGGCGAGCCGGCCGTCGATCGCGACGTACGCGCGCAATCCGACATCCGATCCCTCGAGGCGCGCGAGCTGCGCCGAATCGACCTGCCCGTGGGGCAATACGAAGCTGCGAGAGCCGACGTGCACCTCGTGTCCCTCGACCGTGCCGACCGCACCCTGCCCCGGCGACTCGACGTGCGCGGATGCCTGCGGAACGGTTCCGCCCCCGAGCGCCTCTGCCGACTCGACGATGACGCGGGCCAGCAGATGGCTCGATCCCTGCTCCACCGCCGCCGCGTAACGCAGCACCGCGTTCGCCTCGAATCCAGCGGCGGGATGCAGCCGGCGCACGCGCGGCTGTCCGACGGTCACCGTGCCGGTCTTGTCGAAAACGGCGACCGTGACCGCCGCGAGCCGCTCGAGTGCGGCGCCGTGTCGCATGATGATCTGACGGCGCGCCGCGCGATTGATGCCGCCGATGATCGCGACGGGCGCCGCGAGAATGAGCGGGCACGGCGTGGCGACCACGAGGATCGCGAGCACACGCAGCGAATCGTGCGTCGCGAACCAGGCGACGCCGCAGGCCACGGCGGTCGCGGGTGTGAACCACACGGCATACCGATCGGCGAGGCGCTGCAGTGGCGCCTTGCTGGACTGTGCCGTGCGCACGAGCTCGACGATTCGCGCGTACTGGCTCTCGGACGCGAGTGCGGTCGCCCGCAGCCGGAGCACTCCCGTGCCGTTGAGCGTGCCGCTCATGACATGCGCGCCCGGAGACGCCTCCACGGGCGCCACCTCACCGGTGAGCGCCGCGACGTTGAGGTCTGACCGGCCCTCGACCACTTCACCATCGCAGGGAATCAGGTCGCCCGGCCTCACGAGCAGCAGGTCGCCGACGACGACGACGCCGACCGGCACGTCTTCGACACGCTCGCCCGCGATGCGATGCGCGATCCGCGGCGCCGCCTCCTCGAGTGCGCGTACGGCGGCGGAGGCTCTGCCCTCAGCCCAGTGCTCGAGGGCCTCGCCGCCGCTCTGCATGAGCACGATGACGAGTCCCGCCAGCGGCTGCATCAGGAGCACGGCGCCGACGATAGCGAGCGACGCCACGATATCCGTCGCGAAGTGTCCTCGCCGGGCGGAGGCGATCGTCTTCCAGACGACCGGCGCGCCGGTGAGCACGAGCGCGACGCTCCAAACGAGTCGCGCAGCGTCGGCGCCGAGCGCGAAATAGCAGACTCCGCCCGCCACTATCAGGAGCAGGACGGCGGCGGGCAGCATGACAGCTCTGGTTCGCGTCACATGAAGGGGGTCGACATGACGCAACTTGCAGCACCTCGCGCGTCAGCGCCGTCAGGTGTCGGAGTGCCGTCTTGTCAGCGAAACCCTTACCGCCCTCTCCCGATGCTCAGAGCGCCGCATCGACGATCGCCTGCGCCTCCACCAGGATGCGGTCCAGCGCCGCCCGCCCTCGAAAGCTTTCCGCGTAGATCTTGTAGATCTCTTCGGTGCCGGACGGCCGAGCGGCGAACCATCCGGTCGCACTGGAAACTTTGACGCCGCCAATCGGTGCACCATTGCCCGGCGCCTCACTGATGATGCCCAGGACGCGTTCACCGGCGAGTGTCTCACAGCGCACATCGCCCGCCGCCAGCCCTGCGAGGCGACGCTTCTGCTCCGCCGTGGCCGGCGCCTCCACACGGTCATAGGCCGGCTCGCCGAATTCGCGCGTGAGTTCTCCATAGAGCTCGCCGGGGTCGCGGGCTGCGCGCGCCGTGATCTCCGCCGCGAGCAGCGCGGCGACGATGCCGTCCTTGTCCGTCGTCCACACCGACCCGTCGCGGCGCAGGAACGTGGCGCCCGCGCTCTCTTCGCCGCAGAAGCCGAGCGAACCGTCGGCGAGGCCACCCACGAACCACTTGAAACCGACGGGTACCTCGTGAAGCCGGCGGCCGAGCTTCGCGCTTACCCGGTCGATCATGCCGCTGCTCACCACCGTCTTTCCCACGCCCGTCCCGGCGCGCCACGCTGGCCGATGCTGGAACAGGTGCTGGATCGCGACCGACAGATAGTGATTCGGCGGCAGCAGTCCCGCGCTCCGCGTGACGATTCCGTGCCGATCGTGATCGGCATCGCACGCGAAGGCAATGTCGAACCGGTCCTTGAGATCGACCAACCGCTGCATCGCCCATGAGGATGAGGGATCCGTGCGGATCCGGCCATCCCAGTCGAGCGGCATGAAACGGAACGTCTGATCCACGACGTCGCTCACAACCGTGAGGTCCAGGCGGTAACGATCCGCGATCGCCGGCCAATAGTGGACGCCCGCGCCGCCGAGCGGATCCACGCCCAAGTGCAGGCCCGCACCGTGAATCGCCTCCATGTCCACGACGTTCGCCAGGTCGGTCACGTACGCGCCGAGATAGTCGTGCCGGTGTGTCGTCGCCGCGCGCAGCGCGCTTTCATATGGCAGGCGCTTCACACCATCCAGGCCGCTTTCCAGCAGCTCGTTGGCCCGGGCTTCTATCCAGCGCGTGACGTCGGTATCCGCTGGCCCCCCATTGGGCGGGTTGTACTTGAACCCGCCGTTGTCCGGCGGATTGTGCGACGGCGTGATCACGATGCCGTCGGCGAATCCCGACGTGCGCCCTTTGTTGTAGCACACGATGGCATGCGATACCGCGGGCGTCGGCGTATACTCGTCGCGCTCGGCGAGCATCACCTCGATTCCATTCGCCGCCAGCACCTCGAGCGCGGTCGCACCGGCCGGCACCGACAGTGCGTGCGTGTCGAGGCCCAGAAAGAGCGGGCCCTCGATTCCGCAGTGCCTGCGATAGCGGCAAATGGCCTCGCTGATCGCCACCACGTGCCATTCGTTGAACGTTCGCTCGAACGCCGAGCCGCGATGTCCCGACGTGCCGAACGCGACTCGCTCCGCGGGCACGCCAGGATCGGGAATCTCGGTGTAGTACGCCGTCACGAGTTTGGAGACGTCGAGCAGCATCGCCGTGGGGGCGGCGTGGCCGGCGAGCGGACTGACGTTCATGCGACTCCGAGCACCACGCGAACGTGATGGACCTGGCTGTCGTCCGCGAGCGGAACGCCCGAGCGATCGGCCAGTGCCACACCGTCGAGCTCGAGCGCTGCCACTCCTCGGCACACGCCTCCCGGATTCTCGACGGCAATCTCGTATCGCGCAGAGCGGTGGCGGAATGTCACCGTGAAGCCGGGCCACGCCGCCGGAATGCACGGGTCGATCATCAGTCGCGATCCCCGCTGCCGCACACCGAGGAGCCATTCGATTCCGGCGCGATGGAGCCAACCGGCAGACCCGCTGTACCACGTCCACCCACCGCGGCCGACATGCGCCGTCGCGGAGTAGACATCGGCCGCGACAACATACGGTTCGACGCGGTAGCGCTCGACGCCTTGCGGAGTCGTCGCGTGGGTGATCGGGTTGAGCATGCCCAACAACTCGGCGGTCTTGTCCCCTTCACCGAGTTCGGCGAACGCGATCGCCGCCCAGACCGCAGCGTGCGTGTACTGCGCGCCGTTTTCGCGCACGCCGGGCACATAGCCCTTGATGTAGCCGGGCTCGAGCTTGGTGTGGTCGAACGGTGGCGTGAGCAGGAGAATCATGCGGTCGTCCCGCCGCACCAAGTGCTCGTCCAACGACTCCATCGCGCGACGTGCGCGACCAGGATCGCCCGCGCCCGTCATGACGGCCCACGACTGCACGATCGAGTCGATTTCGCAGGCATCGCTTCCCGCGTGTCCGAGCGGGGAGCCGTCGTCGAAGTAGGCGCGAAGATACCAGTTCCCGTCCCACGCATCACGCTCGATCGCCGCCGAGAGCTTTGTGGCATGTTCCGCCCAGACCTTGGCGCGCTTAGTCTCGCCGCGCGCGGCCGCCACCGGCGCCCACGCCGTGAGGACTCCCTGCAGGAACCAGGCGAGCCATACGCTCTCTCCCTTGCCCTGGTCTCCGACGCGATTCATCCCGTCGTTCCAGTCGCCGGTCCCCATCAAAGGCAGGCCGTGCACGCCGACGGAGAGGCTGCGATCGAGGGCACGCGCGCAATGCTCGAAGAGCGTTCCCCGCTCGCTCGCGATGCGCGGCTCGAAGTACGACGTCAGTTGCCCTGCCGCCAGCAGCGCTCCATCCATGAACGGGATGTTCTCGTCGAGGAGCGCCTGGTCACCGGTCACGTCGAGATAGTTGCTCGCGACGTACGGCAGCCAGAGAAGATCGTCGGAGAATCGCGTGCGGATTCCGCGGCTGGCGGGCTCGTGCCACCAATGCTGCACATCGCCCTCGACGAACTGGTGCGCGGCCGCCTTGATGATGTGCGCGCGCGTCAGGTCTGGGCGCGAAACGGCGAGCGCCATCACGTCCTGCAGCTGGTCGCGGAAGCCGTACGCGCCGCTCGACTGGTAGAACGCCGTGCGCGCCCAGAGCCTGCAGGCGAGGGTCTGGTAGAGGAGCCACTGGTTCAGCATGAGATCGAGCGCGCGATCGGGCGTCTTCACCTGCACCGTCTCGAGGACCCGTGCCCACCCGTCAGTCACCGCCTTGAGGCTGGCGACGATATCCACTGACCGGTATCGCTGGATCAATTCTTTCGCCTGCTCGCTGGTCTCGGTCTGTCCGAGCATCCACACGACTGTCGCTTGCCCGCCGGCGGGAATCTCGAGGGTCGTCTGGAGGGCGCTGCAGGGATCGAAGGCGGCCCCCGTGCGCCCCGACAGCGGTTCGCGTCGATGCAGCGCGGCGGGACGGTCGGACGCGCCGTTGCGTCCAAGGAATTCCGCCCGGTCGCCGGTCCACGCCGTCTGTGCGCCACCCAGGTCGGCGAAGGCCACACGGGTGCCGAAGTCGCGGCTCCACGAGTTTCGCGCGAACATCGCGCCGGTGGACACATCGATCTCGGTCGTCACGAACGGCGCAGAGCCGCAGCGGGACGTGCCCAGCACCCACTCGAGATACCCCGTCACCGACAGCCGCCTCGCGAGCGGAGAATGATTCGTCAGCGTGAGGCGGGAGATCTTGATCGGGTCGTCCGCGGGCACGAACTGCAGCAAGTCGAGCGCGATGCCGTGAGATTCGTGAGCGCAGGTCGAGTAGCCGTGACCGTGCCGCACGACGTATCGTCCACCATCATCGCGAATGGGCAACGGCGTCGGACTCCATACTTCTCCGGAATCTTCATCGCGAATGTAGAACGTCTCGCTCGGCGGATCGCGCACCGGATCATTGGACCACACGGTGAGCAGGTTCTCCTGGCTGTTCACCGACCACGTGCAGCCGGCCCCCGCCTCGGACACGAGACAGCCGAAGTTCGGATTGGCGATCACGTTGATCCATGGCGCAGGGGTCCAGTTCCCGTCGCGAAGAATGATGACGTACTCCCGCGCCTCGGCGTCGAAGCCGCCAAGTCCGTTGAAGAACTCGAGGTCCGCCTGCAGCGCGATCGTTTCCGGCGTGGTGCTCGCGACCGCCGCGCTCGGGCGAAGGGCTGGAGCCGAAGCCGGAACCGTCACGGCGATCGCATCGGGCCGGTACGCCCGCGCGGCCTGCTCGGCCAGCGTTCCGCGCCGGTTCGACAGCTCCACGCGGGCCACGCTGCGCAGCACGTCGCGCTGAGCGGCGGTCACGCGGTCGGCCCGCAGCGTGAACACCCGCCCCTGCAACTCGAATACCCCGGGACGCGGCATCGACTGACTCGTCCGCACGATTGTTTCGATCAGCGTCTGCAGGTCCTGCACATATGACGGCGCACGGTCGTTGAGGATGACGAGATCGACGGGCAGCCGTTTCATGCGCCAGTACTGGTGCGCGCGGAGCAGCTGCCGCACGATGCCGATGTCGTCGGTGTCGTCGATCTCGACGAGGACGATGGGCAGGTCGCCCGAAATCCCCTGCGCCCAGAGAGCCGATACTCCCTCGACGCGTCGCGCGAGCACATCGGCGGAGGCGCGCAACGCGCGATCGACGTACACGATGGACCCGCCCAGCATCTGGAACAGGTGGGCCTCGTCCGGCGCGATGCCAAGATGGTGCAGCTGGACTTGCCCCTGCGTCCACGCAAGCGTCGCGACGCGCTCGAACGTCGTCACGTCGTGATATTTTTCCGCCAGATCGAGCACCGCGCCGCGCGACGATCCCACCACCGTGGAGAATACCACGCGAACGGTCTTGCCGGGACGGACGCGCACGCGGCGCCGCAGGCTGACGATCGGATCGAGCACGGCGCCCACCGTTCTCGAGAGCGGCCCGCGGTTCATGAGCGCGTGAGGATTGCGAAGGCTGTGCCCCCGCCCGACGAACCGGTCGCGGTCGGTCTCCCATTCCAGGTCCCCGATCGCCTCGCCTTCCACGGCGAGCACATGGGCGAGCCAGATCTCGGCGTCCGTGTCCGATCGCGGCCGGCGCGTCGCGAGCAGGGTGTCGCGTTTCGCGATGCTCTCGGTTTCGATGGACAGATTCGAAAACGCGGGATGCGCCGCGTCGGCCGCGCCCGGCGCGAGCACGATCTCCGCGTACGACGTGACCTCGATCTCGCGCGTCCGGTCGCCGTCGTTCGTGATCGAGACCCGCCGGACCTCGGCGTCGTCCTCCGACGATACGATCAGCTCGAGGCGCGTGGTGATCGTCCCGTCGCGACGGATGAACTCGGCGCGGTCCTCCGCGAACGACACGTCGTAGCTCTCGGGCGTTTGTCCGCTCGGCTGGAATCCCGCGGACCAGCGCTCGCCGCTCGCGATATCGCGGAGGAAGACGTACGAACCCGTGTCGTCACGGGTCGCGTCCTCACGCCACCGCGTGACCGCCATGTCCCCGCAGCGGCTGTACCCCGAGCCCGCGGCCGTGATCATGACGGCGTAACGACCATTCGAGAGCAGCTGCGTGCGCGGCGTCGGGGAATGCGGGGATGAGAAATGGCGGGTGGCCGGCGCCACCAGCTCGCGCACGTCTCCCCTGGCAGCGGCCGTATCCACGCGCGGCCTCGCGACGGCGACGTCGCGCGGTGTCCGCTCCTGAAGCAGGAGTTCACTCGCCCGAATCATCGGCTCCGAGTGAAAGCGTGTGCGCATGGCGCCGTAGTTCAGGGCGTTCGCGATGGCGACGATCGTCATGCCCTGGTGGTGCGCCATGTACATGCGCACGATCGCCAGCGACTCGCCGGCCGGCAGCCGCTTCGGCGTGTAGTCCACCGATTCGTAGAATCCGTGCCGTCCATCGGCACCAGCCAGGTCGAGCGCGCGGAGGTTGCCGATCGCTTCCTGCGGCTCGTACATCGCCGCAAGCGCGGTGGCATACGGCGCGACCACCACGTCATCGCCGAGCCCGCGACGGAGACCGAGCCCCGGCACGCCGAAGTTCGAGTACTGATACGTCATCGCGATGTCGCGAATGTGATACCCCGACTCCGACATTCCCCACGGCACGCCGCGCTCGGCCGCGTAGTCGATCTGTCGCTGGATCGCGAGGCGGCACGTCTGTTGGAGGAGGCTCCCGATCGGCGCGCGCATGATCAGTCCCGGCATCAGATACTCGAACATGGACCCCGACCACGAGAGCAGCACGGAGTCTTTCCCCACCGGCGTCAGCAGGCGGCCGAGCCGGAACCAGTGCCGCATCGGCACGTCGCCTTTGGCGATCGCGACGAAGCTCAGCAGCCGGGCCTCGGACGCGAGCAGGTCGTAGCGGCCTTCGTCGAGGCTCCCGTCGCTCATGCGATACCCGATGGCGAAGAGCATTCGCGTCGGGTCGAAGAGAAAGCCAAAATTCATCGCCGTGACCATCGCGCGTGCGTCCGCCGCGAGCCGGTGCAGTCGTGCGTGGAACGCGGTCACGGCGGCGACGGAGCCCGCGGGGTCTCGAGCGAGCGCGTCGAAATCGCGCACGTGCGAAGCGACCGTCTCGCGCAATGCGGCCACTGCCGCGCTCACGACCGACGGCGGAGCGGCGGCGACGCCGTCGCGAGAGACACGGGCGCAATCCGCCACCACCTTCGCGGCGGTCTCGAGCTCGGCCAGTCGCGCGGCCCAGGAAGCGGGCGATTCCGGTCGCTCGGCGACGAGCTGCATGACCACGTCGAGGGCGTCCTCGAAGCGCGCCGGCTGGGCGATCCCGCCTTGACGGCCGAACACCGTCGTGTGCGCGGCTTCGCGCAGGAGCATCGCGGCGTCGGCGATGCCGGAGAGCGAGGGCTGTGCGGCGGGCGCCTCCTCGGTCATCTCCCGCAGTGCGTTCGCCAGCGTGATGAGCGCACCCGCGAGATTGCCGCTGTCCACCGACGACACGTACTTCGGCTCGAGCGCATGACGATCGTGCGTATCGTACCAGTTGAAGAGATGGCCCTGATGATGCTCGAGTTCCGCCACGCTGCGAAGGGTCGCCTCGATGCGATCCGCCACGTCGAGCGTCCCAACCCAGCCGAAATCGCGGGCCGCCACTGCCGACAGCAGGTACAGTCCGATGTTGGTCGGTGACGTGCGCTGCATGACCACCGGCTGCGGCGTTTCCTGGAAATTGTCCGGCGGCAAGTCGTGGCTTTCCGCCGTCACGAACGTCGTAAAGAAACTCCAGGTGCGCCGTGCTATCAGCCGCAGCGTGCGCCGCTCCTCAGCGGACAACGCCGTGGTGCGCGCCGCCGTGCCTGGACGGCTCGCCCAGCGGGCGATGGCGGGCGCGAGCGCCCACAGCGTGAGGATCGGAAGCACCGCGGGCCACTCGCCGGGGCGCCGCCATGCCATCAGCGTCGCGGCCATCACGGTGAGCAGCACACCGCCGGCCATGCGGCGATAGTACCCCAGCAGCGTGGGCGGAACGCGTGACGCGGCGAACTCCGTCGTCTGCCACTCGAGCATCCGGCCGTGCGTCACATACAGGCGTCCGAGCGTCCGTGTCACGGCGTCGATCATCAACTCCGCCTGATGCGCCATGATGGTGAGCGTCAACGCCACATGGCCGCACGCGGAACGGAAATCGCGCGCGACGGCGCGGCCGTGACTCCTCTTGGAAATTCCCGGCGTGCGTGGCCACACGCCTGCCAACGGCGGGAGCATCGGAGGCACGGCGATGACCGCGAACACGAACAGCGTCCAGGGCGCGGGCGACGATCCCGGCCAAGTCCATCCCAACAGCAGCGTGAGAAACGCGGCCGGCATGGACAACGTGCGCCGGAGATTGTCGATCATCTTCCAGCGTCCCACGAGGGAGAGGCGCTCGCGCAGGATCCAGGGCAGAAGCTGCCAATCGCCGCGCGCCCAGCGGTGCTGGCGCGCCGCGGCCGTCAGGTAATTCGCTGGAGCGCTCTCGAACAGTTCGACGTCGGTCACGAGGCCGGCGCGCGCGAACAGTCCCTCGAACAGGTCGTGGCTCAGCAGCGTGTTGTCCGGAACACGTCCCGCCAGCGCCTCCTCGAAGGCATCGACATCGTAGATCCCCTTGCCGGTGTACGATCCCTCGCCGAAGAGATCCTGGTACACATCCGACACCGCCGCCGCATACGGATCTATCCCCGCCGGCCCCGACGAGAGTCGCTGGAACACCGAGCCCGAGCGGCCGGGGAGCGGCGCGGTCACGCGAGGTTGGAGTACGGCATACCCCTCCACCACCCGTCGCGTCAGCCGATCGACGCGCGGACGGTTGAGCGGATGCGCCATCGTCCCGACCAGCCGCTTGACGGCACCGAGCGGAAGCCGGGTATCGGCGTCGAGCGTCACCACGTACCGCACACCGCCCGGCGCGACCGGAGCGGCCCCGTGCTCGGGGAGGAACGTCGTGGTGGCGACGCCACGCAGGAGCTGATTCAGCTCATGCAGCTTGCCGCGCTTGCGCTCCCATCCCATCCACACACGTTCGCTCGCATTCCAGAACCGCCGACGGTGGAACACGTAGAAGCGCGGACTCCCGTCGGCCGCGGGACCATGACTCGCGTTCAGCCGGGCTATGCCCGCGCGAACCGCCGCGAGGATCTCGTCATCGCCGGGCACCGCTTCCGCAGGGGCGTCGACCCAGTCGGACACGAGCGCGAACCGCACGTCGCCGTCGGAGTTCGCGAGATAGTGCACTTCCATCTGATCGACCTGATCGTCGACGTCGACGAGCCCGGTCAGCAGCGTCGGTACCACCACCAGCGTGCGAAACTCCGGCGGCACGCCGGTTGCCCACTCGAGTCGCGACAGGAGGTTCGGTGCCACGACTGCGGTGATGAACCGATTCAGCAACGCGGCGGCGAGATCCGACGCCGGTACCACCGCAATCACGCCCAGCACGATCAACCCCGTGAGCGCGACATGAGTTGCGGCGATGTGCAGCGGAATGGAGAGAATGCCCGCCGTCAGCAGGACGAACGCGCCCAGATATGCCGGCGTGGCGGCGTCGATCAAAGCGCGCCGCAATCGAAGAGTGATCGGCGGACGGAAGCCCATCGCACGCTCGAAGTCCCGCCGGCCACCGCCCACGAGATAGAACCCGGGGTCGGCCTCGCGGGTGCCGGATGCCTTCCCCTCTTCAGGCGCCTGCGCTCGCACGCGCTGGGCGTGCGCCAGCGCATTCCGCGCCACATCGAGTTCCGTGCGCCCCGATCCACGCGCGAGCGCTTCGATCGCGTGCCGATAGCCGTCGCGACTCGCGAAGTCCATCTTCCCGAAATCGCTCCGGGCGCGGAGCTCCTCGTCCACGAGGCTCACGCTCTCGAAGAACGCCGTCCAGTCAAGTGCCGACATCAGCCGCATGCTCGTGATGATGTTCCGCACCGTCACCGTCATGGCGGCCTGCCGCTGGTGCTCCACCAGCGCGATCTCGTCGGCCGTCGTCCCTTGCGCCGCGAGCCGCTGATTCAGCCACGTCAGGGCGGGCGTCACGGCGGGATCCTGGTCGCGCAGCCGCTGCACCAGTTCCACGGCGAATGCGGTCACGAGGCGCGGACTGTCGTCGCGTGACATCACCTTCGCCAGCGACGGCTCCGCGCGGACTCCCAAGCCGAGGAATTCATCGGCCAGGGCGTCGGCTTCCTGGCGAGCGGTGCGCCCGCGAACGATCGCGTCCGCGAGGCGCCGAAGATTCTCCACCAGCACGACGCGGAGCGAGATCGTGACCGCCCACAACTCGCCTATGGTGAGCGGCTGCACCTTCTGATACGCCCGCACGAAACGGCGGAGCGTATCGGGATCGAAGCGGCTGTCGGTATGCGCGACGAACGCCCACGCGATGCCGTATACCCGCGGATAGCCCGCCAGCGGCCCGCCGGCGAGCGCCGGCAGCTCACGATAAAAACCCACCGGCAGGTCGTCACGAATCTCGCGCAGCTGTTCGTCGACGACGAAGAAGTTGTCGACGAGCCACTCCGCCGCCGGCGTGATCCACCGTTCTTCGCGCAGGGCGTCGGCGACGGCCCGGTTCGCGTCGCGCAATGCGCGCCCGTTCTCTTCGACCCGTGGCAACAACGCGGCCCGCGGCTTGAGACCGCTGGTGACGTGTTGTGCGGCGGCGAGACTCGCCGCGTGCTGCTCGAGTCGCTCGATGCCGAACAGCTCCGAGCGAATCGGATCTTCGAGCGGAGGCAGCGACGGAAAGAAGATTGGGAGCGGAACGCGCATCGGACAGCAATTTCAGCGCGGACGCCGGCGTCGGGTATCGCACGAAGTAACTACTCGCCGGGCGCGATCTCCTACGCCCGGCGAGTAGTCACCTCCTCGAACTATTTTCCAGCCCGCGCGAACCTGTTCACGGCACTCTTTCAGCGAACCACTACGGCAGTTCGATGATCAGCACGCGACGGTTCAGTGCCCGTCCCGCCGGATTGTCCTGGCCATTGAGCTCGTTGTCCGCCACCGGCTGCGTCTCACCAAAGCTCCTGGTGCTCACGCGATCCAAGCTGATCCCCTGGGTGCCGAGGAATACCTTGACCGATTCCGCGCGGCGCA
>Ga0208080_1000625_pt1 | contig 17672 bp, 18 predicted proteins | sample NGESurdeep092012_3_FD_184476 | JGI IMG/M metagenome (GOLD analysis project Ga0208080, IMG submission 184476) | Arctic peat soil microbial communities from Barrow, Alaska - NGEE Surface sample 210-3 deep-092012 (SPAdes) | ecosystem: Environmental > Terrestrial > Soil > Wetlands > Peat ...
AGCTCTCGCCACTTCTGAGCAGGTCGCGTCTCTCGCCACTTCTCTCAGAACTCCCCGCTCCCCTCTCGGTTCTCCCCACTCCCCACTCACCCTCGCCACTTCCCCCTGGTCTCGCCACTCGCCCCTCAACTCGCCCCTGCCGTTCAGTCGTGAGCGAGCGCCGCCTGCGCCGCCGCCAGCCTCGCGATCGGCACCCGGAACGGCGAGCACGAGACGTAATCCAGCCCGATCTCGTGGAAGAACTTGACCGACTGCGGCTCGCCCCCGTGCTCGCCGCAGACTCCCATCTTCAGTGTCCCTCGCACGCGGCGACCCTTCTCCACGGCCATCGCGATCAGCTGCCCCACTCCATCCTGGTCGAGCACACGGAACGGGTCCTCGGGGAGGATCCCCTTCTCCACATACATGGGGAGAAACCGTCCCGCATCGTCGCGGGAGAGGCCGAGCGTCGTCTGCGTGAGGTCGTTCGTGCCGAATGAAAAGAAATCGGCGCGTTCGGCGATACGTTCGGCGGTCAGCGCGGCGCGCGGCAACTCGATCATCGTGCCCACGAGGTACGGCACGTCCGTCCCCATGCCCGAGAATACGTCTCGCGCCACGGCGTCCACGAGACGCCGCTGGTGGTCGAACTCCTTCACCGTCGCGACGAGCGGAATCATGACCTCGGGAATCACGACAATTCCGCGCCGGTTCACCTGCGCGGCGGCCTCGAAGATCGCGCGCGCCTGCATTTCCGTGATCTCGGGATACGTGATGCCGAGCCGGCATCCGCGGTGCCCGAGCATCGGGTTCGTCTCGCGGAGCGAGTCCACCAGCCGGTTCAACTCGGGGCGCGTGATGCCGAGCGTGCGCGCGAGCAGCTTGGTCTCCTCGCCGCCATGCGGCAGGAACTCGTGGAGCGGCGGATCGAGCAGCCGGATCGTGACGGGACAGCCGGCCATCGCCTCGAAGATTCCCTCGAAGTCGGAGCGCTGCATGGGGAGCAGCTTCTCGAGTGCGCGGCGGCGTCCGGGTTCGTCGTGCGCGAGGATCATCTCGCGCATCGGCGTGATGCGCTCGCCCTCGAAGAACATGTGCTCGGTGCGGCAGAGCCCGATGCCTTCCGCGCCGAAGCTGCGCGCCATGCGGGCGTCGTTCGGGGTGTCCGCGTTCGCGCGCACCCGCAGCCGGCGCGCGTCATCCGCCCACGAGAGGAGTTCGTCGTACGAGCGGAACACCGGTGCGTCATTGGCCGGGAGCGTTCCGCCGATCACGCGCATGACCTCGCTCGGCACGGTGGGCAGGTCGCCGGGAAAGACCTGTCCGGTTCCGCCGTCGAGCGTGATCCACTCCCCTTCCTCGATCGTGGTGTCGCCCACCGTGAAGCGGCGATGGCCGACGTCGACATCCATCGTGTGGCATCCGACGATCGCGCACTTTCCCATGCCGCGGGCGACGACGGCGGCGTGGCTCGTCATGCCGCCGCGAGCCGTCAAGACGGCGCGCGCGGCCACGATGCCGTGAAAGTCTTCCGGCGTGGTCTCCTCGCGCACGAGAATGACTCGGTCGCCGAGCGCGGCGCGGCGCTCGGCCTCGTCGGCGTCGAACACGACCATCCCGCTGGCCGCGCCCGGGCTCGCCGGCAACCCTTCGCAGAGTGACTTCGCTGCCGAGTCCGGATCGAGAACCGGATGAAGCAACTGGTCGAGTTGCGCGGGATGGACGCGGAGCACGGCCTCCTCGCGCGTGATGAGCCCCTCGCCGACCATCTCATGGGCGATCCTCACCGCGGCGGCCACGGTGCGCTTGCCGGCGCGCGTCTGCAGCATGTACAGCTTGCCACGCTCGACCGTGAACTCGAGATCCTGCATGTCGCGCAAGTGATTCTCGAGCAGCTTCTGCACGCGAATCAGTTCTCCGAACGCCGCCGGCAGCTTGGTCTCCATTTCCGCGATGGGGAGCGGCGTGCGGGTACCTGCGACCACATCCTCGCCCTGCGCGTTCACGAGGAACTCCCCGTAGAAGCGCCGCTCGCCGGTTGATGGGTTCCGCGTGAATGCCACGCCCGTGCCGGAATCGTCACCGAGATTCCCGAACACCATGGCCATCACGTTCACCGCGGTGCCGGGCGTCTCGGATATCCGGTTGACGCGCCGGTAATCCACGGCCCTCTTGATCATCCACGATCGCCAGACGGCCTCGATGGCGCCCCAGAGCTGCTCCGTCGGATCCATCGGCAAGTCATGCCCGGTCGTGTGCCGAACCAGGGCCTTGTATTCGGCGACGAGCCCTCGCAACGCGTCGACCGGAATTTCGGCGTCGCTGTTTGCGCCGCACAGCATGCGCTTGTTGGCGAGGAGCGACTCGAACCGGTGCGTGGGCACGCCAAGCACGACGTCGCCGTACATCTGCAGGAACCGGCGGTACGAATCGAACGCGAAGCGCGGATTCATGCTCTGCGCCGAGAGACCTTCCACCGCCTCATCGTTGAGGCCGAGGTTGAGGATCGTCTCCATCATGCCCGGCATCGAGACACGCGCACCGGAGCGGACGGAAACGAGCAGCGGATTCTTCGCATCACCGAACCGGCGTCCCGCGGCGGCCTCGAGCCGGCGCAGCGCCGCATCGACCTCGGCCCGCAGCGACGGCGGAAAACTGCCCTCGCGAAGGAACGTGTCGCAGAGCGAGGTGGCGAGCGTGAAGCCGGGCGGCACCGGTATCCCCATGTTCGTCATCTCATGGAGATTCCCGCCCTTTCCGCCGAGCAGGTCGCGCCATTCCTGCGAACCTTCGGCGGTCCCGTTTCCAAAGAAAAAAACCGACTGCGTCATTGCGGCTCCTGATAGATCAGATTTCACCCGGGCCGTCGTTCACCGGGATACCCGTGCCCGGACCGCCATCTCGACGATCCGCTCCACCTGCTCTTCCTGCGTGAGATGCGTCGTGTCTATCACCACCGCGTCGGGCGCCTGCTGTATCTGCGCCGCATCCTTCGCGTCGCGCTGCGTCAGCGCCTCCGTTTCCGCGGCGATTTCTTCGTCCAGCGGCGTCCTGTCCAAGCGCTGCAGCAGCCGGCGGCGCGCGCGCTCCCTGGGGCTCGCCACGAGAAAGATCTTGAGCTGCGCCGCCGGGAACACCGCCGTGCCCATGTCGCGTCCGTCCACCACGATCGCGCCTTCACGCGCGCAGCGGCGCATCTGCCCGTTCACCCACGACCGCACCGGCTGCATCTTCGCGACGAGACTCACGAGCATGGTGACCGCGGCTTCGTGCAGCTCCCGCCCCAGCGGCGAGTCGTCCAGCCTGACTTCGAAGCTCGCATCATGCCTGGGCATCGTCACGCGTTCGGCAGCCGACAGCACCGACTCGGGAGTCCACTGTTCCGGCGCACCGTCCAGCGTCAGCCGCGCCACCGTCGCCGCCCGGTAGAGCGCCCCCGAATCGGCGTGATGGATCCCGAGCCGCTCCGCCACGCGCTTCGCGGTCGACGATTTCCCCGATGCCGCAGGGCCGTCGATGGCGATGACGAATTCGTGCTCAGCGGCTGACACGCGCGAGGTCGCTCCAGAAACCGGGGTACGAAACGCTCACACAATCTCGATCATCGAGCTCGATCGCGTTGCCATCCAGCGCGCCGAGCACGCCGAACGCCATCGCGATGCGATGATCGCCGTGCGTGCGCACGCGACCACGGTACGGCCGGTCGCTGCCGCGCACCACGAATCCATCCGGCAGTTCCTCCGCGTCGGCGCCGATCGCCTTCAGGTTCTGCACGACGACCGCGATGCGATCGCTCTCCTTCACGCGCAGCTCTGCGGCGCCGGTCACCCGCGTCTCGCCCTCCGCCCGCGCCGCGACGCACGCGATCACCGGCAGCTCGTCGATCAGCGACGGCACGACGCCGGGCTCGATCGTGACCCCGCGCAGGAGGCGCGGACTCACGACGAGCCGGGCGACCGGCTCGCCGCCGTCTTCGTGCGCATCCTCGTATCCGATGAGCGCGCCCATGTCGGAGAGCACCGTGAAGGCACCCGTTCGCGACGGGTTCGCGCACACGTGCTCCATGCGCAGTGTGCCACCGCCGGCCATCGCGGCGAGCGCCACGAAGAACGCGGCAGACGACGGATCGCCGGGCACGTCCGTGTCGGCCGCATCGAGGCGTGCCGCGGGAACCAGCGTGACGACCGTTCCCTCGCTCCGCACGTCCACTCCCCGCGCGCGAAGCATTCGCTCCGTGTGATCCCGCGTCGCGGCCGGCTCGTGCACTTCGACCGGCACGTCGGCCACGAGGCCGGCGAGGAGGATCGCGCTCTTCACCTGGGCGCTCGCCGTCTCGCTGAACCAGGTCACGCCGCGCAGCTGCCCGCCGTGCACGGTCATGGGCAGGCCATCGCCGACGGAGAACTCGAACGAGGCGCCCATCGCCTCCAGCGGCCTCGCGACGCGCTTCATGGGCCGCTTGCTCAGGCTCGCGTCGCCGGTCACCCGGGAATCGAAGGGAATCGCCGCGAGCACGCCCGTCATCAGGCGGGCCGTCGTGCCGCTGTTGCCGCAATCGAGATCCCCCGCGCTCTCGCGCAATCCCCGAAGGCCGCGGCCCCGCACGGTGAACTCGGCCGGCGTGACCTCGGGAATCGACGCGCCGAGCGCGCGCAGCACGCCCGCGGTCGAGTTGACGTCGGCCGAGCACAGCAGGCCGCGCACGCGGGACTCTCCCTTGCCGAGCGCGGCGAGCATCAAGGCTCGGTGCGATATCGATTTATCGCCCGGCACGCGCAGAACGCCGTCGACCTTCATCAACTCTGCACTAGCGAAGCCAGGCCTCGAGCGCCGTCGCGAGATCGGTCTTCTCGTCCCGGTACTTCACGATCACGGGCGTCTGGAGCGAGAGCCCCTCGCCCGCACCCCATCCGCCTTTCACCGCGCGCGCTCCGGGAACGACCACGGCGCCGGGCGGAATCTCGAGCGGCGCCTCGCCCCTCGCGCGGTAGACGCTCTCGCGAACGAGATCGTAGACCGGCGTGCCGCGCGTGAGCACGACGCCGGCGGCGAGCACCGCTCGCGCCCGCACCACGGTGCCCTCGTAGACGCCGCAGTTCCCGCCGACGATCACGTCGTCCTCGACGATCACCGGCGACGCGTTGACCGGCTCGAGCACGCCGCCGATCTGCGCGGCGGCACTGATGTGGCAGCGCGCGCCGAGCTGCGCGCACGATCCCACCAGGGCGTGAGAATCGATCATCGTGCCCGCGCCGATGTACGAGCCGACGTTCACGAACATCGGCGGCATGCAGACGACACCGGGCGCGACGTAGACGCCCCGCCGGATCGTCGAGCCGCCCGGCACGATCCGCACGCCGTGCTCGAGACCGAAGCGCTGCGGTGGAATGGTGTCCTTGTCCACGAACGAGAACGCGTCGCCGCCCGGTGACAAATCCGCCAGCTTGCCGAAACGGAACGCGACGAGAATCCCGCGCTTCACCCATGGCACGGCGCGCCAGGTGCCGTCGTCTCCCCGCACAGCCGAACGCACCGTGCCCGACTCGAGCAGCTCGAGCAGCTGGTTGACGACGCGCCCCGCGTCGCGCGGCGTCTCCGTCCCTTGGGGGAGCGCGAACAGTTCGTCCAGACGCGCCTCGAGCGCGGCGACCCCGATTCCGGCGAGGCTCACGTGGCGAGTGCTCCGGCCTCGACGAGGCTCGCGCGCAGTTTCGCGTCGTGTTTCGCGTCCATCGGCACGAGCGGCAGCCGCAGCCGGTTCTGGATCCGGCCCATCATCGCGAGCGCGGCCTTCACGGGAATCGGGTTCGACTCACAGAACGCCGTCTGCATGAACGCGTGCAACTGGAGGTGCAGCGCACGGGCGGCTTCCATCTCTCCCTCGAGCGCGCGGCGGCAGAGGTCGGCCATGTTGCGCGGCACCGCGTTCGACACGACGGACACCACCCCCTGCCCGCCCGCGGCGATGACGCCGAGCGTGATGGAGTCATCGCCCGAGAGCACGCTGAAGCCCTTGGGCGCGTGGCGGATCACCTCGGAGATCTGCGCCGGATTGCCCGACGCTTCCTTCACCGCCACGATGTTCGGATGCTCCGCGAGCGCGAGCGTCGTCTCGGCTTCGATGTTGCTCGCGGTGCGGCCGGGAACGTTGTACACGACGACCGGAAGCGGCGACGCGTCCGCGATCGCGCGGAAGTGCGCGAGGATCCCGCGCTGAGGCGGCTTGCTGTACATCGGAGAGACGTGCAGCAGGTGTGTCGCGCCGGTGCTTCCCATCGCCTTCGACGTTTCGATGGCGACGCGCGTGTCGTTCCCGCCGGCGCCCGCGATCACGGGCACGCGGCCGGCGGCGCGCTCGGCGCACAGCCGTACCACGCCAACGCGTTCCTCGAGCGTCATGGTCGCAGCCTCGCCGGTGGAACCCACCGGCACGAGTCCGTGAATCCGTTCCACGAGCTGCCAGTCGACGAGTTTCGCGAACGCATCGGAATCGACGGCGCCGCTCGCGTCGAACGGCGTGACGAGTGCGGTGAAGCAGCCGGTCAGCATGGTCTGTGTCATTCGGAGGTCCCGAGCATGTGGTCGAGCGTGAAGACGCCGTGCCGGCCCACGAGCCAGCGTGCCGCGGTGAGGGCGCCCGTCGCGAACACCCGGCGGTCGCGGGCGACGTGCTCGAGCCGGATCTGCTCGAACGCGCCGTCGAAGATGACGGCGTGCGTTCCGGGCACGCTGCCGATGCGCACGCTGGTGATCGGCAGCGGCTTGCCGGTCGCCTTTTCGGCACGGTCGGCGAGCGCGCGAGCGGTGCCCGACGGCGCGTCGAGCTTCTGCATGTGGTGCGTCTCGACGAGATGCGCGTCGAAGCCGGCGTTCGCGTCGGACACGAGACGGGCGGCGTACTCGACGATGCGCGCGAACAGGTATACGCCGATCGAAAAGTTCGGCGCCCAGAGCAGCGCGCCATTCTTCCCGCGCACTTCCTCCTCAACCTCGGCGCGCGCGCTGTCCCATCCGGTCGTGCCGCAGACCACGGGACAGCCCGCCGCGACGCACCCGCGCACGTTGGCCGCCGCGAACTGCGGCGTGGTGAACTCCACGGCGACGTCGGCGCCGCCGAGCAGCGGCTTCGTGATGCCCTGCGGCAGGACCTGCCGCTCGCCGAGCAGTGCGACGACTTCGAAGCCCTGCTCCGCGGCGAGCGAGGCGATCGCCTGGCCCATCTTGCCGTCGCCGATCACCGCGAGGCGAAGCTGCTCGATCTTCGTCATGGGGCCGCCGCCGGGAAGAACTCCGCGTGCAGCCGCCGAATCACCGGTTTCAGTTCGTCGCCGTCCACGATCAGCGTAAGGTTGATGCCCGTCGCGCTCAGCGAGACCATGTGCAGGCGCACATCGCCGATGGCCGTGAGCGCCCGTGCCATCGCCGGGCTGCTCTCCCCGAGTCCCGCCCCGACGACCGCGACGATCGCGCGCCCCCGCTCCACACCGACGTCGCCGAACTCGCGCAGCTGGCCGACCACGGCGTCAAGATGCTGATCGTCGTCCACGGTGAGCGACACCGAAACCTCGGAGGTCGCCACCACGTCCACGGAGGTGCGATTGCGCTCGAACACCTCGAAGATGGCGCGCAGGGCTCCGGGCGTCGCGAGCATCCGCGCGCTGCGGACCTTGACGATCACGACGTTCGCCTTTCCCGCGATGGCACGCACGGGAAGCCGCGGCGCATCGAACGTGATGCGCGTACCCTTCCCTGCGGGGTTCAGCGAGTTGAACACGAACACGGGAATCCCGCGCCGCACCGCGGGCGCGATCGTATTCGGGTGCAGCACCTTCGCGCCGAAGCTCGCCAGCTCCGCCGCCTCGTCGAACCGGATGTGCTCGATCAGCCTGGCATCGTCCACCACGCGTGGATCGGCCGTGAGCATTCCGTCGACGTCGGTCCAGATCTCGATGGCATCGGCCTCGAGCGCGGCGCCGAGCAGCGACGCGCTGTAGTCCGAGCCTCCCCGCCCGAGCGTGGTCGTGACGCCCTGGACGGTCGCGCCGAGATAGCCGCCGAGCACCGGCACCTTCCCGGCGCGTACGAGGGGCGCGAGGTGATCGCGGCACGCGGCCGCGATGGAATCGGGAAGCGGCTCCGCGCGCCCGAACGACGCGTTGGTGATCATCACCTGGCGCGAGTCGACGAGGACCGCGTCGACGCCCGCGCGAATGAATGCCGCCGTGATGATCGGCGCCGAGAGCTGTTCGCCGATCGACGAGATCGCGTCGAGCGACCGCTCCGTGACGTGCCCGAGCACCGAGAGCGCCTCGGCGAGGTGCGCGAGCACGTCGAACAGCACGCTCTCGTCCCCGGCAATCTCGCGGGCGGCGGCGTCGTCGCCCAGGAGTTCGGCCACGACCGCCATGTGCTTCTCGCGCAGTGCTTCCACCGTCGCGATGGCGGCGACGAGATGACCGCTCGCGGCCTGTTCGGCGACCGCGAGCAGCGCGTTCGTCGTTCCCGCGAGGGCGGAGACCACCACCACGGGCTGCTGCGCGACGCGCCCGCGGACGATCTCCGCCGTCCGGCGTATCGCTGCGGCATCGGCGACGGAGGTCCCGCCGAACTTGCAGACGATCATGAGGACGTCATCTCAGCCGCGCGCGCCGCGAGGAATCACGCCGGCCTTCACGAGCACTTCAGCGTTGAGGATCGAACCCCCTGCGGCTCCCCGAATCGTGTTGTGTCCCATGGCAACCATGCGAAGGTGCAGGATCGAATCCTCACGGACGCGCCCGACCGAGACGGTCATCCCGCGGCCGTCGGCCACGTCGCGCCGCGGCTGCGGCCGGTCCGGCTCGTCGCGATAGCGGAGCGGAATGTCGGGCGCGGAGGGCAGCCCGCGCACTTCGGACGCACCGCGCCACTCGCGAATGGCCGCGATTGCTTCTTCTGCACTGGGCCTCTTCTCGAACGCCATCGACAGGCACACCGTGTGTCCATTCTCCACCGCCACGCGATTCGCGTGCGCGCTCACGACGAACGGCGCCGGCTCGATGGCCGTCCCTACGAGGCGTCCGAGCATCTTCTGCATCTCGCGCTCGATCTTCGGCTCTTCATCGCCGATATAGGGGATGACGTTGCCGAGGATGTCGAGCGAGGGAACGCCGGGATAGCCCGCGCCGGAGATCGCCTGCATCGTGGCGACGAACACCGACTTCAATCCGAACCGCTCGTGCAGCGGCGCCATCGCCATCGCGGTGACGGTGGCGGCGCAATTCGCGTTCGTGACGATCGCGCCGGTCCATCCGCGCGTTGCGCGCTGAGCGGCGATGAGCCTGAGATGCGGCGCGTTGACTTCGGGTATCACGAGCGGAACGTCCGGTTCCATGCGGAAGTTCTTGGCGTTGCTCAGCACCATGCGGCCGGCGCGCGCGAACGCGGGCTCGAGCTCGCCGGCTGCGCCTGCATCGAGTGCGGAGAACACCACCGGAGACGAGAGCTGCGCGGGATCGCACGGCTTGACCGTGAGCGCCGCGACATCGGCCGGCAGGTTTCCCTCGATCCAGCGCGTCGCTTCCGCATAGCGCTTCCCGGCGGATCGTTCGCTCGCCGCGACTTCTGCGACGCGGAACCACGGATGGCCGTCGAGCAGGCGAATGAACGTCTGTCCGACGGCGCCGGTGGCACCGAGGATGGCGACGGGGATGCGTTCGGCAGTGCTCATGCTTTTATCAACCACGAATCAACCCTGGATCAGTGAGCGCACGAGTCGCTCGTAGTGGCCCACACTCGCCCGCAGCTCGTCCACCGCGACGAACTCCTCGGTCGTGTGCGCGACGTGAATGGAGCCGGGGCCGAACAGCAGCGGTGTGCCCCAGTTGGTGAGGAGGGGCACGTCGGTCGCGAACGCCACGGGCTTCGCCTCGAATCCGGGCACCGTGTGAAAATGCTGTGCGGGCGTGTACGAGCCGTACTCGATTTCCGCGCGTCCGGCGGCCCAGGTACCGATGACTTTCTTCACGGGCTCCGGGTCCCCCACGAGCCGGATCATCATCTCCGCCTCGCAGAGACCGGGGATGATGTTCGCCTCCGTGCCTCCGCGAATCAGGCCGATGTTGATCGTGGTATCGCCGAGCACCTTGTCGCGCGGCAGCTCGAGCGTCTCGAGCTCGGGGAGCAGCCGGAGCATCGGCGCGATGGCCGATTCACCGAGGTGCGGATACGCGGAGTGCGCCTCGCGGCCGCGCGTTCGCGCGATGAACCGCAGCGCGCCCTTGCTGCCAGACGCGAGAATGCTCTCGGTCGGCTCGCCGTTGATCAGGAACTTGCTCGTGGCGGGGAGCTGGTTCGCGATGCGCGCGCCGTCGGAGCCGCGTTCTTCGCCGACCACGAACAACAGATCCACGCGCTCTTCGCCGGCCGCTGCGAGACGATCGGCGGCCGTGAGCATCGCCGCCGCGATTCCCTTCGCGTCGCACGCGCCGCGGCCGAAAAGCTTGCCGCCCTGCGAGCGGGGAGGCACGTACGGCGGCACCGTGTCGAGGTGCGTCGAAAGCGTGACACCCCCGCCCTGCCGCGACGCCCACACGTTTCCACGGCCGGGCGTGACTTCCTGGACGGTGACGTTCCAGCCGCGCGCGACGAGCCAGCGCGCGACGAACTCCACGGCGCGTCCCTCGTCGCGCGTGGTGGAGGGGATGGCGAGCAATTCAGCGGCGAGCGCGACGACGTCGGCAGACATGCGTGAAAACTAGCGACGCGAGGGCGAACTACGAAGCGGCCCGGCCGTTCCTACGGGTTCAGCGGCTTGCCTATCGCGAATCCCGCAACCGTTGCGGCGACGCATATGACGCAACTCAGCACCACGTACGCCGTGGCCCTGGCCCATTCACCGCCCTGGATCAGTCCGAGAGTTTCGAGCGTGAAGGTCGAGAACGTCGTGAACCCTCCGCAGAACCCGATCATGAGCGTCGCGCGGAGCGGCAACTCGGTCTGGCTGTGGAGGAAGAACCGGGCAAGCACGCCTATCAGGAGACAACCCGCGACGTTCACGGCGAACGTTCCAATCGGGAAATCCGGATGGAAGGCGCCCTGCACCGCGCGGCCAAAGAGGTAACGCGTGACACTTCCGGCTGCGCCACCCAGGGCGATCAGGAGCAGAATCATCGAGCCTCGGGAAATCGGGTACAAAAAGACTCCTGTCGACCCATGAAGGTCCGACAGGAGTCATCAGCGGATTGACGGCACCGCGGTTTTGGCGAACTCCATCGCCGACTTGTCCTTCAATCGTAGCTGCGGCCCGGCTCGACCGCCAGAGGTCTCCCTATTTCAGCGCGCCGCGAGGCGCGTTGCCGCGGGGAACTTCCGCACGATGGCCTGCACCGCGTCCCGCAGGTGCTGCTGGTAGTCGGCCGGGTCTGCCGATGTCACCGCCTGGCCGCGCCCGCGCCAGATCAGTTCCTTCGTTTGCGCGTTGATCACGTCGATGATGACCGTGCCCTCCGTGTAGGGCGTGAGCGCGACGGCCTCCGGCCCGCGCCATCCACCCCATCGTCCCGGATACCCGTAATCCCAGAGCGTGACGTTGAGACGCTCGCGGGCGCTCGCATAGTATGCGATCGTGAAATCCGGCGTCGCGGGGTCAAGCAGGTATCCACGCGCGACGAATGCGTCGGTGATGCTGGTCTGCAGCACCTGATTGGAAATCGAGTTCACGAGCATCGGGTCGTCCGGTAACGGGCGCCCGGTGCGTCGCGGCGGCGGTGTGAGGATGCGGAACTTGTGCAACTGGGTGAACGTGGCGTTTGGCGCGGCCGTCGTGGTGACGCGAACCGACGGACCGCAGGCGGACACCGCGATCGCGATGCACGCGGCGATGCAAAGTTTCGTTTTCATGATTCCTCCCTGCGGGACTCGCCCGACACGCAGGCGAGAAACAGTATACCCGCGACCACTAAATCGCCCGCTCTTGATGAGCGTGCGCGGCGATCTGCAATCGCGTATGCAACGCCAGCTTCACCATGACATTTCGAACGTGACTCTTCACGGTGTAGCTCGCGACGTTGAGGCGGTGCGCAATTTCCTTGTTGCTCAGTCCCACGCCGATGAGATTGACCACTTCACGTTCGCGTGGTGTCATGCGCACGTCTTCGGGCACACCGGCGGTGTCGGGTTTGCGCTCACCGTCCTGCTCGTGGACCGCCCCGAGCCGTATTCCGCTCGGCCCTGGTTGCGCGAGGACGTTCGAGCCGTCCCCCGGCGAACAGATCACACGCACGTCGGCGGGTCGGCCGCCCAGCGCCGCCAGGAGCGCCTCGCGCGCGAGCGAGCTGTCCTCGACAATGAACACGGTGATGGTCCCGCCCGGCGCCGAGGATGGTTGCTGGTGCACACCGGTAAGATCACCGACGACGTCGCGCTCCCGGTCTTCCACCCGGAATCGTGCAACTGACGTTGGCGATCGTATGCCGGCTCGAAACGCAGAGTTGCGAATGGTCATAATTTCCTCCGATGTTCGGGAGTCGCCGCATGCGCTATCACAGGTGGACTCTGTGCCCCGGGATCACCCCAGGAGCCTGTGCGACGCACTCTCGCGTCCTGCAGCATAAGGAGAGGCGAGGTCTTCGCGCAGTCAGGGGAGCGACCAATCCGATGTAAGAGTGTCACCTACACGGTCGCTGCAGCGGATCGATTCCGGGGGACCGATTCCGGGATGCGAGGCCGACACCGGACTTCAGCCCGAAGGGCGCGAAGGAGCTGTTCGCGTTCCTCGGCGCGAAAAGCTGAGATGCCACAGTGCCGGGACCGAGACTCGAACTCGGATGGGGTTGCCCCCAAGGGATTTTAAGTCCCTCGCGTCTAGCCAGTTTCGCCACCCCGGCAGGACAAAGATGGAAGATCGAAGATGGAAGATGGAAGGCTGCTGTCTCAGCCCCGAAGCGAAAAGCGGGAAGGCACCGGCCTATGCCGTGCCTCCCCGCCGTCCATCTTCGACCTTCCATCTTCGATCGCTGTTCGTACAGAGCGGGAAACGGGACTCGAACCCGCGACCCCAACCTTGGCAAGGTTGTGCTCTACCAACTGAGCTATTCCCGCGACAGGGTGAAGATAGGAACCCGTCACGACTCTTACAAGCTCAGGACGGCGAAGAGCGACGGGACAAACGGCGACGTGCGACGGGTGAGGGGCGACCTGGCGAAGAGCGACGCGTGAGGAGCGCGGAGACGGTCTCCTCACTTCTCACCTGTCGCTCTTCGCCAGGTCGCCCCTCACCCGTCGCTCGTCGCCGTCCCTGTCCCTGTCCTCGTCCCTGTTTCTATTCGTCCGGCGCCGTTTCCTGCCAGCGCAGCACGATCACCTGCGGCTTGCCCGCCCGAATGACCTGCAGCCTCACGGCGTTCGCCTTTGCGTTGCTCACGATGCGTGAGAGCGTGCGCACCGACGCAACGGTCTGTCCGTCGGCCGAGATGATGACGTCGCCGTCGTGAAGTCCCGAGTCTTTCGCGGGTGTGCGGGGAAGCACCTTCGTCACGAGCACGCCGTTGTCCACACCGAGCGTCGCACGCCAGTCGTCGGTCAGCGGCATGAGCGTTGCTCCTGCGATCGCCGAGTTCGTCGTCGCGAATCCGTATGAGAAGCCCGCGAACGGCGGCATCGGCGGCATCGGCGGCATCGGGCTGCGCGGAAACGCCGGCACCGCGTCCGGCGCCATCGCAGCGCGCGAGCGCATGAAGACCATCGGACGGTCGAATTCCGGCCCGATCACCTGGTCCACATTCGCGCAGTCGGAATTGAAATCGGTCGGCCGCTTCTCGACGACGATCGTGAGGTCCTTATGCGCGCCGTCGCGCTGCACGCGCACCGGCAGCTTCGTCAGCGGCCGGAGCAGCTTGTCGAGCTGCACCGGGCGACGCGCGTCCGTTCCCCCGATGAGCAGGACGATGTCACCGCGACGCACTCCGGCCTTGCTCGCGGGCGAGCCGGAATACACCGAGTCGATCTTCGGATATTCGCGCAGCGGCGGCGCCTGCGGCGCATCCTCGCCCATCACCGTCTGCAGCTCGCTGAACTGCACGCCGATGTACCCGTCGGCCTGGCGGTCGCCTGCGCAGGACATCTCGATCGTCGTGATCAGCGCGGCGTTCTTCTGCGCGATGCGGCCGAGTTCCTCGGACAGCTGGCGCATTTTCTTCGGATCGCTGGCCTGCCCCGACGCCTCGCGCAGCGACTGCCCGATCGTCTGCTCCATCGCCTTCGACGCCATCAGGTCGTGAATGAGCTGCTCGATCCGGGCCGTGTTGACGGTCACGCGCACAATCGTGGAATCGGCGCGCATGATCATGGAATCGGAGTGGATGATCCTCACGCGTCGCTGCGGCGGCTCCGCCTGCGCCGCGGCACCCGCCGGAAGCAGAACGCCGCACACGAGCAGCGCGCCTAGCACACCGAGTTCAGCGGCCGGGCGGCTCATTGCCGCATGCCTGTTGCGTCGCATCAGTAGCTCCCCTTGCGCGCCGCCACGGGCATCACGCCGCGCAGCTGCACGAGCGTCGCCTGGCGCACACTGAGCGTGCCTTGGTAGTACTGGTTCAGCACGGGGTCCTGCGGGGCCTGATAGAGCGCCGCGCGCGTCGCCGCGAGGATGTCGTCGAGCGCGGTGAGCCGCGTGCGATACGTGTTCTCGTTCAGCCCGATGAAGTGCGACGTCGTGTCCTGCGCCGCGAGATAGGCCGCCGCGCTCTGGTACGTCTGCTGCGACATCGAGAGCGCCTTCACCGCATCGTCCGGCGTCTGGAACGACGAGACCGGCTGCGCGAGCGCCGCAAGCGAAGTCCCACCGGACGCATCCGCTCCCTGCGCCAGCGCTCCGCCCTTCACCGCCACCGACAGGCGGCCCGCGAGCACCCCTCCCGCCACGAGCGCGAGCGACGCCGCCGCCCGCATCGTCCACCGGATCGCCAGCGCACCGCGGTCTGCGCGGGCGATCAGTCCCTCGGCCTTCAGCCTCGGCACCAGTGCGTCGAAGTTCGAGATCGGACCGTCGGTCAGCGGCCCCGCCGCCGCGGCCATGCGCGCGAGCTTTCGCTGCGCGACGAGTTCTGCCGAGCAAGCGTCGCACGTGGTGATGTGCGCCGACTCGATCGGCGTCGGCGTGTCGTCCGACAGCGCCGCGAGACGTTCAGGATTGAGATGCGACATCGTCTGCTTCTTCCTTCGCCGGCACGGATTCGTCCATGAGCGGCGCGAGCAGCCGGCGAAGCTTGGCCCGCGCCTTGAACAACTGTGATTTCGACCCGCCCGACGTGATGCCGAGCTCGGCCGCGATTTCTTCGTGCGTATATCCCTCCACGTCGTGCAACACGAACACGTGCCGCGCACCGGGAGATAATTTCTGGACCGCTTCGTCGATCGTCTGCGCCAGCATCGACCGGTCACCGTCGTGCTCCACCGAAAAACTGTCTTCCTCGATGTCCACTTCGATCCGCGACACCCGCCTCAGCGAGCGCAGCGCGTTCAGCGTGCGGTTCACCGCGATGCGATGCGCCCAGGTCGAGAACTGCGAGTCGCCGCGGTATCCGGGCAGCGCCCGGAAGATCTGGATCCACACTTCCTGCGCCACGTCCGCCGCCTGATCGGGATCGCCAACGAGACGGCGCACGAGCGCGTCAATCCTCGGGGCGTGCTGCGTCCAAATGGCCCGCAGCGCGCTCTCGTCGCCGTTGATTGCCCGGCGTATCGTGATCTGATCGGTGGGAGGCATGTCTGTTCGCTCTTTCAGTCACACGGAGCAGCGAAAAGGTTGCCCTTCGGGCCCCTCGTCGGTTGCCGTGCCGGCACCTCCTCGGTTGCCATCCAAATTTGTGACAGCACCCCTCCGCCGATCGTCTTGACGTACGGGTCCGCGCGCCATAGCTCTGCGTTACCCCAGGATCGCTTAACCGTAGAACGTCCCCCGGCTCCGCGACATCCCATTCTTCCGTAGACACCGTGTTCTTCGAGCTTCTCGTCGCTGCCGTCACCACGCTTCCCGCGGACGGGCTGCCCATCAAGGCGCCCACGGCCGTCGGCATGAGCGCCGCGCGCCTCGAAACGATCGACCGGGTGGTGCAGCGCGGGCTCGACGCCGGCGGCTATCCCGGCGCGGCGGTGGTCGTCGGCCGCAAGGGCGCCACCGTCTGGCAAAAGGGCTTTGGCCATCTCGGCTGGACCCCCGACAGCCCGGCGGTCCTCCCGGACCAAACCATCTACGATCTCGCCTCGCTCACCAAGGTCATCGGCACGACCACGGCCGCGATGATCCTGTTCGACGAAGGCAAGCTCGTCCTCGACGAGAAAGTCACGCACTACCTGCCGGGGTTCGGTGGCGGAGAGAAGGATCTCGTCACCGTGCGCGAGTTGCTCGAGCACCGCAGCGGCCTGCCCGCGGGACGCGATCTCTGGCGCCACGCGCACTCGCCGGAAGAGGCGCGCCAGCTCGTGCTCGACACGCCGCTCGAGTATCACCCCGGTCATGGCCAGGTATACTCCGACCTGGGTGCCGACATTCTCGGGTGGGTCGTGGAGGCCGCCGCGGGAATGCCGCTCGACCGCTTCCTCGCCGATCGCGTGTTCACGCCGCTCGGCATGCACGACACCGGATTCCGTCCCTCGGACTCGCTCGTGTACCGCATCGCGCCGACGGAAGTCTCGCCGCCGCGCGGCTACCCGGTTCGCGGTGAAGTCCACGACGAGAACGCGTTTGCGCTCGGCGGCGTCGCGGGCCATGCCGGCCTGTTCGGCACGGCGAGCGACCTCGCGGTGTTCGCACAGATGATGCTGAACGGCGGCACGTACGACGGCGTCAGGATCGTCGGCGATTCAACGGTGCATCTCTTCACCGCACGCGCTGCCGGCGATCGCGCGCTCGGATGGGAAGTCGCCGACGGCACGCACGGCGCCGGCAACTATCTCAGCGGCAGCGCGTACGGCCACACGGGGTTCACGGGCACGTCGATCTGGATTGACCCCGATCGGCAGATGTTCGTGATCCTCCTGACGAACCGCGTGCACGCGGCGCGCGCGAAGCGCCCCGCGAAGGTCATCGCCGACGTGCGCGCCGACCTCGCCGATGCCGCCGCGCTCGCGGTAACCGACGCGAACCTCGCGGTCGCCGAGATGCCGGTGTCGTTCCGCGCCGATCGCGCCGTGGGCTGGAATCGCGCGGTGCGCGTCGCGCGCTCGGCCCGTCGCAAGGGTATTGTTAGGCAGACCGCGACGCCGAAGTCAAAGTCAAAAAAGAAAACCGCCGCGAAGCCCGCCGTGGTGAAAAAGTCCAAGGCTACGAGCAAGAAAAAATGACGCAGATCGCCGACGGCGGGGCTGCCCTGCCCGCACCCGGCCAGCTCACCGAGGACCTGGTCCGGCTGGCGCTCCGCCGCGTGAAGGACCCCGAGCTGAACCTGAACATCATCGACCTTGGACTCGTCTACGAGATTCGCGTGGACGGCAACAACGTCGACGTGGACATGAGCCTCACATCACCGGGCTGCCCGTCGGGACCCGAGATCATGGGTGACGCGGAACAGCAGCTGCAGGCGATCGAGGGGATCGGAAACGCGATGGTCCACCTGGTGTGGTCGCCCATGTGGACGCCTGACCGAATTGAGCCTCGCGTGAGGGCCTATCTCGGGTTCTAAACAACGGCGACGAGCGACGGGTGAGGGGCGATC
>Ga0208080_1000632_pt1 | contig 17559 bp, 14 predicted proteins | sample NGESurdeep092012_3_FD_184476 | JGI IMG/M metagenome (GOLD analysis project Ga0208080, IMG submission 184476) | Arctic peat soil microbial communities from Barrow, Alaska - NGEE Surface sample 210-3 deep-092012 (SPAdes) | ecosystem: Environmental > Terrestrial > Soil > Wetlands > Peat ...
GCAAGGGCAACGTGCATGACTTCGCCATCACCAATGGCAAGGGCCCTCGCCTGCACCATTTTGCTTACTGGGTGCCGACGGCGATGAACATCCTGCACCTGTGCGACGTGATGGCCTCGAGCGGTTTCCTGAAAAACATCGAGCGCGGCCCCGGCCGCCACGGCATTTCGAACGCGTTCTTTCTGTACGTCCGGGACCCCGACGGCCATCGCCTCGAGCTCTACACCAGCGATTATTTCACCATGGACCACGATCACGAGCCGATGCGCTGGTCGCTCAGAGATCCGCGGCGGCAAACGCTGTGGGGGGCGCCGGCGCCGCGTTCCTGGTTCGAGCAGGGATCGCCATTTTCGGGACAGGCGATCCGCGAACCGCTGTTTGTCGCCGACGTCACGATTGCAGACTAGGATGCGCCGCTCGAATGTCATCCTTGGCGATCAATGGGGGGTATCATGGAAAAGCTTTCGCTCGCCGCATCGATGCTGGGCCTCGCGCTTGCGATGTCGCCGATGACCGATCTGGAGGCCGCCGAACTAAAGATCCTCGCCGGAGGCTCCACGGCCGGCTGGCTGAATGAATTGGGCCCGCAATTCGAGCGCGCCGCCGGCCACAAGCTCATCATTCACTTCGATTCCACGCCGAACCTGATCAAGCGGGCCACATCGGACGCGCCATTCGACCTCGCTGTCGTGCCTGTTGATGTCTTCAAGGACGCCGCCGCGAAGGCCCGCTTCGCCCCCGGCCCGACCATCGATATCGCCCGCGTCGGCTATGGCGTCATCGTCCGCGCCGGCGCTGCCAAGCCCGACGTCGGCACACCGGCTGCGCTGAAACAGACGCTGCTCAACGCGCAATCCATCACCTTTCTGCCGGAGAGCGCGGCCGGTGCGTATGTCTTGAAGACGTTCGAACGGCTCGGCATTGCCGATGCGATGATGGCCAAGACCCGGCCGCAGACCGCCCCGGCCCAGATCGCGCAGGCCGTCGCCAAGGGCGAGGCCGAGCTCGGGGTATTTCTCGTCAACGTGCTGATCGCCCCCGGCGTCGAACTGGCCGGCTCGTTCCCCGCCGAGTTGCAGCAGGAACTGGTTTTCACGGCTGCCGTCGCCGCGGACAGCAAGGATGCAGATGCCGCCAAGGCATTCATCGCCTTTCTGACGACGCCGGCTGCCGCTGCCGTGATCAAGGCCAGGGGGATGAACCCCGGCTAGCCGACCCCGCCCCCGCCGGCCGGGTGTTCCCGGCCGCCTCTTATTGGACCGCTCATGGCCTCACACCGCATCGCATCCTTTTCCGTCGACGGCGCGACCAAATATGGCGTCGTGGTCGAAGGCGGAATCGTCGATCTCTCCGCGCGCTTTGCCAAGCAATATCCGACGCTGCGCGAAGTCATCGCCGCCGGCGCACTGACAAGACTTGCCGAGGATGCCGCGCGGTATCAGCCCGACCATGCGCTCGACGCCGTGATTTGGCAGCCGCCGATTCCTGCGCCGGAAAAGATCATCTGCATCGGCGTCAACTATCCGGACCGCAACGCCGAATATAAGGACGGCCAGGACGCGCCGAAATATCCCAGCATGTTCATGCGCACCCCGCGCTCCTTCGTGGGCCATCTGACGCCGCTGGTTCGCCCGCGCGCCTCGGCGCAGCTCGACTATGAGGGCGAACTGGTTCTGGTGATCGGCAAGGCCGGCCGGCACATCCCGGAGAACGCCGCGCTGGATCACATCGCCGCCGTCACATTGTGCAATGAAGGCACCATCCGCGACTGGGTCCGGCACGCGAAATTCAACGTGACCCAAGGCAAGAATTTTGACTCGACCGGCAGCCTCGGCCCATGGATCGTTCCTTACACAGACGAGGCGCAGATCGCCGATATCAGGCTGACGACGCGGGTCAACGGCGAGACGCGGCAGGACGACCGCACCAGCCGGCTGATCTTCGGCTTCCGCTATTTGATCAACTATATCTCGACCTTCACAACGCTGGTGCCCGGCGACGTCATCGTCACGGGAACGCCGACCGGCGCCGGTGCGCGGTTCGATCCGCCGCGCTATCTCAAGCCCGGCGATGTCGTCGAGGTCGAAGCCGACAATATCGGCGTGCTGCGCAATGGCGTGATCGACGAGGTCCCATGATTCTGTTTGCGAGCGATTGGACAACACAATGACCGTAACCACTGGCGGCGAAGCCATCGTCAGCGGCCTTGTCGCGCACGGCGTCGATACCGTGTTCGGCCTGCCCGGCGCGCAGATCTACGGCCTATTCGACGCATTCCAGCAGGCGCAGCTCAAGGTGATCGGCGCGCGCCACGAGCAGGCCTGCGGCTACATGGCCTATGGCTATGCGCGATCCACCGGCCGGCCCGGCGTGTTCAGCGTGGTGCCCGGCCCGGGCGTGCTCAACGCCGGCGCCGCCCTGCTCACCGCGTTCGGATCCAACGAACCGGTGTTGTGCCTGACCGGACAGGTGCCGACGCAGTTCCTCGGCAAGGGCCGCGGCCATCTGCACGAGATGCCGGACCAGCTCGCCACCCTGCGAAGTTTCGTGAAATGGGCCGACCGCATCGAATATCCCGACGCGGCGCCGGCGCTGGTCTCTCGCGCGTTTCAGGAAATGCTGTCGGGACGCCGCGGGCCGGTCGCGCTGGAAATGCCCTGGGACGTGTTCACCCAGCGCGCGGAAACCGGCGCCGCGAAACCGTTCGATCCGTTCCCGGCGCCGCAGCCCGATAGCGACCGCGTCAAGGCCGCCGCCGCGCTGATCGCGGCCAGCAAGACGCCGATGATCTTCGTCGGCAGCGGCGCCATTCACGCGCGCGATGAAATCCTGGAGCTGGCGGAACTGATCGACGCGCCGGTCGTGGCGTTCCGCAGCGGCCGCGGCATCGTCTCTAACGCCCATGAACTCGGGCTGACGATGGCGGCGGCCTATAGGCTGTGGCCGAAGACCGATCTCATGATCGGGATCGGCACCCGGATGGAACTCGCGACCATGACCCGCTGGCCGTTCCGCCCCGACGGCCTGAAATCCGTTCGGATCGATATTGATCCATCGGAAATGCGAAGGTTTACGCCCGACGCCGCTATCGTCGCCGACGCCCGCGCAGGGACACGCGAACTGCTGGCCGCGGTCGGACGCGCCGGCTACACCAAGACGAGCGGCCGCCGCGCCGCGATCCGCGAGGCGTCGGCGGCGGCGCTGCAGCAGATTCAGTCGGTCCAGCCGCAGATGGCTTACCTGAATATCCTGCGCGAGGTGCTGCCGCATGACGCCATCGTCACCGACGAGCTGTCGCAGGTCGGGTTCGCCTCGTGGTACGGCTTTCCGGTCTATCAGCCACGCACCTTCATCAGCTCGGGTTACCAGGGCACGCTCGGCTCGGGCTTTCCCACCGCGCTCGGCGCCAAGGTCGCAAATCCGGACCGGCCGGTGGTTGCGATCACCGGAGATGGCGGCTTCATGTTCGGCGTGCAGGAACTGGCGACCGCGGTGCAGTTCAACATCGGCGTGGTCACGCTGGTGTTCAACAACAACGCCTATGGCAATGTGCGGCGCGACCAGCGCGAGCGTTTCGACGGCCGCGTGGTGGCGTCCGATCTGGTCAATCCGGATTTCGTCAAGCTTGCGGAATCCTTCGGCGTTGCCGCTGCGCGCGTGACCTCGCCCGCAACCTTTCGCCCGGCGCTGGAACAGGCCCTGGCGCATGGCGGCCCCTACCTCATCGACATCGAAGTGCCCAGGGATTCCGAGACCACGCCGTGGACGTTCATTCACCCGGCAAAGCCGTAGATTTTTAACGCCGTCATTCCGGGGCGATGCGAAGCATCGAACCCGGAATCTCGAGATTCCCCGATGTGCAATTGCACATCTGAGGTTCGCGCTATCGCGCGCCCCGGAATGACAGCGGACATCTAAACCCGGCGCAGCGCCACGCCCGCTTGCGCCCGCGACGCCGCGATCACCAGCAGACCAGCGCCGGCCACCGACCAGCACGCCACCGGCGCCCAATGCAGGAGCGGCGCGTATTCCGGCAGTTTCTGCAAGCCGCCGGCGACCGCCGCCATCCGCGCGAAGGTCGCCAGCGCCAGCGCCGAGAAAACAAGGCCCACCACCTTGCCTTCGGCGCCGCTGTCCCCGATAGCGAGCGCCGCCGAGATCGCACTCATCAGCATGCAGCCCCAGGCCGCACCCGCGATGAACTGCGTGGCGATAAGGATGTTGAGGTTTCCGGCGAGCTCCGCGCCGAGCACGGCCAATGCTCCCAAAAGACCGGCGGCGCCCATCACGATCAGACCGCCGCGGTGTTTTGTCACCACGCTGGCCGGAAACATCGCGATATTGAAGCCGATCCAGAACACCGGCATCAGCCACTGCAGATCATCCGGCTTTGCGAAGCGCAGGAAGTAGGGCGCGCTGTTGATGCTGAAATGCAGCTGATAACCCAACGCGAGAATGACCATCGATATAATGAAGATCATCGGCACCTTGCCGAGCGGCTTTGCCGGCTCGGCCGGTGCTTCCGGAGACGAAGAGTCCCGCGAAAGGCCGCGCTCGACCCTGGACAGCGCCAGCGCGGTGATCAGCAGCACCACGCTGGAAATCACGAAGGGCAGCCGCGGGTCCTGATGGCGCAGTACCACGCCGAGATAGGGCGACACCGCGCCAGCCAGACCGTAGCCGAGCATGGCGAGCGCCGACAGAAACGGGACCTGTGGTTTGGCGCGGTGCTTGCCGAGCAAGGTCAGCGGCGGGGCGCGCAGCGCCGACGAGGTGATGGCCCAGACCACGATCAAGGCGATGAACCAGGCCTGCGCGCCCGGACCGGTGCCGGCGACGAACGGCAGCGCGACGAAGGCCGCGCATGACAGCGCGGTCAACGCACCGACGAACACCCCGAGCCGGCCGACAAAAGGCGCGATCCTGTCGGCGGCGATACCCATCGCGGTGTCCGTGATGGTGAAAATCGCCTGGTCGAGCATGAGGATGAGGATCACCGCCGAGGGCGCAATCCCCACCTCCGCGGCGAGCTTCGGCAGATAGATGACGTAGGTTGTCCAGCCCAGCGTGAACACCAGCTGCAGGATGGCGAGATAGACGCCGGTGCGGTTGGCGCCTGCGGCGGTCGCGTCAGCTGGCAGTGCTTGGGTGTTCATGCCCGGCCCCCGGCCCGGAAGCATAGACCAGACAAAATGGCGTTGGGAAGCCGGCCGCGGCCCTCGGGCTCCAAATCGGGCAACCGCCCCGCGCGCCCGGCAGAAAGGGTAACTCGGATAACTCCTTGGCCTCCCTGGAGCAGCGCAGGGCATGAGATAGATCAAAAAGTCCCGGGCCATAGGCGGGCATAGTGGAGTTCACGTCGGGGTGCCCTAACCAAAAGGCGATCCAGCATGTTGAAAGATATCGCTGTCCTTCTTCCCGTCGACCGGCCCGCCGAGGCTTTGATCGATTGCGCCGTTTCGGTCGCCGCCCTCTTTGAGGCCCATCTCGACGGCATAGCTTGCGTCTACCAAGCCATGAATCCCATGATAGCTTCCGAAGCCGCGGCTGTCGTCATGGCCGCCGAGTACGAAACAGGCGTCGAGCAGGCCGCCATCGTCCTGGACCAGTTCGAGATCGCGGCAAGGCGCCTGGACATTCCCCATGACGCCAGGAGCACGTTCAACGTTTCCTACGCGGCGACCCGCACCGTGACCGAGATGTCGCGGCTCTATGATCTGAATATTGTCGCTCAACCGGATCGGTCAAACCCGAGCCAGGCCGATTTCCTGTCGGAAGCGGTGCTGTTTGGATCCGGGCGGCCCATGCTCATGATTCCCTACATCACCCGGGGTCCTGTCAAGGCCGATCGTGTGCTGATCTGCTGGGACGGTGGCGTGCCGGCGGCGCGGGCCGTCCATAACGCCATGCCATTTCTGCGCAAGGCGACAACCATCGACATTGTCGCCGTCAACGAGAAGGAAGACGCCGCCGGCGAAGTCACATCCGCGGCCTTGATAGCCCACCTCGCCCGGCGCGATCTACCCGCGACATCTTTGCGGCTGACGGCGGATGTTGCCAATATCCATAATGCGATCTTGTCGCTGGCCGCCGATCACGACGCCGATCTGATCGTGATGGGCGGCTACGGGCATTCGAGACTTCGGGAATATATCCTGGGGGGCACCACGCGCGGCGTGTTCGAATCGCTCACCGTCCCGGCGCTGATCTCACACTGAATCGGGGACGACGTGAGCTACCGGTCCCTCATGGTGTATCTCGATCTCGAACAGAGCAGCGAGCCCGCCTTGCGTATCGCGTGCGAGCTGGCCGATCGGTTCAAGTCGAAGGTGATCGGCGTGACGGCCGGGCTTCCAAAAGCACCCATCCATGCCGACGGCATGATCGCATCGAGCGTGCTGGAAGTCGACTTCGAACAACTGAACCAGGCCATCGGCCGCTGCGAAACGCGCTTTCGTTCCGCCCTCAAGGGCTTCGGCGAAGAGTTGGAATGGCGTTCGAATGCCGCCTATCCCGCGGATTTTCTCGCGGCGGAGGCGCGGGCCGCGGACTTGCTGGTGGTCGGGCGCTCGGAAAATTACGCGCCGCTTGGCCCGCTTCAACTGCTCGATATCGGCGATGCCGTCATGAAGGCAGGCCGCCCGGTATTGGTCGTGCCGCCTCGCAGCACGTGTCTGGCGTTGAACCGCGTTCTGATTGCCTGGAAGGATGCCGCTGAATCACGCAAGGCGATCGCCGCGGCGCTGCCGTTGCTCAGAAAAGCCACTGATCTGGCGATTGTAGAGATCGTACCGGAGGAGCGTGAGCGAGAGGCCGCGGGCGTCCGTGTCGCCGACGTGGCGAATTGGCTTCGGCGCCATGACATGACGGCGTCGGCACGGGTCGAACTATCGGCCGGTGACCCCGGCAGCCAGCTGGATGCGATCGCGTCAGAAGCCCGCATCGATGTCATCGTCGCCGGGGCCTACGGACATACCCGTTTGCGCGAATGGATCTTCGGCGGGGTCACACGTCACCTTCTGCAACATGGCGCGACATGCGCGCTTTTGGTGCACTGATCTTCGCTTGCCGGCTTCAGCCATCGCCCAGATTTTTTAAAACCTCATCGGCGCACCGGGCTTTGATCGAACATGGATATGAGAGTTGCACCGACCGAAATCCCGGAGATCGCCGCCCCGCAGGCGGCGCGTGATCGCCGTCCGAATTGGTCGAAGCTGGCGATCGCCGCCGCAGCTATCATGGCGTTCGCGGCAATAGCCTGGTGGCTGTCGCGAGGACCGGCCATTACGGTCGTTCGCGTCACCCGCGGCGCCGCCGCCGAAATCGTCTATGCAACCGGCTCGGTCGAACCCGAGACGTGGTCGCGCTCGACCCCGCTGGTCCGCGGCCGCATTATCGAACGTTGCCGATGCGAGGGCAAAGCCGTCAAGAAAGGCGATATTCTTGCGCGTCTTGACGACAAGGAAGCGCTGGCCACGCTGAACGATCTGCGCGCGCTGGAAGAGTTCCAGCGGCGGGAATACGACCGCCAGTCGCAATTGCTGGCGCGCGGGGTCGCCACCTCGCAGGCCTATCAGCGCGCCGAGAGCGATCTCGCGCGGATCCAGGCGCAGATCGCGGCCCAGGCCCAGCGGCTGGAATACTTCAAGCTGGTGGCGCCGATGGATGGCACCGTGCTCAAGGAAGACGGCGAGGTCGGCGATATGGTGGATCCCGGCACCATCCTCTACCGCATCGGCCTGGAGAAGCCGCTCTGGGTGGTCGCCGACGTCAACGAGGAAGATATCCCCCGCGTTCAGGTCGGCCAGAAGGCATTGCTGCGCACCGATGCGTTCGCCGGACGGGTGCTGCCCGGATTCGTCAAGCAGATCACGCCGGCCGGAGATCCGGTCTCCAAGACGTTCCGCGTCAGGATCGGTTTGCCCGACGACACGCCGCTGCGGGTCGGGATGAGTGTCGAGGCCAATATCGTCAGCCGGGAAAAACCGGACGTGCTTCTCGTCCCCGCCAATGCCGTGGTCGACAACAGCCTGCTGACGGTCGAAAACGATCGCGCCCGCCTGCACAAAGTCGGGATCGGCATACGCGGGACCGGCTTCGTCGAGATTGTCGACGGCGCCAGCGAGGGTGAACTGGTCGCCTCTCCGGCGACCACCAACATCAAGAATGGTTCGCGGGTCCGCCCGATGCTGACTGAGCCGGCGCCGCCATGAACCTGATCCTGACGATCGCCTGGACTCATGTCCGTCACCGCGCCCGGCAAACCCTGGTGGCGATCGCAGGCGTCATGACCGGCGTTGGGTTCTCCATCATGATGGCCGCCATGATGGAAGGATCGCAGGACGACTTTATCCGGACTCTGGTCGATGCCCTGCCCCATATTTCGATAACCGACGAATTGCGGCAGCCGAACCGGCAGCCGGCGGACACGGTCTATCCGGCCGCCGAATTTCATGGCCTCACGCCGGAGGTCCGGCGCCCCGGCATCAAGAACCCGATGGCCACCATCGCATCGCTGCAAACCTGGGTGCCCGGCGCGCTGACGCCCTCGGTGCAGTCGAAGGCCGTGCTGCGCTTCGCCGGACGCAACCTGACCGTCTCGATCGTCGGCATCGATCCCCGCACCGAGGGCGACGTCTCCAGTCTGGCGACCCATATGCGGCAGGGATCGCTGAAATCGCTCTATCGCGCCTCAAACGCGATCCTGCTCGGCGACCGGCTCGCCAACAAGATCGGCGCGCGGGTCAATTCCAACATCACGCTGGCGTCCGCCGAAGGCGCCAGCATGAGCGCCGCCGTCGTCGGCACCTTCCACTCCGGCTTTCGCGTCACCGACGAGACCACCGGCTATGTCCTGCTCAAAACCGCGCAGATTCTCGAAAAGCAGACCGGCATCGTCAACGAGATTCGCGTGCGCACCAGCGACCCGATGCAGGCCCGCCTGATCAGCGAGCGGATCGGCGAACAGACCGGATATAAATCGATTTCCTGGCAGGAGGCGCAGGAAGACCTGCTGTCGGCGATCACGCTGCGCAACGTGCTGATGTACACCATCGTCGGCGCGATCCTGCTGGTCGCCAGCTTCGGCACCTACAACATCATTTCCACCATCACCCATGAGAAGACGCGCGATATCGCCATCCTGAAATCGCTGGGTTTCAGGGACCAGACCATCAGGGCGATCTTCATCGTCGAGGCGCTGCTGGTCGGCCTGGTCGGCGCGGTGCTCGGCTGGATATTCGGCTATCTGCTCACCCGCGGGCTGGCGTCGCTGGAATTCAAGACGCCGTTCTCCGATTACAACCATCTGCCGGTTCTGTACTCGGTGAAACACTATTTGCTCGCGACCGGCGTGGCCCTGGTGTCGAGCCTGGTGGCCGGTTATTTTCCGGCGCGCGCCGCGGCGCGGCTGCACCCCGTCGACATCATCAGGGGTGCGACATGAGCGCGGCGCTGATCGAGGCCCGGCAGGTGACAAAAGTCCTCGGCGGGATCGTGCCGGTGACGCTGGTGCAGGACATCGACCTCACCATCATGCCGCGCGAGTTCATCGCCATTACCGGCCCCTCCGGCTCGGGAAAATCGTCGCTGCTGTATTTGCTGGGGCTGCTCGACCTTCCGACCAGCGGCGACGTGCTGATCGACGGCCGGTCCACGACCGCGATGGCGGAGGACGAACGCGCGGCAGTGCGGCTGTCGCGGCTGGGATTTGTGTTCCAGTTTCATTTTCTGCTTCCGGAATTCACCATCACCGAAAATGTCGCGCTGCCGATGCGGGCGCTTGGCAGACTGGCGCCGCGCGCGATCACCGCGCGCGCGGAGGAACTGCTTGCATCGCTCGGGCTTGGCGATCATCGCCACAAGACGCCGGATCAATTGTCCGGTGGCCAGCGGCAGCGCGTGGCCGTGGCGCGGGCGCTCGCCAATGATCCCCCGGTGATCCTGGCGGACGAGCCGACCGGCAGCCTGGATTCCGCGTCAACGGCGCAGGTGTTCGGGATTCTCCGCGATCTGGTGGCGCTGCGCGGAAAAACCGTCGTCGCGGTCACCCACGATCTCAATCTGGCAGCGCAAATGCATCGCCAAATCCGTATTGTCGACGGCCAGCTGGCGAAGGATGAGCCATTGACCGTCGCCGGGTCTTAGCGAGAATCGGCATCGCTCGTGAGATGCCTTTCGATTTCCCAGACCGGATGCTTGGTCAAATCCTTGTTGATCTCGGCAATCACGCAGGCTTTCACGTCGGCGTGGAACGCGTCTCGCAAATCAGCAAGGGTCCTTGGCGGAGCCACCACGATAAGAGCCTTCACCTTGCGCGTTCGAACCACCCGTTCCAAGGCGGCGGCGACCTTTCGCGCGAAATGGTGCTCCTCAATATCGTGCCAATCGGTTGGCTCGACGGCGCTGCGTTGCGATCCCTTGCCAAGGTGCCCCGGCCGGTCGGTGCCCTGCGCGTGGCTGGGTGGATTTTCATCCTCGAACACCTTCTCGGCCTTGAGATTCGGAAATTTCTCGTCGCCATCATTGCGCAGGAACAGGGCTTTTCGGCCGTCGCCGACAAACACGAAAGCATGATGCGGAATCTTGAGTTGGCTCATTTATGCCTCCCGTGACTCTTTGTTCTCCCCGACATGATCGGGGCTTTTGATCGCGGACCAGCGTAGCGGGCGCATCCATCGCGATCTCGCCTGGCCGGATCACACCCCGAACGGATAAGTGTCCGGAAGCCCCTTTATTTCGGCGGTGTCCAGCGGAGTCACGGCATGGGTGTCGTCGAACCAGACATACTCATCGAACTGCTGCGGCAGGCTGGCCTGGAAGTAATGGCTCGCGAGTTCGGTTTCAGGCCGGTAGATCACGCCGATCGCCCGTTCCAGACGCTCCTTGCCAAGACCCGTGGGGCCGCACAAATCGCTGTGACCGCGCAAGTTCAGCATGAACCGCGCAAGGCCGGTCGCGTGACACAACTGCTCATAGCTGTTGGGCAGCGCGGGCCGGACCTGTTTGACTTCCATCGGGCCGTCCCATTCGGATGCCGCGGCAACCGTGCCGCTGTGGGTGCCGAAGCCGATCAGATATGCCCGGTCGCCGAATTCCTTGCGACAGAGTTGACCGATATTGTGCTCGCCGCGGATGGCCATCTCGGTCGCGCCAGCGTTGCCGACATGCGAGTTGTGCGCCCACACCACGGCCTTGCTGTCCGGACCATGAAACGCCAGCAGGTTCTTCAGGGTTTCGAACATGTGACTGTCGCGCAGGTTCCACGACGCGCGCGAGCCATAATACATGATGCGGTAGTAACGCTCCGCATTGGTGACCAGACGCGCATTCTGCTCGGCGTCGAGGAACCGCTCGCCGTCATGCTCGGCATAGGCCCGGCGTTTTGCCAAGAGGTCGCTGAGCGCATGCACCACGTCGGACTCGCACGTCGGATAAGATCCCGTCAACGCGGCATGACCGTAGGTCGCGGGATCGCGCTGCCATGGCGTCAGGCAGCCATAGCGCTCGCGGGCAACCCTCGCCGACGCCGGATCGACCTCGTCGAGATAATTCAGCACCGACCGGATCGAATCATAGAGGCTGTAGAGATCAAGACCGTGAAATGCCACGCGCTCGCTCCGTTCCACCGTGCCGTTGTGCTTGCGCAGCCAGCTCACGAAATCGCGCACCTCGGTGTTGCGCCACATCCAGGTCGGAAACCGCGCAAAGGCGGTCCACTCCGAGGGCGGATACTGGAAGTGCCGCACGTAATGGTCAACGCGCGCGGCGTCCGGCCAGTCCGCCTCGACCGCAATGAAGCGAAAGCCCTTCTTGACGATCAACTCGCGGGTGATGCGTTCGCGCATCCTGTAGAATTCGGATGTGCCGTGGGTCGCCTCGCCGAGCAGCACGATGCGCGCCGGCCCGATCCGCTGCAGCAGCGGATCGAGATCGGCCGCATCGATCGACGGGAACGGTTCGGCGGCGTCGGCGAGGTTTCGGACCAGCGTTTCCTCGCCCGGTGAAACCGGACGTGGCGCCCGGCGCAGCGGCGCGCGGCCCTTGCCCTTGCCCTTGCCTTTGGCGCCCGCCCACCCCTCCTCCCCGATCAAGGGCACGAAGCGGACGTCGGCAATATCTTCGCTGCGGTATTGGTTTTTCGAGATGCGGATGACGCGAACCAGTTCCTGGGCACGCTGATCCGCGCCGACCGGGATCACCAGCCGGCCGCCGATCTTGAGCTGCTCCTTCAGCGATTCCGGAACCTGCGGGCCGCCGGCCGCCACGACGATGGCATCATAGGGCGCATGTTCCGGCCACCCTCTGGTGCCATCGCCATGCAGGACGTGAACATTGTCGTAGCCGAGGTCGGCGAGCGTCGCCGCGGCCTGCTTCGCGAGCGGGCCGAGCCGTTCGACCGTGTAGACATGGGCCGCGATCTCCGACAGTACCGCGGCGGCGTAGCCGGAACCGGCGCCGATCTCGAGGACTTTCTCGCCGCCCTTGAGCATCAGGGCTTCGGCCATGAAGGCGACAATATAGGGCTGGGAAATGGTCTGCTCCCCGGCAATCGGGAGCGGTGAATCGTCGTAGGCGAATTCGCGAAGATTCGCCGGCAGGAACAACTCGCGCGGCACCTTGCGCATGGCCTCGAGCACGAGGTCGTCGCGAACGCCGCGCGCGGCGATATTTCGCTCGACCATCTCCGCACGAAGCGCAGCAAACGGTTTCACTTCACCAGAGTGGTCTTCTTTCGACGCTGGAAATGCCATGATGACGTCTCCCACATCTCGACGATCTCGTGATTCTAAGGCCATCGCGGGTCCGTCGATTTGATCGGAATCAAGCGTAAATCGGCCAGCCAAAAGGCCGGGCCCGTCACTCGGCAGCCTTCCCATGCGCCGCCACCGGGCGCAGCGGCGTGAATTCCTCCGCCGTCAGCGTCTCCCTGGCGATCAGAAGTTCAACGCCCGCGTCCAGGTCGGCGCGGCGCTTTTCGAGAATGGCGCGGGCGCAGGCGTCGCCGGCCTCGATCAGGTCGCGCACCGCCAGATCGATCTCCCGGCCGGTGGCCTCCGCGGCGCTGACCACCGTGTCCTGCATGGCCGGCAAGAAGGTCTGAGGCCGGGGCGCGTAAGTGCGCTGCCCCACCTTCGCATCCATTCCGTATTTCGTGACCATCTCGACGGCAATTTCCGTCGCTCGCTGCAGGTCATCGGCGGCACCGGTCGAGACGTCGCCATCGAAGATCAACCGCTCGGAGGCACGGCCGCCCATCAGCACCGCAATCCGGTTCCTGAGCTCGCTTGCCGAAAGCAGAAAGCGGTCCTCGGTCGGGCGCTGCATGGTGTAGCCAAGCGCGCCGACGCCGCGGGGAATGATGGATACCTTCTGCACGGGATCGACACCCGGCAGGCTCGCGGCGACGAGCGCATGGCCCATCTCGTGATAGGCGACCCGGCGACGTTCTTCCCTGCTGAGCACCCTGCTCTTCTTTTCGATGCCGGCAACGATCCGTTCGATCGCGACCGTGAAATCGTCGAAGGAAACCTCATCGGCATTGCGCCTAGTCGCGGCGATGGCGGCTTCATTGATCAGGTTGGCAATATCGGCACCGGTGAAGCCCGTGGTGAGACTGGCGACCTTGTCGAGATCGACATCCTTGCCGACCCGGATTTTGCGGATGTGCACCTTGAGGATGGCGACACGACCGATTTTGTCGGGACGGTCGACGAGCACCTGTCGATCGAACCGCCCTGCCCGCAGCAGCGCGGGATCGAGGATTTCGGGCCGGTTGGTGGCGGCCAGCAGAATGACCCCGGCGCTGGGATCGAAACCGTCGAGCTCGGCGAGCAGCTGGTTCAGGGTCTGCTCCTTCTCGTCGTAGCCGCCGAAAGCGCCGGGAGAGCGGCTGCGTCCAAGCGCATCGAGCTCATCGATGAAGATGATGCAGGGCGCCGCCTTGCGCGCCTGCTCGAACAGATCGCGGACCCGGGCCGCGCCAACGCCGACAAACATCTCGACGAATTCGGAGCCGGAAATGGAAAAAAATGCGACGCCGGCTTCGCCGGCCACCGCGCGGGCGAGCAGGGTCTTGCCGGTGCCCGGCGGCCCGACCAGCAAAATCCCCTTCGGAACATGCGCCCCGAGCCGGCCGTAGCTCTTGGGATCCTTGAGAAAGGACACCACTTCCTGCAGTTCGAATTTCGCTTCCTCGACGCCGGCCACGTCGGCGAAGGTGACCTTGGTGTCCTTTTCGACATAGACCTTGGCCCGCGACTTGCCGATCGACATCAGCCCGCCAAAACCCTGGCGATCCGCCAGCCGGCGCCCCAGGAAGATCCAGACCAGATAGAACATGATCGCCGGCACGATCCACGACAGGATGGTCTGGAACAGTCCGCCCGACGGAACGCCGGTCACCGCGACGCCCTTCGCCTCCAGCTTTTCGGCCAGCGCCTGATCGACGCGGGCGGTGACAAAGGCCGATTTTCCGCTCGGCAGCTTGTCCTTCAATTTGCCCTGGATGGTATCCTGGCCGATCGACACTTCGGTGACGCCGCCCTGGGCGACCAGCCGCTCGAATTCGCTGTAGGGAATGGTGTCGAACGTATTGTAGGTCGCCAGCACCCATTGCAGCACCACCATGCCGATGGCGGCGGCGAAAATATAGCCGATGGCGACGGCCTGCTTTCGTGACGATGAGTCCGATTCCATTGCACTCTCTCCGGTCAAATCGGAACCAGCGATTGCGGCACGACCGGACGAATATAGCCGACGGTCTCAAGCTTTACATTGCCGAACGGAATCGCACCGGCCATCTCTACGTTCGGCACAGCTCAACAATAATCTCCCGAGCCGCAAGAATGACCACCTCACCGGACGAGGTCGTTGATGCAAGTCAAGGCTGCTGGAAGTTTCCCTCCGGGAGAGGCTCTCTCATCCAGCGCGCAATCCTCGGCCAATATTCCTCAAGTGTCTTTCTACCCATGAACAGGCCCAGGTGATTGGACGGTGCGACCTCGTGCCGGAGATACTCCGGCCGGGTTCCGACCAGCCGCTCCACCGCAAGCAACTGTTCCGCAGCGACCACTTCGTCGGCGCTGCCAGCAAGAAGATACATGGGAAGCCGCAGGCGCGAGAGGTCGATCTTTTGTCCCAGAGCGACGAAGCTTCCGGTGGCAAGCTCATTACGCTTGTATAGTTTCTCGATGACTTCGAGATAGTAAGTGCCGGGAACATCGATCGTCCAGGAATTCCAGTTCTTGAAGACGGCTTCGAGCCGCGCGAATTCCGGCGACCCGATCGGCTCAGGCGTCTGCAGCGCTTCGTGAATAGCGTTTGCGTCGGTTTCGTTTCTCCAGAGCTTCGCGATATCGCGGCCGATCACGCGACCATCGCCGTGATTGACCAGGCTCTGAAACATGGTCAGGGGCGTAGCCTCGGCAAGTGCCGACAATTCGGATTGCCGCGCAGCAATGTCTACCGGTACCCCGGCCATAACGAGCTTGCGTACCTTGGCCGGGAATCGCGCAGCATAGACCAGTGATAACCAGCCTCCCTGGCAGAGCCCGACGAGATCAACCAGGCCACCGACTTGATCGACAAGGATATTGAGATCGGCAAGATAGTTATCAATTCCGAGCAATCGCATGCCGGGGCTGGCCGAGCGCCAATCCGCCATGAACAGCCGTTCAATTCCGGCACCGCGGAGGGCGGCCACGAGACTGTGCCCGACGGCGAGGTCGGCAACAGCGGCTCCATGCAGCGCGAGCGGCGTGCACAGGAGGGTTGGAACGCCGCTTTTGACCATCGTATAGTCACGGAGCCGGACTGTGTGCAGTTCGAGCGCAATCGTGCTTGGCGTGGCTCCCTGCGGCTCTGGCGAGGCATGGTCGACATTGGCATCGCCTGAGATTCCCAGAAAATGCGACGCCATGGACAACGCAGTTTCACTGGCCGATGCAGCGACGAGCGCCGGCCAGAAGAACGCCGCATACGGGAATTGATCTCCTGGATGCCGATCCATGGGATAGGAATGCCCGCTTTGTCCCTGTTGACTTGAGCTAGATCAATTTAAATCCCGGACAGACGGCATGACAACCATGAGCGCCGGCATCCGACGTCCCGTCATAGCGACGCCGGTATTGCCCGCTCAGTTCGCCGTCCTCTTCCCGCAAGGAAGAAGTTGAAGGAACAAACGCAGCTTCAGCCCGCCTTGCGGAACGTCAGGTTGATGCGCTGCCGGCCCACCGAGGCGTGTTCGCCATCCGCCAGCGGCGCCACGCCGTGAAATGCAAGCCGCGCCGGCCCGCCCCACACCACGACGTCGCCATGCGCCAGCCGGAACCGGCGTGCCTTGTCGCCGCGCTTCAATCCGCCGAACAGGAAGATCGCGGGCAGGCCCAGCGAAACCGAGACGATCGGCGCGCCGAAATCGTCCTCGTCCTTGTCCTGATGCAAGGACATGCGCGCACCGGGCAGATAGCGATTGACCAGGCAGGCATCCGGTGCGAACCGGCCGAAGCCCGCCTGATCAGCCGCCTGCGCGGCTAGCTCGCGAAAAGATCGCGGCATCGCCGGCCACGGCTTTGCCGCCAAGGGATCTCTGGCGTCGTAACGATAGCCGGTGCGATCGGTCACCCAGCCGAGAGGGCCGCAATTGGTCATCGCCACCGACATCTGGTGGCCGCCCGGCGTCACCATGTGGCGGAACGGCGCCTGCGCCACAATATCGCGCAAGTCGGCGATCAGGTCGGCTTCCACCGGCCTTGCCAGCCCGCGCAGCAGCACCGCGCCCTCCGCCATCTCTTCCTGCGACGGGCGAACATCGGGAACGCTTTCGAACAGATCCGCGGTCAAGAGGGCACGCGCTCACTTCGCATCGTGAAAGATCACCCCGACGGTATGGCGATGACCGGAGCGGATCCGGCTCACGCCGTGCCGCAGATTAACGCGATAGAACCCGCGCGTCCCCTGCACCGGCCTGACATGCACAGCAAAAGCCACCGCATCGCCCTGCGCCAGCGGAACCACTTCGGGCCGCGACTGCATGCGCGGCCGCTGTTCGGTCAGCACGAATTCACCGCCGCTGAAATCGCGGCCCGGCTCCGACAGCAGGATCGCGACCTGCAGCGGGAATACGTGTTCGCCATAGAGATCCTGATGCAGGCAATTGTAGTCGCCGGCGGCATATTGCAGCAATAGCGGGGTCGGCCGGGTCTGGCCCGCGGCATGGCAGCGCTTCAGAAACGCGTCGTGGTGCTGGGGATAGCGGATATCGATGCCCATGGCTTCGTTCCAGCGATTGGCCGTGTCGCGAAGCCGCATATAAAGCAAGGGCCGCAACTCCGCGATCAATCGGGGCAGCGGATAGGCAAAATACTTGTATTCGCCGCGCCCAAAACCGTGGCGGCCCATCACCACCCGGCTGCGGAAAAGGCTGTCGTCCGGATAGAGCGCCGCCAGCGCGCGGCACTCCTCCGCCGTGAGCAATCCCTTGAGCACGGCGCAGCCTTGCGCGTCGAGGTCGCTCGTTGCTTGCGTCCAGTCGATCGCTTCGACGCGCGCGGCGACGCC
>Ga0208080_1000638_pt1 | contig 17482 bp, 12 predicted proteins | sample NGESurdeep092012_3_FD_184476 | JGI IMG/M metagenome (GOLD analysis project Ga0208080, IMG submission 184476) | Arctic peat soil microbial communities from Barrow, Alaska - NGEE Surface sample 210-3 deep-092012 (SPAdes) | ecosystem: Environmental > Terrestrial > Soil > Wetlands > Peat ...
TCACGAGCGAGCGCCGCGTGTTCCCGGGCTACGTGCTGGTCCAGATGGAGCTCACCGACGACACGTGGTCGCTGGTCAAGAACACACCGGGCGTCACCGGCTTCGTCGGCGCCCAGAACAAGCCCGTGGCGCTCTCCCGCGCCGAGGTCGACCGCATCATGCACACGGCCTCGGTCGAGCGCCCCAAGCAGAAGGCCGAATTCACGGTGGGCGAGGACGTGCGCGTCACGTCCGGCCCGCTGAGCGATTTCTCCGGCGAGGTCGTCGAGGTCAACCTCGACCATAGCCGGCTCAAGGTCATGGTGTCGATCTTCGGCCGCGAGACGCCGGTCGAGCTCGCCTTCGACCAGGTCAAGAAGACATCCTAACCAGGCAGTAAGCGAGGCAGCAGTGGCCAAGAAGGTCCTCACCAAGATCAAGTTGCAGATCTCCGCCGGCGCGGCAAGCCCGGCTCCGCCGGTCGGCCCCGCGCTGGGTCAGCACGGCGTCAACATCATGGAGTTCTGCAAGGCGTTCAACGCCCAGACGCAGGCTTCAGGCAGCACCATCGTGCCGGTCGAGATCACCGTGTACGAGGATCGCTCCTTCACCTTCATCACCAAGACGCCGCCGGCCGCCGTGCTGCTGCGCGAGGCCCTCGGCATCGACAAGGGCTCCGGCGAGCCTAACCGCGACAAGGTCGGCACGGTGACCCGCGAGCAGGTCCGCGCCATCGCCGAGACCAAGGCGCCAGATCTCAACGCCAACGACGTCGACGCCGCGATGAAGATCATCGAGGGCACCGCCCGCAGCATGGGCGTCGAGGTACAAGAGTAGACAACCTGATGGCCGGGCTCGCCGCCCGGCCGCCGACGTGGGAGGCGACCAGGTCGCCGCTTGCACCACAGGAGGTCCGCGAATGGCCAAGCAAAGCCGCACCTACACCGCCGCCAAGCTCTCCATCGAGCCCGGCCGGCTCTACGCCCCCCTCGAAGGCATGCGCCTTCTCAAGTCGCTGCCGGGCGCCAAGTTCGACGAGACCGTCGAAGTCCACTTTCGCCTCGGCGTCGACGTGCGCCACGCCGACCAGATCGTGCGCGGCACCACCGTGCTGCCGCACGGCACGGGCAAGGAGATGCGCGTCGCCGTGTTCGCCGAGGGCGACAAAGCGCGGGAGGCGCAGGAGGCCGGCGCCGACATCGTCGGCGCCGACGACCTCGCCAAGCAGATCCAGGAAGGCGTCTTCGACTTCGACATCGCCATCGCCACGCCCGATATGATGGGCACCGTCGGCAAGCTCGGCCGTATCCTCGGCCCGCGCGGCCTCATGCCGAACCCCAAGTCGGGCACCGTCACCTTCGACGTCGGCAAGGCCGTCTCCGACGCCAAGGGCGGCAAGGTCGAGTACCGCACCGACCGTTCGGGCATCGTGCACCTCAGCATCGGCAAGAAGTCCTTCACCGAGGAACAGCTGGTGGAGAACTACGGCGCCGTGCTCGACGAGATCGTGCGCGCCAAGCCCGCCGCCGCCAAGGGCAAGTACATCAAGAGCGTCAACGTCGCCGCCACCATGAGCCCCAGCGTCGAGCTCGACCCCACGCGCACGCGCGACCTGCTCGAGGGCTGAGCCAGAAAGGGCCGGGCGCGGCCGCCCGCAGTTGCGGCCGCGCCCGTATCCGACATATACTGCCGCTTCGCGGCGTCACCACGCCGCGGCCGATGAAGGTCGGTGCTCCTCCGGGAGCCGAAGGGATCCACACGGGTCCGCCACCCGAGGCGAGACGAGCCGGCGCCGCCTGTGCCCGCTTCCGCTTCGGGAGCGGGTTTTTGTTTGCGACTGAGAGGTCGAGATGCTGAGAAACGAGAAAGAAGCCGTGATCGCCGAGATGGCGCAGCTGCTGACCGACACGGAGAACCTGTTCGTCAGCGACTACCGCGGTCTCACGGTGGCCGATCTCAAGGAGCTCCGCGGCAAGCTGCGCGAGAGCGGCGCGAGCTTCAAGGTGGTCAAGAACACGCTGGGCGGCATCGCCGCCGGCCGCGCCGGCCGCGAGGCCGTCAAGGACATGCTCAGCGGCCCCACCGCGGTCACGTTCTGCGGCGACGACCTCGTCGGCGCCGCCAAGGCCCTGGCCGACTTCGCCAAGACGCACCCGCAGCTCGAGGTGCGTGGCGGCCTGCTCGAGTCGAGCTTCATCGACCCGGCCGGCGTCAAGGCGCTGGCCGGCCTGCCGCCGCGCGATGTCCTCATCGCTCGGCTGGTCGGCGCCATGGCCGCGCCCATGACGGGCCTGGTCACCGTGCTCCAGGGCACGGTGAGCGGCTTCGTGCGTGCGCTCAATCAGGTGGCCCAGCAGCGGGCCGCGGCCGACGAGGCGTAAGGCGCCCGGCGGCGCCGACACTGTCCACCAAATCTTTCAAGCCCTACGCGAGGTGAATTGACAATGGCAAACAAGACGCTTACGAAGGATCAGCTCATCGAGGCCATCAAGTCCATGACCGTGCTCGAGCTCAGCGAGATGGTCAAGGCGCTCGAGGAAGAGTTCGGCGTCAGCGCAGCGGCCCCCGTGGCCGCCGCCGCTCCGGCCGCCGGCGCCGCCCCGGCCGAGGCCCCCGAGGAGCAGACCCAGTTCGACGTGATGCTCACCGCCTTCGGCGACCAGAAGATCCAGGTCATCAAGGTCGTGCGCGCGCTCACCGGTCTCGGTCTCAAGGAGGCCAAGGACGTGGTCGAGGGCGTGCCCAGCGCCATCAAGGAAGGCGTCACCAAGGACGAGGCCGAGGAGGCCAAGAAGAAGCTCGAAGAAGCCGGCGCCAGCGTCGAGATCAAGTAGAGCGCTTCACACCTGCACCAGGTCCCGCCGGGCTTCCGCGGAGCTGCGGCTTGGCCGCGGCGGCGCGAAGAGCCGTGGCGAGTCGGCCGCGCCAACATTCCTCTTGCGTCGGATGCTCCGTTGTGGTATATTTTTTGGCCGTGCGCTACCCGCGACCATACCACTCGACCTCCGGTATGGTGTGCTCTTTTTCCCTGGTCCACGCTAGAAAGAGGAGACTCGCTTGAACGAGCCCAAGGCGCCTCGCGTGCGTACGTCGTTCGCCAAGCTCGACCAGCCCCTGCCGCTCCCCAACCTCATCGACATCCAGAAGAAATCGTGGGAGTGGTTCCTCAGCGACGGTCTCAGCGAGACCATCGCCGACATCAACCCCATCAAGGATTACTCCGAGAAGCTGCTCGTGCAGTTCGGCGAGCACCAGTTCGGCGAGCCCTCCAAGCCCATCGCCGAGTGCCGCAACAAGGACATGACCTTCTCGGCGCCGCTTACGATGAAGGTCTCCTTCATCAACGAGGAGACCGGCGAGATCCGCGAGCAGTCGGTGTTCATGGGCGACTTCCCCATGATGACCGAGCGCGGCACCTTCATCATCCACGGCACCGAGCGCGTGGTCGTCACGCAGCTGGTGCGCTCGCCCGGGGCCTACATCATGGAGCCCAAGCAGGCCGAGCGCGAGAAGCAGGTGCTGGTCGCCAACCTCATGCCGCAGCGCGGCTCCTGGCTCGAGCTCGAGATCGACAAGAAGGGCACCGTGAACGTGCGTATCGACCGCAAGCGCAAGTTCCCGGTCACCGTGCTGCTGCGCGCCATGGGGTACGGCAGCGACGACGAGCTCGTCCAGCTGTTCGACGAGTCCGTATACATCAAGAACACCATCGAGAAGGACGCCACCAGCTCGCAGGAAGAGGCGCTGGTCGAGCTCTTCCGCAAGCAGCGCCCCGGCGAGCCGCCGACGCTCGACGGCGCCACGGCGATGCTCCGCGGCCTGTTCTTCGACCCCAAGCGCTACGACCTCTCGCGCGTCGGCCGCCACAAGCTCAACGTGCGGCTGCACAACCACATCAAGCCCGAGCAGCGCCCCGACGCCGACGTGCGCGTGCTCGTGAACGAAGACATCATCGAGCTCATCAAGCGGCTCATCTCGCTGCCCGGCAAGCTCGGCGTGCCCGAGGACTCCAAGGATTTCGCCGCCGAGGCCGTCTCGCTGCTGCCGACGCGCCGCGAGGAGATCGCCCACGAGATCGACGAATACGAGCACTTCGGCAACCGCCGGCTGCGCACGGTCGGTGAGCTCGTCCAGGACGCGTTCCGCATCGGGCTGGCCCGCATGGAACGCGTCATCCGCGAGCGCCTCACCACCGAAGACCCCGACACGATCGTCCCGGCGACGCTGGTCAACATCCGCCCCGTGGTGGCCGCCCTCAAGGAGTTCTTCGGCTCCTCGCAGCTGTCGCAGTTCATGGACCAGACCAACTCGCTGTCCGGTCTTACGCATCGCCGTCGCCTGAGCGCGCTGGGCGCGGGCGGCCTCACGCGCGAGCGCGCCCCCATCGAGGTTCGCGACGTGCACCCGACGCACTACGGCCGCATGTGCCCCATCGAGACCCCCGAAGGCCCGAACATCGGCCTCATCGGCTCGCTGGCCTCCATGGCGACCGTCGACGAGTTCGGCTTCATCCGCGCCCCGTACCGCAAGGTCGTGCGCGGCAAGGTCACCGGCGAGATCGTCTACCTCGACGCCTCCGAGGAAGAGCAGGAGCTCGTCGACAAGAAGACCGGCGAGGTGCGCTACGTCACCATCGCCCAGGCCAACGCGCCGTTCGACCCGGATACGGGCGAGTTCAAAGAAGACGTGGTGCTCGCGCGTACGCGCGCCGGCGGCGACATCGTCAAGGCGCCGCCCACCGAGATCGACTACATGGACGTGAGCCCGACCATGCTCGTCTCGGTCGCCACGGCTCTCATCCCGTTCCTCGAGCACGACGACGCCAACCGCGCCCTCATGGGCTCGAACATGCAGCGCCAGGCCGTGCCGCTCCTCACTCCCGAGGCGCCCTACGTGGGCACCGGCATGGAGTTCCGCGCCGCCGTCGACACGGGCGACGTGATCATCGCCGAGCGCGGCGGCAAGGTCAGCTATGTGGACGCCGACAGTATCGAGGTCGACCACGGCAGGGGCGCGGTCGACACCTACAACCTGACCAAGTTCATGCGCTCCAACCAAGGCACGCTCATCCACCAGAAGCCGCTCGTGTTCCCCGGCGACAAGGTGCAGGCCGGCGACGTGCTCGCCGACGGGTCGTCCACCGATCACGGCGAGATCGCCCTGGGCCGCAACCTCCTCGTCGCCTTCATGAGCTGGGAGGGCTTCAACTTCGAAGACGCCATCATCCTCAGCGAGAAGGTCGTGAAGGACGACCTCCTCTCCTCGATCCACATCGAGGAGTACGAGGTCGACGCCCGCACCACCAAGCTCGGCGACGAAGAGATCACCCGCGATATCCCCAACCGCTCCGAAGAGTCGCTCAGCGACCTCGACGAGCGCGGCATCGTGCGCATCGGCGCCGAGGTCAACTCCGGCGACCTGCTGGTCGGCAAGGTCACGCCCAAGGGCGAGACCGAGCTCACCGCCGAGGAGAAGCTCATCCGCGCCATCTTCAAGGAGAAGGCCCGCGAGGTGCGCGACACCAGCCTCAAGGTGCCGCACGGCGAGGGCGGCAAGGTCATCGACGTCAAGATCTTCAGCCGCGAGAACAACGACGAGCTGCCGCCCAGCGTCAACGAGCTGGTGCGCGTGTACGTCGCCAAGAAGCGCAAGATCGCCGAGGGCGACAAGCTCGCCGGCCGCCACGGCAACAAGGGCGTCATCTCCAAGATCGTCCCCGAAGAAGACATGCCCCATCTCGAGGACGGCACCCCGGTCGAGATCATCCTCAACCCGCTCGGCGTCCCGTCCCGCATGAACATCGGCCAGGTGCTCGAGACGCATCTCGGGTGGGCGGCCCACATGGGCTTCCAGGCCGACGGCGGGCGCAGCAGCACGCCGGCCCGCCTGGCTTCCCCGGTGTTCGACGGCGCCACCATCGAGGAGATCGACGAGCTGCTCATCCGCAGCAGCCAGGAGAACCCCGACAGCCCGGTGCAGTTCAAGATCAACGAGAAGGAACCGCCGGGTCGGCGCTGCAGCGGCAAGGTGTGGCTGTACGACGGCCGCACCGGCGAGCGCTTCGACAACAAGGTCACCATCGGCTACATGTACATCCTCAAACTCCTGCACCTGGTGGACGACAAGATCCACGCGCGGAGCACCGGCCCCTACTCGCTGGTCACTCAGCAGCCGTTGGGCGGTAAGGCCCAGTTCGGCGGGCAGCGTTTCGGCGAGATGGAGGTCTGGGCGCTCGAGGCCTACGGCGCCGCCTACATCCTGCAGGAGATGCTCACCATCAAGTCGGACGACACGGTGGGCCGCGTGAAGGCCTACGAGGCCATCGTCAAGGGTGAGAACATCGCCAAGCCCAACATCCCCGAGTCGTTCAAGGTGCTCATGAAGGAGATCCAGAGCCTGGGTCTCGACATGAGCGTCCAGAGCGAGGAAGGTGCGGTGCTCGAGGTGCGCGAGGAGGACGACGACCTTCTGCGCGCCGCGGAAGAGCTGGGCATCGACCTCACGGCCGGCCTGCGCCGCCAGCAGAGCGACGCCGGCGAGCTCGAGCAGGCCGGCGTCCACAGGTCGGCCCTGCAGGACGTCATCGGGGCGGGCAACGAGCCGGCCGGCGACGATGAAGATGTGCCTGCCGCGGCCGCCCTGCCCGCGGGAGCCGACGTGGGCGAGGCGCTCGTCGTCGCGGACGTCGACGACCTGCCCGCCATCGACGGCCTCGGCGACCCCCTCGACCTCGACGCCCCGGGCCTCAAGTCCGACGACGCCGAGACTGACGAAGACTGACCCCGCCTAGGCAGAGGGAGCGACTGTGATCGATATCAACAACTTCGACTCGATCCGTATCGGGCTCGCATCGCCCAAGCAGATCGAGGCGTGGTCGAAGGGCGAGGTCACCAAGCCCGAGACGATCAACTACCGCACGCTCAAGCCCGAGCGTGACGGTCTGTTCTGCGAGCGCATCTTCGGTCCCACCAAGGACTGGGAATGCTACTGCGGCAAGTACAAGCGCGTGCGCTACAAGGGCATCATCTGCGAGCGCTGCGGCGTCGAGGTCACCCGCGCCAAGGTGCGCCGCGAGCGCATGGGCCACATCAAGCTCGCGGCCCCCGTGAGCCACATCTGGTTCTTCAAGGGCGTGCCGTCGCGCATGGGCTACCTGCTCGACATCGCTCCCAAGGAGCTCGAGAAGGTGCTCTACTTCGGCGGCAGCTACGTCATCATCTCGGTCGACGCCGAGCGCCGCGACAACGATCTCATGATGCTGCAAGACAAGATCGACGAGATCAAGGCGCGGTACGACGACTACGCCGAGAAGCGCTCGCAGGCCATCCGCGACATGCACGACGAGCTCATCTCGATCGTCGACGGGGAGCGCGAGGCCGACGACTTCCACGTCGACAGCGACCCCGAGGACGAGTTCGGGTACTTCAACTACTTCGATATCTTCGAGTCCTACCGGCGCATCGCCGTCAACGCCTCGGCCCTGGGTCCGGACGAGCTCAAGCTCCAGCGCACCAAGGCCGACAAGCTGCGCGACGACTACATCGACCGCGGCTTCAAGAACGTGGGCCACGCCAAGGACCAGATCGACCGCGCCTGGGAACAGTTCAAGACCATCGCCCCGCGCAACGTCGTCAACGACGAGGCTCTGTACCAGCAGATGGAGCGCATGTTCGGGCGCGAGCCCGGCTACGAGCCGGAGAGCTTCGGCGTGTACTTCACCGGCGGCACCGGCGCCGAGTCCGTGCGCGAGTTGCTCAAGCGCGTCGACCTCGAGTCCGAGGCGGCCGAGCTGCGCGAGACCATCCAGACCGCCAAGGGTCAGCGCCAGGCGCGCGCCGTCAAGCGCCTCAAGGTCGTCTCCGCCTTCCTGCGCAGCGGCAATCATCCCGAGTGGATGATCCTCGACGTCATCCCCGTCATCCCACCCGAGCTTCGCCCGATGGTGCAGCTCGACGGTGGCCGTTTCGCCACCAGCGACCTCAACGACCTCTACCGGCGCGTCATCAACAGGAACAACCGCCTCAAGCGGCTGCTCGACCTGCAGGCGCCGGACATCATCGTCAACAACGAGAAGCGCATGCTGCAGGAGGCCGTCGACGCGCTCTTCGACAACGGCCGCCGCGGGCGCGCCGTCACGGGCCCCGGCAACCGCCCGCTCAAGTCGCTCAGCGACATGCTCAAGGGCAAGCAGGGCCGCTTTCGCCAGAACCTGCTCGGCAAGCGCGTCGACTATTCGGGCCGCTCCGTCATCGTCGCCGGGCCGCACCTCAAGATGCACCAGTGCGGTCTGCCCAAGATGATGGCCCTCGAGCTCTTCAAGCCGTTCATCATGAGCCGCCTCGTCAACCGCAAGATGGTCCAGAACATCAAAGCGGCCAAGAAGATGGTCGAGTCGATGGTGCCCGAGGTCTGGGACATCCTCGAAGAGGTCATCACCGAGCATCCCGTGTTGCTCAACCGGGCGCCTACCCTGCACCGCCTCGGCATCCAGGCCTTCGAGCCGCTGCTCGTCGAGGGTAAGGCCATCCAGATCCACCCGCTCGTCTGCGCGGCGTTCAACGCCGACTTCGACGGCGACCAGATGGCCGTGCACCTGCCGCTCAGCTGGGAGGCGCAGGCCGAGGCCCGCGTGCTCATGCTGAGCACCAACAACATCCTGTCGCCGGCGCACGGCAAGCCCATCTCCGTGCCGAGCCAGGACATGGTCATCGGCATGTACTACCTCACGTATCACGCCGAGGACGACCTCAGCGAGGCCCAGCCCGACCACTTCGGCGAGACGCTCGTCGCCTACAGCAGCTACGACGAGGCGCAGCGCGCCTGGGAACAGCGCATCCTCGACCAGCGCGAGGTGCCCACCAAGCGCGAGGCCGGCATCGCCGAGTTCACGCGCCGGCCCATCATCCTTCGCCTGCCCCTGGGCCAGCGCGTCGTGACCACCGTCGGCCGCGCGCTGTTCAATATGCGCGTCGAGGAAGGCCTGCACGCCATCCTCGGTCCCGAGTATCAGGGCGACTACACCTACATCAACTACACGATGACGAAGAAGGGCCTCGCGAGCTTCATCAACAAGCTCGTGGCGCTCTACGGCGCCAACAAGGTGGCGCGTATCCTCGACGTGTTCAAGGAGGTCGGCTTCCACTTCGCCACGCGCGCCGCGGTCACCGTCTCCAAAAACGACATCGTCGTCCCCAAGAAGGAGAAGGCCGAGATCCTGACCTCGCACGAGGCCATGGTCGAGCAGCTCCAGGACGAGTACAACAACGGCTTCCTCTCCGAGGAGGAGCGCCGCGGCAAGGTCCAGGAGATCTGGCGCGAGGCCGACGTGCAGATCACGGCGGCCACCAAGGCCAACTTCAAGGACCTCAACCCGATTTACATGATGGCCACCTCCGGCGCCCGCGGCGACATCAAGCAGATCCGTCAGCTCGCCGGCTGGCGCGGCCAGATGTCCAACCCGAAGGGCGAGATCGTCGAGCAGCCCGTGAAGTCGAGCTTCATCGAGGGTCTCTCGGTGCTCGAGTTCTTCATCTCCACCCACGGCGCTCGCAAGGGTCTCGCCGACACCGCTCTGCGCACCGCCGACTCGGGCTACCTCACGCGGCGTCTCGTGGACGTGTGCCAGGACGTGACCGTGAGCGCGGAGGACTGCGGCACCAAGGAATGGGTGCCGATGTCCCCGTGGTCGCGGCGCCGCGAGGAGAACCCCGAGCTCGAGGGCTCGCAGCTGGCCGAGGACGTCAGGCGGCCGCGCAGCGAACGCGTGGTGCTCAAGAAGGGCGAGAAGATCGGCCCGGCCCAGATCGGCCTCCTGCGCGAGGTCTACTCCAGCCTGCCGAACGCCAAGGTCAAGGTGAAGAAGGGCCGCGCCGCGGCCGAGCTCGTGGCCATGTGGACGCACGAGCCCAACGAGAATCTGCTCGGCCGTCATCTCGGCGCGCCGCTCATCGAAGAGGCGACCGGCGAGGTCGTGTTCGACCGCGACGCCCACATCGGGCTCGAGACCCGCGACCAGGTCCTCGACGTGCTCGCGCGCAGCTCGCAGACCGACCCGATGGTGCCGGTGCGCAGCGTGCTCAAGTGCGACGCCGAGGTCGGCGTGTGCCAGAAGTGCTACGGCTACGCCCTCGCCAACAACGTGCCGGCCGAGATCGGCGACGCCGTCGGGCACGTGGCGGCGCAGTCCATCGGCGAGCCCGGCACGCAGCTCACCATGCGCACCTTCCACACCGGCGGCGTCGCCGGCGCCGACATCACGCACGGCCTGCCGCGCGTGGTCGAGCTCTTTGAGGCGCGCAAGCCGAAGGGCGTCGCGCGCATCGCCGAGGTCTCGGGCCGCGTCGCCATCGAAGACACCGAACGCGGCTGCAAGGTCACCATCACCCCCGAGGAGGGCGCGGCCAAGGAGTACATCATCGCCGCGCGCCGCACCAACGTCCTCGTCGAGGACGGCGACTTGGTCGACGAGGGCACGCAGCTCACGCGCGGCTCGCTCTACCCGGCCGACCTGCTCAAGCACGCCGGCGACACGGCCACCGAGCGCTACCTCGTCAACGAGGTGCAGGAGGTCTACCGTTCGCAGGGCGTCGAGATCAACGACAAGCACATCGAGCTCATCGCCCGCCAGATGATGAAGAAGGTGCGCGTCGTCATCGCCGGCGACACGCAGTTTCTGCCCGACCAGCTCGTCGACCGCGCGGCCTTCCGCAAGGAGAACGTGCGCGTCAGCGACGAGGGCGGCCAGCCGGCCGAGGCCGACCAGGCCATCCTCGGCATCACCAAGGCGTCCCTGGCCACCGAGAGCTTCCTGTCGGCGGCCTCATTCCAGGAGACCACCAAGGTGCTCACCGACGCGGCCATCGAGGGCAAGACCGACACCCTCCGGGGCCTCAAGGAGAACGTGATCATCGGCAAGCTCATCCCGGCCGGCACGGGTCTGCGCCAGTATCGCGGCGTCGACATCTACCCCGCCGGCAGGGCCGAGGCGTTGGCCGAGGCCGATCGCCTCATGAGCAGCAGCGACACGGCGACCTCGTGGCTCACCGGTGAGGACGAGGAGTAGGACGAAGAAGACGGAGTACCCGCAAACCAGGCTGCGGGGCTGCGGCCGCGCGAGCTGCGTGCTTGCGGCCGCAGCCCCGTTTCGCTAAACTACACGACTGCTGTTTGAAGCGGCCGACCAGAGAGGTCAGATGACAACCATAAGCCAGCTCGTGCGCAAGGGGCGCGAGAGCAAAGAGAAGCGCGCCAAGACGCCGGCGCTCAAGGGGTCGCCCCAGAAGCGCGGGGTCTGCACGCGCGTCTACACCACCACCCCCAAGAAGCCGAACTCCGCCCTGCGCAAGGTCGCTCGCGTCAGGCTCGTCAACGGGATGGAAGTCACGACGTATATCCCCGGCATAGGCCACAACCTGCAGGAGCACTCCGTGGTGCTCGTGCGTGGCGGCCGCGTCAAGGACCTTCCCGGTGTGCGTTACAAGGTGATCCGTGGCACGCTCGACGCCTCCGGCGTGAGCGATCGCAAGCAGGCTCGCTCACGGTACGGCGCCAAGGGAAAGGCAACGAGGTAAGTCATGCCGCGGAGAGGAACAATCACCCGCCGGGAAGTCCTTCCCGACCCCGTCTACAACAGCAAGCTGGTCACGCAGGTGATCAACAAGGTGCTGCTGGACGGCAAGAAGTCCACCGCCGAGCAGATCGTCTACGGCGCCCTCGAGATCGTCCGCGAGAAGACCGGCCGCGACCCGGTCGAGGTCATGCAGGACGCCGTCCAGGCGCTCACGCCGCACCTCGAGGTCCGCAGCCGGCGCGTCGGCGGCGCCACCTATCAGGTGCCGGTCGAGGTGCCCGGCCGCCGCGCCCGCACGCTCGCCATCCGCTGGCTGGTCAGCTTCTCCCGCGAGCGCCGCGAAAAGGTCATGACCGAGCGCCTCGCCGCCGAGATGACGGACGCTCTGGCCGCTCAGGGTGGCGCCTTCAAGAAGAAGGACGACATCTTCCGCATGGCGCAGGCCAACAAGGCGTTCGCCCACTACCGCTGGTAATCCACCGAGGGCCCCTCACTGACCTTCGTCGGTGAGGGGCTTTCGCATGGAAGGAACAAGATAAGGGACATGCGACAGTACTCGCCGCGGAACACGCGCAACATCGGTATCATGGCTCACATCGACGCCGGCAAGACGACCACCACCGAGCGCATCCTGTACTACACGGGCAAGACGCACAAGATCGGTGAGGTCCACGAGGGCGCGGCCGTGATGGACTGGATGGCGCAGGAGCAGGAGCGCGGCATCACCATCACCTCCGCCGCGACCACCGTCGCCTGGCGCGACACGCAGATCAACATCATAGACACGCCCGGGCACGTGGACTTCACCATGGAGGTGGAGCGCAGCCTGCGTGTGCTCGATGGGGCCATCGCGCTCTTTTGCTCCGTCGGCGGCGTGGAGCCCCAGTCCGAGACGGTGTGGCGCCAGGCCGACAAGTACGGCATCCCGCGCATCGCCTTCGTCAACAAGATGGACCGCATCGGCGCCGACTTCTTCCGCGGCCTCGAGATGATGGTCGACCGCCTGGGGGCCAACCCCGTGGCGCTGCAGATCCCCATCGGCCGCGAGGCCGAGTTCCGCGGCATCATCGACCTCATCGAGATGAACGCCCTCGTCTACCAGGACGAGCTGGGCACGGACTTCGAGATCGTCGACATCCCCGAGGAGCTCCGGCCGCAGGCCGACGAGTACCGCCTCAAGCTCGTCGAGTCCATCGCCGACCACGACGACCATTTGCTCGAGACCTATCTCGAAGGCCGCGAGATCACCCCCGCGCACCTGCGCGAGGTGATCCGCCAGGCGACCCTCGACATCAGCATTACGCCGGTGCTGTGCGGCTCTGCCTTCAAGAACAAGGGCGTGCAGCCGCTCATGGACGCCATCATCGACTTCCTGCCGTCGCCGCTCGATGTACCTCCGGTCGTGGGCATCAAGCCCAACGGCGACGAGGCAGCGCGTCCGGCGGACGACGACGCGCCCTTCTCGGCGCTGGCTTTCAAGGTCGCCGTCGACTCGCACGTCGGCAAGCTCACCTACTTCCGCGTCTACTCCGGCACGCTCAAGGCCGGCTCGTACGTGCTCAACGCCACCAAAGACAAGCGCGAGCGCATCAGCCGCATCCTCCAGATGCATGCCAACCACCGCGAGGACCGCGACGAGATCTATGCGGGCGAGCTGGCGGCGGCCGTGGGGCTCAAGTACACGACGACCGGCGAGACGCTCTGCGAGATCGGCAAGCCGATCATCCTCGAGTCCATGGAGTTCCCCGAGCCGGTGATCTTCGTGGCCATCGAGCCCAAGACCAAGGCCGACGAGGAGAAGCTCGGCAATTCCCTGCAGCGCCTCTCCGAAGAGGACCCCACCTTCCGCGTGCACACCGACGAGGAGACGGGGCAGACGATCATCGCGGGCATGGGCGAGCTCCACCTCGAGATCATCGTCGACCGGCTGGTGCGGGAGTTCAACGTCGACGCCAACGTGGGCAAGCCTCAGGTGGCTTACCGCGAGACGGTCCGCAACAAGGTCGACAAGGTCGAGGGCCGCTTCGTCCGCCAGAGCGGCGGGCACGGCCAGTACGGCCACGTCGTCATCGAGATGCAGCCCAACGAGCCGGGTGGCGGCTACGAGTTCGAGAGCCGCATCCAGGGCGGCGTGATCCCGCGCGACTACATCTCCTCGGTCGACGACGGCATCCAGGAGGCCATGAGCAGCGGCGTGCTCGCCGGCTATCCGGTGGTCGACATCAAGGTGGCGCTCATCGACGGGAGCTACCACGAGGTCGACTCCTCAGACATGGCGTTCAAGATCGCCGGCTCGCTGGCCTTCAAGAACGCCGCCCAGAAGGCCAAGCCTGTGCTCCTCGAGCCCATGATGGCCGTCGAGGTCGTCACGCCGGCTGAGTTCATGGGCGACGTCATGGGCGATCTCAGCTCGCGGCGCGGCCACATCGACGGCATGGAGCCGCGCGGCAACGCCCAGGTGATCACCGCCACGGTGCCGTTGTCGACGATGTTCGGGTACGCCACCGACGTGCGCTCGACGACCCAAGGCAGGGCCACCTACACCATGCAGTTCAAGCACTACGCCGAGGCGCCCGCCTCCATCGCCAGCGAGATCGTCGCCAAGGTGCGCGGTGGGTGACCTTCGTCAACAGCGGTTCGTTTGCCCAAGCCGGTCGGCTTCGTGTATACTGCCGACCTTTGGTACGGGAGGCAGCCGTGCCGCTTTTTGTGTGACCTCAACCTCCGGGTTTCGGGAAAAGGAGTAGCAGACATGGCCAAGCAGAAGTTTGACCGCAGCAAGCCACACATGAACGTCGGCACCATCGGTCACGTCGACCATGGCAAGACGACCCTCACCGCTGCGATCACGCTCGTGCTGCATAGCCGCGGTGTGGGCGCCACCGAGTTCACCGCGTTCGACATGATCGACAAGGCGCCGGAAGAGCGCGAGCGCGGCATCACCATCGCCACCGCGCACGTCGAGTACGAGACCGAGAAGCGCCACTACGCGCACGTCGACTGCCCGGGCCACGCCGACTACATCAAGAACATGATCACGGGCGCCGCCCAGATGGACGCCGCCATCCTCGTGGTCGGCGCCGACGACGGCCCCATGCCGCAGACGCGCGAGCACATCCTCCTGGCGCACCAGGTCAACGTGCCGCACATCATCGTTTACATGAACAAGGTCGACCTGGTCGACGACCCCGAGCTCATCGAGTTGGTCGAGATGGAGGTCCGCGAGCTCCTCAGCGAGTACGAGTTCCCGGGCGACGACCTCCCCGTCATCAAGGGTTCGGCCCTCAAGGCCCTCGAGTGCGGCTGCGGCAAGGACGACTGCGAGTGGTGCAAGAGCATCATCGAGCTCACGGACGCCCTCGACTCGTATCTGCCCGAGCCCGAGCGCGACATCGACAAGCCGTTCCTCATGCCCGTCGAGGACGTCTTCACCATCACCGGGCGCGGCACCGTCGCCACCGGTCGTGTGGAGCGCGGCATCGTCAAGGTCGGTGGGGAGATCGAGATCGTCGGCATGCGCGAGAAGCCGATGAAGACCACCGTCACCGGCGTCGAGATGTTCCGCAAGCTGCTCGACGAGGGGCGCGCCGGCGACAACATCGGCATCCTGCTGCGCGGCACCAAGCGCGAAGAGATCACGCGCGGCATGGTCTGCTGCAAGCCTGGCAGCATCACCGGCCACACGCACTTCCTGACTCAGGTCTACGTCCTCTCCAAGGACGAAGGCGGCCGCCATACGCCGTTCTTCAACGGCTATCGCCCGCAGTTCTACTTCCGCACCACCGACGTGACCGGCGTCATCACCCTCGAAGAGGGCGTCGAGATGGTCATGCCGGGCGACAACACCGTCATGGAAGTCAAGCTCATCACCCCGATCGCCATGGAAGAGGGTCTGCGCTTCGCCATCCGCGAGGGCGGCCGCACCGTAGGCGCCGGGGCGATCACCAAGATCATCGCATAGGTCGCAGCACACTGATCGGGCCGGGCGCGTTTCGACGCGCTCGCGTGACGGACACACCCGGCCACGTGAACAGGACAGAGAAGGCGAGAGTGGCTCAGCAGAAGATCCGCATAAGGTTGAAGTCTTACGATCACGAGCTGATCGAGCGCAGCGCGCAGTCCATCGTGGAGACAGCGCAGCGCAGCGGCGCGACCATCTCTGGCCCCGTGCCGCTCCCCACAGAGAAAAACGTCTACTGCGTCATCAAGAGCCCGTTCAAGGATAAGGACTCCCGCGAGCACTTCGAGATCCGCACGCACAAGCGGCTCATCGACATCCATCAGCCGACGTCCAAGACCGTCGACCAGCTGATGAGGCTCGATCTGCCGGCCGGTGTCCACATCGAGATCAAGCTGTAGAGAGAATGACTGGCATCATCGGCAAAAAGGTGGGCATGACCCAGCTCTTCGACGACGACGGCAACGTCGTGGCCGTCACCGTCGTCCAGGCTGGCCCATGCCCGGTCACACAGGTCCGCACCCTCGACACCGACGGCTACGAGGCCGTGCAGCTGGCGTTCGAGGAGTGCAAAGACAAGCACATCAGCAAGCCCGAGCTGGGCCACCTCAAGAAGGCCGGCCTCAAGCACGGCATGCGCCATCTGGTCGAGTTCGACGGTCCCGACGATCTCAAGATCGGCGATACCGTCACCGTCGAGGCGTTCGAGGATGGCCAGGCCGTCACCGCCATCGGCGTGAGCAAGGGCAAGGGGTTCCAGGGCACCATCAAGCGGCACAACTTCAGTCGTGGCCCTGAGACCCACGGTTCGCACAACGTCCGGCAGCCGGGTTCTATCGGCGCCAGCGCATACCCGGCGCGAGTGTTCAAGGGCATGCGCATGAGCGGGCACATGGGGGCGCAGCGCGTCACCCAGCAGGGTCTCAGGATCGTCCGTCGCGACGTCGAGAACAACCTGCTGCTCATCAAGGGCTCCGTGCCCGGCGCCAAGAACTCCGTCGTCGTCATCAAGGGCAGGTAGCAGTGAGCGCCGACGAGACCAAGAAAACTCCGGAGGCCAAGGCCGCGGGCGAGGTCAAGAAGGCGGCCGCCAAGAAGCCGGCCGCCAAGAAGGCCGCCGCGCCGAAGCCGGCCGCCAAGAAGGCCGCCGCGCCGAAGCCGGCCGCCAAGAAGCCGGCCGCAAAGGCGACGCCGAAGAAGCCGGCCGCCAAGAAGGTTGCCGCTAAGGCGCCCGCCGCCAAGCCGGCCGCCAAGCAGGCCGCCGCGCCAAAGCCGGTCGAGAAGGCGCCCTTCGAGCGTCCTGCCAGGGTCAAGGCCGAGAAGAAGGCGCCGCCCGAGCCGCGCCGCGGCAAGCTCGGCGTGGCCACGGTCGTCGACGCCGCCGGCAAGGAGCTCGAGACGCGCGACCTTAGCAAGGACCTGTTCGCCGTCCCGGCCGACGTCAACACGCTGCATCTGGTCGTGCGCGCCGAGCAGGCCGCGCGGCGTCGTGGCACGGCGTCGTCGAAGACGCGCGGCGAGGTCTCCGGCTCCACCGCCAAGCTGTATCGTCAGAAGGGCACCGGCCGCGCCCGCGCCGGCAGCGTCAAGTCGCCGCTGCGCACGGGCGGCGGCGTCACCTTCGGCCCCCGGCCGCGCAGCTTCGCCATCAAGGTCAACCGCAAGGTCGTGCGCAAGGCTCTGGCCATGGCGCTGAGCAATCGCGCCGAGAACGGCAACGTGTTCGTGGCCGCCGGCCTCAAGATCGACGCGCCGAGCACGGCCACCATGGACGAGTTCCTCGTGAACCTCGACATCGCGGCGCCGGTGCTCGTCGTCACGCACGACGAGCCGACCGTCACCAAGTCCGTGCGCAATCTCAGGTACGCCGAAGCGTCCGAGGTCGGCGCGCTCTCGACCGAGCAGGTGCTCCGCGCTCGCTCGCTGGTCCTCACCGAGAAGGCGTTCGCCGCCCTGAATGAGGCGTAGTCATGGTC
>Ga0208080_1000639_pt1 | contig 17481 bp, 17 predicted proteins | sample NGESurdeep092012_3_FD_184476 | JGI IMG/M metagenome (GOLD analysis project Ga0208080, IMG submission 184476) | Arctic peat soil microbial communities from Barrow, Alaska - NGEE Surface sample 210-3 deep-092012 (SPAdes) | ecosystem: Environmental > Terrestrial > Soil > Wetlands > Peat ...
TCGGCGGTAGCCTACGCTCTTCTGCGTAAGCGGTCACGTCACGCACGGATGGTGGTGTCATGCGGACTGTGTATGCCGCTCTCGAGGGGTGCGAGAGACTCCGGGGCACCCTGGCCCACGGTGAGCGCCCGTTCTGCACCCCAAGTGCCCGATCACGCTCTCCGTTCGAGAGCCGTCCGCTGAGGCTCTCCAACTCCTCTCTCCGTGCCGATCGGCGGCGCGCGTGCCCGGCGCCAGGTTCGGCTCACCTCACCGCGCGGGTCTTTCCTTCCTCTTGACTTATGTCAGGGTTCCCTTGTGCCGATAGTTAGGGTATCCTAAGAAGCAGCCCCGCCAGTCGCACTGGCCAGACGTGCGCCCGCGGCGGGGAAGAGCAGGCCGAGGCGCCGGAGGAGACTGTGAACAAGCGCACGCAGAGCACCGAGGAGTATCTCGAGGCCATGTTCAAGCTGCAGCGCGGCGACGCCCCCGTCACCGTCAAGCGCCTGGCCGAAGAACTCGGCGTGGCCCCTCCATCGGTCTCCGAGATGCTGGGCCGGCTGCGTGCGGCGGGTCTCGTGACGCCGCAGGGCGAGGGCGGCATCATGCTCACCCCCGAAGGCGAGCACGAGGGCGCGGCGCTCGTGCGTCGCCACCGTCTCAGCGAGCGCTTTCTCGTCGACTACCTCGACATGCCCTGGGATGCTGTGCACGACGAGGCCTGCAAGTTCGAGCACGTGCTCAGCCCTGAGGTCGAGGCGAGGCTCGCGGAGCAGCTCGGCAACCCCACGACGTGCCCGCACGGTCACGCCATCCCCGGCGAGGACGGCACGCTGCCCGACGACGCCATGCGCCCGCTCGTCGAGCTCGTCGCCGGTGAGCACGGCGTGATCGGCTGCATCGCCGAGGAAGACGGCGAGCTGCTCAGGTATCTCGGCTCTCTCGGTCTGCTGCCCGAGACGCCCGTCGAGGTCGAGAGCGTGGCGCCGTTCGGCGGCCCGCTCCTCGTCCGCGTGGCCGGCTCGCAGTACGCCCTCGGGCGCGAGGTGGCGGGCAAGATCCTGGTGCGCGCCTGACGCCCATGGCGACCGTCCTCACACGGCGCCGCGAGAAGACCGGCCCTGCGTGCGGCGAGCGTCCGCTCGTCGCCTGTCTGGCCGGCAACCCCAACGTCGGCAAGAGCTCGCTGTTTAACGCCCTCACCGGCGCCGGCGGCGAGACCGCCAACTGCGCCGGCGTGACCACCGAGGCGTGCGCCGTGTGCACGCAGTGGGGTGCCCGGCGCGTCGAAGTCGTCGACCTGCCCGGCGCCTACTCACTGGACGGCCATGGAGGCGACCAGCGCGCCGCGCGGGTCGCCCTGCTCACCCGGGAGCCGGACGTGGTGGTCGCGGTCGTCGACGCCACGAATCTGGGCCGCAGCCTGTACCTGCCCCTGCAGCTTCTCGACCTCGGCTTCCGCGTGGTCGTCGCGGTGAACCTCTCCGACGAGGCGCGCCGCCGCGACCGCGCCGTGGACGCCGAGGCGCTCGCCCGCGAGCTCGGCGTGCCGGTGGTCCCGACGGTGGCGACTCGCGGTGAGGGGCTGCCCCAGCTGGAAGCCGAGATGCTGCGCGTGGCGGCTGCGGCCAACGGCCTCGGGCGGGCCGCGGGCACGCCCCTGCCCGAGGACGTCGCCGACCGCGTCGAGACGCTCGCTGCCGAGATCTCCGCGCGGGCCGCGGAGGCCGGGCGCCCGCCCTTCGGGCTGGCGCCCCGCGCCGCGGCCATCACCGTGCTCGAGGGCGACGCCGAGGTCGTCGAGGCGCTCCAGCTTGACACGGCCGGGGTGCTCACGCCCGACGACGACGGCCTCGCGCTGGCCATCGCGCAGGCGCGACATGCGGAGGCGCGGCGGCTCGCGGTGGCGGCGCAGGCGTCCCCGCCGCGAGCCGCCGCCGACACCTGGTGGCGCCTCACCACCTCGTCGCGCACCGGCATCCCCATCCTCATCGGGGTCATCGCTGCCATGTTCGCCACGCTCTTCGTGGTCGGCGACGTACTCTCGCGCCTGCTCACCGGCGCCTGGGCGGCCTGGGTGTCGCCGGCCGTCACCTCCGCGGTCACCGGCATCATCGGCGACGGCGTCCTGGGCCGGACCATCCTGTGGGGCGTCGACGGCGGCATCCTCGCCACCATCGCCGTCGGCATCCCCTACATCCTCACGTTCTACTTCCTGCTGGCGTTCATCGAGGATACCGGCTACATGAACGCCGCCGCCTTCCTCAGCGACCGCGTGATGCACCGCTTCGGGCTGCACGGACGCGCCGTGATCCCTCTGATCGCCGCCGGCGGCTGCAATGTGCCGGCGATCATCGCCACGCGCTCGCTGACGAGCAAGCGCGAGCGCATCATCGCCTCGGCGCTGGCCACGCTCACGCCCTGCAGCGCCCGCACCGCCGTGATCATCGGCGCCGTCGCGGCGTTCGCCGGCTGGCAGTGGGCCCTTTTCACCTACTTCGTGGTCTTCGTCGTCGGCGTCTCGGCCGGGCTCGGCCTCAACCGGCTCCTGCCCGGGCAGAAGGGCGCCTTCGTCATGGAGATGTTCCCCTTCCGCCGGCCGGTGATCCGCCAGGTGGCCGCCAAGACGTGGCGGCGCTTCCGCGAGTTCGTCTGGGACGCGGCGCCCATCATCCTCATCGGCAGCATGGTGCTCGGCGCCCTCTACGAGACCGGGCTCGTCTGGAAGCTCACCGCTCCTCTGTCGCCCGTGGTGGAGGGCTGGCTCATGCTCCCCGCCGTCGCCGGGCTCACGCTGGTCTTCGCCGTGCTGCGCAAGGAGCTGGCCCTGCAGCTTCTGCTGGTGTTCGCCGCGGTGAGCGCGGGCGGCGCGGTGGTCGACATCTCGAGCATCATGACCAAGCCGCAGATCATCACCTACGCGATCGTGAACACGATCTACATCCCGTGCCTCGCGACGATCGCGGTACTGCGGCGAGAGCTGGGCTGGAAGTGGACGGCGACGATCTCCGCCGGGACCATCGTACTGGCTCTGGCCGTCGGCGGCGTCGTCGCTCGCCTGCTGCCGCTCATCGGCGCCTGACCGCGGCTCCACGGCGAGCGGCGACCGGTCGCGAGCCCTCCGCGCCGGATGGTAGAATGCCGGCCAGAGGGGGCCATCCTCGTGAACCATCCCGCGTCAGACATCCGCCGTCAGGCCACGCGCCTGCTCGATTCCGCCGGCGTCTCGCACGAACCGGTGTCGCTACGCGATGTCGTCAGCGCGCTCAATCTCGAGCTGGTCGGCAAGACCCGCGAGCCCTTCACGAGCGAAGCCGCCCTGGAGCCCCTGGGCGACGGGCGCGCCATCGTGCTGAACGGCGCCGACGACTCCGGCCGCAGGCGCTTCACGATCGCCCACGAGATCGGCCACTTCGTGCTGCACCCCGAGCGCTGCCGGCCTGAACGCGGCGGCGCCGTCAACGAGGCGGGGCGCATGGAGGAGCGCGAGGCCGACGCGTTCGCCGCCGAGCTGCTGATGCCCGAGCATCTCGTGCGCGAGGCCGTGCGCGAGCAAGGCCTCGACGTCGCGCGCCTCGCCGACCGCTTCGAGGTCAGCCGCAAGGCCATGCAGACGCGCCTGCGCGGCCTGGGCCTGGCCGAGCGCAACAGCGATCTTTAAGGGGTCGCATCGAACGAAAACGGCCCCGAAAAGGGGCCGCGATTCCCACAGAATCCCTAGAAATACTTGGAGCGGATGACGGGAGTCGAACCCGCGATCTTCAGCTTGGGAAGCTGACGTGTTGCCAACTACACTACATCCGCCCGCGGCAGTAGTTCACCACACCGGCCGCGCCCCCGCAACTGCGTCGGTCAATCCTCGAGCTCGGACAGCCGCACGCAGGCGAGGAAGCCGCGGTAGACCTCCTCGAAGTCCGCCCCGGGGATCTGCAGCGTGCGCCCGTCCAGGCGCCGCACGCCCGGGCAGCCGTCGGCGCGGTCGCAGAACTCGACGCGCGTGAAGGTCAGCCGGAGGGGCTCGCGGTTCCAGGCGAGCGGCGCCGGTTTGTCGTCGGCGCGCAGCGCCCGCTCGACGTCTTCGCGAAGGCGTGCGCGGACGTCGCCGGGCGAGAACAGGCCGGCGGCCAGCCGCGTGATCCCCCTCTTGACAACGGTGGTGACGATGCCCGGCGCCAGCGCCTCGGCCTCGGCGGCGGCCTTGTCGTCGCCGGACAGGTACACGGCGGGCACGCCGAAGTGCCCGGCCAGCAGGGCGCCGAGGCCGAACTCGCCGACCTCCAGATCACCGAGCGCGGCGGCGAAGACCTTGTAGTTCCAGGTGTGCTCCAGAACGGCCGCGGCGGTGCCGGCGCGTGCGTGGTAACCCACGAACAGCGCGCCGTCGTAGCCGCGTCCGATGCCCTGGAGCATGCTGTACGGCGTCGGGGAGCCGCCCACGAGGACGACGCGCAGGGGCAGATCGGCGGCGTCGAGGTTGCGGCCGTCGGCGTGCGCGTCACACACGACGACCTCGTCGGCTCCGGCCGCGAAGCAGCCCTCGAGTACGGCGTCGAGATCGGCGCGCATGTGCTCGCGGGCGGCGGCCGCGGCGGGTCCTTCGCGGTTCGTGTCACGCTCGGACACCACGCCCGTGACGCCTTCCAGATCGATGGCGATGAACAGCTTCACGGGGCCTCCCGGGACATGGCGGCGGGCCGCCTCAGATGCGTGGCACGAACGATTCGGCCGCGCCGGCCTCGCCCACGCGCCGCGCGAGGGCGGCGACCAGGCGCGCCGCGGCCTCCAGGTCGTCGCCGTGCGCGACCTCGAACGGAGAGTGCATGTAGCGGACCGGGAGGCTCAGCGAGAGCGTCGCGGCGGCGGCGGCCATGAGCTCGTCGGCGTCGGTGGACATCGCCTCGGGAGCGGCCTTGAGCTGCACCGGGATGCCCTCCACGGCGGCCACTTCGCGAGCGATCGCCAGGAGGCGCTGGTTGCTGCCGGCGCCGCGGCCAAGCACCGGGCCGGCGCCGAGCTTGACCTCGCCGGCGAGCTTCTTGGCGTCGGCGGCCGGCGTGTCGCTGCAGAAGTCGACGTCGACGACGATCATCACGGCCGGCGTGAGGCGCTTCGCCTGCGCCTTGGCGCCCATGAACGTGGTCTCTTCGTGCACGGTGGAGACGCCGGTGAGCCGCGCCGCGCCGGGCGCGGCCGCGTAGAGCTCGAGGGCGCGCACCAGGCAGTACACGCCGGCGCGGTCGTCGAGCGCCTGGGCGCCGAAGACGCCCGGCGACAGTTCGATGAACTCGGGCGTGAACGTGACGGGGTCGCCGACCGCGACGCGCTCGAGCGCAGCCTCCCGGTTCGAGGCGCCGATGTCGAGGAACTGCTCGTCGAGGGCCGGCGCCTTGTCGCGCTCGTCGGCGGGGATGATGTGCGTGGGCTTCTTGCCGCCGACCGCGTGCACCGGGCCGCCGGCGCCGTGGATCACGAAATGGCGGCCGGGGACCAGCAGGGGCGCCATGCCGCCGATCTTCTCGACGGAGACGTAGCCGTGGTCGTCGACGTAGGTGACGATCAGGCCGATCTGGTCGGCGTGCGCGGTGACGACGACCTGCGGGCCGCCGGCAGGGCCGACGTCGAGCCAGATGTTGCCCAGCGGATCGGCCTGGACTTCGCCGAGGGGCGCCAGGCGCCGGCGTACGACTTCCTGAGCCGGCGCCTCGAACCCCGTCGGGCCCGGGGCGAGGCACAGCGACCTCAGCAGTTCGGCATCGGCGGACACGGGCACACCTCCTTCAGGCACCGGCTCTCGATTCTACTACAGGCATGCGCATGAGTTTGGGGTAAGCGGGAATACGTAGCACTACATACGTACTGCGTCCAACGTGCGGACGCACCCCGAGATCACCCGGCGAAAGGGATCGTGATGGAAGAATCAAACCGGCCCAAGTGGATGCGCAGCACGAAAGGGGCGCCGTTCACCGGCATCGGCTCCCTGGAGGCCGCGATCCTGGCGGTGGTCTGGCAACACGATCAGACCACGGTCCGGCAAGTCTACGAGACGCTGCGCGAGCGGCGGCAGATCGCCTACACCACCGTGATGACGGTGATGAACAATCTCACCAAGAAGCATCTGCTCGTCCAGGACAAGACGCGCATCGCCTACGTGTACACGCCGGCGATCCCTGGACGTGAGGTAGCGCAGACCGTCCTCGAGAGCGTCGTCGACCGCCTCTTGACAGGACAGTACAACGTCGCGGTGTCGCAGCTGCTCAAGCTCGACAAGGAGCTCACGCCGGAGCAGACCGACGAGCTCCGCGCCTGGGCGCGCGAGCGTTTCGGCGCGTAGAGCCTCTTACATCGACTCCGGCGCGCTCACCCCGAGGAGCGCGAGCCCGCTCGCCAGCGTGTCTCTCGTGGCCTCGCAGAGCGCGGCCCTGAACCTGGTGGTGTCGGGGTCGTCGCTCAGCACCCGGCAGTGGCGATAGAACACGTGGAACTCCGCCGCCAGCTCACCGAGATAGGTGTGCAGGCGGTGCGGGGCGCGCTGGCCGACGGCCGCGAGCAGCACGTCGGGATACCTGGCCAGCGCGCGCACCAGTGACCTCTCGTGGTCGTCCACGGCGACGGCCGGCAGGGCTTCGCCGGCCGGCCCCTCCCCCGCGCCCTCGAGGTTGCGGAGGATGCTGCAGATGCGCGCGTGGGCGTACTGCACGTAGTAGACCGGGTTCTTGTTCGACTGCTCGCGCGCGAGGTCGATGTCGAGCTCGAGCGTCGTGTCGTGCGAGCGGCCCACGAGCAGGAAGCGCGCGGCATCCACGCCGATGGCGTCGAGGAGGTCGGCGACCGTCACGATGTCGCCCTTGCGCTTGCTCATGCGCTTGGCTGCGCCGCTCTCCAGAAGATTCACGAGCTGCCCGATGATGAGCTCCAGGCGGTCGGGGTCGTGCGGCGGCAGGGCCGTGAAGGCGGCCTTCATGCGCGGCACGTAGCCGTGGTGGTCGGCTCCCCAGACGTCGATCATGTGCGCGAACCCGCGGTCCATCTTGTCGCGGTGGTAGGCGATGTCGCTGAGGAAGTAGGTGGGATCGCCGCTGGAGCGGATGAGCACGCGGTCCTTGTCGTCGCCGTACCGCGTGGTCTTGAGCCAGACGGCGCCCTCCTCGTCGTAGAGGAGGTCTTCGCCGTCCAGGTCGGCGAGCGCCTTGCCGACCTCGCCGGCGAACCCCCGGTGCTCGCCGTCGCCGGCGTACAGCGAGCTCTCGTACGCCCACACGTCGAACGGCACGCGCAAGCGCTGGAGCGTGACGCGGAACTGGGCGAGGATGGCGTCGCGGCCCCATTCCTTGATCGCCGCGAGCGCGTCGGCGGCGAGCGCGGTCACGTCGGGGGCGGCGGCCGCGACGGCTGCACGGTAGCGGTCGCCCACCTCCGCGATGAGGTCATCCGCCAGGTCCAGCAGGTACTCCCCCCGGTAGCCCTCTTCCGGGACCGGAGTGTCCAGGTCGAGCCGCTGGCCGTAGCGCGCCGCGAGCGACTGCCCGAAGCGCAGCATCTGCGTGCCGTAGTCGTTCACGTAGAACTCGCGGGTGACGTCGTGACCGACGAAGGCGAAGATGCGGCAGAGCGCGTCGCCGTACGATGCGTACCGCGCGTGCCCGACGTGGAGCGGCCCCGTAGGGTTCACGCTCACGAACTCGACGTTCATCTTGAGGCGCTCGCCGTGGGGCAGCGCGCCGCGTCCGAAGTGGGGTCCGGCGGCGTGCATGCGCTCCAGCGCCCCGTGATACCACGCCGCGTCGAGGAACAGGTTGAGGAAGCCGGGGCCGGCCACTTCCACGCGATCGCAGAGCGCGGCGCCCGGGCCGGCCTGCCAGCGCTCGCCCAGCGCGGCGGCGAGCTCGCGCGGCGGACGGCCGGCGCGCTTGGCGCTCACCATGGCGGCATTGGTGGTGAGGTCGCCGTGCTCGGGGCGGGCGGGCAGCGCCAGCTCGACGGCCGGCAGAGCGGCTTCGGCCACGCCGGCCTCGACCAGCAGCTCTCGCAGCGTCGCCGCCAGCGACGTCGCGAGGCCGTTCAGGTCGTAGAGGTCGTCGGTCATGGCTCACCGCCCGTCGTAGTGGGCGCGCCGACGGGGGCGCCGGCGCGGAAGCCCATTCTAGCGGCCCCGACCGGGCCTTGCGATTGCCCCGTGACCCGCCGCCCGCGGGGCTGCCGATCAGTGGTGGTACGGCTCGCCGCGCAGGATCTTGCCGGCGCGAAAGAGCTGCTCCAGCAGGACCACCCTTGCCAGCTGGTGCGGCAGGGTGAGCGCCGAGAGGGAGAGCCGCTCGGCGGCGCGCGCCTGCACCTCGCCCGCGAGTCCCAGCGAGCCGCCGATCACGAAGCCCGCGCCGCCGCGCTCGAACACCTTCTGCAGCCAGTCCGCGAACGCGTCGCTGTCGAGAGCGCGGCCGTCCACGGCGAGCGCGGCGACGACGGGCGCCTGCGGCCACGCCGCGAGCAGGCGCCGGCCCTCTTCGCGCAGCACCTCGGCTTCGCCGCGGCCGCGCAGCGCCACCTCCTTGACCTCGCGCACGGAGATTGTGGCGTGGGGTCGCAGAAGGTCGATGAAGTGGCGCGCCGCGGCCTCTAGGTCACGGTGCAGCGACCCCACGGCGAGGATCTCGACGCGAGCCGCCACCGTGGCGACGCTCAGCGCCGGGGCGGGCGAGAGTAGAAGGCGATGCGGCCCGGGCCTGCGGCCCGGGCCGTGTACATGGTGGTGGCAGCCTTGGCGACCAGATCCTCCACCGTCCGGCCGTCGTCGGGGAAGCTCGCGACGCCGGCGCAAGCAGTGAGCGCGAACGTGCGGCCGCCGGTCTCGACGGCCAGCTGCTGCATCGTGCCGAGCACGCGCTCCAGGGCCGCGTCGGCCTGCTGCTCGGCCGTCTCCGGCAGCACCAGCAGGAACTCGTCGGCGCCGTAGCGGCACACCAGGTCGCAGTTGCGCAGCTGCGTCGTGAGAGCGGCGGCCCAGTGACACAGGACCTCGTCTCCGCCCTCGCGGCCGGCCTCCTCGTTGACGGCCCGGAAGTCGTCGAGGTCGAGCATCACGAACGTCACCGTGCGGCCATGACGCTCGGCGCGCGCCAGCTCAAACGCCGCACGCTCGCGGAGCTGGTGGAAGTTCACGAGCCCGGTGAGAGGATCGTGGGTCTCGTGCTCGCGACGCTCGTTGATGAGACGCAGATTGTCGAGCGCTACCTCGGACTGGTCCGCAAGCTGCGTCAGCAGGCGCCGCTGCGCGTCGGGGTGGAACCCGTTCTCGCGATAGAGATAGCCCGCCTGCTCGCCGCTGTAGCCTTCGAACTGGCACACCGTGTCGCCGAGGCCCCAGCAGAGCGTCTCCTTGGTGACGACCTCCCTGCCGGTGATGCCCTCGAGCACGCCGTCGACGAGGCCCCGCTCGAAGTCGCAGACGGCGGTGCCGCCGGCCGGCAGCCGTTGGCAGCTGAGACAGTGACCCAGCTTGACCAGCACCCTCTCTTCGTCGAGCTCCACTTCGAGCTCTCCGAGGCGCATGTCCCGGAACCAGTCCTTGAGGCCCTGGATGGAGTGGATGCCGAGCTCGCTGCTGAAACGTTTGCTCGCCAGATAGATGGCGGGGCCGGCACTGGCGCCGAGGATCTCGGGCAGGACGGAGAACTGCAGCAGACGGAGCAGCGCCGCGGGCGCCGCGGCGTCATCGGGGGTGTGCTCGAGCACCTGCGCGGGGGTCGGCCAGGCGCGCTTCTCCTCGGCGGTCGTGAGCGCGATCACGTTGCCGAGGGTGCGCGCAAACACGGTCGCCAGAGACATCTCTTCCTGGGAGCGAAGCGCCATGTGCATCCTCTCGCCCGCGCGGCCTCGTGCCGGCGGTTCCCTCTCGTCTCAGCGCGCGGCCCGGAAGCCCGCCGGACGGCTGCGCTCGTATACTATAGAGCAAGGAGACGCCGCGCGGGCTCACACTGCGCGTTGTCTCCACCGAAGCGTTGCCAGGACTGGTCACGCGAGGAAGGGCGAGTCGATGGCCGACAGACGCAACGGCGCGGGCCCGCGACCGGAGCCCGCCGGCGCCAAGCTCGAACTGCGGCGGCGCGCGCTCGCCGTGCGCGACGCCCTGCCGGGCGCGGAACGCGCCCGGCTCAGCGTCGCGGTCTGCGCCCGCGCCGCCGCCCTCCCCGAGCTCGACGCCGCCGCCACCATCATGCTCTTCGCCGCGTTCCGCAGCGAGGTCGACACGGAGCCCCTCCTGTTGTGGGCCCTCGAGCGTGGCAAAGCCGTCTGCTTTCCGCGCGTGCTCGGGCCTCGGCGCATGGCGGCGTACCGCATCGCCGACCCGGAGGTGGACCTCGTGCCGGGAGCCTGGGGCATCCCGGAGCCGCGCGAAGGACTCGAGGACGTGCCTCCGGAGCGCATGGACGCGGTCGTCGTACCGGGCGCCGCGTTCGACGCCGCCGGCAGGCGCTGCGGCTACGGCGGCGGCTTCTACGACACCTATCTGCCGCGCACGCGTCCGGGCATCCCGTGGGTGGCGCTGGCGTTCGAGGCCCAGCTCGTGGACGAGCTCCCCTGCGAGCCGCACGACCTCGCCGTCGGCGCCGTCGTCACCGAGGCGCGCATCATCCGCGCCCGCTAGGCGGGCCTCAGGCCCCGGAGAGCAGCGCCTCGCCCAGGTCGGCGGCAAGCCGGCGAGCGGCGGCGAGCAGCTCCGGTCTCTCCGCGGCGGAGCCCGCGGTGACGGCCACGAGGCCCACCGCCTTCGCCCGCAACCACTCGTCGTGCGCGTACCGAAAGGCGTTGCGGTCCATGAACGCCTTCATCTGCGCGGAGACGTTCTCGTAATACACCGGAGTCGCGAGGATCAGCCCGTCGGCCGCATACACGGCGTCGAGGATATCGGCGGCATCGTCGCCGAGCGGGCACACGCGCCGCTCGGCGCAGTCGTCGTGGCCCAGACAGCCGGCGACGCGGCGCTCGCCCAGCATGACCTTCTCGACGCGGATCCCGCGACGACGAGGGGTGGCTCGGGCTCAGGCACCCTGGAGGGCGATCTGAATCTCGTCGCGCACGCGTAGAAGGGTCGCGGAGACGGCGTCCGCGTCCGCGTAGAAGCGGGCGGCGGGCATCGGCACCGAGATCGAGGCGACGCTGCCGTCGATGTCCCTGATGCACACCCCGGCCCCGCAGATGCCGACGTGGTGCTCTTCGCGATCGTAGCCGAGGCCGGTGCGGCGGACCTCTTCGAGCTCGCGCAGCAGATCATCGCGCGAGATCAGCTTGCGTTGCGAGGGCGTCTCGAGCTTCTTGGGCAGATGCCTCTTGAGCTCGTCGGGGGAAAGCTGCGCCAGCAGCACCTTGCCGTTGGCCGTGCAGAAGGCCGGGAAGCGGGCCCCGACGCGGGAGACCACCATGAGCGAGCGCTGCGGCGCGGGATGCTGGGCAATGAAGAGCACGTGCATGCCGTCGAGCACGCCGAGGTCGACGGTCTCGTTGAGCTCCCGGGAGAGGCGCTCGAGGTACGGGCTGACCACCGTCGGCAGGTCGCGCCGGCTCGCCACCGCCAGCTGGAGGAGACCCGGCCCCAGGTGAAGCCGGCCGGTGGCTGCGTCGGTGCAGACGAAGCCCTCCTCCTCCAGCGCACACCGGATACGATGCACCGTCGTGCGTGGCAGTCCCGCGCGGGCGACCAGCTCGCTGAACGTGAGCCCCCCCGACGAGTCCGCGGCGAGCAGCCTGAGGATCGTGGCCGCTCTGGCCAGCACCTGGACGCCGCTCCGCTGTCCCTGCTCGCCCCCCTGTACCGGTTCGGTCACTGTCCCTCCCTCACCATCGCCCGCGGATCGCCAAGCCTCGGCCGCCATGTCCGGCACGAACTACTCAGCTCGCGTCGGCCGCGGCGTCCGCTTCGCCTGCCGACGCCGGCTCCGCCCTCTCCGGAGGCGATTGCATCACGAGCCCGCGCCGCACCGGGAACAGGTGCAAATCCCACCGAGCGACCACCAAGCCCCAGATACCGCGCGGGGCAACGGTCGCCATGACGACGGCGATAGCGCCGAGCAGCAACATGTACGTCTGGCCGTGCTGGCTGAGGGTCTGCTGGAGGGCGAAGAAGATCACCGCCCCGATGAGCGGACCTTCGATCGAGCCGAAGCCGCCGATCACGACGATGAAGATGGCGAACGCCGTCCAGGTGATGTCGAACGACGCCGATGGCTGGATGAAGAGCAGGTTAAGTGCGACCACCGCCCCCATGGCTCCGCAGCCGAAGGCCGCAATCACATAGACGATCAGCTTGGACCGGAAGACGTTGACGCCCGAGCTCTGCGCCGCCAGATCGTTGTCCCGGATGGCCGTCAGCCCGAGGCCGATCTTCGAGCGCAGCAGGAAATAGACGATCAGGACTGAGCCGACCGCAACGGTCAGCCCGACCCAGTAGGTGCCCGGGATCCGCGTTTCGAACGGGATGCGGGCAGCCGAGATGATCGTGATCCCCGACCCGCCTCCCGTAGCCTGGATGTTGGACACGACGATCCGCGTGATCTCGGCGAACACCCAGGTACCGATGGCGAAGTAGCCGCCTCGGAGTCGAAAGAGCAGCGGGGCGATGGGCAGTGCGACGAGAGCCGCCAGCGCCGCTGCGCCGATGACCGCGACGAACGGGTGCAGGTGGAACTCGTCGGCGAGGAGCCACAGCCCGTAGGCGCCGATGCCGATGTAGGCCTGCTGACCGACGGAGATCAGTCCCGCGAAGCCACCCAGCAGGTTCCACATCTGGGCGAGGGCGACCAGCCCGAACAGCGTGACCAGCGTGCGCGAGGTGCCCACCTGCGACCACAGCGGGACCGAGGCGAGGACGGCGACGATGATCACGCACACGATGAGCACGTACAGGTGCATCCGCTTGGACCGCGCCACGCGGAAAGCGGGGATGCTCGGACCTCTTCCCGCGGCGACACGGTCACCCGCGTCGAGGCTGGAGCTCGCACTCACGTGGTCACCGTCCGGGCGAAGAAGCCGCTCGGCCGCAGAGCCAGGACGAGCAGGAAGACCGCGTGACCGCAGAGGATCCCCCAGCCTGCGCCGAAGACCTGCGCGCCGAGGACCTGCGCCACACCGAGGACGATGCCGCCCATCAGCGTGCCCCAGATCGAGCCCATCCCGCCCATGATGACGGCCTCGAAGGCAAAGAGCAGGTTGAAGGGCCCTGTGGTCGGATCGAACGTGGTGCGGATGGCGAGGGCGATACCGCCGATGGCCACGGTGACCAGTGCCACCGCCATGGCGAGCGCGTAAATGTGCCGGTTGTCGATGCCCATCAGTTCGGCCGCTTCGCGGTCATCGGAGGTCGCACGGAATGCTCTCCCCAGTTTCGTCCGGTTCAGGAAGAGCTGCACCGCAGTGATGATCGCAACAGCGGCGATAAACACCAGTAGCGGATACCAGCCGATGGCAAGCTGGTTGGAGATGTGGATGCTGGCGGTCTCGACGGCACCCGCGTCGAGACCACGCGAGTCGGCCGTGAAGCCGAGGAGGAGCCCGTTCTGGATGATGATCGACAACCCGAATGTGACCACGATCGGCCGGGTGTCGTCGGTGCCCAACGTGAAGTTGAGCAGACCTCTCTGAAGCACGTAGCCGATACCGAACATCAGGGCGATGGTCAGCAGGCTTGCCCACAGCAGGCCGAAATGCGCCGACTGCACCAGTGCCAGCGCGATAAAGGCGGCCAGGATGCCGAGGTCGCCGTGCGCCAGGTTGACCATACGCATGACGCCGAACACCAGGGCGAGGCCGACCGCGAAGAGGGCGTACAACCCACCGAGAAGGATCCCCTGCAGGGTTATGTTGACCCAGTTCATGCCGTCACATCCCGAAGTAGGCTGCCGAAATGTCGTCCGAGCTGAGCTCGCCGGGCGTGCCCAGGAGAGAGATCCGCCCCTCGAGGAAACAGGCTGCGCGGTCGGCAACGGTGAGGACGTGCTGGACGTCCTGCTCGACGACGAGGATCGTGGTGCCGCGCACCGCCAGCTCCACCATGGCTTCGTAGATCCGCTTGATGACGACGGGCGCGAGGCCGAGCGAGACTTCGTCGAGCAGCACGAGGTGCGGGTTCGACATCAGCGCCCTGCCGATGGCGAGCGCCTGCTGTTCCCCTCCCGAGAGGCTTGCCGACTGGCGCTTCGACAGCGGTTCGAGGAGCGGAAAGAGCTCGTAGACCGACTCGAGGTTCCAGTCGCCCTTGCGACCGCCGTACGCGCCGATGTGCAAGTTCTCCTCGACGGTGAGGCTGGGAAAGACCCGCCGCCCCTCGGGGACCATCGAGATGCCCATGCTCACCCGCTTGTGGGCGCTCACCTGGTCCACCGGTTCCCCCTCGAACAAGACCCTTCCGGAACGGGGACGCAGCACGCCGGCGACCGTCTTGAGCATGGTCGACTTGCCGGCGCCGTTGGCGCCGATGACGGCGAACGTCTGTCCTTCCTCGACGGTGAGCGATATCGAGAAGAGCGCCTGGAAGTCGCCGTAGAAGACGCTGACGTCCTGCAGCTCGAGGAGGCTCATACCGGCGTGCCACCCATATAGCAGGCCTGCACCTCGTCGCTACACATGACGTCCTCCGGTTCGCCTTCGGCGATCTTGCGGCCGAAGTTGATGGCGAAGATGCGGTCGACCGAGGCGAGCAGCGCGTGCATGATGTGTTCGATCCAGATGATCGAGACGCCCTCGGCGTGCAGGTCGCGGACGGTCTCGATCAGCTCATCCACCTCGGCCTCAGTGAGTCCGCCGGCGATCTCGTCGAGCAGAAGGACGGTCGGGTCGCCGGCAAGCGCGCGGGCAAGCTCGAGGCGTTTCCGGTTGAGAAGCGTGAGCGTGCCCGCGCGTTGGTTAGCCTTGTCGGTCAGCCGCGTCAGCTCAAGCGTCTCCACACAGCGCCGATAGCTGGCACGTTCACTCATGCCGCGGGCGTACGATGCGCACACGAGCACGTTCTCGAATACGCTCATGTCCGAGAACGGCCTCGGGATCTGGTACGTACGCCCGATGCCTTGGCGACAGCGGTCCTGCCGCGGCACATGGGTGACATCGCGCCCTTTGAACACGACCCGGCCGTCGTCGGGCCGATGGACGCCGGTCATGAGATTGAACAGAGTCGTCTTGCCGGCGCCGTTCGGCCCGATGATGCCCAGTGCCTCGCCTTCGTTCAACTGCACGCTGAGATCGTCGATCACCAGCACGCCGCCGAACGACTTCCTGAGGCCCGCCGTCTCGAGGACCACCGTCACGACGGTTCACCGTCCCGTATCACTCGGGCCTCGTAGAGCTCGCGAACGCGCGCTGTGCGCGCGGTCGGGGTCTGTAACGTCGACTCGATCACCTCGTGATCAGGCGTATGTCAACGCCGTGAGCTTGCCGGTCTGCGGAATGGTGACGTTGAACGGCGCCTGGGCCGCGTGCGAGGTGTCCACCAGATTCAACTCGAACGGGTACGTCGTGCCCTTGACCCACTGACCGCCGACCAGCGCCGTGCGACAGACGTTCTTCACCGGGTTCAACGGCGCGCCCGCCTTCCACGTGACGTGCCCGGCGATCGTCTGGATGTCGGTGTCGGTGATGGCCGTGAGGATCGACTGCTTGTCATCGACGTTCGTCGTGCGCTTGAGGGCGTCGGCGACGACCTCGAAGACCGCGTAGTGAAGCAGAGGCTGCGCCCACTCCTTGCCGGTGCGCTTCGTCCAGTCGTCCGCCAACTGCTTGCAGGTCTCGCCGCTGAGCGAAGACGTGAACGGGTGGCTCGGCGACCACCAACACTCGGTGGTGAGGCCGTAGCCGATGGGGCCGATTGCCGCCAGCTCGTCCGGGAAGAGCAGAGCCTTGCCCACGGTTGCGGCGACCGGCTTGAAGCCTTGCTGGTAGGACTGCTTCCAGAAGTTGACGAAGTCCGGCGGGATGAACACGCCGCTCAGGATGTCGCAGCCGGCGGCCTTGAACTTGGTGATCTGGGGCGTGTAGTCCTGCGCGTTGTCCGGGAATTTCCCGCCATTGACGAACGTGTAGCCGGCCGCCTTCAGCATCGGCGGTTGGCCGGTCTTGGGGTCGGACCAGCCGTTCCCGTCGGCGTCGTTCGGCCACATCTCGCCGACGCGCTTGTTGGTCGGCAGCTTGTCCCACATGCCGGTGAACACGGCAGTGACGTCCTCCAGGCCCCAGAAGAAGTGGTAGGTCCACTGGAAGGGCTTGTCGGGCGTGGCCTTGCGGCCGAAGAAGTACGGCTGCCACGGGCAGTCGTCGGAGACGCACGGCACGCCCAGCGACTCGGCCATTGTGGCCACCGGGTTCACAGTGTCCGGCGTGGAGGCCACCATCATGACGTCGACGCCGTCGTTGGTGATCAGGTCGCCGGCTACCCTGGCGGCTGTGGCAGAGATAGACTGCGAGTCCTTGACGATGAACTCGATGGGATGCGTCGTCCCGTCGGCGGTCTTGATGCCGTTCTTGACCGCCTCTTTCCAGCGCGTGACGCAGTACTCGTCCAAGGCGCCGAACGTGGCCAGCGGACCGGTGAGCGGCGAGACGAACCCGATCTTGATGGTGCGGCCTGTGGCGCCGCCACTGCTGCTGCTGCTGGTCGTGCCGCCGCCGCAGGCCGCCAGGACGCTGCCGGCGCCGCCGACGCCGAGCGCCGCGCCGGCCACTCCGGCCACTTTGAGGAAATCGCGCCGCGTGACCGGGGTCCTGCCGATCCCGGCGCCTTCCGGCGCTTCTCTTGACTTGCGGTCGTCTGAGCTCATGCCGCCTCCTTGCTTTGGTTCCGCGGTCACCGGCGACTCCACATCGAGCCGCACAGACCGACGAGAACTCCCCTTGGGTCCTTGCCGGACCCGGGCCGCTGCGCACCTCGGTGCGCGCGGAAAGCCCGCGCCGACGACGAGGACTCCCCAGCCCGGTCAGATCCTGTCTCTATGGTGTGCTTGCACCTCCGATGCTATCCACCATACGGACATTCCTCCCACGATACGGGCATCATATAGCCGCCGGCATCGCTGTCAAGCGCTCATGCCCCGCGCGCCCAGCTCGGCTTGGCTCACCTTCGAGCAACGCATGAAGGTCGCCCAAGGGCTCACCCAGAACCCACGGGCTCCGGGGACAGCTTGAGCCGCTCGATGACCTCGGCCACCGTGGCTGGTTCCAGCTGCATCGAGCGCGCGATCCTCACGAGGCGCTCGACGAGCTGGGCGTTGGACGTCACCGGCACGCCCGGCTCGAGGACGAGCGTGTCCTCCAGACCGGTGCGCGCATTGCCGCCCATGGCGAGGCCGATGGTGGTCATCGGCAGATTGGCCTTGGCCACGCCGATGACCTGCCAGCTCGTGCCCTCCGGCAGCTCGCGCACCAGGTACGCGAGCAGCGCAGGGTCACCCCTCATGCCGCCGCGCACGCCCATCACGAACGAGACCTGCAGCGGCTCGACGAGCAGCCCCTTGTGCACGAGGTAGA
>Ga0208080_1000643_pt1 | contig 17430 bp, 12 predicted proteins | sample NGESurdeep092012_3_FD_184476 | JGI IMG/M metagenome (GOLD analysis project Ga0208080, IMG submission 184476) | Arctic peat soil microbial communities from Barrow, Alaska - NGEE Surface sample 210-3 deep-092012 (SPAdes) | ecosystem: Environmental > Terrestrial > Soil > Wetlands > Peat ...
AAACAGCAAAGTCAAATTAACCCTATGATTTTCATAGCCAATTGCGAATTCCGGCGCATCCGAGCGATGAAACAGGCGGGATTCGAACAAGACGGCTCTATTCTCACGATAAGGCAGAATCAGGGTGTCGGCTGCGTGCTGTCCCAAAAACGCTACAATACGATCTTTGTCGGCATTGTAACCCCTGACCTCCCACGCGACGGGCGGCGGCACGCGGCAAACGGCCAATCCGCCACTATCGGGATTGAGATTGGCTTCATTCGGCGTCACCCAAAAATTGACGCTGATGGCGGCATCGTCGGCATGGGCGTCGATCGCGGCGCGGGCTTCAAGACCCTTGAAGGCCCAGGCCTGGATGAGCGGGTGCTTTCCCAACAGTTCCGGAAAGGTGCTGCGAATCTCGTCTGCGATCTGAAGCAGCAGCGGGCAAGCTAGGCCATCCTCGAGATAGGACGCGACGAACCCGCCGATATGGTTGAAGTCGTGCCAAATCGTACTTTCAAGCAGATACCGTTTCAGCCCGACGAGTGCCGGCGGCGTGAGCAAGTCGTCGAACATGACCGTGCCGGTCTGGTGTTCCTTGAAGTGCCGCGTGATAGCTTCGTGGTCTGGCCGGTCACTTACGGCCCGGCCCGAAATCTCCGGCGCACTGCAAATGTTTATCGCGGTATTGTAGTCCTCGCCGAGTATGTCCAACTGTCTGTCAGAGAGTTTCGTCGCTTCCTCCGAAAAGTCTTTCGCCACCTCTGCGTACATTCGCGCGAGCATCTCGAAGCGCTGACCGTCGCGGCGGCGCCCGGCCAGAAAACGAAATTGCTCGGAATCATGCAGGAGTTTGCTGCGCGTCGAACAGGTCAATGACTTGGCCGCCATACCCGTTCGATCTTCGCCGCGTCTGAGTTCGTAGGTGCGGGCAAAATGATCGAGCGCATGGCCAAGCTCGCCTTCTGCCAGCCACAAGAAGCCGAGAGCGCGATGGGCGTCATAGTGCCCTGGCTCGAGCGCGCACGCGCGACTGAAACCTCGTATGGCTTCACGTGATTGGCCGAGCACCTGCAGCGCGACAGCGCGGTTGTAGTGCGCTGATGCGTAATGCGGCTCAGCTGCGATCGCCTGGTCAAAATGGCCGATTGCAGAATGGTGCTTGCCCTGGGCGGCAACCACAACGCCGAGGTTTTGCGTGATAACTGCACGGCCGGGAGAAATTTCCAGCGCAGCGCGATAGGCTGCTTCCGCTTCACCAAGACGTCCGGCTTTATGATGCGCTATCGCGGCGCACAGCGCAGCATTGCCGCCTCCGGCAACAAGACCATCGATTTTTCGGGTCAGATCTACCATGCGTCGTCCACGCCCAAAGCCGTTAAATCCATTAGCTTACTTTGATTACCCTGCTCGCCGTTAAGATGGATATTGTCGATGGCCCTTTCCAGCCAACGAAGGGGCAGAAAGTCTGAATGTAACGATACTCACTACTAACGCCACGAGCCGCCACACTTTAGCCGAAGCCATGATCCAATCCCCAACTGCGCCCCATAGAGGCCCCAATCTCGCGAATAAGCTGAGGGACTTCTGACGATGCTTTCCGCCGTCAATACGATCAGAACCCGGCACGACGCCATTTGATTGCCGTCTCCGGCTTCACAATCGTTAGAGCGTTTAGGATACTGGGCACCAAACGATACAGCCCCGCAAATAACAGGCGATCCGTAGTACTGAAGGCCAGTCTCTTCGGCGCTTACCGTCGCCGGATGTTAAGCTGATGACGAAGAACCAAACTCTCGGCTTCCAGCGAGGCCCGCGACCGGAATAATATGACCAGCGCCGACCAGACCCCGGCTGCAAGCTTCTCTCATAAGACAGAAGCATTGCGCGGTTCTGCCTCCGTTGCCAACCGGATTAGGTTTCCGATAGGCACAGCCCGAAACGGCGCGGTCATTCACAGGCCCAATCTCAACTCACTGCACGCCGCCGATCAGACGCCGCAATCTATTCCACAACACGCTGAGCATCAAACGAAAACCCGAAATTGGTTTTGCGGGAGGCAGCGATGGAGGCAACCCAGCCGATGGTTCTGAGTCGTTCTTCCAATTAGCTGATGCTGCCTCTGCAACGCTCATTGCCTTATCGTGCTCCAACATCACTTGCAATGCTGTGGCGAATTGTCTGATGATCTGCGTCGCCACATCCTGAATCATACCTGCCCCTCGCCCATACTGAGCGACGGAGCCGGACAGATTCAAATTGGTATCGACGTCGACTCTTGTCCCGCCTTCGATCGGTAAAAGCATGAAGGTCACCACGCCGCTGGCTCCACCCCGGCCCTTGGCATCCGACCCCTGCCCCTTGACCCGAGCGCGATGCCTCTCGTCGTCGATTTCTTCAAATCGCGCCGTACCGACAAAAGAGAGCGCCACAGGGCCAAGCCGAACAGAAACTTTGCCCTTGTAGCTTTCTGGATCGATGACCTCGAGCAGCTCCGCTCCCGGCATGCAAGGCGCTATCCTTTTGATATCCAACAATACCTTCCATGCTTCGTCGACCGTTATAGGCACTTCAAAACTGTTCTTGATGTCCATTTCAGTACTCTTCAATTTAATTATGCTACCGAAAGGTCGGCTGGTGACTTCAATTGCTGCCGTTTCCCTTTGGACATTTTTTGGGGCATCCGGATCACGAAACCTTCGTGACCTTCCACTCGATTGTTTCGTTACCGCGGTAAATCAGGGCTCGCTCCTCCGGTCCAGGGACAATCATTTCTTTCGGAGCCTGCCAAGACTTCCGTTCGAGCGTTATGGTGCCTTTGTTCGGCGAAAGACGGTAATGCGCAGGACCATTTAACGAAGCAAATGCCTCCAATCGATCGAGGGCATCTTCCTCGTCAAAAACCTTGGCGTATGTTTCGATTGCAACCGGTGAGTTAAACAGACCGGCGGCACCGACGACAGCAAGCTTTTTATGGATGGAGTGCGGTGCCGAATCAGTGCCAAGGAAGAAGCACTTTTCCCCGCCCGTTGCGGCCTTACGTAAGGCCTGACGATCAGCTTCTGTCTTAATGACCGGCATGCAGTACATGTAAGGCCTGTTACCCCAGCCTAGCCAATCAGTACGGTTCAGCTCCAAATGATAAGGCGTGATCGTTCCACCGACTTGGCCCGATTTCGATCGGACGAAATCACATCCAACTTTACTCGAAAGATGCTCGTGAATGAACCGCAATTCCGGAAATTCGCGAGTCCACGGCTCGAACACGCGATCGATAAACACTGCTTCCCGGTCAAAGACGTCGACATCCGGATCGACGCATTCAGCATGAATCAACAGAGGCATGCCTATGCGCTGCATGCGTTCCAGCACACGGCGGATCTTCTTGAAGTCGGTCACTCCGGCCGCAGAGTTCGTCGTTGCATTAGCGGGATAGAGTTTGACGCCGGTAAACACCTGCTCTTTGAAGCCGCGCTCCACATCTTCCGGGTCGGTATCGTCCGTGAGATAACATGTCATCAAGGGCGTGAACTTGCTCCCGGGAGGAAGCGCCGTTTGCAGTCGCTCACGGTACGCCACTGCGTCAGCGGTCGTGATCACCGGCGGGACCAGGTTCGGCATCATGATCGCCCGGCCGAATTTCGCCGCCGTATAGGGCAAGGAGGCGCGCATCATGTCCTCGTCGCGGACGTGCAAGTGCCAGTCGTCGGGCTTAGTGATCGTGATGCTGTCGGTCATAGAGCACTCCAGTTGGTCCGACCGGCCAAGACCTTTGGCCAGCTCGGGTCATCACCAAGGCTAATTTCAACTTGCCGCCTAACCGATCGCGGAGCGTTCAGTTCGCATATATCGCGATCAACCCGGGGATCGCGGCGGCACGTAACATTAACCTCTCACGTCGACGGTAATCCATTTACTGATTGGGCCAAACGCTTTGCAAAGCGGTTTCCGAGATACGCTTCCACGACCCACGGATCTTGCAGAACCTCATCCACTACCCCCTAGCTAAGCACCGCCCCATTATGCAGGGCCACGGCCCGCACGCATGGTGATCGACTTGATGATGCTTTGAGCGATCGCACCACCCTCGCCGCTAGGCCTTACGAGAAGCCTGCTCGCGTCGAGCGGCTGCAAGTTTTACCGCGTTGATGATTTCCGGATATGCCGAGCAGCGGCACAGGTTGCCGGTCAAATAATGACGGATCTCGTCGTCACTGGGATTGGGGTATTCATTCAGCAACTGCTTCACCATCATGATGAAGCCGGGCGTGCAGAAGCCGCACTGGAAGGCGCCGGCCTCGATAAAAGCTTCCTGAATCGGATCGAGTCCTTCGCTCGGTGCCAGCCCTTCGATGGTTTCCACCCGAGCGCCGTCGGCCAACACTGCAAAAAAAAGGCAGCCAGATACGGCCTTCCCGTCCACATAGACGGTGCAGCAACCGCAAAGTCCCTGCCCGCAGCTTTCACGCGCACCTCTTAGGTCGAAGCGATACTGTAACACTTCGACAAGACTTTCATGCGGCTTCACATCCGTGGAAACGGGAACGCCGTTGAGCGTGAAGCGAATCGTGCGAGGAGTCGTCAAGTTAGTCTCCAGCAAATGGGGTGCCCTTCGTCTCCAGCAGCGCGCGGAAAATCTTCTCCGGCGTCAGGGGCAGATCGGTAAGATGAACGCCGATCGCATCGGCAAGCGCGTTTCCGATGGCGGGCGAGAGCGCAATCGTGGTGATCTCTCCCGCTCCCTTGGCGCCGAAGGGCCCATCCTTCTGCTGCGATTCGACATGTTCGTTGATGAATTCGAGCGGTATGTCGAGAATGGTTGGAATCTTATAATCGGCGAGCGATCCATTCGTGAGCTGTCCGTCGCGGAAGACCATCTCCTCGGTGGTCGTGAAGCCGAGCTGCATGATTCCCGCGCCCGAAAGCTGCGCCTGCACAAGTTTGGGATTTATCGCTGTGCCAACATCGGCCACATTGACGAGCTTCGTGATCGTCAGATGGCCGGTCTCAGTGTCGACCTCGACCTCGGCCCCTGACGCGCCGACGCCCCAGAAAGGGGTGGCATGGCTTGACTGGCCGGTCTTCGAGTCGGGCTTCTCGTAAGCCGGAATGAAGCTCCCCGTGCCGATAATGTTGCCCGCCTGCATCCCATACTTGCGACGAAGAAGCTCCGCGAGCGGCAAATTGCTGCCGGGCGGCATGCCGAGTTCCCGTGCCAGCTCCTCGATTTTGCGCTTCGCATCCTCAGCCGCGAGGCGCACCGCGGTCCCCATGTGGAAAGTCGAACGCGAACCGAGGGTCCCCATGTCGTAGGGCGTGACATCCGTATCGGGATGAATGACGCGGATCGAGGCAGCATCAATGTCAAGCACCTCCGCTGCAATCTGCGCCATTACAGTATCAGAGCCCTGGCCCATGTCGACCGTGCCAATATAGAGGCCGCAGCTTCCATCGCCGTACAGATTGACGATCGCGACTGAAGTCGTGGGCGCCGTGATACCCTTGAAGCCAATCGCAATGCCGCGTCCACGGCGGATGCGGCCGTTGCCGCGGTCAAAGGGCACATGCCAATTCATCCGGACCGCGAGCTGATCGAGCACCGCCTCGAGCGCGGCGTCGCGCATAAGGGTACCGCTCGCTTGCGGACGTCCCTCGCGCAGCAGATTCTGGCGGCGAAACCCGACTTTGTCGATGCCCAGCGCCTCCGCGATCATGTCCATGTGGCTCTCGTAGGCCCAGGCGGTCTGCGGCGCGCCAAAGCCGCGCAGTGCGCCCGCGGGCGGACGGTTTGTGTAAACCGCGTAGGATTCGATTGCCACGTTCTCAATATCGTAAGGACCTGCCGACGTGAACCCGGCCTTTTGAGTCACGCGCGGTCCGATGTCGGCATAAGCACCGCCGTTCCACACGACCTCGCAGTGCCGCGCGATGATCCTGCCGTCCTTGTTCACACCGCTCTTGATCTTGAAGGTGCAGGGGTGACGCGTCACCATGAAGAACTGCTCTTCCATGGTGAGCGATATCTTCACCGGGCGCTTCACGAGCAGCGAAAGCGCTGTGACGAGCGCCTCGAGCTTGATGTAGAGTTTGCTGCCGAAGCCGCCGCCGAGATGCGGCACCTTCACACGCACGCGATTTTCCGGCCAGCCAAGAAGGCGCGCGATTTCGATGCGCACGAAGGAAGGGCCCTGCGAGGCCGTGTGAATCGTCACCTGCCCGTCACCTGCGTCGGCGACTGTAACGAATGGCTCCATCGGCGTGTGCATCACCTGCTGCGTGCGGAAGGTGTGTTCGAACACATGATCAGCGGCCGCGAAGCCCGCCGCCGGATCGCCGCGCCGGAGATGATAATCCAGCGCAATATTGGTGCCGGCGCGGCCTTTGAGATGCTGAAGGTCGGGAAAAGTCGCAGCCGGCTTCAGTTCGGAATGTACGAGCACATCCGAGCTCATCGCCTCCATTTCATCGTAGACCGCAGGAAGCTCTTCATATTCGGCCGTGATTAGTCCAACCGCTTCCTCTGCAACGCGACGGTCAGCAGCGAGCACGACAGCGACAGGCTCCCCTGCGAATCGAACCTTGCCATCCGCAAGGATCGGCTGGTCGTGGAAGGCGGGCCCGTAATAGGGATTAGGAATGATGGTGCGGATATCATCGATTGTTATGACACGATAAACGCCCTCGAGAGCCCGGGCCGCCGACACATCAATGTTTTTGATGAGCGCATGCGGAAGCGCGCTACGGAAAATTTTCCCATAAAGCATCCCCGGAAGCCGCAGATGATGAACGTATTCAGTCCGCCCAGTCACCTTCTCTCGCGCTTCGAGACGAGGAATGGAATGGCCTATGTTGCGGTACGATGTCTTTGCCATCTTCTCTCTCATTCCGCAGCGATGGCTTGAATGGCGCGCCCCAAATGGACTCGCAGAAGATGCTGCTTATAGGAAGCCGAGCCGCGGCTGTCGGATTCGATATGCACCTCCGCGACCGCGGCCTCGCCCGCTTGGCGCAGCACTGTTGTGTCTATTTCGGCGCCGCGCAAAACGGCTTCGGCCGCCGCGAGCCGCGTGGGCCGATCAACGGCTGCGCTGAGAACAAGGCGCAAATCCTTGATCTGCCGGCCATCGATCTCGGCAGAGAGTGCAATTCCGAGTGCCGGCCAGTCGTGAGCCGCGCGGGTCGTAACTTTCACATAGATGGATCGCCAGCCGGGGCGCACAGGAACCTCGAGTTCGGCTATGAGGTCATTGTTGTTCAGCGTCGTCTCGTAATAGCCGACGAAGATGTCTTCGACGGGCATGACGCGCTCGCCGCCGGGCCCAAGAATTACGACCTTGGCGCCGAGTGACATCCAGACTGGCGGTAGATCGAGATGCGGATCGGCATGGGCGAGATTGCCACCGACCGTAGCAACATTGCGCACTCGCACATTCGCCAGCGTCTTCATCGCCCGAGGAATTACCGGCAGGCGGCTCCGGATCTCGGGTGAATGTTCTAGCGTAGAGAAGGTCGTCATCGCCCCGATACGGAAGAAACTGCCGCCCGGATCCAAGGCAATTCCGGAGAAGCGCCCCCCGATGTGGCGCAGACTTACCAGGCGCACCGGTTTGAAAATCTGCGCCTTCATCATGAGCATCAGCGCCGTGCCGCCACCGACGGGCCGGACCGCGGGATCCTCGTGATCAAGAAACCCAAACGCCTCCTCGAGAGAATGCGGTTCGACGAGTTCGAAGCTGGCCATCTGTCACCAATCCAGCTCAAAAGCGAGGCAAAGACGCAGAAATGAAGAAGTCAATCGGTCGCCAATATCGCCGCAGATGAAGCTCTGACCGAATGCCGTCATGGCCGATCACCTATTCGCGCTTCGTCGGCTTGTCAGAACCTCGAGCGTGAGGAAACCGAAAACTCCGCAGCCGCAACATCGCCGACTGTCACCCGCCGCTTCGCAGGGATTTTGCGTCCGATCACGTTGATGCGCCATGGAGCCTTTCCTAATTATGTTTTAAAGAAAGATCCTCCCAGGGAAAAGACACTACGTCAACTTTTTGGCACCCCCCGGCGCAGCTCCCTGCTAAGCCCATCCTTGCACCGTTTGGTAAGAATCTACCGCTGTCAAGTCATTGCCCCGCTGGGAAAAGCGCGATCTGAAATGCGCAATCCCCTTTTCACAACGATGATCACGCAATAATTCTCCACGAGGAGGATTTTTCGATAGATGCCAGCACATCGCGGCCAGCCTTGGCGAGACCCGCCCGGGATGCAAAAGACCTTGCAGGCGTAATGCATTTTGGAGTAAATAACCAAAAATGTTTCAGCCCCTCGTCGTGCCAACGGCACCCGGGAAATGCTGTCGCCACTCAGCCATCGCTCTTTAAGATCCGGGTGCAAGCGGGGGCCGTGAAGCACTCCCAGATCGCCGGACGTTGTCGCATAGAACGAGTGAAGATGATCGGGATGCGTCTGCCCATCACGGCAAGGAAGTCGATCCCGCCGTCGACGTCTTCGATTGTGCGGCCGTTTCCATTGAGCGCGGCTTATTTCCATGCCACGGCAATTTCCTGTCATCGAAATCATTCACTAATATCATTGCTGGTGAGAAATGCCGAGCGCGCGCTCGTGAATCGCGGCGGGCAGCCTTTGGCGCGGCAGGTCGTCCCCCAATGAGCAGCGGAGTGGAGGGCCTAGCTGTTTCAAGGCCTTTGAACGAGCTTACTTTGGCGGAAGCGGCTAAGATGATCGCTGCTCGCCGGATCACCTCGGAAGACCTGGTGCGAGCCTGCCTCGACCGGATCGCCCTTCGAGACGATGAGATTCATGCCTGGGCCGCTTTGGACCCTGAGCACGCTTTAGTTCAAGCACGAGACTGCGACAGCAGGCCTGTGCGTGGTCCCCTCCACGGCGTTCCAATCGGGGTTAAGGACGTACTCGATACCGTCGATTTTCCAACGCAAATGGGTTCTCCCATTTTTGCGGACCATCAAAGTCGATCTGATGCGTCCTGCGTTTCGATGCTGCGCGCGGCTGGCGCCGTGATCCTGGGTAAGACAATCACTTGCGAGTTCGCCGGAATAGCGCCGGGCCCGACGCGAAATCCGATCGATCGCGAGCGCACCCCAGGGGGCTCATCCAGCGGCTCTGGTGCGGCGGTTGCTGACTATATGGTGCCGCTCGCGCTCGGTACGCAAACTGGTGGTTCCGTCCTGCGGCCTGCTTCATTTTGTGGCGTTTTTGGTTTCAAGCCGACGTTCGGGATCATCAATCGCGCGGGCCTGAAGTTCGCAGCGGAAAGCCTTGATACGATCGGTCTGTTGGCGCGGCGCCTGGAGGATATAGCTCTTTGCCTTCACGTCCTCACGAACTCAGCCCGTCCGGTTTCTTTCACTGCGCTTGATCGCCCCCGAATAGGAATTTGCCGCACCCATCTGTGGCAAAAGGCTCAGCCGGAAACACGAGCCGCCCTCGACTATGCTGCACGGTTAGCTGCCCGTGCTGGGGCGAATGTTGAGGAGTTTACTCTACCGCCGTCTTTCGTTCGGCTGTCGGAAGCGCGAGAAACAATCAACAATGTTGAGCGCTCGCGCTCGCTCGCATGGGAATGGGCCAATCATCGCCAGCAAATCAGTGTGCAAATGTCTCAGGCGATCAAAAATGGGCAATCCATTTCCGATGAGCAGTATCATGCAGCGTTGCGTTTTGCTGAACGGAGCCGACAGGAACTTGATCATATCCTGGACAGCTTCGACATTTTGCTCGCGCCCTGCGTTAGCGGCGAGGCGCCAATGGGGCTCGCTTATGCGGGTGACCCAAGCTTTCAGGGTTTGTGGACCTTGCTGCATGTCCCGACGCTGAGCATTCCTGCAATCCGCGGTCCAAATGGAATGCCGGTCGGAATTCAGGTTATCGCAAAGCGTTTTTCTGATCACAGCCTACTGAACTGCGCCCAATGGCTGGTCCTTATGGCGAGCCTCGACGGAACAAAGAGCTTGACGGAGGTCACGGATGCCAATCTAAAACGCGCTTGAAAACCCACGGCTGCTGAGCGAATCGGCTCGCACCTAACGTTTTAGTTCGTAAATTTGGGGGCGTGGAAGGGTATCGGCTCGGAGGCGCCATCCAACGAAAGTGCGATTGAACCAATACTCGCGATCTTGCCGGTTGGCAGCTTTACGGGGATGAACGGGGGCGGCGGGAGAAACTTATATTTTCCGTCTATCACCAGCAAGTCGACGAAGTTCGCACGATTTTTGGAGCTACACAATGCCTCTGCAATACGACGAAATCGGACAACGGCTAAGAGCATTTCGTCTCGGCTCCGAATTGAGCGCTGACGAAGTGGCGGACCGTCTTGGTATCTCTCGCACAGCACTCTACCGGTTCGAGAAGGGCGAGCTCGCGAAGATCGAAACCCTTGAGCGATTGTCGGAGCTGCTACAGGTCTCGCTGCCGACTCTTCTGGGCGTCGGGATAGAATACATTCCATCTGCGGTCAGCTACTTCGAACGCGTCCGCCAGCTCGAGGAAACGGCCGAGCACATCGTCGTGCTCGCGGGTCCGATTTCGTTCCTTTTGGGCTCCGACAGCTTCGAAATGGCCCTGGAACAGGTCCTTCAAGAAAGCATCCCCGATAATCTGCCAAACCGCAGCCGTGCGTTGGCTGACGTCGACAAAGTCATGGAAATTCTGCACGAGCGCAAACGAGCCTATCGTCGCCGGCGGCCGCCTATCGTGAACCTCATTTCGGCCATGCAAATCGAGCCATTTTTGAATAACGGGCTCGTTGGGCGGGTCAGTCTCACTGAGAACAAGAAATCGGTCCGCCGCGAAATGGCGCGCGCGGAAGTAGAACATTTCGCCTCTGTGATCGAGGAAGAGTCGATCGGCGTTCAAATCGGGCTCGTGACCGATTGTCTGCCGCAAAACGGATTTCAGATCTTCCGGAGACGCTCGGGAGATACTCTTACGATCAGCCCATTTCGCCTCGGAGAACAACCGAACGTAAGAGTTGGTGTCGCCATGGTGACGTCGGCGCCTGAAGCGCTGGCCCTGCATGAGAACGTCGTCAAGGAAGTGTGGCGTACAGCCATCAAGGGCCGCGAGGCAGCAGCCTATCTCCGCGGCCTGGTGAACAATAGCCAAGACCATCTCCTCAAACCCATTCGCGAACGGCCCCCCACTGACGCGAGACGGTGAAATGAACAGCGGACGAGCCGCAGCAAATGAATTGGATTTCCCATATCATTGGACGGCAGGACTCTCGGGCCGAGGAATCCAAACTACGACGGATATTCACCACAGCGCGGAAGTTGGGCACCTGATTGTTGGCGCGCCGGCCTGAAATCCATTCCACCGAAACAACGCGGACGCACGCAGCGACTCTCCGGAAAGAAAATTGTGATCGACACCCTTTATTTCGAAGACTTCCCGGTCGGAAAAAGCTTCAATTTCGGACACTACGAGGTTTCAGGCTCAGATTACGACGTTTGGGACGGCGTTCGATCCGTGACCCCCTCATAGTGGCTTTGGTACGTTACAAGCGCCGCGGAACCGAATCGCAGCGTAGTTTTCGTTTACCGCCTTGTTCACACATGGGGCGTTTGCAACTGTCGTCGCGATCCTGCCGGACCTCGCGGGGCGTCAACCGCCCCCAGTGGTACCGACGTCCTGCCGCCGTGTCGCCCATCCCGTGAAGCGCCTCTCGATGAAGACGGAGATGAGGTAGGCGGCGATACCCATCGCAGCAATCACCGTCACACCCGCGAACATTAGCGACGTGCGAAACTGAGATGCCGCCTGCAACATGAGGTATCCGATGCCATCGTTCGAAGCCAAGGTTTCTGATATCACAGCGCCGACGAATGCCAAGGTGATGGACACTTTCAATGAAGCGAAAAAATAGGGCAGCGAACGGGGAATTCCGACTTTCCACAGAATATCGAGACGCGTCGCTCCGAGAGAACGCAACACATCTTCCAATTCAGGCTCGGTGGTCGCCAGTCCGGTCGCAACATTAACCGCGATCGGGAAGAAACACAGCAGGAAAGCGGTTGTGATTGCGGGTGGCGCCCCAATGCCCATCCATAGAACGAGGATCGGAACGACGGCTGCCTTCGGCACCGAGTTTATGCCGATAAGAATTGGATAGAGTCCCGAATATGCCAGTCGTGACGAGCCGATGGTCATGCCAAGCAGCAGGCCCACAATGATACCAATAGCAAAACCGATGAGCGTGTTGACCAATGTGAACAGCGAACTCGCCATGATCGGCTCGCGGTATTGTATAAGTGCCACATAAATTTCGCTCGGTGCAGGAAGGATGAACTGCCGGATCGAAAAGACCCGCACCACCAATTCCCAAATAACAATGGTGCCGAGGATAACGATCCAAGGCATAAGCGTTTCGAGCCTGCGAAATTTTTGGGGAGACATTTAGACCGCCCCTTGTACAGGAGCGATGCCCAGCTTGCTCTCGTTGCGAACCTGCGCAATCTCGCCGCGTATGCGATGAACAATACCCACAAATTTAGGATCAAACGTGCTTTCAAGGGTGCGTGGCCTGGGAAGGTCGACACGATGGCTCGCCACAATCCGCCCTGGCCGCGAACTCATTACGTGGACGACGTCCGCCAGGTAGGCAGCTTCGCGCAGATCGTGTGTGACGAGAATACACGTGAATTGCCGCTGCAGCCAGAGATCCTGAAGGACTGCCCACAGCTCCTCGCGGGTGAATGCATCGAGCGCGCCGAAGGGCTCGTCGAGCATGAGAAGTTGCGGCGAGTGAATGAGTGAGCGGCAAAGATTCGCCCGTTGCTGCATACCACCGGAAAGCATCCACGGACTTTGCTTCTCGAAGCCGCCAAGACCGACGGCATCGAGCAAACTCAGCGCGAGCGCTTCATATTCCTTTCGATTGCTTCTCAGTCGGCTCCGATGCGGCTGCACGATCTCCAGCGGAAGCATGGTGTTGGAAAGGATATCGCGCCATGGCAACAAGGTCGAATTTTGGAAGGCCATGCCAATGATCTTCAGCGGACCGTTAACCGGTTGACCGGCAACTTTCAGCACTCCGGATGTCGGGGGCAATAGACCCGTCACGAGCTTCATCAATGACGACTTGCCACAACCTGACGGGCCTACGACGGCCGCGAATTCGCCTTTACCGACCGTCATCCGCAGATCGCTGAGCGCCTGTGTATCGACAGCCTCGCTATATCTAAGACCGACGTTGTCGAGTTCGACGAACGGGGCAGCGGCCGCATTTTGCACGGCCGTCCCGGTGGTTATGGGGAGCGACTGTCTAGCCAATATTGCGGTCCTCGGCTGGCGGCATGAACCGATTGTCAAAGATCTGGTCGACCGAAGGTGCGGTCGGCAGCTGGAATCCCTCTTTGATGAGCGAAATAGCGCGCTGCATCCGGACAATATCGACGGACCCCAGACCGTTCTTCTTCACATTCGCCGTGCGCACATGTTTGTCGAGCACCCAATCCATCCGCGCCCGCTCCACTTTCGGATCCAGCAGCTTTTCGCGCTTCACGACGGCCGCGATCGCGTCGGCCCTGTGCTTGGAGCCGGCTACCCAGGCCTGCGCTACCGCACGCGCCATCCTGCGGACCAGATCCGGATTCTTGGCGAGAACGTCCGGATTAACAATGAGTGCATTACCAATGAAGTCGAAGCCAAATTCCGAGAAGTAAAGGAGGTTGATGTCCTCGAACTTCACGCCATTGCCAATCAGGTTGAAAATAGCGGTGTAATCGAACGCAATCACTGCATCGACCTTGCCGGCGAGCAGCATCGCATCCCTGAGTTTCACGTCAACGGTCACGCGATCGACCGAGGCCGGGTCGATATTATTGTGCGCCAGCAGCACAGGGAAAATCTTGGAGCCGGCATCCGCCGTTCCTGTCCCGAGCTTGATTCCGGCAAGGTCCTTGAGCGATTTGACCGGCTTGTGCTTGAAGCTGAGAATGACTGCGGGAAACTGGTCGAAAATCGGCAGCACCAGCTTCGGAGCCGCGGCTGGATTGCGTGCCGCAAAGGCGATGAGTGTACTGGCATCGGCAAGCCCGAACGCGTGAGTTCCCGTGGCAACGCGTCTGATGCAGTCATCGGAACCCGACGAACCGTCCGGCGTTACATCAAGATCAAGCTTCTGATAAATGCCATTCTCAATCGCCAGGAACATCGGCGCGTTGCCGCCATATATCCGGAACTCAAGGCACAGATTGACTTGATCGGCCGCTTTGCCGAATGCCAGCCGCGGCGAGCTAAGAGCTGCAGCAGAAGCTCCGCACAACAGGGTGCGTCTCGTCAACATGTCGATCCCAGTCATTGCATTTCTCCTTGCTTATAGAAGATGAACATCATTAGAGATCTAATAAAGACGCAGACAAATTCGCATTTCTCATCTCTCTTGCCGCTTCGAGAATGGCCCGCACAATTCCGGCATACCCGGTACAACGGCAAATCTGACCAGCCATTCCTTCACGCACGTCCGTCTCTTGCATATCGGTACTGTGCTTAAGCAACTCCCGTGCCATGACCAGCATTCCCGATGTGCAAAAGCCGCACTGGAGCGCGTGGTTCTCATGAAAATGCCGTCGCAGGATTGCCATGATCGGATCGTCGCGCAGCCCCTCGATCGTGCTGACGCGACGTCCTTCAGCCATGACTCCAAGAATCAAACAGGCACGAGTGGCTTTCCCATCCACATCGACCGTACACGCACCACACGCGCCATGTTCGCAACCGAGATGCGTTCCGGTCAGCGACAGGCGCTCGCGTAGAATATCTGCAAGGCTTTCCCGCGGCTCTGCCACCACGGTAATGTCCTCGCCATTGATATTCAATTTTAACGTCGTCATTTCGAACGAGCCTCCGCGATCGCGCGCAGGACGACCGCGCTGTGCAAGCGAATGGCATAATCGTCGGTCGCATCCATTGATTGCGCGAGATCGCGACCGATCGCATCGCGTAGTACCGATTCCGGTAAAGTGCTCGATTGCATGACGTCGGAAGTCATGGGAAGGCGCACAGCCCTGCTACCCGCCCCGGCCAGGACGACGCGTACGGCGCGCGGTCCATCATCCACAACCGCGATTGCGAGAGACATCGCGAAAGCGCCTGTCTTCCTTGCAACCTTCGCAAGACCAGTCTTAACGCGGGCATCAAGACGTGGAATCTCGAAAGCGACAATGAGTTCGTCACGCGCGAGCGATGTCGTATAGATATCCTGGATCAAATCCGCGACCGGCACCATTCGGCTGCCCTTCGGGCCAACAATTCGCGCCTTGGCCTCCAAAGCGATCAGGCAAGCCGGCCAATCGGCAGCCGGGTCGGCCATGGCGACGCTCCCGCCGATGGTACCTTGATTTCGTATCGCACGATAAGCGATGCGTGCGGCCACCCGCTTCATCAAGCCACGGCCTGGATCTGGTACTCGCCCATCCTCGATCTCGGCATGTGTCACTGCAGCGCCGATCACCACGTTATCGCCGCCATCTTCGACCTGCCGGAGAGCACCCAGGCGCCCAATATCCACGAGCATACGGACGGAGGCCATGCGCAGAGCGAGCAGCGGAAGCAATGATTGGCCGCCGGCCAAAGCCAATACGTCTTCCCCCGCATCAGCAAGAACACGGACCGCTTCTTCCAGGCTCCGAGGTCTGACGTAATCGAAAGGTGCAGGCTTCATTACCGAGCTTCCCGTGCCCGGCGCGCCTCGGCAACGGCGTCCGAAACCCGTCTTGGCGTCAATGGCGTCTCGTTAAATCGTGCACCAATTTCACGGAAAGCGTCGGCCACAGCATTGGCTATGGCGGCTGGGGGCGCGATGGCACCGCCCTCCCCCACGCCCTTTACGCCGTATTCGGTCACTTTCGCCGGCGTGACCGAATGCGCGATACGGACCGTAGGAATTTCGGTGGTGCAGGGCATCATATAGTCCGCGAATGTGGTCGCGAGCGGTTGCCCCATGTCCGAATATGGAATCTCCTCGAACATCGCCGTTCCGATGCCCTGGGCGATGCCGCCTTGGATTTGGCCGTCGACGATCATCGGATTGATCATCGTGCCACAGTCTTCCGCGACGACGTAGCTGATTATTTCTATGACGCCGGTCTCAGGATCGACAGCCACCACAACGGCATGCGTTCCATAGGAGAAGACGCCGCCGGAATCGGCCGGCTCGTAGGTCGAGAGGTTCTCCAGGAGCGGCTCGACGCCCTCCGGAAGAAGTTCCTGGCGGACATTCGCCGCGTGAGCGATCTCGGCGAAGCTGATGGAGCCCGAAGCACCGACGACCGTGCCATTCTCGATCCGAACAGAATTCGCATTTGCCTGCAAAAGATGAGCACCGATGCGCCGCAGCTTTTCCGCAATAACGCGGCATGATTTCGCGACCGCACCGCCGGCAAATACGATCGTGCGCGATGCGAATGAGCCAAAACCGAAGGGCGCAGTCGCCGTATCGCCGTAGCGAATCGAAATGCGGTCAGGGGCGATCCCCAATTCATGCGCAGCGATTTGCGCCAACGTCGTCTCGTGACCTTGTCCGTGATTTTGAACGCCCACATGGATCACAACGGATCCATCAGGAAGCATCCGCACGCGCGCGGACTCGTAACCCGGAACGATGCGGGACTTACGCTTCGCCCATTCAGCCTGTCCATGGCCGCTCTGTTCTGAGTAAAAGGCGACCCCAATGCCGATCATACGGCCATCGGGCTCAGCTTTCTTCTGCCGCTCACGGACGGCATCCAGTCCGATCAGCTCGACAGCCTTATCGAGCGAGGCGTGGTAATCGCCGGTGTCCAGCAACAGGCCTCCCGCCGTCCGATAGGGCAGCTCTTCGCTTCGCACCATGTTGAGCTTGCGGAGCTCCGACGGCTCGCGGCCGACCTCCCTGGCCACTTCATCGACGAGGCGCTCAATGGCGAAACAGGCGCCGGGACGTCCCACGCCGCGATACGGCCCCATTGGCGCCTTGTTGGTAGCGACCGTGTAGGTTTCGATCGCCAAATGGCGGATGTGATACGGTCCCGGCAAATTGCGAGCAGCCATGCTCGTTTCCTGGAATGAGCCGGTCGGCCAGAGCGAATACGCTCCGGCATCGATGTAGACGCTGCCTTCGATGCCAAGAAGCTGGCCTGTGGCATTCGCCGAAATGGTGAGATCATAGAAATGATCTCGCGCGTGAATCGAAGCCAAGAAATGCTCGCGACGGTCCTCGATCCAGCGGACCGCATGCGGCACCTTCATCGCGATCGCGGCGACAGCAATTTCTTCCGGCAGAAGGCGATTCTTCCCACCGAAGCCGCCACCAACGTCTGGTGCGATGACGCGGATCTTGTGCTCGGACAAACCGAGGGCCTGGGCCAAGCCCAGCCGCATGACATGCGGTCCTTGGGTAGAGAGGTAGATCACCAGTTCGTCCAGCCGGTGATCCCA
>Ga0208080_1000648_pt1 | contig 17374 bp, 13 predicted proteins | sample NGESurdeep092012_3_FD_184476 | JGI IMG/M metagenome (GOLD analysis project Ga0208080, IMG submission 184476) | Arctic peat soil microbial communities from Barrow, Alaska - NGEE Surface sample 210-3 deep-092012 (SPAdes) | ecosystem: Environmental > Terrestrial > Soil > Wetlands > Peat ...
CGGGGGCCCAGACCGCGAACGCCGTCCCGGCCTGGCCCAGCTGATGGGCGCCGAGCTTCTCGGCCAGGCGGCGATGAGTCCCCTCGTTGAAGAGGTAGATGTCCTCGTCGGAGAGCTCCCAGGGCGCGCTGACCGGTGGTTCGGGTCCGGGTCCGGTCTGTTTGGCGGTCACCTGCCGGCCTCCTCTGGGGTGATGGTGCGGTTCTCGACCACGGAGTCTCCCTCAGCTTCGGGACCAACGCTGCCCGACCGGTCCCGCCGGGCGGCGTCGACGAGCCGGAGGACGGCCGCCGGCTGCCGGTTCCGGGGCCGGAGGTCGTCAGGCCAGCACCGGGCCCACCGTCGCCGGAAGTTGCCCTCCTCGGGCCCGGTGCCGGGCCGATTCTGCGGTTCCCGTTCCAGCCAGAGGTCCTCGAGGTCGACGAGGACCAGCCGGGCTGGGCCCCCGGCCAGGTGGAGGAGGAGGAATCGCAGAGCCCGGCCGGGCGCCGCCGGCCGGCCCAGGGCGTCGGCGACGGCGGCCCGCAGCGCAGCCCGCTCCGCACGCGATGCCGAGGCGGCCTCGGGGGGCTGCTCCCCCCGCCGGGCCCGCTCGTCGATGTCGAGGCCGGCCCACCAGGTCGCGAAGGGGGGGAGGTCGTGGGTGCCGAGCGACGCCAGCGAGTCGGGCGGCGGTTCGGGAAGGGGATCGTCGGGGCTGGCGGCGAATTGGTGGACATGGGACCGGAGCATCCCGTCGCGGCGCATGGCGGCCCGGACGGCCGGGGCCACGGTGCCGAGGTCCTCCCCCACCACGGCCACGCCGGCCCGGACGGCTTCGAGGACGGCAATGGCCCGGAGCTCCTCGGCCCGATAGCTGACGTAGGCGCCGTCGGTGGCGGCCATGCCCTCGGGGATCCACCAGAGCCGGTGGAGCCCCATCACATGGTCGATCCGGACCGCGGCGGCGTGACGCATGGCGTGGCGGAGGAGGGCGATCGGGTAGCGGTAGCCGTCCTGGCGAACCCCCTCGGGGTGGAGGGGGTTGACGGCCCAGTTCTGGCCGGCTGCCTGGAAGCTGTCCGGAGGGGCGCCGGCGGTAGCGCCGGTGGCGAACGCGGCGGGATGCCACCAGGGATCGAAGCCGTCCGGGTGCACCCCGACGGGGAGGTCCAGGTAGAGCCCTCCGTGGGTGGCGGCCTCGGCCAGCTGGGTGTCGGCGACCCACTGGGCGTAGCGGTGGTACCGGACCCGGCGCTCGTCGGCGGCTCCGACCGGGATCCGGCCCGGTCCGGCCCCGGCCCAAGCCGTCCAGGGCCGGCCCAGCGTTTCGGTCGCGGCCCGGAAGCGGGCGTAGGCCTCAACCTCGGGCCGCTCGGCCAGAAAGGCTTCGAAGGCGCGGAGGCGGGGAGAGGGCCCGGCGACCAGGGCCTCGGCCAGCAGTTCGAGGACCTGGCGCTTGACGGCCAGGGTAGCGGCCGGGTCGGAGCTGGGGGCGGAGCGGAGCCGAGCCAGGCGGCGGCGAAGCCCGGGCGAGGCCAGTAGAGCGCGGGCCTCATGGGCGATCTCGACCTCCGGGAGCCGCTCGACGTCGACGTAGAGCTCGTTCCACGCCAGCCGGCTGGCCGGCCGGTATGGGCTCGGCTCCACCACCGGCCCGTCGAGGAAGCTGGCGTTGAGGGGCAGGGTGCCTACGAAGGCCCCCCCGAGCTCGCCGACCCAGTCGCCGAGCTCGGCCAGCTCCCGGTAGGTGGCCACCCCCCAGTCGGTCTCGGTCCGAACCGCGTGGAGGGGGGCCGAGACCCCCCAGCCCCGACCGGGGTCGGGGCAGCGCCGGGGGGCGGAGACGACGAGGGCCGAAGCGGCCAGGCCGGGACCCTCCACCTCGAGCCGGTGGTAGCCGGGGTGGGCGTCGAGGATGCGGGCCAGCCGGTAGCGGTGCCGGGTCACGGCGGCCCCGTCGATCCGCCCGGGCCGGGCCGGGCCGGCCAGGATCGACGAGAGGGGCCGCCGCTCCACGGTGCCGTCCTCGAGCCGCAGGGTGACCTGGACCCGGTCGGGGGCGACGGTGGTGGGGAGGGTGAGGGTGTGGGCGGCCGGGGCGCCGGGCCGGCGGACCAGGACCGGCTCGAGGACCTGGCGGCGCGCCGCGGCGGCCGCCGCCGCCAGTAGCTCGGGGGCCTGGTCGCGGTGGCTGATGGGGACGCCGAGGGCGGCGAGCACCCCGACGAGGGACTCGTCGCCGACCCGGCTACGGGCGTGCCCGTGGGCCTCGTAGGAGACCTGCACCCCGTACCGGGTGGCCAGGGCCTCGAGGGCGCGGCGGCCGCGGGGCCGGCCAGGGCCGCCGGATGTCAAAGGTTCGTCTCCAGGAGGTCGAGGATCCCCTGGGCCGGCATGGCCACCCACTCCGGCCGGCTGTTGGCCTCGTAGCCCAGCTCGTAGATGGCCTTCTCGAGCAGGTGGAAGCCGAGGAGGTTGGCCAGCTGGTCGTGGTCGGCGGGCACGAAGGGCGCCCCCGCGGCCGTCTCCAGATAGGACCGGAGGAACATCCCGGCCACCGAGGGGTACCAGAGCTCGAGAAGGGGGTCGAGGACCTCGGGCGCGCTCGAGCTGGGCAGGTCCCGTGTCATCTGGGCGGCGGCGGCCCGGGAGGCGTAGTGAAAGGAGCGGATCATCCCGGCCACGTCGACGAGGGCGGGCCGCTTCAGGCGGCGCTGGCCGACGGAGCGGGCCGGCTCGCCCTCGAAGTCGATGAGGACGAAGTCCTTCCCGGTCCACAGCACCTGCCCCAGGTGGTAGTCGCCATGGCAGCGGATCCGCTCCACCGCGACCCGGGTGGTGGTGAGGACCCGGAGCCGTTCGAGGATCTCCTCGGACCGGTCCACCACGGACTGGACGGCCGGGACGGACGGGGCCAGCGGCCGGATCTGGCGGACGGTGCGCTTCAGGAGGCTCCGGGCACCGTGGTACATGGCCTGGCGGTCCATGGAGGTGAGGGGCTCGGGGGCGAAGTCGGGGTCGCTGCGGTCCGAGGCCAGGGCCAGGTGGAGCTCGGCGGTCCGCTGGCCCAGCAGGGCGGCCCAGGTCTCGTGGGGGCGGAGGAGGGGGTGGTCGGGCTCGGCGCCGGCGTGCTCGGCGGCGGCCAGGATCCCCCGATGTGTCCGGCGGCGGGCCTCGTCGGGCTCGTGGCGGGCCAGGGCCTCCTCGAGACCGTGGCGGAGGGCGTCGACGACGTAGGTCCAGCCGTCACACTCGTTGGCGGCGTACTCCTCCACCGTCACCAGGGTGGCGGCCGCCGCCCCGGGCCGGTCGGGCCGGTACTCGAGGCTCCCCCCCACCGCCGGGGCGTGGGGGAAGCGGGCCCGCTCCGCCAGGAACCGGCCCAGCTCCACCCCGGGGTTCGGCCCCTCTTCGACCCGGCGGACCAGCTTCATGATGAGGTGGTCGCCGAAGGCGATGGAGCTGTTGGTCTGCTCGGCGGCGATGGGCTGGGGCTCGATCTCGGCCGGGAGCTCGGCGTGGAGCCGGCGCAGGGTGGGGGTGGGCAGGCCGGCGAGTCGTCCCGACCGGCCCGGCAGCTGGCGGCGGCGGCGGATCAGGTCGAGGAGGGCCCGGGCGAAGTCCGGGTCCCAGGCGGCGTCGTAGAGGACCCCGTCCTCCCCCCCGGCCCGCATGACGGCGATGACGGCTTCGGGGTGGAACCGGACAAGCTCATCGGCCCGGATCCCGGTGGCGTAGGCCAAGGGTAGGAGGTAGGTCTCGGGGTGGCCGACGTCGAGCTCGATCTGGGTCAGGGCCAGCCGGGCCGGTGCCGGCCCGCTGCGGCGCGACTCCGACACCGGGACGACCTCGGCCACCCGGACGCTCTTGATCCGCCGGGCCTTCTCCCGGAACCAGCGCCGGTCGGCGATGTAGGCCGGGAGGACTTCCTCCAGGCGGCGCAGGGAGGCCCCGACCAGGACCTTCTCCCACTGGTCGGTGACCTCAAGAGCGGGGCGGGGGGCCCAGCTGGTCTCGTCGTGGCTCTCGAGGGAGAACCAGTAGAAGCCGTGGGGGCCGAGGGTGATGAAGTAGGGGAGGTCGCCGACGGCGGGGAACTCGCTGCCGCCGAAGAGCTCGACCGGCACGGTGTTGCGGTACTCGGCCAGGTCCAGCTCGACGGCCTGGGCATAGCGGGACAGGTTCACGACGACGAGGATCCGCTCGTTCTCGAAGACCCGGAGGAAGGCCAGGACCTTGCGATTGTCCGGCAGGAGCAGCTGGAGCGATCCCCGGCCGAAGGCCCGGTAGCGCTTGCGGAGGGCGATGACCCGCTTCATCCACCACAGGAGGGAACTGGGGCTCTCGCTCTGGGCTTCGACGTTGACGGCCTGGGGCCGGTACTGGGGGTCGATGATCACCGGCAGGTAGAGCTGCTGGGGGTTGCCCCGGGAGAAGCCGGCGTTACGGTCGCTCCCCCACTGCATCGGGGTCCGCACCGCGTTGCGGTCGCCCAGGTAGTAGTTGTCCCCCATCCCGATCTCGTCGCCGTAATAGAGGATCGGGGTGCCGGGCAGCGAGAGGAGGAGCCCGTTCATCATCTCGATCATCTGGCGGTCGTTGCCGAGGAGGGGGGCGAGCCTGCGGCGGATCCCGGCGTTGACCCGGGCCTGGGGCTCCTGGGCGTAGGTCCGGTACATGTAGTCCCGCTCCTCGTCGGTGACCATCTCGAGGGTCAGTTCGTCATGGTTGCGCAGGAAGAGGGCCCACTGGCAGTCGGGCGGGGTGGGTGGGGTCTCCTGGAGGATGTCGACGATAGGGAAGCGGTCCTCCTGGCGGGCCGCCATGAACATCCGGGGCATGAGGGGGAAGTGGAAGGCCATGTGGCAGACGTCCCCGTCGCCGAGGTAGGCGACGGCGTCCTCGGGCCACTGGTTGGCTTCAGCCAGGAGCATCCGGTCCTCGAAGCGCTCGTCGACATGGGCCCGAAGCTTGCGGAGGAAGGCGAAGGTCTCGGGGAGGTTCTCGCAGCTGGTGCCCTCCCGGGCGTAGAGGTAGGGGACGGCGTCGAGCCGGAGCCCATCGACACCCATCTCCAGCCAGAAGTCGAGCACGTCGGTGACGGCCGCCTGGACCTCGGGGTTGTCGTAGTTGAGGGCGGGCTGATGGGAGTAGAAGCGGTGCCAGAAGTAGGCCCCGGCCACCGGGTCCCAGGTCCAGTTGGAGGTCTCGAAGTCTTTGAAGATGATCCGGGCCTCGGAGTACCGATCGGGGGTGTCGCTCCAGACGTAGAAGTCCCGGGCCGGGCTGCCCGGGGCGGCCCGCCGTGCCCGCTGGAACCAGGGGTGCTCGTCGGAAGTGTGGGCCAGGACCAGCTCGGTGATGACCCGGAGTCCCCGGCTATGGGCCTTGCGGAGGAATTCCTTGAAGTCCCGGAGGGTCCCGTAGGAGGGGTTGACCCGCCGGTAGTCGGAGATGTCGTAGCCGTCGTCGCGCAGCGGGGAGGGATAGAAGGGAAGCAGCCACAGGGCCGTCACCCCCAGGTCCTGGAGGTAGTCCAGCCGGGCGATGAGCCCCTTGAAGTCCCCGATCCCGTCGCCGTCGGAGTCCTGGAAGGCCCGAACGTGGACCTCGTAGATGACGGCGTCCTTGTACCAGTGGACCTGGTCGGGGACGACGGTCGCCGTCGGGTCGTGCCGCTCGGAGGCGGTCTTCGGTGTCACGGGCGTCAAACTCCGGGGCGCTCGACGTGGAAGATGTGAGCCGGGACGACCTCAGGGTCGAGTCGGATGTAGTTCTGGGGGCCGGCCCAGTCGTAGCGGGCGCCGGTGAGCAGGTCGTGAACGACGAAGCTCTCAGCCCGCTCCAACCGCAGGGCGGCCAGGTCGAGGGCGATGGTACCGCCCTGGGCCGCCCGGGGGTCGACGTTGACGGCGACCAGGACGGTGTCGTCGAAGCCGGCCCCGCCGGGCGTCGATCCGGCCGTCTTCGAGTAGACGAGGAGCTGGTCGTTGTCGACGCCGTGGAACCGGAGGGAGCGGTCCTGGTGGAGGGCCGGATGGGCGTGACGGATGGCGTTCACCCGGGACAGCAGGTCGGCGAGGCTGTCGGGCCGTTCGAGGTCCCAGTGGCGGACCTCATACTTCTCCGAGTCGAGGTACTCCTCTGATCCGGGCTGGCAGGACTCGTGCTCGAGGAGCTCGAAGGCCGGCCCGTAGATCCCGTAGCTGGCCCCCAGGGTGGCGGCCAGGATCAGCCGGGCCATGAAGGCCGGCCGGCCCCCGCTCTGGAGGAACTCGTGGAGGATGTCGGGGGTGTTCGGCCAGAAGTTGGGCCGGAAGTAGTCGGCTACCGGGGTGCGGGTCAGCTCGGTGAGGTACTCCTCGAGCTCCCGGGCCGAGTTCCGCCAGGTGAAATAGGTGTAGGACTGGGAGAAGCCCACCTTGGCCAGGTGCTCCATGATCCGGGGCCGGGTGAATGCCTCGGCCAGCATGATGACCTCCGGGTGGTCGGCCCGCACCGTGGCAAGCAGCCACTCCCAGAACCGCAGGGGCTTGGTATGGGGGTTGTCGACCCGGAACATCCGGACGCCGTGGCCGATCCAGAACTCGACGACGCCGTGGAGGGCCTCCCACAGCCGGCACCAGTCGGGCGTCTCGAAGTCGAGGGGGTAGACGTCCTCATAGCTCTTCGGGGGGTTCTCGGCTGGCCGGATGTTGCCGTCGGGGAGCCGCCGGAACCAGTCGGGGTGCTCGTCGACCCAGGGATGGTCGGGGGAGCACTGGAAGGTCAGGTCGAGGGCCACCTCGATGCCCTGGCCGGCGGCGGCGGCCACCAGCCGGTCGAAGTCGGCCAGGGTGCCGAGGTCGGGGTCGATGGCGGTGTGGCCCCCGGCGGCGTTGCCGATGGCCCACGGGCTGCCCGGGTCGTCGGGCCCGGCCTCGCTGACGCCGTTGCGGCCCTTGCGGGCCGTCACCCCGATGGGGTGGATGGGGGGCAGGTAGAGGACGTCGAATCCGAGGCGGGCCACGTAGGGCAGCCGGGCTTCGACGTCGGCCAGGGTGCCGGGGCGGTCCGGGTCGGGGGAGGCAGAGCGGGGGAAGAACTCGTACCAGCTGCTGTACCGAGCCCGGGCCCGTTCCACTTCGATCGGGTAGGCCTTGGAGGTGGCAGCCGGCCTCGGGTCGCGGTGGCGGGCCATGAGCGCTCCCAGCTCGGCGCTGCCGGCAAGCTCGAGGCCTTCGGCCGGCCCGGCCGCGGCGGCCGCATCGAGGGCATCGGCGAGGGCGGCGAGTCGTCGCCGGTCGGGGACCGCGGCTCGGGCGGCCGCCTGGCGGACCAGCTCGGCCCCGACGAGGAACTCGACGTCGAGGGGCTGGCCGGCCCCGGCCCGGGCCTGGAGGGCCCGGCGCCAGCTGCCGAAGCGGTCGATGGTGGCCCGGATGGCGAACCGGTAGCGGCCGGCCCGGGTCACCTCGAACTCCCCCCGCCAGCGATCGTTGCCGAGAGGCTCGAGGCCGGCGGTCTGCCACCGGGAGTCCTCCTCGTGGCGGAAGCGGACCTCGCAGAGGAGCTCGTCGTGGCCATCGGCGAAGATGTCGGCCTCCACGGCGACAGCCTCGCCCAGCGCGCCCTTGGCCGGGTAGCGGCCGCCGTCGACGGTCGGCCGAACCTCGGCGATGACGGGCCGCGCCCGGCCGACCTTCTCCGGGAGGGCGGCGGCCGGCGAAGCCGCGCCCTGCCTACCCATCGGGGTGGAGGGCGCGGCGGTAGGCACGGGCTGCGTACTCGGCCACCATGCGCTGGGTCGTGAAAAAGGAGCCATTCAGGGCGATGGCGGAGCGGCGGACCGCGGCGAACTCGTCGGGGTGGCCGTAGTGGAGGGGGGCCACCACCTGTTGGAGGACCCGGTAGAGCTCGGCCCCATCGGCCCGGTCGACCTCCGGATCGCCGATGGGCAGATCGGCCCCGGCGCCCAGGTCGGAGCCGATGGCCCAGCCGGTGATCCCCTCGATGTGGCCCTCGACCCACCAGCCGTCGAGGACGCTGAGGCTGGGGACGCCGTTGAGGGCGGCTTTCATCCCGCTCGTCCCCGAGGCCTCGTGGGGGGCGACCGGGTTGTTCAGCCAGACGTCGACCCCGGCCACGAGGAGGGCGGCCAGGTCCATCCCGTAGTTCTCGAGGTAGACGACGGTCACGGTGCCGGCCAGGGCCCGGGCGGCGGTGTTGACCCGCTCGATGAGGGCCTTGCCGGGCTCGTCGAGGGGGTGGGCCTTGCCGCTGTAGACGACCTGGAGGGGCCCGACCCGATCCACGAGCGCCCGGAGCCGGTCGGGCTGGGACAGGAGGAGGTCATTGCGCTTGTAGGGGGTGGCCCGACGGGCCACCCCGATGGTCAGGACCTCAGGGTCGAGGGCGACCCCCCGGCGGCTGGCCACCTCGTCGATCAGCGTCTGTTTGGCCTCGGCCTGGGTGGCCCGGATCTCCTCGAGGGGGATCCCCCCGGCATAGCGGAGCATGGTGTTCTCGCGGCGCCAGCCGGGCAGGTGCCGGTCGAACAGCCGGGCCGTGCTGGGCGCCGCCCAGGTGGGGACGTGCACGCCGTTGGTGATGGCCTCGATCCGGTACCGGGGGAACATGGCCCGGGAGACCTCGCCGTGACGCTGGGCCACCCCGTTGATGAACCCGGAGAAGAACATCCCGAGGACTGTCATGTTGAGGAAACCCTCGTCCAGGCAGCCGATCCGGGACAGCCCGCCGGCCAGCTCCTTCCCGAGGACCTCGGCTGTCACCTCGGGCGAGAACCGGTCGTGGCCGGCCGGCACCGGGGTGTGGGTGGTGAAGACGCAGTGGTCCCGGACCGCCTCGATCTCGCCCCTCGAGGCGTCCGCCACCCTCCCGTCGAGCTGCTCGGACAGGAGGGCCACCGGCACCAGGGAGGCGTGGCCCTCGTTGAGGTGGTAAGCGGCGATGTCCCCGTGGCCGAGCTCCCGGAGAATGGCCGGGCCGGCCAGCCCGAGCACCGCCTCCTGGGAGAGCCGCTCGATAGGGACTCCGGGGTAGAGCCGGTCGCTGATGGCCTGGTCGTTCGGGTCATTCTCGGGGAGCCGGGTGTCGAGGAAGTACACCGGGACGGTGCTGCCGCCGACGCCGGTGAGGACGCGCCGCCACACCCCGACGACCACGGTCCGGCCCGCCACGGTGACCTTCACCCGGGCGTCCAGCCGCTCCAGGTGATCGCTGGGTGCCCAGCGGACGGGATGCTCGACCTGGCGGCCCGCCTCGTCGATCTCCTGGCGGAAGAAGCCCTGGTGGTAGACGAGGGTGACCCCAACGGCGGGGAGCCCCAGGTCGGAGGCGGCCCTGAGGAAATCACCGGCCAGCACTCCCAGACCCCCACTGAAGGTGGGGATCTCGTCGCCGATGGCGATCTCCATGGAGAAGTAGGCGATGGTTTCGCGGCTCACCCGCCTGAGTCTGTCGCATCGACGCCGGGACCGCACCCCGGGCTCCGGTCCCATCGCCGCATACTCGGGGAGCCGGCGCGGCCGACGAGGGCGGCGCGGCCGACGAGGGCGGCGAGGGCGGCGAGGGCGACGAGGGCGACGAGGGCGGGCGGGAAGCTGCGGTGGATGCTGATGGTGTGTCCGGGGTAGCACGCACACATCTCGATCGAGAAGAGCCGCAAAGGGTTCGAACGGATCGTGAGGACCTCCAGATGGAGGAACACCAACGGCTGGCTCAATTAGCCACCATCCCTCTTCCGTGAAGGGCTGAGACCTGTCCGGGCTCTCGACACCGGGGGAGGGGCTTTCCTCACGGCGCCAGTGCCCGCGCTGCGGTGCCCAGGAGCGGGTTCCGCGCGAACTGAACCACATGGCTCGTCAATCGGGATCCGGTCACATTTTGAAGGGTATTTGCAGGCCGGACCGGCTCATCCGGTCCTGAACATGGTGCCTGGGAGGAGAATCGAACTCCGGCCATTTTCCCGGCGTGGGCTAGGGTTCCTCGCAGTCAACAGTAGGGGGGGATTGATGGCGAAGACTTCGAGTCCTGTTTCGCGCAATGCGCCGTTGCGATTCGCCGACGCTCCTTGGACCTATGTTCTGACGGCCGTGATGCAGGGCGCCGCCCTGGTGGCCCTGCTGTGGGTCCCGTCCTACGCCAAGGCGACCCCGGCGCTCGGCGGTTTTCCGTTCTTCTACTGGTACACGCTGCTGTGGTTGCTGATCAACGCCGCCATGCAGTTCGGCGCCTACCAGCTGCTGGTGGCCCGGCCCCGTCGCCGGCGGGCCCGGGGGGCACGGACGGGGGTGGCGTTGTGAAGCTCGACGGCACCGCCCTCACCGTCTTCATCGCACTCTTCGCCTTGGTCACCATCCTCGGCTTCGTGGCCGCCCGCTGGCGTCGTCCGGCGTCGCTCGACACCCTCGACGAGTGGGGGCTCGGCGGCCGCGGGTTCGGTGGTTGGGTCACCTGGTTCCTCCTCGGTGGTGATCTCTACACCGCCTATACGTTCATCGCGGTGCCCGGTGCCATGTACGCGGCCGGGGCCGTGTCCGGCTGGTTCGCGGTGGCCTACACCATCATGGTGTGGCCGATCGTGTTCGTGCTCATGCCCCGGCTCTGGTCGGTGGCCCACAAACACGGCTATGTCACCCCGGCCGACTTCGTCAGGGGCCGGTTCGACTCCTCGGGGCTGGCCCTGGTGGTGGCCTTCACCGGGATACTTGCCCTCATGCCCTACATCGCCTTGCAGCTGGTCGGCATCCAATCGGTACTTCAGGTGATGGGCCTCGGCGCGGGTTCGTCGGGGTTCGTGAAGGACCTCCCCCTCGTTATCGCCTTCGTCCTTCTGGCCGCCTACACCTACACCTCGGGCCTGCGGGCCCCGGCCATGATCGCCTTCGTCAAGGACGCCCTGGTCTACATCGTGATTCTGGTGGCGGTCATCTACATCCCGATCCGACTCGGCGGCTACGGCCACATCTTCTCCGCCGTCAACACCCATGCCCATACCCTCGCCGCCGCCGCCAAGGCCAAGCACAAGCCGCCGCCCTTCTCCTTGATCCCCGGTCACGCGGCCTACTGGTCCTACGCCACGCTGGCGCTCGGGTCGGCCATGGCGCTGTTCATGTACCCGCACTCGGTCACCGGCGTGCTGGCCAGTGGGCGGCGCAATACCGTCCGCCGCAATACCGCCGCGCTCCCGCTGTACACCCTGCTGCTGGCTTTCATCGCCCTGCTCGGGTACATGGCCATCGACTCGGGGATCAAGACCACCAACTACCGGCTGGTGGCGCCGCTGCTGTTCCGCCAGATGTTCCCGAGCTGGTTCGCCGGGGTGGGCTATGCCGCCATCGCCATCGGCGCCCTGGTCCCCGCGGCCATCATGTCCATCGCCGCCGCCAACCTGTTCACCCGCAACATCTACCGCGAGTACTTCCGCCGGAGCGCTTCCCCCAAGGAACAGGCCCAGGTGGCCAAGCTGATGTCGTTGGTGGTCAAGTTCGGCGCTCTGGCGTTCGTGCTCGGCCTCAACACCCAAAACGCCATCAACCTTCAGCTCCTCGGCGGGGTGTGGATATTGCAGACGTTCCCGTCCATTGCCATTGGCCTGTTCACTCGCTGGTTGCACCGCTGGGCGCTTATTGCCGGATGGGCCGTGGCCATGGTCTACGGGACCGTCGAGGCCTATCAGCAGTCCACCCCGACGGTGGCCCACTTCGCCAGCTCGGTCGCCAAGGTGCCGCTGCTCGGCCAGAGCGCCTACCTGGGACTGACCGCTCTGGTGCTCAACCTGATCATCGCCATCGTCGGCACCCTGGTGCTCCGGGTCGTACACCCGACAAGTGCCGGGGTGGACCAGACCTCCCCCGAGGACTACCTGGTCGACCGGGAAGACGAAGACGCCGGCCCTGATGTGGCGGCACCGAACCCTGCCCTCGCCGGCTGACAGGTCGGGCTCTCGGCTCGGTCGCGGTAGCTCTCCTGACGGTACCGAGGGCGGAAGCGGCCGTTGGGTATCCTGTTCGGCACGCCCGCCCGGCTCGGCGAGGCGGAAGATCGAGCGCTCGCCCTCGCCGAATGCCTCCGGGTGCTACGTCCAGGCGGTGTCGTCTACGCGGCGGCCATCAGCAGGTACCTCGAACTTCTCGAACTAGGGACGAGCGGACGGTTGACGTCGGACCTGCGCGACGGCACCGCGGCGTTGATCGTCACAGGCACGTACGACGGCCATGTGGGTTTCGTCGCCGGGCACTGGCACACGGCCGGCGAGCCTGAAGCTGAGCTTCGCTCAAGCGGCTTTCGGGAGGTCACGGTGCACGGCATCGAAGGACCAGCGTGGCCGACACTCGACGCGGTCGGTGAGGGCGAATTCGAGGCACGGCGAGACGCGGCCCTTCGTTGTGCCTAGCCCGTCGAGGAAGATCCATTGCTGATGCATGCGAGCGCGCATCTGCTCGCTGTGGGAGTGGCGTGATCCGGAAGTGCTCGCAGGCGGCGACCAGAGACAGAACGCCGCTACCGAACGCCATGTCGCGCTGAGCCAGTAGCCGCCCAGACGGGGACACAGAGGGGTGCGCCCCTCAGCCGTTCGATCGCGACAACCGGTCGGCCGTGCCCGAAGACTCTCACGGCACCGCAAGGTCTCGGCGCACGAGCCGAGTACACTGGACGATAACCGGTGGGCCCCGCTGGTCCTGTGGCGCGCGTTGGGCCGCGGGAACGTGCTACTGCCAGAGGAGGCTGTCATGAGCGACAACCCGTACGACCGGCTGCCGAAGCTGCCCACACTGCAGGTGACGAGCCAAGACGTCACTGACGGTGCACGTCTTGGGAACGACCAGGTGAGTGGTCTCATGGGTGCCGGCGGCGAGGACCTCTCGCCGCAGCTGTCCTGGATCGGTTATCCCGAAGCGACGAGAAGCTTCGCGGTCACGGTGTACGACCCCGACGCGCCGACTGCGAGCGGCTTTTGGCACTGGGCGGTCGCCGACATCCCGAGAGAGGTCACCGAGCTGGCACGCGGAGTGGGCGGCGAGGGCGGCAAAGGCCTGCCGCCAGGAGCGCTGACCCTGCGCAACGACGCCGGCTTGAGCCGGTTCATCGGCGCGGCGCCGCCACCCGGACACGGCGTGCACCACTACTACGTCGTCGTGCACGCCCTCGACGTCGACTCGCTCGGCCTCGACCCGGAGGCGACCCCGGCGTACCTCGGCTTCAACCTTTTCAGCCACGCAATCGCCCGCGGCATGATCGTCGGCTGGTACGAACGCCGAGCGGCCCAGTAGCGGCCCAGTAGCGGCCCATGGCTCGCCGCGTCCCTGATCGACGGGGGACGCGACGCCTTGTCGGCCTCCCGAGCGGTGCGGCGCCGCTGGGCCAGTGACCTCCCGGGTACAGATTCGCGGTACCGAACGCTCACCGCTGAACTTTGGAGCGCTACCCCGATCGAGGCCTCTTTGTTGTCAAGATGCTTTCAGAACTTTTTTCTGAGTGGGTGCTGGCCGGGAAGGCAGTGGCGCCGGTCGGGTCGTAGCCTTGGGCCGGGTCCGGGAGTGGCTTGGCCGAAGATCCGGTGTCTTTGGGTGTGAGCCGGCCGCGCTGGCGACAGAGTCGTTCCCCGTTTGCCCTCCCGGACCCTCGTCGGTTGTCGTTGTGACCACGGCTCGGGCATCGGCTTGGAGGTGGGCGAAGAGTGCATCGCTGATCCGGCGCTTCAGTGCCCGGAGCGCCTCCCTCGGCCTCTTGCCCTCGGCGATCTTCTTGTCGTAGTAGGTGCGCCCTTCACTGTCGCGATGACGGATCTGGGTGACCGCGGCCACGTGGATGGCGTGATTGAGCCGTCTGTTGCCACGTCGGGAGAGCCGGTGGATCTTGCGGTTCCCCGAGGACACCTCGATCGGGGCCGTGCCGTTGTAGGTGGCAAAGTGATCACGGTCGGCAAAGTGCGACACGTCTCTCACGTAGCCGATGACCACCGCGGCGACGAACGGGCCGACGCCATAGATCTCGGTGACAGTTGTGCCCGACGCAACCACTGCAACCCCGATGCGTCTTTTCGTCTGACGCATCTGTTCGTCGATGCGAGCGAGGTCGGAGAGGAACTCGTAGGCGAGCTCGTAGCAGGCCAGTTCGATTGCCCCTACCGGTTCGATTTGCTCGAGGAGGGTGGTGGCCTGACCTGCGGTTATCGTGCCAGGAAAGCCCCGGGAACCAGCTCGCCGAGTACCAGTCGGCCGCCGGGTTCCTGGACACCACGATCCACGTGCCGGCGATTCCCGTAGCTGCGGCTGTCGGACAGATCCTCGGCCGCCGGGCAGGGCTGGCACTCGACTTCAAGGACGAACAGTGGGCCCTGGACCAGTCGGCCGCCGTCGATGCTGTGGGAGAGCTCTTCGAGCACCACGTCCGGCTGACCGCACACGCGGCCCTCGCGATCGCCTGCGACGACGGCGCCGAGCAGATCCACACCCGACACATCGAGGTCGCGATCACCGAGACCAACAACGGCTGGGCCGGTGTCGTTAGACCGAGTAGCGGCAGAGTGTCTCGCCACCGTCGATCTTGATGAGGTCGCCGTGGATGTAGGTCGACTCGTCGGAGGCGAGGAACACCGCGAGGTTGGCGACGTCGGCGACTTCGCCCCACCGCTTGAGTGGGATGGAGTCAGTGAAGGTCTGGTCGAAGTCCTTGTCGTCGAATAGCTCGCGGGTGAGTGAGGTCTTCGCGAAGGTTGGGCAGATGCCGTTAACGCGGATCCCGTCTTGGCCGTACTCGATGGCCAGGCAGCGGGTGAGGTTGGCCTGGGCGCCCTTGGAGATGTTGTAGACGGACTGGTTCGGGTGTCCCTGCAGACCGGCCGTGGAAACCAGGTTAATGATGACGCCGCCGCCCTGGGTGAGGAACTGCTTGATCGCCTCTTGCGAGCCGAAGAACGTCCCCTTGGCGTTGACGTTGAAGCAGACGTCGAGATCAGCCTCGCTGAACTCGTGCAGCCGCTTGCCGTTGCGGTAGACCCCAGCGTTGTTGACCATCACGTCGAGCCGGCCGAACGCGGCCACGGCCTCGGCGACGAGGTGGGCGACCTGGTCGGACTTGGTGACATCGCAGTTGACGTAGACGGCCTGGCCGCCGGCCTTTTGGATCAGCTCGGTGGTGGTGAGTTGTGAGTCCTCGAAGCCGCCTGCGTTGGGGTTCTCGTGGACGTCGCTGACGACGAGCTTGGCGCCCTCGGCCGCGCACGCGGTGGCGATCCCGCGGCCGAAGCCGGAGCTGGACCCGGTGACGACGATGACCTTGTCTTGTAGTCGGTTCATGGTGTTCTCCTGTCAGGGGGCGGTGAAGCCGCCGTCGATGGTGAGCAGGGTCCCGGTGGCCCAGCGGGCGTCGCTCGAGGCGAGAAAGACGCTGGCCTTGGCGACGTCCTCGGCTGTGCCCAGCTCGGGCCACGGTGACTTGTCGTGCAGCGCCATGTTGAGCTCTGGGTCGTCCAGGAACGGCCGCACCATGGCGGTGGCGAGGAAACCGGGGCAGACGGCGTTGATGTTGATGCGCTCCGGCGCGAAGTCCACGGCCAGTTGCCGGGTCAGGTTGACCACGGCGCCCTTCGCCGCGCAGTAGGCCGGCTCAGCGGCCAGCCCGACGAGGCCTCCAATGGAGGCGATGTTGACGATCCGTCCGCGCGAGCCGCCGACCGGCTCCTGGGCCAGCATCTGGCGGATTGCGAACTTGCAGCCGAGCCACACGCTCTTGGCGTTGACCGCCATCGTCATGTCGTACTCCTCCTCGGTCTCGTCGACGATGGTGTGCAGGTCGGTGAAGATGCCCGCGTTGTTCACCATCACGTCGAGCCGGCCGAAGCTAGTGACTGCGGAGGCCACCAGTGCCTCCACGGCCGAGTAGCTGGCGGCATCGGCCTCGACGTATTCCGCCCTGCCCCCATTGGCGCGGATGACGTCGTCGGTGGGGGTGCGGATGTCGGTTTCGTAGCCGCCTTCTCGGGCTTCGCGCCGGATATCGGAGCACACGAGGACTGCTCCCTCGGCAGCGAGCGCCAAGGCGATCGCGCGCCCGTTGCCCGAGCTCGATCCGGTCACGACGGCGACTTTGTTCTCGAGGCGGTTACCCATGTCTGTCCTCTCGGTGGTGTGCAGAGTTGGCCGGATCGGCGAGGTCAGGGCGCGAGGTGTTGGACGAACCAGTCGCGCGCCGCACCGCTGGAGGGCTCGAAGCCCTTCACGTAGGCGTCGAAGTGGCCACCGGGCAGGATCGTGAGCTTCTTGGGCTCGCGGGCCGTCTCGAAGGCGGCGATGGCGAGCTCAGCGGGACACAGGTGGTCGCCGATGGCCGGGAGCAGCAGCAGCGGAGTGGGGCTGATGTAGGGGATGTAGCCAATCGGCTCGTACTCGGTGAACATCTCGACGCTGCGCAGGGTGACCTGGTTGCGCCACGACAGGGCACGGGTCGCGCCGGTCTCAGTGAACCATTGCCATGAGTCGTGGGTGGGCAGCGCCGACGGCGCGAGCGGGTCCTCGGCGACGACGGGAACCATGGCCGGTGGCTCGCCCTGGAAGCGGGCCAGACGGTCGGCATTGAACCCGTCCTGGAACCCGGCGATGAAGTCGGCACGGACCAGGGCGCGGAAGTTGGCATGCCCGCTGATTAGAGGAACCTGGCTGACGACGGCCTTGACCCGGCGATCGATTGCGGCGACGACGAGGACGTGGCCACCGGAGTAGCTGCTCCCCCAGATGCCGATGCGGTTGCCGTCGACCTCGGGCAACGTGGTGGCGTAGGTGATGGCATGGCGGTAGTCGCGGACCTGTGCCCACGGGTCGATCTCCTGGCGTGGTTCGCCGTCGCTCGCGCCGAAGTTGCGATTGTCGAACACCAGCGCGTTGAGGCCTGCGGCGGCGAAGACCTCGGCGTAGCTGTCGAGATACATCTCCTTGACCGCGGAGAAGCCGTGGGCCATCACGACCGTCGGGGCTGTGCGGCTGGCTTGCTCGGCCGGATAGAACCAGCCACGCAGGGTGACGCCCTCGGCGTCGAACTCGATATCGCGTCGAGCCATCGTGATCTCCTCGTGGGTTCGGGTTACCGGCCCGAGAAGACCTCAACTCAACCCTCGGCCGTTGTGACCCCAGTCTCACACATGTTGGTCACGCTGGCTCGGCCGCCACTGAACAGGGGGACCGAATGGGACTCATCAAGCCGTCGCTGCCCGACCTCGACTACGACCAGTGGCGGAGCCAGCCTCGCAGGGAGCAGGTCAGGGCGATGGTGGTGCACTGGGCCGAACATGGTTTCGATGCCAGCGGAGCAACGTCTCGGGCTGAACGAAGAACCACCCCGGTGAACCTTCGACATCAGCCGACTCGACCCAGCGAAGACCGCACGGTCGGCT
>Ga0208080_1000651_pt1 | contig 17364 bp, 9 predicted proteins | sample NGESurdeep092012_3_FD_184476 | JGI IMG/M metagenome (GOLD analysis project Ga0208080, IMG submission 184476) | Arctic peat soil microbial communities from Barrow, Alaska - NGEE Surface sample 210-3 deep-092012 (SPAdes) | ecosystem: Environmental > Terrestrial > Soil > Wetlands > Peat ...
GCATTCGCTTGCTTGTTCTGTTCAGGCCGCTGGCGAGCCGCCTGTTGATGAGCGGCCTGCTGCGGACGCGCCTGCTGCTGGCGAGACGCCTGTTGATGAACGGCCTGCTGTGGACGCGCCTGCTGCTGGCGAGACGCCTGTTGATGAGCGGCCTGCTGCGGACGCGTCTGCTGCTGGCGAGACGACTGCTGCTGATGAGTCGCCTGCTTCTCCTGATGAGGGGCCTGCTGCGGACGCGCCTGCTGCGGACGCGCCTGCTGCGGACGCGCCTGCTGCGGACGCGCCTGCTGCTGGTGAGTCGCCTGCTCGTTGCGATTCGCCTGGTTCTGCTGCTGGTGAGTCGCCTGCTCGTTGCGATTCGCCTGGTTCTGCCGCTGGCGCGTCGGCTGCTCGTTGCGATTCGCCTGGTTCTGCTGCTGGCGCGTCGCCTGCTCGTTGCGATTCGCCTGGTTCTGCTGCTGATTCGGGCGGTTGCTTACCCAATGTTGGCGCATCGGCGCTCGATGGTCCTGCTTCTCGGTATGAGTCACCCAGTTTTGGTGTCGGCTAATCCAGTTGGGATGGTGGGCGGAAACCCAATTCGGGTCTTGGTTGTACCACCATGCGCCGTAATGCCAGTTGTGCTGGGCGTCGTAGTCGCCGTCCTCGCCAAGCCACCGCGAATTCCACGATACCCAATTTGGATGATTGCTGTAGAAGAAATCCGGGTCGTTTTCATGCCACCAGTAGCCATCGTGCCAGGTGCCGTAGTTGTCGTAGTCGCCATCTTCGTTGAGCCACAGCCCGTCCATGACGACCCATTCCGGATGATTCTGGTAGAACCACATGATCTCGTGGTCATGCCACCATCGGGCACCGTGCCAGATGTGATTACGGTCGTATGCGCCCCATCCGGCTTGTCCCGGTCCTCCGTAGTAGCCTTGGCCGGCATAGCCGGGACCATACTGCGCGAACGCCGGCGCTGCGATCGTGAGCGCCAGAATCGCACCTAACAACGTAATCATTTTTTTCCATTTGTTCTTCATCAATTTTATTTCCATAGGCAGCAATACCGTAGGACCGGTTCGTCTCGTACGGACCTCCTCAAGCCTTATTCTCTGTCGATTTGCGATGGTCTAGCGAAACGCGGTCGAAGGCGAGCGGAAAGGCCACTGTTGGGCTGGACCAGAGTCGGCCTCGAATCCTATATCGATTCCGACTAGTCAATAATATCTTTAGCCATTCGGAATGTCAAAATGACTAATCCAAATTAACGTAAATGCGGTGCTCTAGAGCACGGACTAACTGAACATATTTCTATTAGTCATTTACTATCGCCCGTTATCGCACAATCAGCCAAGTACAATCCGCACTCGATGCGTGATGCCGTCGTCGGCGAGGGCGATCTGCGCTGGGCGCCCGGCGAGCGCGTTGCCGTCGAGTTTCACGCTGCTCGCTCCGCGACTAACGCTGCGTGGGTTTTCGACCGCGATTTCATATCGGGTCGAGCCGTATCGATAGACAATCTCGAAGCCCGGCCATTTGGTCGGGATGCACGGATCGATCAGTAGCGTTTTGCCGCGGACACGAAAGCCCAATATCCACTCGAGACCCGCCCGATACATCCATCCCGCCGAGCCTGTGTACCATGTCCATCCTCCCCGCCCGACGTGCGGCGGCACGGAGTACACGTCGGCGGACACGACGTACGGCTCGACTTTGTAGCGATGGATTCCTGCGCGGGTGTTGGCATGATTGATCGGGTTCAGTAGCGAGAACAGTTCGCCGGCCTTGTCGCCATCACCGAGCATCGCAAACGCGATCACGGACCACAGCGCGGCGTGTGTGTATTGGCCGCCGTTCTCCCTGATGCCGGGCGGATAGCCCTTGACATATCCGGGGTCCAGCGGAGTGTGATCGAACGGCGGGGTGAATAGCAGCACCAGGCCGTCTTCGCGGCGAACCAGGTATTCGTCAACCGCCGCCATCGCGGCAGCAGCGCGGACCGGACTTCCGGCGCCGGAGATTACGCTCCACGACTGCGCGATCGAATCGATTCGGCATTCGAGATTGCCGGCCGAGCCGAGCGGCGTCCCGTCATCGAAGTAACCGCGCCGATACCAGTTGCCGTCCCATCCTTCGCGCTCCAGCGATCCCGCAAGCGCATTTGCGCGACGCCGCCACGTCGAAGCGCGCGCATCCTCGCGGCGGATTTCCGCCAACGGCGCAAACGCCAGCAGCGTCGTGTAAAGGAACCACCCGAGCCAGGTACTCTCGCCCTTGCCCGCCTCGCCGACGTGATTCATGCCATCGTTCCAATCGCCCGACCCGAACAGCGGGATTCCGTGGATGCCAACCGCGAGGCTATGGTCGAGCGCCCGCGCGCAGTGTTCGAAGATCGTGCCGCGCTGCTCGGAGACCGTGGGCTGAAAGAACGATTCATCCTCGCCGGCATGCAACTCCGGACCGTCAAGGAAGGGGACCGTTTCCTCGAGAATGCCCAGATCGCCCGTCACCTCAATATAATGAGCCACTGCGAACGGCAGCCAGACGCGATCGTCGGCGATGCGGGTGCGAACTCCCTGGCCCGCGGGCGGAAGCCACCAATGTTGCACGTCGCCAGCGACAAACTGGCGCGCCGCCGCGCGGATCAGTTGCTCCCGCGCCGTCGCGGGCTGCGCCACCGTCAACGCCATCACGTCCTGGAGCTGATCGCGAAAGCCGTACGCGCCTCCCGCCTGGTAGAAGGCCGATCGAGCCCAGACGCGGCACGCCAGGGTCTGATACAGCAGCCATCGATTGAGCATGACGTCCATCGAACGGTCTGGAGTCTTTACCTGAACCGTGTCCAGCAAGCCGTCCCATCGATGCACGGCGGCGGCCAAAACCGAATCGAGGTCCGCGGCGCGATATTTTTTAATCGAGGAGATCGCCTCCGCCCTGGTCTCCGCCTCACCGAGAAGGAAAACGACCTCGGTCACGGCGTTGGGCCTCAGAGACAGGGTCGTTTGCAGCGCCGCGCACGGATCGATCGCGGCTCCGGCTCTGGCGGACAGCGGCCTGCCTTCCGCGAGCGCCGCGGGATTGTCCAGCGCGCCGTTGCGGCCGAGAAACTCAGTTCGGTCCGCCGTCCATGACAGTTGCCGGCCGTTCAAGTCTGCGAATGCGATTCGACTTCCGTATTCGGTGCTGAAGGAGTTGCGCGCGAGTACCGCGTGGGTTTCGGGCTCGATCTCGGTCACGATGAACGGGGCGGATGCGCCGCGCGAAGTGCCGAGCACCCATTCCACGTATGCGGTGATCGACAAACGCCGCGCGCGCGCCGAGAGATTTCGAATTTTCAGCCGCGAAATCTTGATCGAGTCGTCCACCGGCACGTACTGCGTCAACTCGAGTGAAATTCCGTGCGAGGTGTGCTCGAAGACGCTGTAGCCGTGGCCGTGGCGAACGACGTACGGCGCGACATCCTCGCGAATCGGGATCGCGGTCGGTCCCCACAGCTCATCGCTATCCAGGTCGCGAACGTAGATCACCTCGCCGGGACGATCGCTCACCGGATCGTTTGACCACTGCGTAATCTGATGCTGCTGGCTGTTGATTGCCCAAGTGTAGCCCGCGCCATCGACCGAGACCTGGAAGCCGAACGAGGGATTTGCGATCACGTTGATCCACGGCGCCGGCGTCCATTGTCCCTCGCCGAGAATCGTCACGTATTCATGGCCGTCGGCCGCAAACCCGCCAAGGCCGTTGAAAAATTCGAGCTCGCGCCGCGGCGTCGAGATCTCCGCCCGGCCTGTCGCAGGGGTTCGCCGCGGTGGCGGGGCTGCCGCCGGCGCAAACATCTCCAGCCGTTTGACTTGCTCGGATAAGGTCCCGCGCCGGCTCAGCAACACCGCTCGCGCCACGGTCTGCAGAACGTTTCGCAGCTCGACCGAAACCAGATCGGAGCGCAGCACGAATACATTTCCGCATGCGCCTTGCCCGTCGGAAGACGACCGCGCCGGATTGGACCGAACCATGGCCTCGAGCGCGATTTGCAGGTCTTGATCGTATGACGGGGGCCGCTCGTTCAGAATCACCAAATCGACGCACAGCCGCTTCATCCGCCAATATTCATGGGCGCGCACCAGCTCGCGCACGATCTCCAAATCCCCTAGCTCGTCGATCCGAACCAGCACGATGGGCAGGTCGCCGGAAATCCCGCTGGGCCACAGCTTCGATTGTCCGCCGGCGCCGCGCTTGAGCAGGTCGGACGAAGGCCGCAGGGTCGGGTCCGAGTAGAGCACGCGATTGGCGATACGCTGAAAAAGATGCGCTTCGTCGGCTTCAACCCGGAGGTGATGCAGTTGCACTTGCGCCTGCGTCCACGCCAGCGTCACCGCGCGCTCGAATGCGCTCGAGTCGTGATGCTTGTCCACCAGGTCGAGCGCTTCGGCCCGCGTCGGCGCGACGATAGTCCAGAACGCTACGCGCGCCGTCGCTCCTGCCTGTATTCGCAGCCGCCGGCGGACGCTGAAGATCGGATCGAGAACGGTGCCCACCGTATCCGAGAGCGGCCGCCCGTCGATCACCGAAATTGCATCGCGGACATCCCGCCCGCGCCCAAGAAACCGCGCGCGATCGGTCTCGAACTGTATCTCGCCTATGGACTCTCCTTCGGCCACCGCCAGATGCGCCGCCCAGACCGGCACGTCGGTGGGCGAGCGGAGTCGCCGCGTCGCCAGCAGCGCGCCGACCTCGGCATCGAACTCCGTCTGCACGAACATCTTGGAGAAGGCCGGATGCGCAGTGTCCGACGCCTCGGGCGCCAGCACGATTTCGGCGTACGAGGTCAGCTCAATCTCACGGACGCGATTGCCGAGATTCGAAATCGACACGCGCCGAACTTCGGCGTCATCTTCGGGCGACACTGCGACTTCGAGCGTCGTCGTCATGCTGCCGTCGCGCCGCACGATTTCCGCCCGATCCTCGGAGAACTCGACTTCGTAGCTGTCCGCCTCGACGCCGGCTGGTTGAAAACCCGCCGACCAGACCTTGCCGCTGTTCACATCGCGGATGAAGACATAGGTCCCCCACGAATCGCAGGTCACGTCCTCGTGCCATCGCGTGACCGCCATGTCGTGCCAACGGCTGAAGCCCGAGCCGGCCGCGGTGATCATCACGGTGTACCTGCCGTTGGATAACAGATGCGTGCGCGGGATCAGATCGTGCGGCGAATGGAACCGGCGAATCGTCGGCGGAGTGCTCTCGCGGACGTTGGCTTCCGCCTTGACCTCTTCGGCACGCGGGCGCGCCACCGCGACGTCGCGCGGCGTTCGCTCCTGCAGCAGCAGCTCAGTCGCCTGGATCATGGGTTCGGCGTGAAACCGCGTGCGCATCGCGCCAGTGTTCAGCGCGTCGGCAAGAGCCACCAGCGTCATCCCCTGATGATGCGCCATGTACGCACGCACGATGGCGACGCTCTCACCTTCGGGAACGCGCGACGGCGTGTAGTCCAGCGCCTCGTACCAGCCGAAATGCCCAAGCCCGCCGGCGATTAACAGCCGCGAGAAATTCTGCGCGGCGGCTTCCGGATCCACCATCGCCGCCAGCGCCGTAGCGTAGGGTGCTATCACCGCGTTCTCGCTAAGCCCCCGCTTCAGGCCGAGTCCGGGCACCCCGAAGTTCGAGTACTGATAGGTAAGCTCGAGGTCGCGCGCGTTGTACGCGGATTCCGAGACACCCCACGGAATCCCAAGCTCGGCGCCGTACTTCATCTGCCGGCGAACAACCAGCCGATTGGTTTGCTCGAGCAGGCTCCCCGGCGGCGCGCGCATCACCAGCGACGGCATCAGGTACTCGAACATCGATCCCGACCATGAAATCAGCGCCGAGCCGCGATCGACCGGCGTCATGGCGCGCCCCAGGCGGAACCAGTGCCTGACGGGTGCTTCCCCCTTTGCGATTGCGACAAAACTCGCCAGCCGCGCCTCGGAAGCAAGCAAGTCGTAGCAGTTGGAATCGAGGCTCCCGTCCGTGACCCGGTAGCCAATCGACAGCAGTTGGCGCGCGGGATCGAACAGGAAGTCGAACTGCATCGCGTCGAGCATCTTGCCCGCGGTTGCGGCCAGCCCGGTCAGTTGCCGCTCGAGCGATTTGGCCGCATCGCGGGCGCGCGCAAGCGCATCGAGAGTCGGGTCGATTGATCCGGGCGCCGCGCCAATCGCGCCGGCGCCGGCATCAGCCGGGCGCTCGTCGATCCGGCGCTTCAGGGATCCGATCGCCTCATCATACAGGTCCGGCAGATCGCCCAAAGTCGGTATCGAATCGAGCTGGGCTGCGGGAGCGTCGAAAGTCGCGTCGCGAGCGCCGCGAGTTGACCACGGCTTTAGCAATTCGACATCGCGTCGATGACTGCGGATGCATGCTCGGAGCGCTTCAGCCCATGCGAGCACCTCGGCGGCGGCCCAGTCGGCGCGCTCCAGCGTCAACGCGCGCGCAATGTCACTGATCGAATCGCTCTGAATCTCAAGTTCCGCCAACCACGCGGTGAGTTCCACCACGGTTCGCGGATCCGACTGGATCAACGGCGCTATGGCGTCGAGCGCTTCCTCCAGCTGCCTTGGAGTGACAGTGTGGCTTCGCCGGTCGGCGGCCAGCGGGCCAAGCGCCTCGCGAACGAGCGCGATCGAGTCTTCGATTCCCTTGAGCCATTGCCTGTCCACAATCGGCCGCGAGATCATCTCGCGGCATGCGTTGCCCAGCGCGATCAGATGCCCCGCGAGATTGCCGCTGTCCACCGACGATACGTACCTGGGGTCCAGCGGCCGCAGGTCGCGCGTGGCGTACCAGTTGTAGAAGTGGCCGCGGAACTGCTCCAGGCGCTTCATCGTGTCGAGCGTCGCGCCCAGCCGCTCGGCGGTTTCATGGGTTCCCATCCAGCCGAAATCGTGAGCCGCGACGACCGAGAGCAGATACAGTCCAAGGTTGGTGGGCGAAGTCCGATGAGCCAGCACGGGCTTGGGGTCTTCCTGGAAATTGTCGGGCGGCAGCATGTTGTCTTCCGCGGTCACGAACTTCTCGAAATAACGCCACGTGCGCCGCGCGCTCAGTCGAAGCGCCCTCGTGTCGGCGATCGAGAGCGGCTTCGTGCCCTCGATTCGCGGGGGAAGACTTGCCCATCGCGCGACGGCCGGCGACAGCATCCACAGGATCACGAAGGGAGCCGCGACGATTGCGCCGCCCTGGCCCGCCCACGCGACGAAGATCGCCGCCGCGGCGCCGAGCACCGTGGCGCCGACCATCATCGCGTAAAAGCCGCGAACGTCGAGACGACTCGTCCGCTTGGCCTGCGCCGCGGTCGTCCACTCGAGCATCAACCGATGACTCACGTACAAACGGTGGAGCGTTCGCGAAATTGCGTCGCTCATCAGCCACGCCTGATGCGCGAGCAAGGTCAGCATCATCGCGAGCTGCGAGAGCCCGACTACCAGATCAGTGACGACCGCGCGGATATGGCTGCGCTTGGAGATATCGCGCCGCCGCGGGATGATTCCGGTCAGGAACGGGAGCATCGGCGCAGTCGCGATCGTCGCGACAATGAACCCGGTCCAAATCGCAGCAGCGGCTTCGGGAAGCCGCCATCCCGCCATCAATGCCAAAAACGCCATCGGCGCCGACAGCGTGCGGCGCAGGTTGTCGATCATTTTCCAGCGCCCGAGCGGCGGGATCGATGACCGGCCGTCGCGCGGGACCGTCGTTGCCGTGCCGGCGCTGGAACCATGGCCGAGAATCCACGGGATCAATTGCCAATCGCCGCGGGTCCATCGATGCTGTCGGGCGGCGGCAACGTCGTAGCGCGATGGAAACTCCTCGACCAGTTCGATGTCAGACACCAATCCCGAGCGCGCGAAAGTTCCTTCGAAAAGATCGTGGCTCAGAAGTGTATTGTCCGGGACGCGCCCCGCCAGCGCCGCTTCGAACATGTCCACATCGTAAATCCCTTTGCCGCTGTAAGAGCCCTCATCCAGAAGATCCTGGTAAACGTCGGAAACTGCGAACGCGTACGGATCCATGCCCCTGGTGCTGGAAAAGACGCGCTGGAAAACCGATCCCTCGCGGCGGGTCGGCAATGAAGCCGTGATTCGCGGCTGTAGAACCCCGTGACCTTCGACCACCCGCCCGCATTGCTTGTCGAATCGTGGAGCGTTCAGCGGATGCGCCATTTTGCCGACCATCCGCTTGGCGGCGCCGCGCGGGATACGCGTGTCTGCGTCGAGCGTGATCACGTAGCGCACGCCCTCAGGAACCGCCGGCGGATGTCGATCCGATGCGATAAACGTCGTATCCGTCGCGCCGCGCAGGAGCCGATTCAGCTCGTGCAGCTTGCCGCGCTTGCGCTCCCACCCCATCCACACGCCTTCGGCTTCGTCCCAGATGCGCCGGCGATGGAGCAATAGAAATCGCTTGCCGCCCGGTCCCGGTCCGTGACCTTGGTTCAGGCGCGCTATCCCTGCTGTGGCTGCGGCGAGCAGGTCGTCGTCGCCGGGCGCGGTTTCGGTCGCGGAGTCGTCCCAGTCCGAGAGGATCGCGAAGTACAGCTCGCCGTCCGAACTCGCCAGGTAATGAACCTCGAGACGCTCGATCTGCTCGTCGATCTCAGCGCGCGTGGTCAACAAAGTCGGCATCACGACCATCGTGCGCAGGCTCGGCGGCACGCCATCGTGAAGCTCGAGGGCGGGAATGATAGCGGGACCGATGAAAGTCGTAACTGCCCGATTGACGATCGCGACCGCCGCCTCCATCGCGGGGATTATCGCGAGCATCGCGAGAATGAACCGGGTCCATCCACCGATTTGCGCGTCCGCCATGGCCAGCATGGCGCCCGCGACGATGATCGCGGTGACCATCGCGATCGTGCCCAGGTAGCCCGCGATTCCGGCGGCCGCGTTGGCGCGCGCTATCCAGTCGCGGACCGGGGCGCGAAATCCCAGTTGCGCTTCCAGAGAGTGACGCCCCTCTGAAATCAGGTAGTAGCCCGGATGGTGCTCGCGCCGCGCCCTCGCGCCGTTGCCGTTTGGCACTTCGGATGCCGCACCCCGCGCCGAATCAATCGCGCTTTGAGCAACCTCGATTTCGGTGTGCCCCGAACCTCGTGCAAGTTCTTCGATCGCGTGCCGGTAGCGATCGCGCGTGGCAAAGTCCATCGCGGCAAAGTCGCTGGCCGCGCGCAGCACCGCATCGACCGCGCTCACGCTCTCGAAAAAATCCGCCCAGTCAACCGCCGACAGCAGACGCATGCTCGTGATCACGTTGCGGACGGTAACGTTCATCGCGCCCTGCCCCTGATGCACTTGACGGACGATCTCGTCTGCCGTGGTTCCCTGCGCCAGCAGCCGCTGGTCCAGCCACCGCAGCGCCGGCGTCACCTTGGGATCCTGATCGCGCAGGCGCTGAACCATCTCCACCGCGAAGGCCGCCGACAGCGGCGACTTATCCAAATCCTTGAACACTGCCTCTACCGGCTCAGCGTCGCGGCCGTGCGATCCCAGCAGCCTGTTCGCCAGCAGGTCGGCATGCCGGCGTTGCGCACGGCTGTGGCCCATCTGTTCAGCCAAGCGCCGCAGGTTTTCGACGAGCACGCTCCGAAGCGTAATCGCGACCGCCCATAGCTCGCCGATCGTCAGCGGCTGCACGCGCTGGTAAGCCTGCACGAACCTGGCGAGCGTCTGCGGATCGAAGTAGCTGTCGGTATGCGCGACGTAGCCCCACGCGATCCCGAAAACGCGCGGATACCCTTCCAGCGGGCCATCGGCGAGCTTGGGCAGTTGCCGATAGTATCCGCGCGGAAGGTCATCGCGAATTTCGCGAATCTGCTCTTCGACGACATGAAAGTTATCGACCAGCCACTCCGCGGCCGGCGTGATCGCGCGTTCCTCGCGGATTGCGCCCGCGATGCCGCGATACGCCTCGAGCAATGCTCGCCCGTTGTCGCGCACGCGCGCCGCCATCGGCCGTCCGCGACCGGGGTAGGCCGTGACGCGCTGCGCAACCGCCAGCGTCTCGCCATGCTGTTCCAGGCGCTCGACGCTGAACAGTTCCGCACGGATCGGCTCGTCGATATGCGCGAAAGAGGCTGCCGGTTTCTTAGGCGCGCGAAAAAATACGAAGTTCAAAAAAACTTGCCTCTCGATCCGGATGACCCGGCCACGAGCTGACTGATGCGCGAACTGCGCAAAAAAAAATGCGCACGCGATGCAACGAACAGCGAACAACGAACAACCGCGTTCGCGGGTCGCCCCCTCGCTTAGAATATCAGAACGCGGGCCGCGAGCCTCTGCATAAAGCTCGCCGATTTACCTCGCCCGAGTTAGACTACAATTTCTCAGATTCTTCCGTAGCTCTCAAATGCAGCGGGCGCAGGCGCGACGACTTCTTGGACTGGTGATCCTGCATGCGGCGCAGGATGTCGTCGAGCGCGCTGACCGCCGCGACAATGTGAGGTCCCTTGTTCAGCATCACGCATTCGGCTCGTTCTCCCATCGCCGCGTCAGTGATTTCTGCGCGAGATGCCTGACCTTTTTTGGCGAGAGACTCGAGCACCTGCGTTGCCCATATGACGGGCAAATGCGCCGCCTCGCAGATCCACAGAATTTCCTCCTGAACTTCCGCCATCCGTTCATAGCCGCACTCCACCGCCAGATCTCCTCGTGCGATCATGATACCCACTGGTTGCTGCCGCATCGCAGCAAGCATGAGGTTAGGCAAGCGCTCGAAGCCTTGGCGCGTCTCGATTTTCAGCACGATTCCCAAATGACCGCCGCCAAGCTCCCGCAGTCGCGATTGAAGTTGAACGATGTCGCGCTCATGGCGCACGAATGACATCCCGACCAGGTCCGCGTGTCGAACGATAAACTCAAGGTCTTCGAGATCTTTCGGCGTAAGTGCGGGCAGGCTGATGCTCGTATCGGGCAGGTTAATTCCTTTGTCGACTCCGAGGCGATCCCCGCCTGATTTGGCCTCGGTAATCTCGATGCGAAGCGCGCCAGGCTCGACCTCCCTCACGATTCCGCCTATTTTGCCGTCGTCGAACCAAATCTTCTCGCCCGCGCGAACCGTCGAGAAAATCTCCGGCAGCGTGCACGAGATCGTCGCAGGACTGAGCGTCCGTCCCTCCGAATCGGTCGAAGCGCTTTTGCCCACGATGGGTTCGTCCGTGAGCAGCAGGAAGTCGCCTTTGCGAAGCAGGATTCCTTGCGCGCGGCGCGGTAAATCTCCCACCTGCGCTTCGCGCGTTGCGTCGTTGCCCACCTCGACGCGCAACAAAACTGTTCCCAGTGTAACGTATGCGGTTTGGCTGCATTGAGCCCATCGGCCCGCCTCGCCGGTGCCGACCACTTCGAGAAGTCGTCGTTTCCCGCGCGCATCTTTGAAGTGAATGCGTTCCCCTGGTTTGACCTCATCAAGCCACTGCGCTGGCACCGGCAATGCGGCGTCGGCACCCGAGGGAGTAGGGTGGCCCGGCGGCGCAGAAGTAAGCCAGATTCGCGCGGGTTCCGTCACACGTCCAAAGCTATCGCGCGTGGGATGCCACACCACCACCTGGGGCCCCGGTTCTAACGGCCCAGTTCGGAGCTTCGGCCCGGCGATATCCATTAGAATACGGCAGGGCAAACCCAATTCCTGCGCGCGCGCTCCAGATGATCGGCCATCCGGCCCCAGATTTCCGGGGTATCATGCGCGCAGTTTATCCTCATACAGTTCATTCCGTGGGAAACCAGGTCGCGCACCAACGAATAGTCATCTGCAGCCTCAGCCGACATCGTCACCATGATGCGGACGTCGCGATGCTCGGGCGCAGGACCGAGTAGCGCCTCGGTATGCTCCGCGAGGATCGACCTGCCCTCGCGAAAGCCCGGACATTCCGACGGCGCCGGCGCTTCAATCTTCCGCCCTGCCATATGATGGAGAGCTACGAGCACTGCATTTAGCGTGCTCATCACATGAGCTTCTGTTCTGCCGAGCGATGAGAGACCGAGAGCCGCGAGTTCGTCCTGGAGTGTCCGAATATCCTGGCGTCTAAGCGCCAGATAATGGATCAAATTGATCGCGCTTTTTCGATACGCGGGATGCACAGTCGATGCGCGCTTGTGAAGGTCACCTTCGTGCCTGATCAGCGACCGACGGATTTCACGAAGCCTCGAGATTAGAGCTTCGAACGCATCCGGGCATGCTAAAGGCGATTCGAATTCATCGTTCACGGCAATAGAACGCGGTGCAATCGACGTGCCTATTCGATGCTATCTCTCGTCTATCTCCCGTAACAAAGAGAACATCTGCGCGACTTCGCGGAAGCCTTGGCAAAATTATTAGATTCGTTAATTTAAGATGTCATTCGCGCAGATCCGAGGCTGTCGCCCATAGCACCACCGACCTGCCGTGCTGATGCGTATCGACACAGTCGCGCAATATTCGGATCATTACCGCAATGATCACGCATGACCGTCAGTTTAATGTCTCGTCGCGATGCGAGCTGCTGCCGTATCTGCTCAGCACTCCGCTCGGACTGTCGCGCAAACAGGCAAAAGATCTTCTGCGCTTCCGGGCGGTGACCGTAAAGCGAGTGACCACGGTCAGGCATGATACCCAGTTGGAGCCGGGCGACGTTGTGACTATCGCCGCAGGCAAGCAAATCCCCGCCGCGTCGCTTGAGCACCATGGCCTGAAAATTATTTATCTCGACGATGATATCGTCGTGGTCGACAAACGAGCGGGGCTGCTTTCGATGGGATCGGAGGGCGAGAAAGAGAGAACTGCCCATCGGATCCTCAACGAACATCTGAAGGCGCTCACAAAATCGCCGCTGCAACAGGCCTTCATCGTGCATCGACTCGACCGCGAGACCTCCGGCTTGATGATGTTTGCAAGAAGTCGCCCGATCCAGGCGGTCCTTCAGCAGAACTGGAAGAGCGTCACCAAAAAATACCTTGCCGTCGTGGAGGGCGCGCCCTCGAAGGCCCACGGGACGCTGCGCGACAATCTTGTAGAGAGCAAGTCATTCAGGATGCATCGTGTCGAGCGGGGTGGAGAGCCGGCAATCACGCACTATCGCGTTTTACGAACAGGTCAAGACAGGTCGCTCGTCGAACTAACGCTCGAAACCGGCCGCAAAAACCAGATTCGCGTGCAGATGGCCGGCCTGGGCCATCCTATCGTCGGCGATCGTAAATATGGCGCGACAATCGATCCCGCCCGGCGGCTGGCGCTCCATTCGTGCGAGCTGAAGTTCTGCCATCCAGTGTCGGGCGCATCAAAGGACTTTCGTAGCGCTATGCCCAGCCGGCTGATGGCGCTGATCGAGCCGCGCGGAGTCGCACGCGCAAAGTGAAACATCCCCGAATCCCGGAGCGACAAACAAATGACACTGCGGTGCGATTTTGACGACTCTCGAGGCTCACGCATCGGACCTGGCATCGACGTTCAAAATTCCCAGGAGTTCATAAGGCGCGCGACTGCCCGTCACAGCCAATCATTGGCGGCGTCGGTCACGCTTCGCAGGCCGTGGCGTTGCCGCGGCACGCAACTTGGATCGATCAGGTGCGAAGGCGTGCTGTGCGTGTCTGGTGGGATTGAGTGAACCAGGTAGCGGATGAAAAAGAGTGAGCATTGAAACCGCGAGCGTTTCCGCGATCGACATGCGCGCGATTACCCGGCTCGCCGAAAGCGATGAACTGGGCGAGCAATTTGTCGCCGAAATCATCAACCTATTTCTTGCCGACCTGAGCGAACGCGTATGCGCGATCGGCTTGCAGATGAGCCACGGCGACCGTGCCGGAATTGCGGCGACCGCACACGCGGTCAAGGGCAGCTGCGGCCATTTTGGCGCGGTGCGCCTGATGGACTTGTTGCGTGAGATCGAAGGCCGGGCCAGGCACGAACAAACCGACGGCCTACAAACGGCGATCGATTCCATGGTCGCGGAAACGGAACGGGTCCGCGCAGCGCTAGAAGCTTATCGATCCAGCCATGCGCGGCCCTGACGGGCGATCTGCGGCAGTCCGCTACAAACCCATCTTCCTGCGCTCTACCCAACGCTTCTTCATCGCGATTGACAACCGCTTTCTGCCTTCCGGCGTCAGGCCTCCGCGCTTGCGCCTCTTCAATGTGACCCCCTTAGGCCTGCCGACGCGCTTCTTGCCGCCCCCTGACAAGGCCGATCCCAAGAGCGCCGCAATAGCTCGACCGAGCCTGTCGCTCTCCTCCTTCAAGTCTGCCACTAATTTATCCAGGTCCAAGATTCGCTCCTTTGCCGCGCTTGCTATACGCAGCTCGCGCCTTTCTGTAACCGCTCGTTATGATTCGCGTCCTATCGATGCCCGGATAGAAGCGCACGCCAACTCGTATCAGCGCAATACCTACTCTTTCTATCGACGCGATCCAATCACGCAGAATATCGAAGATCCTCCGCGCGAGACGAAGACGGCGCGGCAGGTAGCGACAATTGTGGATAACCAATAGAGTAAGTGGGCCATGTTTGGAAAAAATCATGAATGAAGCTGGTCGCACCAGATTTCTTGTCGAGCTGATCAAGCCGTCGCATTACGACGACGACGGCTATCTCATCCAATGGTGGCGCGGCTTCGTGCCGTCGAGCTCGCTGTCGGGTATCTACGGCCTCGCGCTCGACGCGCAGGCGCGGGCCATCCTCGGCGAGGGAGTTGATCTCGAGCTCGCGGCGCACGACGAGACTAACGCGAAAGTCCCGGTGCGTTCGATAATTCGCCGGTTCAAGCGCAACTCGAACCGCGGCGTCGTGCTGCTGATCGGAGTGCAAACCAACCAGTTTGCACGCGCAGTTGATATCGCGCGCGAACTGCGCGCCGCCGGAATCCAGGTCGCGATCGGCGGATTCCACGTCAGCGGATGTCTCGCGATGCTTCCCGAGATGCCGCCCGAGATGAAGGACGCGCTCGCGCTCGGAATCACGCTGTTCGCGGGCGAGGCCGAGCACCGGCTCGACGAGCTGCTCGTCGCTGCGTTCGAGAATCGTCTCCCGCCGGTTTACAACTTCATTACCGATTTGCCGGCGATGGACGGCGAGCCGCTTCCGTTTCTTCCAATTAAGTACGTCAAGCGCTATGCCGGGGCGATCGGATGCTTCGACGCGGGGCGCGGATGCCCGTTCAGCTGCAGCTTTTGCACGATCATAAATGTGCAGGGGCGCAAGTCACGTTATCGCAGCGCCGACGACATCGAGCAATTGATTCGCGCGCACGCGGCGCAGGGCGTGCGGAGCTTTTTCATTACCGACGACAATTTCGCGCGCAATCGGAACTGGGAAGCGATCCTCGACCGCATCATCCAACTCAAGCGCCGCGACCGGCTGAAGATAAACATCATCATGCAGGTCGACACCATGTGCCACAAAATCCCGAACTTCGTGGAGAAGTCGGTGCGCGCAGGGTGCAAGAAAGTCTTTATCGGGCTCGAGAGCATCAATCCCGACAGCCTCAAGGGCGCATCGAAGGATCAGAATCGCATCACCGAATACCGCAAGATGCTCCAGGCGTGGAAGCGCGCCAAGGTTCTGACCTACGCCGGCTACATCCTCGGCTTCCCGTCCGACACGCCCGAGAGCATCGAGCGCGACATCCAGATCATCCAGCGCGAACTCCCGATCGACATCATGGAGTTCTTCATGCTGACGCCGCTGCCCGGCTCCAGGGATCACCAGGAGATGTACCTGCGCGGCGAGCGAATGGAAGCGGATACCAACAAGTACGACGCCGAGCATGCGACCGCCGATCATCCGCGGATGAGCGCCGCCGAGTGGCAGGATATCTACCAGCGGGCGTGGCACCTGTACTATTCGCCGGCGCACATCGAGACGCTGATCAAGCGGGCCGTCGCCAGCGGAATGCGCACGCGGCGGATGACCTCGATGATTTTCTATTTCTACGGGAGTCACGCCTACGAGCGGGTGCATCCGCTGCAAGGCGGGGTCATTCGCCGCAAGCCGCGCACGCAGCGCCGTCCTGGATTTCCGCGCGAGAACCCGCTCAGGTTTTTTATGCGGCGCGCGAGAGAGATGTCAGCGACCTATGTGCCCGGTCTGTGGTTCATGTGGCGGCTGGAACGGCTGCGACGCAAGATCCAGAACGATCCGGCGTCGAAGCATTATACCGATGTCGCGCTCAGCCCGGTCGCTGATGGCGAATTCGGCGCCGATCTTGAGCTCTACCACACAACGGATTCAGCGCGCCGTGCCGCCGATCAGGCCCGCACGCGCGCCGAGGAGATGCGTCAAATCGAGATTCGCGGCGACGCCGCTGCATGATCGCGCCGCGATCGGTTTGCATCGCACCGTCGCCTGCTCCACGCGAAGTAGTGCGCTTCTCCACCTTCGGGACTATGGCTGATACAGGCCGGGGAAGTCTTGCCGGAGCCGTTCGAGTTTCGGCATATCGTTGATGACGATGCAGGGCTGATATGGGTACAGAGCCAGATAATTTTGATGGTAGTCTTCGGCGGGGTAGAAAGCGGTGAGCGGAACTACCTTGGTTACGATTGGCCTGGAGAATGAATGTTTCTGTTCGAGTTGGGCGGTATTGAACTCTGAGCAAATCCACCCATGCGATTCGCGCCAATACTTCTTGCTCTAGTCACGCTCATCTCCACCGGGTTGGGCGGTATGGCAGCCATTCGGTTGCGCGACCGGCTTCATTTGCTGCTCGGCTTCAGTTCCGGCGCGGTGTTGGCGGTGGCTCTGTTCGACCTGCTACCGGAGGTCTTCGCTTTCCCTCACGGCGCATCGTACATGCCGATGACTGCGCTTGGATTCCTTGCCTTCTTCGGACTTGAACGTTACACGGCCATGCACCGTGCCCGCGAACACCCTCACTTGGTGGGAGCTCATGAGCCGGAGCTTGGCGCAATGTCCGCGGGCGGCTTGGCCTTTCACAGTTTCCTGGACGGCGTTGCGATCGGTGTCGGCTTTCAGACGAGCGTCGAGATGGGACTCTTAATTGCCTTCGGCATAATCGCGCACGATTTCAGCGACGGACTGAACACTGTGACGGTCGTTCTTGCGCATGGAAATACGCGCAGAAGTGCCATTTTCTGGCTGATAGTGGATATGTTGGCGCCGATTCTGGGTGCGGCCTCGACGCTGATGTTCAATTTGAGGGTGGGACTCCTGCCGTGGCTGCTTGCATTTTTCGTCGGCTCTTTTCTTTATATCGGCGCCTCGGATCTACTGCCGGAAGCTCGCGAGCACGACTCTCCATTGGTTGGCGTCGCCACCTGTATGGGAATGCTCGCAATTTTTCTGGTTACCCGCTTGCTGCGCGGATAAAATGAACCTAAAGCCGGCGGATCTTGAACGCGAGCGATGGCTGTTCTAGAAGT
>Ga0208080_1000652_pt1 | contig 17343 bp, 17 predicted proteins | sample NGESurdeep092012_3_FD_184476 | JGI IMG/M metagenome (GOLD analysis project Ga0208080, IMG submission 184476) | Arctic peat soil microbial communities from Barrow, Alaska - NGEE Surface sample 210-3 deep-092012 (SPAdes) | ecosystem: Environmental > Terrestrial > Soil > Wetlands > Peat ...
TAAGTCACCAAAATACGGTGACATAAGCCGCTGGTTAGCTTTGCATAGCCATTCGGCTAAGTCACCAAAATACGGTGACATAAGCCGCTGGTTAAGCCCGACCTACAGGTTATTTTCCATTTGAAGGAGAAATGGAATAATGCTGCGAGTTCGCGGCATGGCTCCGTCCCAATAACTTCCCAAGAAGATACAGCGATTCAGACGGACACCACGGCGCTAATCAATCGCATCGGCGCCCATCCGGTCGCAGTAGCCCAGATCGGGGACATCTGCGCCGCCCAGCTTGCCGGCGGCGTCGCGTAACGCAGTGCGCAAGCCCTCCTCCAGCACAGGATGATAAAACGGCATGCGCAACAACTCGCGCACCGTCAGCTTGCGCTGTACCGCCAACGCCAGCAGATGTGCAAGGTGTTCACCTTGCGGCGCGCACATCTCGGCACCCAATAGCCTGCCACTGCTTTTCTCGACATAGACGCGCAACAGGCCGTGATTGTTCTCCGCCATGCGTGCGCGCGCCTGACTTGAGAAATCAACTTCGCCGATGATGATTTCATCCTGGTCAAGTTCAGCGAAGGGCTGTCCGACAACGGCGATGCCGGGATCGGTAAATACGATCGCAAGCGGCACGCGTCGTTCGAAGCATACCGGCTCATTCCGCAGCGCGTTATATCCGGCGATATACCCCTCGTCGAGAGCCTCGTGCAGCAACGGCAAGTGACGGTTGGCATCGCCTGCGATGTACACGGGCAGATCGGCGATCTGCATGGTGCGTATATCGAAAGGCGGCACACCGCGTTCGTCGAGCTCGACACCCAGATTCTCGAGGCCCATCTGATCGATATTGGGACGGCGGCCGAGTGCGACGAGCACCTTGTCGACCACGGCACTCTCGTTTCCGGCACGCACGCGGATACGCTCACCTTCGATGACGGGCTCGGCTGCCTGGCCCAGATGCATGGCGAACTCCGCTCGCAACAATGCCACGGCCTGCCTGTTGACATCGGCATCGCTCAGCCCGGCGATATGATCGGCGGCATCGAAACCGGTAACCGCTATGCCAAGCCGGGCGAGCGCCTGGGCGATCTCGCTGCCGAGGCCACCCATTCCAATCACCGCCATGTGCGATGGCAGAGTTTCCTGCTCGAACAAATCATCGCTCGTCAGCATCCGTGTGCCGAGTGCGGCCCATTCCTTGGGAACGACAGGGCGAGAACCGGTAGCGATGATGATCTTCCTGGCATGCACGCGGCGTTCACCGACCTCGAGAACCTGCGGCTCGATGAACTGTGCACGGCCCGCAATGCTGCGATCTTTCAGGTCATCCGTGAGTTTGAGCATGCCCGCAACGAAGCCGTCGCGCAACCGGCGCACGCGCCTCAACACTGCGGGAATATCGACAGTCAGCCCCTGTGCTCCAACCACGCCGAAGGACTCGAGCGCCTTGCGCCGGTGAAATGCGCTGGCCGCTTCGATCAGCGTTTTCGAAGGCATGCATCCAACGCGCGCGCAGGTAGTGCCGTATGAGCCGTCATTGATCAACACAAAATTATCGGTCTGCTTGCGCACCTCGCGCAGCGCCGATAGGCCGGCAGAGCCTGAACCAATGATAGCAACGTCGTATGATTTGGTCATGAGTTCGCCTTCTGGTATCCGCAATCAATGCCCGCAAGATTACATGAGATTACTTGGGGACGAAGCCCCATTCGTTTTGAGACGTCCGTTTACATTATCTACCTTCTAACGTGTCCGGAACAGCCGGGGTAGCTCAGGCTGACCCATTAGCTCTTGCCGTTAGCTCTTCTTTATCCGCGTTTAGCACCACAAACATGATTTAGGTTTAAGCTTGTCTTTGCGATTACTCCCAATGTGAAGCACATGATCCCCTTTTCCATCCTTGACCTATCCCCAATCACCGAAGGCAGCGACGCTGCCCAGTCGTTTCGCAACACGCTTGATCTTGCCCGGCACGCAGAGCGCTGGGGCTACCAACGTTACTGGCTGGCCGAGCATCATGGCATGCCGGGCATTGCCAGCGCCGCGACTGCTGTCCTGATCGGGCATGTGGCCGGTGGCACGTCGACCATCCGCGTCGGTGCCGGCGGGATCATGTTGCCCAACCATTCGCCTCTGGTGATTGCCGAACAGTTCGGAACCCTGGAATCGCTCTTTCCCGGGCGCATTGACCTGGGTCTCGGGCGCGCGCCAGGCTCAGACCAACTCACCGCGCGTGCCTTGCGCCGGAATCTCGCCTCCGATGCCAATCAGTTTCCCCGGGACGTCGTCGAACTGATGGATTACTTCTCGGCGACGCAGCGGCATGCGGTTCTCGCCGTTCCGGGCGCCGGCCTGAATGTACCGATTTGGATTCTTGGCTCGAGTCTTTTCGGTGCGCAGCTGGCGGCTGCACTGGGCCTGCCCTACGCATTCGCGTCGCATTTTGCGCCGGAGCAAATGATGCAGGCGATCGCCTTGTATCGCTCCACTTTCAAGCCGTCTGTTCATCTGAAGAAGCCGTACGTGATGCTCGGCTTCAACGTCTTTGCGGCAGATACCGAAGAGGAGGCGCAATTTCTCGCGACCTCGATGCAGCAAGCATTTGTCAACCTGCGCAGCGGCCACCCCAAGCGTTTGCAGCCGCCAGTGGACGGTTATCTGGATAGCATCGCCCCGCATCAGCGTGACCTGCTGGACGAGGTCCTGTCATGCGCCGCAATCGGCTCGCGCGACACCGTAAAGCGTTTATTGAAAGCTTTCATCGAACAGACAGGTGCGGATGAATTGATGATCACGTCGCAGATCTTCGATCATAATGGCCGCCTCCGATCGTATGAGATCACCGCAGAGCTCCATGAAGAGTTGGGTTGACATTATTGGTGCATCGTTTGTCTGTGAAACTTATAGCCGGGCATGGCCCGCTCCTACCAATTTCAACTGCTTTTTTTAGGACAAATCAAAATTGAAGATGACTGAGATGCGCATATCTGACACCGTTGTCTTGCAGTTTGCTTCAGGGCGAATGTGTTAATGCAAGACTTGACCCAAGCCTCACCGTCCCCATTCCATTCATACTGTGATATAACTTTTTTCCTCGTTCACTTGGGCTATGCTGTTATTTATGTATCTGGAACGTACTGATGACTAGTACACAATGGTTCATGCTCGTAGGCGGACTGTTGTTGGCCATGGGCCTCACTGCTTCAATCCTCAAGCGCTCGCCGATCACCTCCGCCATCATTTATCTGGCAGTGGGGGTGCTGGTGGGGCCTACCGTGCTCGATTTATTTCATTTCAATCCACTCAAGGAATCAGCGCTGCTGGAATCGCTGACTGAAGTAGCGGTATTGATCTCCCTGTTTTCTGCCGGCGTCAAAATGCCGGTACCGTTCAGTTTTACCCGTTGGCGCTCGCCGATTCTGCTGGCGACAGTATCCATGACCATTACCGTCGTGATGGTCGCTGAATTTGCCTATTATGTGCTGGGTATGCCATTGGGTGCAGGCGTGCTGCTGGGCGCCATCGTTGCACCTACCGATCCGGTGCTGGCAACCGACGTGCAAATCCGCCATCCCGGAGACCACGACCAGTTGCGCTTTACCCTGACTTGCGAGGCGGGCATGAACGATGGCAGCGCTTTTCCGTTTGTGATGCTGGGGATGGGGTTGCTGGGCCTGCAGGATCCCGGCGATTTTGGAATGAAATGGATATTGATGGATGTGCTATGGGCCACACTGTCTGGCGTCACCATCGGCGTCGTCGCGGGTGTTGCGCTGGCTCATGTAGGGTGGAAGCTGCGCAGTAAGCCGCACAAACACGAATTGATGGACGACTTCCTCGGGCTCGGGCTGATCGGTGTCGTATACGGTTTGACTGTGATGGTTAACGGCTGGGGATTTCTGGCGGTATTTTTTGCCGCCGTCGCGCTACGCCAGACCGAGCTGAAACTGGCCAAAGCTGCTCAGGATGCCTTTGATGGAGGCAAAACCCAGCAATCCGTACGCGCAGATGCAAATGCACGTCCCGAACTAGAGCCACCGCAAACGGTCAGCGAAGGATCGTTGGTATTCAAGGAACATCTGGAAAGACTTTCGGAAGTGGTTCTGGTTCTCCTGATCGGAGGCACACTGTATCTAAACTCGTGGACTTGGGAAGCGGTGGGGTTGGCCCTGTTCTTGTTCGTGATCGTGCGCCCGATCAGCGTCTTCGTCGGACTGTTTAGCACGAACACCACATGGCGCATACGCGGCATGACAGGCTGGTTCGGCGTGCGCGGAATCGGCTCACTCTACTACCTGATGTACGCTATAGAAAACGGGTTGCCAGAGGCGCTGTCGCTGCAATTGATACAACTGACACTGATCGTCGTCACGCTCTCCATCCTTCTCCACGGAACCAGCGTCAAACCGTTAATGGGTCTTTTCTGGCGGCGCGGCAAGCAGAGATCGATACCTTAGATAGCTTGCGGCAATGTAAACCGAAGCTGAACCCCTTTCGTTCCCGAGTCTGGCGGCGGGAATCGGCTAGCACACGAATAAGTGGTGGGCTGATGGCTCACCAGGCGCTAACATGGCTCCGCATTCATCCATATCACGAAGGAGTAGTTGCATGACCAATGAGAAAACTATCATGTCCGGTCGATATTCGCGTATCGCGATCGTTACCGGCGCTACCTCTGGCATTGGGGAAGCGACAGTAAGAAGATTTATTACCAGTGGCTATGGTGTAGTAGGAAATGGCCGCAACGCAGAAAAACTTCGGGCACTTGAACAAGAGTTAGGAGCGGCATTTTGCGGCATAGCAGGTGATGCAACCGACAGCACGGTGCTGGAGCGGCTCTTTGTTTCAGCAATCGAACGCTTTGGAAAGCCAGCCGACATCGTCGTCGCGAACGCCGGGCGTGGCCTGGGCGGATCAGTCAAGGATGCAGATTTGTCCAAGTTCGAAGAAATGCTCAAAATTAACGTAACAGGAACTTTGGCCCTGCTGCAAAAAGCTGCCAAGAAAATGGTCGATGAACTGCAATCCGGCTACCCCAAACGGACCGCGGATATCGTGATCATCGGGTCGGTAGTGGGGAGGCACATATCTCCATTCAGCGCGGTTTACGGTGCCACCAAGTTCGCCGTCCATTCACTGGCCGAAGCGTTGCGTCGCGAGGTGGGGCCCAAAGGCATTCGCGTGTCGCTGGTTGAGCCCGGCATCGTAATCAGCGGGTTTCAGGATGGCGCGGGCTACGGTGATGATATGGTGCGGAATTTCGACGAAAGATTTGGCCCGTTGTTGCACGGGGAAGATGTGGCAAACGCAATTCACTACATCGTGACTCAACCGCCTCATGTTCATATTAGCGACATCATGGTTCGACCCACGCGCCAGGATTATCCCTGATCGGCACAGAGATCATCGGCTTTAAGCGGGCCGCCATCTGTTTGTAAAATGAGCAACTTTCCAGTATAGGTACACGGGAATCGGTCAAGCAAATTAAAAGGGGGTAAGCTTCGGAATGTTTTATTTGGTCTCGTCCATTTCACTGTTATCTTTAAAAATAATTTCGATGCTGGTTCCATTTATTCGCACGCCAGCAACCCTCATAAAATAATTCGACTCCGCTACCTTTGATTTTTCGGTACCTTTGGTTTTGATTCGTAGGGTGGGCTGTGCCCACCGTGTCGGGCGTAGCCCGACCTGCATTTGACTCCGGCTCGTCCGGTTTGGGGAGTTTAATTTTGTTGATCAAAGATCCACACCAACCCATTTCCCAATTCGCCCTGTTCAATCTTGGCTTTCGTCCATTCTTTCTGCTGGCGGGCGTGTATGCGCTGCTCTCGATATTTATCTGGGGTGGCGTTTATGTCTATGGCTGGCCGGCGCCGCGCTTGCCGTTTTCATCCACGCACTGGCATGCGCATGAAATGATTTTCGGTTATGGCATGGCCGTTGCAGCCGGGTTTCTATTGACTGCGGTGCGCAATTGGACCCATCTCCCCACGCTCCATGGATACTCGCTGGCAGGCCTGGCAACACTGTGGCTCGCGGCGCGGGTGGTTGGGTGGTTGATACCCGGGCAGGTACTGCCGATGCTGCTTTTAGACCTGATGTTCGATGTTTGGCTCATCGTTGCGATCTTTAGTCCGATCCTGCGTGCAAAACAGCATGATCAAATCGGCATCGCGTCCAAACTGGTGCTGCTGATGCTTGCCAACCTTTGCTTTTATCTCGGCGTGTCAGGTGTGTTGGAGCAAGGCATCGTGTGGGGCTTGTATTCCGGATTGTATTTTCTGCTCGCACTGATTTTCAGCATGGCGCGGCGCGTGTTGCCGTTCTTCATCGAACGGGGTGTCGGCTATCCGGTGATATTAAAGAATCGGGCGTGGATAGATCGCTCCGGCATTTATGTGTTCTTGCTGTTCTGGATTGCCGACGTGATCTGGCGCAATGCACCGGTTACCGCTGCACTCGCCGGGTTGCTGTTCGCGATTCACACGATGCGACTGGCGGGGTGGCACACCAGGGGCATCTGGAAAAAGCCGCTACTGTGGGTGTTATACGTCGGATATGGCGGCGCCACATTCGGGTTCCTGCTCAAGGCGCTCACACCGTTTTTTTCCATATCGCCTTCTCTGCCGTTGCATGCTTTCGCATTGGGAGGCATCGGCATGATCACTGCGGGAATGATGGCGCGCATCGCGCTCGGCCACACTGGCCGCGATATTCAGCAACACTCGCGGTTGCTTGCTCCTGCTTTCATGTCATTGTTTGCGGCCTACGTTGCACGGGTTCTATTGCCGATGATGGCTCCGGGGCATTACCTGTTGTGGCTTGGTATGGCACAGGCGGCATGGTTGATCGCCTTTGCATTGTTTGTCTGGGTGTACGCCCCCATCCTTGTCAAACCACGCGCAGATGGGATGCCGGGTTAGCGGCTTCCATGAAAATCAAACGAGTCTCCATTTTTTCTGCACTTGCAAAAACTTATAATTTACTTATACTGGCGGTATGAACAGCATCGAATGGTCAGCCAAGGCAGTGCGGCAACTTCGCAAAATTGCGGACAAGCGCAAGCGGCAGGACATCTACGCCGAGGCACAGCAACTCGCAGACTGGCCGGATTGTCCGGGTGACATCAAACGCCTGCAAGGACGCGACGATTACCGGCTCCGTGTCGGCGACCATCGGGTGATATTTGTAATCGACCAGAGCGGCACACCCATCATCGTCACCATCACGCATGTGGAGAAACGAAATGAACGCACCTATTAACATCCAGATTCTGAAAGACGCGAAGGGCAAACCCGCCTTCGCCGTTATTCCATATGCGGAATACCTGAGCCTGTCCAAACAGCGCACCGAAACGATTCCCAACGCAGTGGTCAACAAAGTCATCAACAAGGACATGACACCCATCCGCGCATGGCGCGAACACCTCGGCCTCACCCAGACGGAAGTCGCGCGGCGCCTCGGCATTTCACAGAGCGCCTACGCCCAGCAAGAAGCCAAGGAACCCGTCAGGAAATCCACCCGCGAAAAAATAGCCAAGGCACTGGGTATCGTGCCGGAACAATTGGCGATTTGAGATTTAGAAACCGTGGTCTGTCCCTGATTGGTTACTGATTGATTAGGAAAAGCAGTGAAACCTGTAGGAGCGGGCCATGCCCGCGAGCGGCTTGATCGCGGGCACGAAAAACTTTTGATGGAACTACTAGCCATTCGACTAAGCGAGCAAAAAACGCTCGCCAAGTCGCTGGTTATGTCCGGGCACCCGCATGGCCCGCTCCTACATGTGGTTGGCCATAACCAGCGACTTTGCGGGCGTTAGCCAGCGGCTTATGTCACCAAGACCTCAGGGACGGAGCCCATGTAATTCAAATTGATTTCCCATATCGGATAATATATCGAACTTGGCGCCTTTTTTACTGTCCATCTTCAATCGTTTGAAAATCAAATGTGTTCTGCACCAAACCTTCCTTCCCCCTGATATACAAATTTATACAAATGAAAAATAAATTACTGTGGATATTGCTGGCGTTTGCTCTGGCCGCACTCAATACAACGCAGGCTGCCCCGCAGCTTATGCCGCTGGAACAACAGTCCCAGGCAGCCCTTTTATCCGCTAAAGTTCTGAGCCGGTATCATTACAAACACATAGCGCTTGACGATAGTTTATCTTCGCAAATATTCGACAACTATCTGAAAGAGCTGGATGGCGAAAAGGTATTTTTCTTGCAGGCTGACATTGATCATTTCGCCTATGCGCGAACCAAGCTTGATGATGCCATACTCGACAAAGACTTGAGCACCCCTTTCGCCATATTTAATCTCTATCAGCAGCGAATCGCCGAACGCTTTACTTATGCTCGCTCCCTGCTAAAAAAAGGTTTTGATTTCAAGATAAAGGAAAGCTATCAATACACCCGCAAGAATGCGCCATGGCCAAAATCTGAAGTCGAGTTGAACGACTTGTGGCGCAAGCGTGTCAAGAACGACTGGCTGCGTCTCGAATTGGCCGGCAAGGATAATAAAAGCATCGTCGATACACTGGGCAAACGCTATGACAATACCTTGAACAGCCTATCCAAGGTCAAAAGTGAAGACGTATTTCAAGACTTTATGAACGCCTATGCGATGGCTATAGACCCGCATACCAATTATTTTGGGGTGCGCGCTTCCGAGGAGTTTGATATTTCGATGAGATTATCTCTTGTTGGCATCGGCGCATCGCTTTATGACAAGGATGAATACACTACGATCAAGGAGCTGTTGGCAGGCGGCCCTGCGACGCTATCTCGCAAGTTGAAAGCCGGAGACCGTATCGTAGGCGTCGGGCAAGGCCAAAATGGTCCAATAACTGAAATCATGGGCTGGCGCATTGACGACGCGGTGGCATTGATACGCGGCGCTGAGGATTCTGTGGTGCGTCTTGATGTGCTGCCCGCAGAAGCCGGCACTGACGGCAAACACAAGCTCATATCACTGGTTCGAAAAAAGATCACCCTGGATAAACAGGCCGCTAAAAAATCAATCATCGAGGTGAAAGACGGGGGCGTGACGCGGCACATTGGCGTGATCTCCCTGCCCGAGTTTTATCAGGATTTTGCTGCCCACCAGAAGGGCGACAAGGATTTCAAAAGCGCAACCAGAGATGTCTCGCGCCTGCTGGATGAACTAAAAAAAGACAAGGTGGATGGCGTGCTGGTGGATCTGCGTAACAATGGCGGCGGGTCATTGGATGAAGCCATCGAACTGACCGGCCTGTTTGTAGGCAAAGGCCCCGTGGTGCAGCAACGCGACTCCGAAGGTAATATAACTGTCGATAGCGATACCAGTGCCGGTCTTGCCTGGAATGGTCCGCTGGGAGTGCTCATTAATCGTGCCTCGGCCTCAGCCTCTGAAATTTTCGCGGCGGCGATACAGGATTACGGTCGCGGGGTTGTGATCGGTGAACCCAGCTTTGGCAAAGGCACCGTGCAGACCGTGGCAGATCTTGATCAAATCGCGAAACACGATAAACCCGAATTCGGCGAAATCAAGATGACCATCGCCCAATTTTTCCGCATCAATGGCGGCACCACCCAGTTGCGCGGCGTGACCCCGGATATCAACTTTCCGTCGATGACTGACGCGGAGGAGTTTGGTGAATCCAGTTTCGACAATGCCTTGCCCTGGTCACAAATCAAGGCGGCTGACTATACGCCATCCGGTGATTTGACAAGCATCTTGCCCATATTGATAGCGAACCACGACAAGCGCGTAAGCCATGACAAAGACTTCAAGTATTTGCAGGAAGATATTGCCGAGTTCAACAAGTTGCGCCAGAAGAACCTGATCTCGCTCAATGAGGCTGACCGCCGCAAAGAGCGCGAAGCGCAGGAATCACGCGAAAAGTCTCGTGAGAAAAACAGAGGGAACAATGAATCGGACAAGGCATCTGCTGAAGCCAGGAGCCGTGCACTTCAAGACGATGGCATGTTGTCCAGTGAACGTAATCTCAGTGCTGACCTGGCCATCGAGAATGCGAATAAAAACGCCAAGGATATATTGCTGAACGAAGCAGCTCATGTACTCAGCGATGAGGCTGGGCTGCTGAAAACCAATTTCAGGCTCGCGGTCCGTAGATAGCTTCCTTGTCAAACCGCGCGCAGTCGGGAAGGGCTTAGCGGCTGCTAAAGTATTGCGCAGGTGACCCCTTTGGTTTTTTAGTTTACATTAGCCCTCATGTCTGCCACGCCACCCGATGCCCTGCTCTTTATCACCCCTGGCTGCCCGCACTGCGCCACCGTTTTGCAGGGACTGAGCGAGCTGGTAAAGCAGGCGCTTATCGGGAAAATGACGGTAGTGAATATTGCCGCGCATCCCGAACAGGCTGCGGAATATGGCGTGCGCGCAGCCCCCTGGCTGCGCCTGGGCCCGTTTACCCTCACCGGCGCACAAAGTCCAGCCGAGCTGCGACGATGGGCCGAGTGGGCGAGTGGCGAAGAAGGTACAGCGCACTATGTTGAACATTTGTTAAAGCAGGGCGGCTACAAGCAGGCCGTGGCATTTATCGACGCAGATACGCATCGCCTCAAGTCGCTGCTCGCCATCGTTGCCAATCCCAAGGCCAAACTCGAAGTTCGCCTGGGCGTCAGCGCGCTGCTGGAAGCCCATGCCAACTCGCCGTCATTACGAAAACTGCTGCCGCAACTGGCCGATCTCACCCGCCATGCTGACCATCGCGTGCGCGCCGATGCATGCCACCTGCTCGGCCTGACTGGCAGCGCAGCCGCACGCACTTATGTTGAAATCTGCCTCAACGATGCTCACGAAGAAGTGCGGGAAATAGCAGAAGAGGCGATGGAAGTGCTGGCGAAGCAAAATGCGAAAACGTAATGCGAAGCTGAGCTGACCCCCCTTATAGCTCTGTGGAGCAGGATTTATCGGCCTTGGATGCCCACTTACGGCGGGTCAGTCGTGTTCGAATCCGGCATCTTCCATCAGCCGAATCAGGCAATTGCAGCAACTTTCCATACCCTGTTCTGGCTAATGTGTAGAATCGCCGCCTCACAGGAGGCATGAGTTGGAAAACCTATACAACATCCTCGGAGTTTCGCCGACCGCGACGACCGAGGAGATCAAGAAGGCGTATCGCTCGCTTGCGATGCGCCATCACCCGGACAGGAGTACGCATCCCGGTGCCGAAATCCGATTCAATGCGATCAAGACAGCGTATGAGTTGCTTTCCGACCCAAAAAAAAGGACCGAATATAACCAGAGCCTGAGCAATCGCATCATCACCGATCCGGATAATGAGGCGCGAGCTTTGTGGCATTCACTTTTCGATCGTTGCGGCGTTGTCGTGCCGCACGATGGCCATTCATCACTTTAAATACTAAACCCCATGAATAAAACCAATGAATAAAAATATACACCACGAATTTGCCTATCAGTCGCGCGAACTTGGCGTCCAGATCGAAGATACCCTGGGCGAGCCGCCTGACAGGAAGAATTATTCCAGAGTCATTGCATCGTTGCTCGGCGAATACGCGAAGGGCACGGAGATCGACGATGTGAATCTGTTGAGCTTCGCGCTGGCAGACCACCTGCGCTTTGATGATCCGGCCGGGCTGCTGGCGCAATGCAAGCAATATGATATGGGCGATGCCGCGAAGGTGATCACGATGGTGTCGTGTGCGGATGCCGAGGCGGGCAAGGCTTTGGCTGCCGTTGCCGTCAACAACCCGGAACTGGCGCGCAAGGCGATCATCACGGCATTCTTGTTCAAGAACACCAAGCGCTGGGCTGCCGAGGACAATTCGCTCGAAGCCCTGCAAGAAGAAGAGGGCGGCAAAGAGGTAGAGGACGAGGATCATGTCGCACCCGGACAGGACTTCATGGATCTGTTCGATACACGCGAGGACGGGAATGGCGAGCAACACTAATTTTCCGGCGATCAGCCGGCAGGTGACCGAGCTGGTTTTGGCCGGCTCTTCCGCTCATGCGGAGGAGGCGATCAATGACACTGCGGAACAATTCGGCGATCTGGCCGTGGTGGCGGTGCTGGATACTTTGGAGCCGCAGGTGGCAGCGATGCATCTGTCTGCTTTTGATGGCGGGAAATTGTCGTTGGCTACGCTGCTGATCTCGCCCAAGGCATGGGCCGATAGTCTGGCCTTTTTCGCCGCGACCTGGAGCGAGGATATGATCGAAGATGAGCCGGAGGTGTTGACCGGATCCCTGTTCGCGCATATCCATGGGATCATCTTCTCCACCGATGATGCGGAGCGGCGTACCAGGCTGGTCCATGAGGCGTTAGCTACCGATTGGGGGACGACGGCATTTGCCGTACTGTTCTCCACCGCTACCGGGGAGATCATCGAGCTCGCCAATGACATCCATTCCCGCGGTGCGCTCAGCAGCGGCCAGACCACTTCCGATCACGATGTGATTCCGCTCGCGATGGAGATTGCGCGCAGCGATGCGGATGCCTGGGATCGGGTGTTGTTCGAGATGTTCCCCGACTGGGTGCCCGGCGAGAACCAATTGCGTGCACGCTCTGAAGAGGACGATGACGACGAACCTCATCATGAGTTTGCCTTGGCCAGAACCACCCATGATTTAATGTTGCGCCTGCGCAAGCAAGTGCCGGGCAAATCGGCCCGCGCGCCCAAAAAAGGTGCTCGCCCCAGCCTGGGTGAGGATATTTTTGCGTGATGCGCAATCGCAACCAGCAGCACGTTACCGAACATTCAGCCATGCAACTCGCCCATATCACCGCGCGTCCTCCCCATTTGGTGAAAGCGCTCGAAGCGCTGGCAAAACGTGCGGATAACCAGGCTGCGGCGCAGACTCTGCTCGATGAGCTAAGCGGCATCACTGTGCTTGTCGCCAAAAAATTCACCAATGAGCGGACCGCGGATGGTTTGCTCGATGCGTTTCACCTGACGGTGGGATGTATCTCGCTGGGTATCAGTCAGGCGAATATTCCGGAAGACGGCGATGCGCAGCTGTCCTTTCTGCTGCACCACGGTGCTGAATATGTTTTCCAGATGGGATTTCGGCATATCAAGGAATTATCCGGCCTGCCCTATACAGCGTTCGTTTCGGATTTCGATAACGACCCGTACATACAGCAGCGCGATATCAAGGTGCTGTTTACCGAGATCTGCCGTGCCGATCCTATCGCGACATGGCAAGGCGATGAAGTCTATAAACGCGAATTGCTGGAACGGCAAAAAAACCAGCGTATCGTGTCATGCGCAAAATGGCTGCGCCAAAGGCATTACGCGGGCCCGGTCAGAGACCCCGATCTCGATGCACATGCAGTGATCGCTATCGCGGTAATTTTCGCGATTGCCGGTGACGGGCCCATCGTCGCGCGGGCCAGACAAAAAGATCTCGAAACCCTGATCTTGGGTATGCGGAAAACACCGCCGGATATCGATGCAGGCTGGGACGCATTGCTGAAAAAAGTCCCCTCTACATACCACTCCGTCCTGCGCGAATTCATGGACGAGTACAGAAACACCATTGTAAAAAAGATACTGTCAAAAACCGGAATCAAAACCATCATCACCGAATTGCAAAATTCATATGCCGGTAGCGAGACCGATGTCGACTATGACTGATAGCGGCGACACCCCGGTCATATCGTGCATCACGTGTAAAGCCTGCTGCTGCCGGTTAGAGGTGATGTTGATGGGTGACGACGATATTCCGCTCGAATTGACGGAACGCGACCGCTGGGGCGGATGGGTCATGGCACGTCTAGACGACGGCTGGTGCTCAGCCTTGGATAGGAACACCTTGCTGTGCACGATTTACGAGCGCCGACCGCTGATCTGCCGTGACTATCAGGTGGGTGACTTCGACTGTATCCAGGAACGGCTTCTGCACACCGCTGCGCGAATCGAATCGCACGTGGAATCCCGCACGGCTAAAGCGAGCCTGAGCTGACGCTATTAATTATGTTTTTATCGTCGTGATCGCTCTTCTCGCCACGATCATCGTTACTTGCGCTTGGAAGCGCGCCGCTCAACGGGAGCATTGAATGCTCTGATATTTTCATCGGCTTGTCTGAGTGCGGTGATGTCATTGATGATCGCCAGGAATCCTTCACCACCATCATCCGATGTGATCAATTGCAGGTTAACCTCCACAGAATAGGTGCTTCCATTCCCGCGTGCCTGGACTGTCTGATATTTGATTGACTCCTGCTCGCCGCGGCGCAGCGGTTCGATCATCGCCGCAAAGGATTCGATGCCCAATTCCGGATGCAGGGAAAGCATGTTTTTCTTTTGCAATTGCTCCAGGGAATAGCCGATACTTTCCAGCGCATAATCGTTTGCGTAGGTGAATTGCAATGTATCGGCATCGAACATGAAGATTTCGTTCGGACTCCGTTCCTGGAGGGCCTGTTCGTAGTTGCGCCTGAGCTCTTCGCGCCGTTGTGCCATGCTCCATGTGCGGCGGCGACGCAGCGACATACCATAGAAAGCGAATATGCCCGCCAGCAACAGCGCCATCAGGACATAGGGAACATGCATCTTGTGCCACCATGCCGCCTTGATTTCTGACATCGGCATCTCAACAAACAGCGTGGCCGGATAGTGCTGCAGGCGGCGCATCGCCCGCAAATCCGTTGCCTTGCCGTCGCTGCCCCGCATTTCCACTTGCCCGTGCTGCGGGTAGTTGTTCGCGCGCAGATACTCGATCATCGCGCCCTCGGCAGGCTTGCCATACATATTATCCATGCTCGCGACATCCGGTTCCGGATAGCGGCTTACCAGGTATCCATCATCGCGTACCAGTCCCAGCGCGGCAATCTTGGGGATAGTTGAGTCTGCCCAGTAGCGTTGCAACATGTTGCCCGGCAAATTGGCGCTGAGGATACAGACCAGTTTGCCATTTTGGTCGGTAACGACATAGCGTGCGGAGATGACCCAGCTATTGTCTATAGGTCCCATGACCGGTTGGCCAATAGCGAAGGCCGGGCCTTGCAGCAGTTCGCCGCGAAATTTCATGAATGAGGAATCATTGGCGAGCGTAGGCAGAGCCGGGCTGTTAGCGATTGTTCCGGTCAATAATATCTGGCCATCGTTGCGGATCAGCATGACGTTGCCCAACTCGGTGTGCAGTCCCTGAAACCGGCTGACCAACTTGAATGCACGGTCGAGATCGAGCTTTTTGTGCGTGTCGGCCAAATCCGCGCCTAGATTCTGCATGCCGATTTCCAGCTGGGTAAAATAAGTATCGATCGCGATCTCGCTCAGGTCGGCAATCGTCGCCAACTGGCTGGACTGATCAGATTTAACTTCCCGCCAGGACTGCGAGATAAGAAAGGTGGCGTAAGCAAGCAGCGCAACTACGAGCAATGTTGCAGCATACTTCAGGATTCGTTTAGGGTGATGTACACCACTTGCGTTAATCATTATGGTCCTTGATATTTTGACAGGTGCCGGAGATGCAGTATGCGACATGTGCCGGAGTCGAATTGCTTTTCATTCCTCGCAATCTATCACCCAGTGAGGCATAAGTTCAACCCTCTTTTCTTCCGCCGGACAGCGCCGTGTATGCCATTAATCCAAAAAGCAGTAATCCATAAATGGATCAGTTGTATCGTAAGGTGTAAGAATCAATCACCACGAACGGACTTATTCAGCACTTCCTTAGGTTAAGGCTGATTTCGCCCTACTCACCGCATTCAGGTAAATCGCAACCAGTCCTGCCACCAACCAGAGACTTGCGATCGCGGCGATCCAGAAGCCGGGGGCGCCGCGCGCGGGGCCGAACGTGTCGGTCAGCCCGAGCAGGAAGCCGCCGCCGAGGCCCAATCCCCACAGCAGAATTACATAGACCAACATCGGCACCACCGATTTCTTGTATCCGCGCAAAGCATTCACCGCCACGGCCTGCAGCGCATCACCCAGATGATACAAAGCGGCCAGCATGATCAACGGTATCGCCACCTTCTGCACCCCGGGGTCGGTGGTATACAGCGCGGCAATGTGCGGCGCGCCAAACCAGAAGATTGCGCTCAGGACAATTGCGATCGCCATGCCGAGGCGGATGGCATCCCAGCAGATGTGCCGGGCGCGCTCGCGCTGCCCGGCGCCGATGGCCTGGCCGGCCAGCACCGCCGTTGCATTCCCCAGCGACAGCGGAATCATGAAAGCCAATGCCGCCAGGTTCGCCGCGATCTGGTGCGCGCCCGAAACGACCGGGCCCAGCCGCGCGATGAACAGCGCCATGAACGTGAAGGCGGTCACATCCGCGATGAACGTCAGGCCGATTGGCGCGCCCAGCTTCAGGAACTCCACGATGGCCTTACGATCCGGCGCGGCAAAACGCCTGCGCAGCTGGAACTGCATGTAGTCCGGATGTCGCAAACACCAGCCCCAGGCGAGCGCGGCCATCAGCCAGGCATCCACTGCCGTGGCGACCGCGCAGCCCGGCCCGCCCATTTCGGGCGCCCCCAGCAGGCCATACATGAACACTGCATTCAGCGGGATCTTGAGCGCCAGCGACAGCAGGTTGAAGAACATCACCGGGCGCGGGCGGCCGATGCCGATGGAAAGGCCGAAGAAGATGCGCAACGCGAACACGCCCGGCACACCCCAGGCGGATGCGGCGAGATAGGCGCGAACCTTGGTTTCGACGATCGGCTGCAACTGCGAGATTGAAATGATAGGGCCGGGGAAGCGCAGCAGCAGGATCGCCACCAGCGCCAGCACCAGCGATATCCACACGCTCTGATGGATCTCCCGCCCGACATCGGCACCCCGGCCTGCGCCGTAAAGGTGGGCGATGATCGGAGGCAGCGCGAGCAAAACGCTGATCAGCGACATCAGCACCGTGGCCATGATCGAAGCGGCGATGCCCACCGAGGCAAGGTCGATCGCAGACAGCCGCCCAGCCATCGCGGTATCGATCACGGCATTCGCCATCCAGGCAAGCTGCGCGACCAGCACCGGCCAGGCCAGATGGATGAGTTGTGAGGTGGGGAAAGTGGAGCGGTTCATGTCAGTATTCTACGGGAATGCTGATTCGTATTTTGTTCGTGGCACCAAGCTGCCTTACGGACATGGCTACCAATGAAAAATGATGCTTGCCATATCCGTTCCCTCACCTCGGCCCCTCGCTTTGCTCTCCCCTCCCGGAAAAAATCCCCCTATCCAACTTTCCCCCGCAAACGGGAGAAAGGGCAAACGATGAAGGCAATCTTCAACTCCTGCGTGCGAGGAAGCGAACGATTCGCTACGCGATATTACGTTAATCCCAGATAATCCGTTAGAACCAAGAGCCATTGTAGGAGCGCAATTTATTGCGCGATCATCGCCATCAATCGCTCGATAAATCGAGCTCCTACAGGCT
>Ga0208080_1000653_pt1 | contig 17340 bp, 16 predicted proteins | sample NGESurdeep092012_3_FD_184476 | JGI IMG/M metagenome (GOLD analysis project Ga0208080, IMG submission 184476) | Arctic peat soil microbial communities from Barrow, Alaska - NGEE Surface sample 210-3 deep-092012 (SPAdes) | ecosystem: Environmental > Terrestrial > Soil > Wetlands > Peat ...
CGACGTATCGCGAACCGTATTGCGCGAGAGCGTCAAGACGCTGTCGGCCAAGGGGCCGCTCAACTCAAAGGCCGGTGTTGGTGCACGGGTCAGGGAACGTTCAGCCTGGAACATGTTCGATTCCGACGTTGTCGGCTGGCATCTTGAGGTCGGGATCGACAAGCGGTTTCTTCGCGATCTCGCCGATATTCGTCTCGCCGTCGAGCCGCGCGCCGCGGCGCTCGCCGCTGAGCGACGGGCGGACGATGCGATCGCGATTTTACGCGACAGCATCGTCAAGCTGCGGAGCTTCGCTTCGGACTCTATCGAGTTCGCCGATGCTGATCTTCGGCTGCACCTTGATGTTGCGACGTTCTCGGCCAATCCGTTCATGCGGTCGATCGGCGCTGTGATCGAGGCGGCCTTGCGCGCCTCGTTTCGGCTGAGCGCTCCGACCGAGAAAACCGAACGCGCGATCACCATCGCCGCCCACGAGCGCATTGTCGATGCGATCGCCGACCGGGATGCCGAGGCGGCCGCCGCGGCGATGACGAACGTTATCTTCAACGGCCTGCGCCGCTATGGCGCGGCCGGCTGAAACGTCCGCAATACCCGCTCACCTAGGGGACGGGTCGAGAGCTGCAACGAAAACAGAGGATGGTCATGGTAAGCTCCAACGTCCAGCGGCCCTACAAAGGTGTATTTCCCGTCGTGCCTACGGTGTTCGACGCTGAGGGTCGGCTTGATCTCGACGGCCAGAGGCGCGCCGTCGATTTCATGATTGATGCCGGTTCGCATGGGCTGTGCATTCTCGCTAACTTCTCCGAGCAGTTCGTGCTGGCCGACGCCGAGCGCGATCTGGTGCTCAACGCCGTATTGAGCCATGTCGCGGGCCGCGTCCCGGTGATCGTCACGACAACGCACTTTGCTTCGCAAATCTGCGCCGAACGCTCGCGTCGGGCCGAGCTGGCGGGCGCTGCGATGGTGATGGTGATGCCGCCCTATCACGGTGCGACCATCCGGGTCGGAGAAAGCGCCATCTTCGAGTTTTACCGGACCGTTTCGGACGCGATTTCGATTCCCATCATGATCCAGGATGCGCCGGTGGCCGGTACGCCGCTGTCGGCAACCTTGCTCGCGCGCATGGCACGAGAGCTCAAGAACATTGCCTACTTCAAGATCGAGACGCCGCAAGCCGCCGCCAAGCTGCGCCAGTTGATTGCGCTCGGCGGCGCGGCGATCGAAGGCCCGTGGGACGGCGAGGAGGCGATCACGCTGATGGCCGACCTCGACGCCGGAGCAACCGGAGCGATGACCGGCGGCGGCTATCCCGACGGCATTCGCCAGGTCACGGATCCGTATTTCGCCGGCCGCCGCGACGAAGCTGTCGCGGCCTATGAGCGGTGGCTGCCGCTGATCAACTACGAGAATCGCCAGTGCGGTCTCATCGCATGCAAGGCGCTGATGCGAGAAGGCGGCGTCATCAAGCACGAAACCGTCCGCCATCCCTTGCAGCCGTTGCATCCGGCGGTTCGGGCGGGGCTGATCGAGATTGCGAACCGTCTCGGTCCGCTTGTGCTGCGATGGGGCAAGTAAGCCGTGGTGACCGCCATCCGCCTCGCCATCGTGGGTCTCGGCAAGATCGCCAGGGACCAGCACATCCCCGCGATCGCCGGCACCGAGGGTATTGAGCTCGCCGCCATCGCCAGCCGCAATGCGTCGATCGACGGCATCGCGCATTTCGCGACGCTCGATGAACTGCTCGCTGCCGCGTCCGATGTCGACGCGGTTGCGCTCTGCACGCCGCCTCAGGTGCGCCATGCGCAGGCGGCGGCCGCGCTGAAGGCCGGCAAGCACGTGCTGCTCGAAAAGCCGCCTGGCGCGACTGTCAGTGAACTCACGCCGCTGATTGCTGCGGCGCGGCAAACCGGGCGAACGCTGTTTGCGACCTGGCATTCCCGTTTCGCACCGGGCGTTGAACCGGCGAAAACCTTCCTCGCCGGCCGGCAAATCAAATCGGTATTGGTCGAATGGAAAGAAGACGTCAAGGTCTGGCATCCGGGCCAGGCCTGGATCTGGGAGCCGGGCGGACTAGGAGTGTTCGATCCCGGCATCAATGCAATCTCGATCCTCACCCGCATTCTGCCGCGGCCATTCTTTCTGACCCAAGCTGAATTGTCCTTCCCGCGAAATCGCGCGGCGCCCATCGCGGCCGGTCTCGACTTCTCGGACGCCACCGGTTTGCCGATCCGCGCTGAATTCGACTGGCGCCAGACCGGTCCGCAGACCTGGGACATCGGTGTCGAGACCGATGCCGGACGGCTGACGCTGTCTTCCGGCGGCAGCCGGCTCGTGCATGACGGCCGGACGCTGGTTGACGAGAAGCAGGCCGAGTATCGCGGTATCTACCGGCGCTTCGTCGAGTTGATCGCCAACCATGAATCCGATGTTGATCTTTCGCCGCTGGTTCATGTCGCGGATGCGTTCATGCTCGGCCGTCGTCGCGACGTCGAACCATTTATCGAGGATTGAAGGTGAGGCGGTCGGCCAAATCAAAGAAAGCGAAGGTCGCGGGCACGATCTTTGGTCGACTGCCCGATGGCACGGCGATCGAAATGGTGCGGCTGTGCGGTGACGACGGCTTCGAGGTGCGCCTCATCAGCTATGGCGCGGCAATCCAGTCCATCTTCGTACCGGATCGCGCCGGGCGCCTCGCCGATGTGGTGCTTGGCCGCGATGACCTCGAAGGCTATCTCGCGGTTCGGGGCTTCCTCGGCGCGACGGTCGGCCGGTATGCCAACCGTATCGCGAACGGCACGTTCGAACTGGATAGCAGTCGTTTTCAATTGCCCGCGAACGACGGCGCCAACGCGCTGCATGGCGGGCCGGCAGGTTTCGATCGCCAGAATTGGACGATCGCGGACATGGGAGAAAACCCCGCGCCTTTCGTTACGCTTTCTTATGTCAGCCCCGACGGCGAGCAAGGCTATCCCGGCAGGCTGCAAACCAGCGTCACCTACAGCATTTCCGGCGGCATGGAGCTTTCGATCGCGTTCTCCGCGGTGACCGACAAGCCGACCATCGTCAATCTGACCAATCACAGCTTCTTCAATCTCTCAGGGGTCGAGGCCGGCGACGACATTCTCGACCACCATCTCACGATCGCGGCGGATACCTATCTGCCGGTGAGCGCGGCCGGCATTCCGCAGGGCGCGCCGCGTCAGGTCAAGGGAACGCCGTTTGATTTCCGCTATCCCCATCGCGTCGGCCTGCGCCTTCGCGGCGCGGATGCACAGGTTCGGATCCGCCAGGGCTACGATCATAATTTCTGTCTGCGCGGCGGCGCGACCAGCAAACCGCGATTGGCTGCCTGTCTCGAAGACCCGCGCTCCGGCCGCGTGCTCGAACTTTTGACAAATCAGCCGGGTGTCCAGTTCTATTCGGGCAATTTCCTGGATGGGACCGTGACCGGAAAATATGGCCGCGTCCACCGCCAGTATGATGCGCTGTGCCTGGAGCCGCAGGTTTATCCCGACACGCCGAATCGTCCGGACTTTCCGTCTGCGCGGCTTGATCCCGCGCAGACCTATCGCCACCGCTCGCTGTATCGATTTTCCGCAAACTGACGGCGCGAAGGAATAACGGAGGATCGCATGGAGGAAGTCGGCACCACGATCCTGAGCGAACGGCATTGCCATCTCGGCGAAGGCTGTACCTATGATCCGGCGACCGACACCGCCTGGTGGTTCGATATTCTCGAGCGCACCCTGTTCCGGGCCGATCTTGCGTCCGGGGCGGTCACCTCGCACGCACTTCCCCTCATGGCCAGCGTGCTTGCCTTCATCGACGATCAGCGCCAGCTGCTCGCGGCGGAAAATGGTCTTTATGTCCGCGATGTTGGGGATGGCCGCCTTGCGCTTCACACGCCGCTCGAAGCCGACAATGCGGCGACACGCTCGAACGATGGGCGAACCCATCCTTGCGGCGCGCTCTGGATCGGGACCATGGGCCGCAGGGCGGAAAAGGGCGCTGGCGCGATCTATCACTTTCACCGCGGCGAACTGCTCCGGCTCTATGTCGGCCTGACCATACCGAACGCGATCTGCTTTTCGCCGGATGGCACAACCGCCTATTTCACCGATAGCAGCGAAGGAATCCTGCATCGGGTCGCCATCGATCCTGCGAGCGCCATGCCGACGGCGGATCCGGCGACACTCTACGACCACCGTGGCGGGATAGGCGGTCTCGACGGCGCCGTGGTCGATGCCGATGGGCTGATCTGGAATGCGCGCTGGGGCGGATCGTGCATCGACGTTTACACGCCGGAAGGCGAGCGCGTCCGCACCATCCGCGTGCCGGCGAAACAACCGAGCTGCCCGGTCTTCGTCGGCCGGAATTTCGATCGGCTGGTGGTGACCACCGCTTGGGAGGGAATGGACGAACATGCCAGGGCTGCCGATCCAAATCATGGCAGAACCTTCATTCTCGACGTCGGTGCTGTCGGCCGTCCCGAGCCCCGCGTAAACTTGGCGTGATGCAAAATCGCGGCTGCCACTTGCGACGTCAATCGCTCTGGTCCAGTTCGATTCCGGTCGAGTGAACCCGATCTTCGGATATAGATCACGATTTCTGTTGTTCATCGGATTCCCCGCGTCTAGATTGCCCGCACAAGGTGCCCAAAAAAGCACCTGGCGATCAGGGAGAAAACGATGAGCCGCATTGGTGCGCTGCTGCTGGCCGTGTGTGCCTTGACGTCGCAACTTTTCCTGTCGACGAGTGCGAGCGCACAGGGCATTCCGCAAAACATTCCCAGAAAAGAACTGCTGATTCTCGAGAATCCGGAAGGGACCATCAAGAACGCCGGCTGGTTCAATATCTGGGCGATCAATGCCGGCTCCCAATCCAACGGACTCCAGCAGGCTGCGCTTGATACGCTTTGGTACATCGATCCGGAAAGCGGTCTGGATGGTGTCTGGGATAACTCCCTGGCCGCCGACAAGCCGCAATACAATGCCGACTTCACGGAAATGACCGCGAAGTTGCGCAAGGGCATCTTCTGGAGCGACGGCGTCGAGTTCACCGCTGAAGACGTGATTGCGACCGTGATGATACAGATCAAAAATCCGGGAATGCGGTTCAGCGCGGTTCTGGCCAGCAATGTCGCATCGGTCGATGCACCCGATCCCTACACGGTGGTGTTCAAGCTCAAGAAGCCGAATTCGCGCTTCCATGCGAATTTCACCGTTCGCTGGAATGCCATCTGGATCATGCCCAAGCACGTGTTCGAGAAGGTAGAAGATCCAGCCAAGTTCGATTTCAACAAGCCGGTTTCTCTCGGAGCGTATGTGTTGAACAGTTACGACCCCGACGGCAAATGGTACATCTGGCAGTTGCGTGACGACTGGCAGCGCACCACGCTGGCGCGTTACGGCAAGCCCGGTCCGAAATATCTCGCCTATGTCGACCCTGGTCCGCCGGACAAGCGCGTGATCGCGCAACTCAACCATGAGCTAGACGTCATCCATGACATCGCCCCCGAAGGCATGTTTGCGCTCGCCAAGCAGAGCAAATCGACGGTCGCCTGGTTCAAGGGGTTCCCTTATGGCCATCCGGATCCGACGCTGCCAGCTGTGATCTTCAACGACCAGAACGAAATGTTCAAGAATCCGGACGTACGTTGGGCATTGGCGTTGCTGATCGACATCAAGGCGGTGTCGATGGCGGCCTATCGCGGCGCTGCGACCATATCGGCGATCGGCGTGCCGCCGACCGGCACCCATCCCGCAACGTATCACCAGCCGATGGAAGCGTGGCTCAAGGACTTCGAGATCGATACCGGCAAACGCAAGATCAAGCCGTACGATCCGACGGTCGGAAAACAGATCGCCGATATGCTGCGTCCTTCGATGGGCGAGCAGATTCCGACGGATCCCAAGGAGATCGCCGGCGCCTTCGGCATGGGCTGGTGGAAACCCGATCCGCAGGCGGCGCAGGAGCTGCTCGAGAGAGCCGGCTTCGCCAAGCGCGGCGGCGCCTGGATGATGCCGGACGGCAAACCTTTCACCATTCGCCTCATGGTCGAAGGCGATCAGCGCCCGGTGATGACACGCGCCGGCAGCATGATCGTGCAGCAATGGAAGCAGGCCGGGATCGACGCCAAGGTCGATGTGGCGCAAGGCACCTTGCCGACGCGCCGGGCCGCAGGCGATTTCGATGCCTTCATCGGCTGGAGCGTCGAGACCTGGGGAGGCCATCAGGACCTGTCCTACTTCATGGACAGCTGGCATTCGCAGTTCGTCGCAGAGCCCGGCAAGCCGCAGCCGGCGCGCAACTGGCAGCGCTGGTCCAGCCCCGCGCTCGACAAGATCATCGAGGCAACCCGGACGGTCGGGTTCGACGATCCTAAATCGATCGAGCTCGGCAAGGACTACGTCAAGCTCGCGGTGAAGGAAATGCCGACCATTCCGCTGATGGCGTATAACGTCTTCACCGCGATGGACCAGACCTACTGGACCGGCTTTCCGACCTCGGAAAATCCGTACACAGATCCGGTTCCGAACTGGGGCAATTCGCGCGCCATGTTCGTCAAGCTGAAACCGGCCAATTAGGGCATGATCCCTAACAACCGGCGACCATCTTGCCGAACGGACGGGTTCGTTGGTCCGGGGATGGCGCCCCTGCATCTCGAGAACTCATGAGCGGGTATTTTGCCTATATCGCCAAGCGGTTGGTGCAGTTTCTGCTCGTGGTCTTCATAGGCATCAACCTTGCCTATGTGATCACCCACGCCACGCCGATCGATCCGGTCGAGCAATCAATCTCGGCCGTCACCTCGTTTGGCAACACCGCGCCCGGCGCGATCGAACAGATGCGGCTGTCGCTGCGCGAGCTCTATGGCCTCGAAGGCTCGGCGTGGCAGCAATATACGGTGTTCTGGGAGCGAATTCTGCGCGCCGATTTCGGGCCGTCGATGTCGGCGTTTCCGACCCCGGTCTCCACCCTGATCGCCCGCGCGCTGCCCTGGACCACCGGCCTTCTCGTGATCTCCACCCTCGTCAGCTGGGTGCTCGGAAACTGGCTGGGCGGGCTTGCGGGCTACTATCGGAACAGCCGCGGGCTGAAACTGATGGGTGTGATCGCGATGGGTCTGCATCCGATTCCCTACTACATTCTGGCGCTGCTGCTGATGATCGTGTTCGGCTTCCTGTGGCCGGTGCTTCCCATTAGCGGTGGCTCGGCGATGAACCTGCCGCAGGCCTGGACGTGGGCCTTCGCGGCGAGCGTCCTGGAGCATGCGATTCTGCCCGCGCTTTCCTTGATCTTGATCGGTGTCGGGAGCTGGTTTCTCGGCATGCGTTCGCTGGTGTCCAACGTCGTGACCGAGGACTATGTGGTTTACGCCGAACTTGCCGGGGTCAAGAGCCGCCGCATCCTGTCGTCCTATGTGATGCGCAACGCGCTGGTGCCGCAGGTGACGGGGCTTGCTATCTCACTCGGCGGAATCTTCAACGGCGCGGTGATCACCGAAAAGGTGTTCGGCTATCCCGGCATCGGCTCGCTGCTGGTCGATGCCGTGTACGCCGGCGACTACGGGCTCGTGCTCGGCGTCACCACGATTTCCATCCTCGGCGTATCGATCGGCGTGCTCGCCATCGACCTGCTTTATCCACTGCTCGATCCCCGGGTCAAGGTTAGCTGATGCTCGGTATTCTGCGCGACCTGCTGCGTTACAATGCCGAATTCCGGATCGGCACTGTGCTGGTTGGTTTCGTGCTGCTGCTGTCGGTGCTCTCGGGTTTCTCGCCCTATCCGCCGCAGGACGTCTATGTGGTGCCGCCGGATGTACCGCCGTCACCGGCCTACTGGTTCGGCACGACCTCGCGCGGCCAGGACGTGTTCTGGCAATTGACCTTCGCCATTCGCAACACGTTGCTGTTCGGATGCACCGTAGCGCTGATCAGCCGTATTCTCGCACTCGTGATCGGGCTCGTCAGCGGTTACAAGGGCGGCTGGATCGATCGCGTGTTGATGTCAATCAATGACACCTTCATCGTGATCCCGCTGCTGCCCATTCTGGTGCTGTTCTACTTCGTGATGCGCGACAGCATGTCCTGGCTGATGCTGGCCTTGATCATGGCCTGCCTCGGCTGGGCCTATGACGCCCGACTGATCCGCTCGGTTGCGATGAGCCTGAAGAACCGCGAGTTCACCCAGAGCAGCGTGTTTTCCGGCATGAGTACCCGCGAGATCCTGGTGCAGGAGCACCTGCCTTATGTGATGCCGATCGTGTTTTCGACGACGATGAACAACATGATCTGGTCGATCGGGCTGGAAGTAACGCTGGCGGTGCTCGGCTTCACCGACATCAACACGCCGACCATCGGCGGCATGATCTATTGGGCCAACCAGCACACCGCGATGGTGGCGGGCGTCTGGTGGTGGATCGCCTTTCCGACGATCGCCGTGGTCATGACCTTCATCGGGCTGTTCCTGCTGGCGGTATCGATGAACGAATATATCGATCCCCGCAGCCGGTTGAGCCGCATGGGCCGGGTGACGTCATGACCGCCGCTGCCATTTCCGTGGCAACGCTACAGCCTGACAGCGCTGGGCCGATGCTGTCGGTTGGCAACCTGCGGGCTTATTTCCGCACCGATCATTTCGGCGTCCATCGCACTGTCAGAGCGGTCGACGGCATTAGCTTCGACGTCAGGCGCGGCGAGATCTATGGTCTCGCCGGCGAATCCAGCTCGGGCAAGACGACGCTGGTCAAGACCATCGCCGGCGCGATCAAACCGCCGCTCGAGGTGGTCGGAGGCACCGCGGAATTCACATTCCTGCCCGGCTATGACGGCCTGCATCGTGCGCCGGCTGCCGAACTGGCGCGGATTCGCTGGCGGCATCTCTCCTACATTATGCAGGGCTCGATGAACGTGCTGAACCCGGTGCGTCGGTTGCGGCACAGTTTTGTTGATTTCGCGCGGCCGCACATGGCCGGCACCGAAACAGAATTCGAACAGGCCGTCATCGACCATCTGGCGCGCGTCAATCTCGACGCCTCGGTGCTGACGGCCTACCCGCATGAACTGTCCGGCGGCATGCGCCAGCGCGTCACCATCGCGCTCGCCACCATTTGCCGCCCCGATTTCATCATCGCCGACGAGCCCACCACCGCGCTCGATGTCATCGTCCAGAAGGACGTGCTCGGCATGATCCGCGGCATCCAGCGCGAGATCGGTTCGTCGGTGCTGTTCGTGACCCACGACATGGGCGTGCATGCGTATCTGACCGACCGGCTTGGCATCATGTATGCCGGCCGCCTGATCGAGGAAGCGACGACAGCCGAGATCTTCCGCGCGCCGCTGCATCCCTACACCAGGCACCTGATCGCGAGCCTGCCCCGCATCGGTGATGACGCGCCGCGCAAAGGGCTCGAGGGCGCACCGCCCAATCTCGCCGATCCACCCCCGGGATGCCGCTTTCATCCGCGTTGCCCGCTGGCGATGGAGGTTTGCAGCCGCAGCGTGCCCGCCATGATCGAAACCGCGCCTGGGCGTCGCGTCGCCTGTTTCGCGGTCAACGGGACTAAGCAGCCGTGAGCGCACTTCTCGACGTCCAGCATGTTTGCAAAACCTTCACCCGCGGTGGGGTGTTTCCGAGCCGGCGGATTCACGCCGTCAACGACGTCAGCTTTCGAATCGAGGCGGAGAAGCCCGAGATATTCACCATCATCGGCGAATCCGGCAGCGGCAAGACTACGCTGGCGCGGATGATTTTGAATATCGAACCGCCCACCAGCGGCGCGCTGCTGTTCGACGGCATCGATCTTGCCACGGTGCAGAGCAGCGCCGACCGCATGGCCTTCATGCACAAGGTTCAGCCCATTTTCCAGAACCCGTTCGAGGCCTTCAACCCGCTGAAACGGCTCGACCGTTATCTGTTCATCACGCGGCGTCGGTTTTTGGCGGCAGGTGATGATGCCGACATCGACATCGCCGTCGATGACGCCCTGCGCAGGGTTGGGCTGTCATTGAAGGAAGTGCGCCACCGCTATCCGCATGAACTCTCCGGCGGCCAGCTGCAGCGTGTCGCGATCGCCCGTGCGCTGCTCTCCAATCCCCGGCTGATCGTCGCCGACGAGCCGGTATCGATGGTCGATGCGTCGTTACGGATGTCGATCGTCAACCTGTTCAAGACGCTGCGCGACGATCTCGGCATCTCGATCGTCTATGTCACCCACGATCTGGCGACCGCCTATTATATCAGCGACCGCATCATCGTGATGCAGAAAGGCAACGTCGTCGAGAGCGGCGAGGCGAGGGCCGTGCTGAACGCGCCGCAGCACCCTTATTCCCGCCAGCTGCGCGCCGCCGTACTGTTGCCAGAAGTGGCGGCCGCCGCTGCGCCGGCCACCACATCATCCTGATACACGCCACGAATCTCACCACATTGGAGACAAGATGAGAAAAGCAAACGTTCTGATGGATCGCGATTTTGCCATCGGCCAGACCGATCCCCGCTTGTTCGGCGCGTTTGTCGAACATCTCGGACGCTGCGTTTATGGCGGTATCTACGAGCCGGGGCATCCGACCGCGGATGCCAAGGGTTTCCGAAAAGACGTGCTGGCGCTGGTGAAGGAGCTCGGTCCCACCATCATGCGCTATCCCGGCGGCAATTTCGTCTCCGGCTACAATTGGGAAGACGGCGTCGGCCCGGTCGAGAAGCGGCCGGCACGGCTCGATCTGGCGTGGTTCAGCACCGAATCCAACAGTTTTGGCACCAATGAATTCTTCGACTGGTGCAAGGCCGCCGACGTCGAGCCGATGATGGCGGTCAATCTTGGCACAAGGGGCGGCGATGCCGCGCGCAACCTTGTGGAATACTGCAACCATCCCGGCGGATCCTATTGGTCGGACCTGCGACGCGCCCACGGCTGGGAGAAGCCGCACGACGTAAAATTCTGGTGTCTCGGCAACGAAATGGATGGCCCCTGGCAGATGGAATACAAGACCGCGGCCGCCTACGGCGCGGTGGCGCGGGAAGCTGCCAAGATGATGCGCTGGATCGATCCGACCATCGAGCTTGCGGCCTGCGGCTCGTCGGCGCGCAACATGCCGTCGTTCGGGCACTGGGAAGACACCGTGATCGATCACACCTTCGATCATGCCGATTATATTTCGCTGCATACCTATCTGAACAATTACAGGGAAGACACCGCGGCGTTCCTGGCCTGTCCCGATCTGATGGACCGCTTCATCGACGAAGTCGTCGCCATCGCCGATTCGGTTGCGGCCAAGCGGCGCTCGACCAAGCGCATGATGCTGAGTTTCGACGAATGGAATGTCTGGTATCGCACCCGTCGCAAGCGCGCCGACAGGGTCAAGGAGGGCTGGCCGGTGGCGCCACCGATTCTTGAAGAGATCTATACCATGGAAGATGCGCTGGCCTTCGGCGGCGCCTGCATTTCGCTTCTCAACCATGCGGATCGGGTCAGGACCGCCTGTCTCGCCCAGCTTGTCAACGTGATTGCGCCGATCATGACGGAGACCGGCGGGCCCGCATGGCGGCAAACCATTTTCTTCCCGTTCGCCCATATGAGCCGCTTCGGCCGCGGCAAGGTCCTGCGGGCGCAGGTCGAGTCGGAGACTTACGATTCGTCCTACTACGACCCCCGCGGTACCGAAGAGCTGTCCTTTCCGGTCCCTAACGTGCCCTATCTCAAGATGTCGGCGGTCACCGACGAATCCGGCGGGCTTTCCTTGTTCCTGCTTAACCGCGACCTGACGCAGGAGATGCAGGTCAGCGTGGAGGCGCGCAGCTTCGGCCGGCTCGCCATGGCCGAGGCTCTCGAATTGCGTCACGACAACTTACAGGCGACAAATACCAGGGATGCCGCGGAGCGTGTGAAACCGGCGCCATTGAAGGGTGTGACCGTAGCTGGCGGCCATATTCGAGTGATACTGATGCCGGCGTCATGGAACGTGATTCATTTGTCCGCGAACTGACTGAAGGTTGAGACCATAAAGCCGGCAGACCGTGCCGGCTTGCACAGCAGGGACCTCAAAAATGCTCGACAGGAAATCGGAGCCGAGGAAGCGGACAAAGTCCGACGGTACGATGGAACGAATGCCACCTTCGTCAAAGACGAAAGCCATTCGCAGCTTTCTCAACGTCAATCCCGAAACCCAGTTTGAAATCGTCCGCGGGCTCGCTTCGCCGGTTCGTGTGCGTATCCTGCGGCTGCTGCGCCGCCGCGGACCGCTCAACGTCAACCAGATCAGCGAAGCGCTTGGGATGCCGCAATCGACTATCGCCACCAATGTCCAGATTCTGGAGGAATCAGATTTGATCGTTACCGAGACCGGGCGAGCCCGCAAGGGCCAGCAAAAAATCTGCGTGGCGCGTTTCGACGAGATCGTGATCCGGCTCGATGGTGAAGAGACCAGCCGCGAAAAGGACATCATCGAAGTCGAGATGCCGCTCGGGCTCTATACGAGCTACAACGTGTCGGCGCCGTGCGGCATTTGCTCGACCGAGGGGATCATGGGGGTGCTCGATGTGCCCGATCTGTTTCTCGATCCTTGCCGGGTCCAGGCCGCGCTGCTATGGTTCGGACGCGGCTATGTCGAATACAAGTTTCCCAACAATGCAAAGGTCCTGGATGTCCCGGTCGGGGCGCTTGAATTCGTACTTGAGCTGTCCTCCGAAGTTCCAGGCACCAATGCCAACTGGCCTTCGGACATCAGTCTTTGGATCAACGACGTCAAGGTCGGGACGTGGACGTCGCCGGGCGATTACGGCGACCGCCGCGGCGTTCATACCCCGCGGTGGTGGAAGCTCGAGGGCTCGCAGTACGGCGCTCTCACGCAGTGGCATATCTCATCGAAGGGCACCTTTATGGGTGCGAAAAAGCTTTCATCTGTAACTTTGGCTCAGCTGCGGTTAGCCGAACATCACTCTATTCGCCTGCGGATCGGTATCGACGACAACGCCGCGCATCCCGGAGGCGTCAATATTTTCGGCCGTGGCTTTGGTAATCATAACTACGATATCCTGATGAGGCTGCACCTGAAGTAGGAGCCAAGGAAAATCCAAAGAAAGCCGAGCGCGGCCTTGGAAGCGATGGTCTTACTTGAGGGTGCGGCCCGCTTGTGCAATTGATCGAGCGGTTTTTCAATGGAGTATTCCTACCGCGCCCTTACACCGGCGGTAGGATATGAGAGAAAGTCGAAGCCGCACGACTTATGGCTCTGTCCTATCTGGGACCCTGCAGGCGTCGATGCGTTGTTTCAGCCACGTGGCGCTTGACCGTCCGCTTCGCGCCAAACCCAGACATCGCGCCTGCGTGGGAATTAGGGCACTCTTCACCATCAAATCATGCAGATAGGATCAACCTGTACGGCGTCCTTCTAATTAGGACAACCGCAACAGAAGATAACATCTGCTTGTGATGTGCTCAGCGGACTAGAGGCGATGAGAGCCAAGTTATGCTCGCCAAAAATAAATTCCGTTCTGTTGGTGGTTGGTTGCTTCGAGGTAGGGCGAGATGAAGTCTCTTTTCAAAAATCCGGTTCTAAGGTTTGTGATCGAATTTGCTCTTCTTTGTCTTGTGTCCGTCGTCTTGGCCGGCCCAAAAGGCATCATCTACGCCGTCGGATGCGCATTTGTTTATTTCTTGATGAAGTTCTTCGTTGCCCTCTTCAGAGGCCATTTTTGAAGAGGGCGAGACCTCCCTGTCCAACGTCTCGGCCCTATTTAGCCCTGCTGTGATCCGCAAATAAGTTGCTCGTGGCACCTGTCTCAATTGACCGTTCTGGCTCTACCTCAGCAAGAACGGCTCCACACGATGAAAGTCTGCTTGGGGTCATTCGTGTCGTTCTGACTACGGACCTGCCACTTCCGGTCAACCCCGAACAGCGGACATCATCAGACCGGCCCGTTTGGTCCGTTTCGTGCCAATAAGGGCCGTACAAGGAAGGGCGGCTTCGCTTCTGAATGAAGTTTGGTTTAGTTTGATTCATGTCAGCGGCCCTGCAGCCACGACACTCGATCGGTACGCCATCGCACTGAACTGGCAACGATTGCGCAGTGTCATTTGGGATATTTCCGCTTTTTTGCTTTCGAGGGCTATCCGTGGCCGGTTTGCAACCTTGCTCCAAAAGTTGTCGCGCTCCGCAAACGCTTACTTCGGCATTTGGCAGAACCCTTGAGGAGGCACGTCGAGAGCGGCGTTGAATTTTGAAGATAAATTCTGGAAGGCGATCAGCCCCGTCAGTTCCACGATCGCGTTGTCATCCCATTGTAGCTTGAGTCGGCTGCGCAAATGATCATCGACCCCTTGTCCAGAGACGGTCATTGCCTCGGCATATTCCAGTGCCAGACGCTCCTCGGGTTGGAACATCGGACTGTCGCGCCAGGCATCAAGAGCTGCTATTTTATCCATTGAGACGCCACGCTTGGCCAATGTCGCCGAGTTTATGTCGACGCAAAAAGCGCAGTGGTTGATTTGCGAAACCCTTACAGTGACAAGGGATCGCAGTGTAGGCGCAATCGGCGAGGATCGGCGGTCCAGAGCGCCGTAAAGCAGCGCGACTGCTGAGAAAACCCAAGGCGAGTGACCCCAGAACAGTCCAGGATCGAGAACGCGGCCATAGGTTCGTCTCTGCTTCCAGAAGAAGAGCCTGATCGGCCAAGGATATTCAGAGAGCGGCTTAGTGGCAACCGTAGTCACGATGGATCTCCCGCCTGATGCTGCCGAGAATTGGCGGCGCGAAACTTGAGAGCCGGCTCGCCACAACTACGGTTCAATGGAGGCCAACTCGTTGCTTACACACACGTGCCGGTCAAGCACGTAAAGTTCGAGCTATTTGAGGCGATATCTCAAACGCCGGTTGCAATTGTCCATGCCGGCGTTGGATTCCCGCGCGGCGTCACATCACAAGATGTGCACCGGCGTCCATCCTTACGATTTCGCCGGTCATATTGCTCGACTGCCGCGTAGCTAAAAAGCAAACGACTCCGGCAATGTCTTGCGCAGTAGACGCTACCTTGAGCGGTACTTTCGCTATCGTCGCATCGCGTACCTTGCCTGCAGCTTCGGCGCCACGGCCTTTCGTAAACCACGGCGTATCGATGTAGCCTGGACACACAGTGTTGACGCGAATCAGCGGCGCCAGAGCGCGAGCCAGAGAGCGGGTCATTGTGTTCAGAGCGCCTTTGCTGGCGGCATAGGCAACAGATGATCCGCCGCCATGGAATGCAGAAGCCGACGACGTATTGACAACAGCCGACGCCCGTCCCGATGCCTTCGCTCCCGTCTCCAGCAGCAACCGTGCTGCCCGCACCATCTGGTACGGTCCGATCGTGTTGACGGCAAAAATCCGCTGGAAATCATCCGCAGACAGCCCATCAAGATCGCTGTGAGGCACGTGTTTTGTGGTGCCAGCATTGTTGATGAGAGCGTCCAACCGCCCCCATGGCGCCGCCGCTGCGACGATACGTTTGCAATCATCATCGCGGGATACATCTCCTTGGACAACAACGACTTCGGCGCCTTCCGTCCGGCACAGATCAGCAGTCTGTTCCGCCTCCGTTTGGCTTGATGCATAATTCACGACAATACGAGCGCCTCCCTTTGCGAGAATGGTCGCAGTTGCCGCACCGAGACCTGACGCCGATCCCGTGATAACCACGCACATACCGTCCTTCGACATCTACATTCCCCCCTCTGGTGATCCTGATATGCGGTTTTGCAATTTCCTATAGCAAATGCGGTAGTCGTCCGTTCGATGCGCAGAAGGATTCTCAAGCTTGTTTACGCGCCGGGTCGGACAAGGCTGGATTGGCTGCCAAGCGGGCGGGTTGAACTGAGCGTCATTGTGAATTGCAGCCGAAACGTTTTGAAAAACGATGCGGCAAGCATTGCGGATCAGTCACCCATCTGTGGCGCTGATATTGCTTGGCGACATCTAGCGCCTTCCTAAATTCGATCGCGCCATAAGGCCTTCCAAAACAGATGTCATGAACGGTGAAAGTGCATGCGGAATGGGTTGGTCAGAATTCCAGCACAGCGTTCGGGGATGCGCTGCGCGACAAGGCGACGTGCTTGACTTCCGTCGGACAAACGTTTTATTGAAACAAACGTTTGTATTAGTCAAGGGCTGGTCGTGACCAAACTCAAAGCGCTCCACGCGGACCATGGCGGTGAGGAGAACCCGGAGTTAAAGCCTTCGGTGCGCAAGCGCTTGATGGACGCGTCCGAGCAATTGTTCGCCGAGCACGGCTGGAACGCGGTCAGCATCCGCACGATCGTGACCGCGGCCGGCGTCAATCTTGCCGCATTGCACTACCATTTCGGCTCTAAGGAGCAGCTACTCAGCGAAATCTTTGCGGCCCGCGCCAAGCCGATCGCTGAAGAACGTATGCGGCTTCTGGCCGAGATTAATCTGGACAACGCGCCATCGCTGGAGCGCATTCTCGAAGCCTTTCTGCGGCCGGCTCTGACAATCGGTTCCGACCGTCGTTTCGGGGGCCGTGCCTTCATCAGACTGCGCGCACGACTGGCGACAGAGCCGGAAGCGGTCAGTCGAAAAATCCTCGCCAGCGCATTCGATGAATCAAGTGGTGCTTTCCTGAGCGCGCTCGGGCGCGCGCTGCCGGATATCCCACGCGCCGACCTTGAATGGCGGTTCCATTTCATGTTGGGCGCGATGTTCTACACCATGGCCGATGCCGGACGCATCCAGTCGCTAACTGACGGGCGCTGCGATCCCGGCCGTGTCGAAGACGCGCTTCAGCACGTCATTCCATTTCTCGCCGCCGGCTTTCGGTCGGCGCCAGGCTCAGTTCGTGCAATAGCAAAATCGAGGAAACAGCCCAAATGAAGCAACAACAGCAAGAACTCAACCCGACGCCCAAGGTTACGAGAAAAGACGTCGGGGCGGCCGCCAAGCGATTGAAGAACTGGGGGAAATGGGGTCCGGAAGATCACATCGGCACGATGAATTACACTCAGCCCGCCGATATCGTGCGCGCTGCCGCGTTAGTGCGCAAAGGTCAGGTCATCTCGCTCGCGCTGAACTACGACAGCAAGGGGCCGCAAGGCGGCAAGACCAAGTTTCCGCCGGTCGGGCGCTTCAATCCGGTGCACACGATGTTGCGTACCGGAACGGATGCCTATTCTGGCGTGCTCGACAAGCGCGGCATTCGTTCGGCGGACGACATCGTGCTGTTTCCCCTGCAGGCCGGGACGCATTGGGATGGGCTAGGAGCCCGTCCAGATAGGCGTTGCGACGGGCATTTTGTTGCACGGTAGCCGGCTCAGGCTGCCGTTGCGAGTGTGAACAGCTTCAGGAGGTTGTG
>Ga0208080_1000656_pt1 | contig 17289 bp, 14 predicted proteins | sample NGESurdeep092012_3_FD_184476 | JGI IMG/M metagenome (GOLD analysis project Ga0208080, IMG submission 184476) | Arctic peat soil microbial communities from Barrow, Alaska - NGEE Surface sample 210-3 deep-092012 (SPAdes) | ecosystem: Environmental > Terrestrial > Soil > Wetlands > Peat ...
GCCGCTTTCTGGTAATTGAGCACGAAGCTCTCGGTGCGCACCGCCTCCAGTTCCCCGATCTGCTGCTGCGACTCCAGCATCAGCTTTTCCTTGGTCGCCAGCTCGTCGCGCGGCGCGATCCACACCACATTGCCGTTCTTGCGCATGTCCAGGCCGCGCGTGTCGAGGATGATCTGCAGCGCCTGGTCCCAGGGCACGTCCTTCAAGCGCAAGGTCAGGCTGCCGCCGACGGCGTCGCTGGTGATGATGTTGAGGTCGGTGAAATCGGCGATCACGTTGAGCACGCTGCGCACTTCGACATTTTGAAAGTTGAGCGACAGCTTCTCGCCGCTGAAGCCGGCCTTGCTGCCCTGCGTCAGCTTGTTCGGATCGGGAACGATCTGCTTCACCTCGACCACGAACTGGGTATCGGTCTGGTAGGCACTGTGCTCCCACAGGCCCTTGGGCGCGATCACCATGCGCACGTTTTCGCCCTGGTTAAAGGTGTTGATCGACTGCACCGGCGTGCCGAAATCGGTCACGTCCAGGCGCCGGCGCAACTTGTCCGGCAGCGAGGTCTTGAAGAAATCGATCACCAGGTTCTGTCCCTGCACGCGGATATCGATGCCGGTCGAGCTGTCGGACAGATCGACCACGATACGGCCTTCCCCGGCCTTGCCACGGCGGAAATCGACGTCGCGCACGGTGTGCGTATCGATCTGTTTGGCTTCGACGAAATGGGTGACTGCAACCCCGCCGCTGCCGCTGGCCGCCGGCGCGGCGGCGAGGATGATCAGCAGGTTCTTGCCGTCGATCTGGGTGTCATAGCCGACCGACCGGCGCAGATTCAGCACCATGCGCGTGCGCTCGCCCGCTTGCACCATGTTCATGCTCAGAAGCTCGCCCTCGCCGATGTTCTGGCTGTTGCGCCCGAGACCGTTCACGGTGTTGGGAAGATCGAACGCGATGCGGGCCGGGTTGGCGACGGTGAAGCTCCCCGGCTGCGACTTGAGCGCCTCCTTCAGCGTCAGCTTGACGATGACCTTGCCGCTTTGCTGCGACACGTTGAAGGCTTCGACGCTGTTCAGCGGCGTCTGCGCCATTGCCAGAACGGCCCAGAAGGATGCGGTTAAGACGCCGATTACACCGAGAATTTTAGCCATAGAGATCCTCACCTTCCTTTTGCCGCTTCTGCCTCGGCTATCTGCAGCGCGATCTTGCGCTCAGTCCAATCGCCAGATGCATCCTGCACCAACTCTTTGAGGTTAATCTGATTGTCGGTAATTCCGGTAATGATGCCGAAATTCTGTCCCAGATAGTTGCCTGCCTTTACCCGATGCACGCTGCTGTCGGCGCGCACCAACGCGTAGGTAACTCCTTTCTGCGACAGCGTACCCACCATTTTCAGCGATTCCAGCGGATATGCCTCCAGCGGCTCTTTCGGCCGCGTGGTGTCGGGTCCATTGGCGCCGCCTTTGCTTTTCGCAGCCGCCGCGATCGCGAGTTCGATTTTGGCCGGACCGAAGGGGTCGGGCAAGTCAAAGGCCTGATACGGCACCGGCTCGTAGGGCTTCACCACCGGCAGCGGCTCGATGCGGCCGCGCAGGTCCTTGGTAAGGTTTTTCAGCTCTTCCTTCAGATCCTGGTGCTCGTCGCCGCCGCACGCGGCGAGAAACAACACCGCTGTGATAATGGCTAGGTTTCTCATTTCTTGGCAGCCCCGCCTTTAGCCGGGGACTTGACGGCGGCCTTCTTCTGTTTCGCCACCTCTTCCTCGTCCAGATAACGGAACGTCTTTGCAATCGTGTCCATCGCCAGTACGTTGCCGTCCTTGGCGGACGGACCGATGACGATGTCGTTGAGCGTGACGATGCGCGACAACTGTGCGATGTCGCTCGCAAACTGTCCCATGTCGTGGTAGCCGCCCGTTACCCTGACGCTGACGGGCAGTTCAGCGTAGAAATCTTTCATGGTTTCCTGCGGCGCCGGCTTGAACAGTTCGAACTGCAGGCCCCGACCCAGGCCCGCCTGGTTGATATCCACCAGCAACGCGTCCATCTGCGACTTGTTAGGCAGCTGCTTCAGCAGCGCGCCGAAAGAACTGTCGATTTCGCGCAGTTGCTGGCGGTACAGATCGAGGTTGACCGCCAGCTGCTTCTTGCCCTTGTAGTCTTCCTTGAGCTTCGCCTCCTGTTCGGCACCGGCGGCGAGTTGGTCCACCTGCCCCTGCCAGTCAGCCACATACCCGGCCGCGACCAAGGCCACCAGAATCGCAATCAAGGCGAGCAGCTTGGGCAGAGCCGGCCAGGTCCCCGGATCTTTCGGATTGAGATATTTGAATTGATCAAGCAGCTTATTCATCAGGCCATTCCTACTTTTTTGCGCCGCCTGCGCCCGCCTTCGCCACGCCGGCCGTCGGCGCCGCCCCTACCTTCGGCGCGCCGCCCGTCGCGGCTTTGCCCGGCCCCGCCTTGCCCGCTCCGCCCTTTGCCGCGTCGGACTCCGTCTGCAGCCGCCTGATACTGACGTTCATGTTGAATTCGGACAGGCGCTTGTTGTTGACATTGACCGCCTTGATCTCGACCAGATCCGGATTCCCGAGATAGGGCGAAGCCTCCAGGTTGCGCATCAAGGTCGATACCCGCGCATTTGATTGGGCGTAGCCGGTCAGATTGACTTTGGGGCCGGTCTGTTTGATCGATCTCAGGTATACGCCATCCGGGGTTTGCCGCACCAGCTGTTCGAGCAGGTACACGGTCTGCGCACGATCCGCCTGCAGGGTTTCGATCACCTGCTTGCGCGACAACAGCGCCTGAATTTCCTCCTTCAGTTTCTTGATTTCCTCGATTTCCTTGTCGAGCTTGGTGTTCTCGTCCTTGAGGAACCTGTTGCGTTCTGTCTGGGTCGAGATGCGCGTGGCGTAATAGCCGTGCACCAGGAGGACGATAGACGCGGCCAGGCCGGCGACCATCCCCATCAGGATGTAGAACTGCAGATTGTGGGCCTTGCGGCGCGCTTCGCGCCAAGGCAGCAGATTGATGCGGATCACGGATCGAACCTCCGCATCGCCAGGCCGCAAGCGACCATCATCGAGGGCGCATCGACGAGCAGCTTCTTCGGCTGGATGCGCGGTGAAACCTGCATGCTCGCAAACGGGTTGGCCACCCGGGTATTGACCTGCGAGCGGGAGCCGACGATGTCCTCCAGCCCCGGAATCACGGCCGAGCCGCCGGTGAGCAGAATGTGCTCGATGCTGTTGTACTGGGTGGAGGTGAAGAAAAACTGCATGGCGCGCTGCACTTCGAGCGCCAGATTTTCCAGGAATGGGTGCAGAATTTCGGCTTCGTATGAATCGGGCAAGCCACCGGTACGCTTGGCGTTCTCGGCCTCCTCCTGGCTCATGCCGTACTGGCGCATGATGTCCTGGGTGAGTTGGCTGCCGCCAAAAGCCTGCTCGCGGGTGTACACGGTCTGGTCGTTTCGGAGCACGGTGACGTTCATGAGGTTGGCTCCGATATCGACCAGCGCGATATTCTGATCCTTGCCGTCATCGGGGAACTGCTTCTTGATCAGATCGAAGGCGGTCTGGACCGCATAGGATTCCACGTCCATGACCAGAGCCTTCAGGCCGGCGGCCTCGGCCACGGCCACGCGGTCCTCCACTTTTTCCTTGCGCGAGGCGGCGATCAGCACCTCCACCTCCTCCGCATTTGACGGCGCGGGGCCGACCACCTGGTAGTCGAGGTTGACCTCTTCCAGGGCGAAGGGAATGTACTGGTTGGCCTCGGTCTCGACCTGGACGCCCAACTCTTCGTCGCGCAGACCGGCCGGCACCACGATCTTCTTGGTGATCACCGCCGCCGTGGGCAGCGCCATGGCCACGTTCTTGGTGCGCGTGGCCAGTTTTTTCCAGCCGCGCTTGATCGTTTCCACCACGGCCTCGAGGTTGGTAATATTGCCGTCGACCACCGCGTCCTTGGGCAGCGGTTCAATGATGTACCGCTCCACACGCAGCGCCCCTTTGCCGGCATCGACGACCTCAACCATCTTCACCGAGGAAGAGCTGATGTCCATCCCGAAAAGCGGCGGCGCTTTTGGCTTGAAGATATCAAGGTCCAAGGCGAATTTCCCTTTCAACTATGCCCGGTTAGGCGCGATACATATAATTCACCTTAAATGCTAGCAACAAGTCTAGACGATGTAAAGCAAATAATACATAGAGCGTTTGGCCTACTCCAACGGGCGCTGCTGCGCTCGGCGGGCGGGGATACTCTATAATGCTGGCATTTTTAGAAGCCTCGTGAGCGCGGTTTAGTCCGCGCCCCTTGACCAAGGGGTCGCTTCGCCCCCTTTGAAACTCCAATTTGAGCCCGCGCTTGACGCGGCGCAGGTGACTCTTGGCCGTTAAATCTTTCACGTGGTTGCGCCTGGCTGCCTTCCCGGTGCTGCTCCTTGCCGGGCTAGGCGCCATCGCCGGCGCCCTTTTGGGGCTGATGGTCCTGCTCGCCTATCCCAACCTGCCCTCGCTCGATGCGCTTACCGATTACCGGCCGAAGGTGCCCCTGCGGGTGTACAGCGCAGAAGGCATCCTGATCGGCGAGTTCGGCGAGGAGCGCCGCGCCATTGTCGCCATCGGCGAAGTCCCGGAGATCATGAAACAGGCCATCCTGGCCGCCGAAGACGAGCGCTTTTACCAACACACCGGGGTGGACTACCAAGGCGTGATCAGGGCAGCCTACTCCAACCTGACCTCGGGCGGCAAGCGTCAGGGAGCTTCCACCATCACCATGCAGGTGGCCAGGAATTTCTTCCTCACCAGCGAGAAAACCCTTACCCGCAAACTATACGAGGCGCTGCTTGCCTTCAAGATCGAGGCGAGCCTGTCCAAGGACGAAATCCTGCAGATCTACATCAATCAGATCTATCTCGGACAGCGCGCCTACGGCTTCGCCGCAGCGGCGCAGATTTACTACGGCAAGGCGCTAAAAGATATCAATGTGGTCGAGGCCGCGATGCTGGCCGGGCTGCCCAAAGCCCCTTCCAGCTTCAACCCGGTAGTCAATCCGAAGCGCGCCAAGCAACGACAGCTTTACGTGCTGCGGCGCATGCACGAACTGGACCATCTCACCGACGCCCAGTTCGCCGAAGCGCAGAAAGCGCCGATTGTGGTCAAACACGAAGCCAACGAATACGCGCTACGCGCCGAGTACGTGGCGGAAATGGTGCGGCAGATGCTGTACGAGCGTTTCGCCGACGACGTGTATACCAAGGGTTATCGCGTATACACCACTATCACCAAGGCCGACCAGGAGGCGGCCTACGCGGCGCTGCGCCGCGGCGTGCTGGATTATGACAAGCGCCACGGCTACCGCGGCCCCGAGGGCTATATCGAACTCCCCCCGGAGAACCAGCCGGATGAGGCCATAGAAGAGTCGCTGTCGGAGGAGTCCGACAGCGACGACCTCCTCGCCGCGGTGGTGCTGGAGGCCAGCCCCAAGCAGGTGCGCGCCTACAGCCGCGGCGGGGAGGTAGTGACCATAGCCGGCGAGGGCCTCAAATTCGCGCAGAAAATGCTCGACGACAAGGCCGCGCCGAACAAGAGGATACGGCGCGGAGCCCTGATCCGCATCCAGAAGGACGAAAAACACAACTGGCAGATCGTGCAGCTGCCCGAAGCCGAGGCGGCGCTCGTCGCCGTCAGCCCCATCGACGGCAGCGTGCGCGCGCTGGTGGGCGGGTTCGACTTCAATCGCAACAATTTCAACCACGTCACCCAGGCCTGGCGCCAACCCGGCTCGAGCTTCAAACCTTTTATCTATTCGGCGGCGCTGGAGAAGGGCTTCACCCCCGCCACCATCGTCAACGATGCGCCGATAGTGGTCGACGCCGCCAAGACCGGCGGACAGACCTGGGCGCCGCACAACTACGACGGCAAGTACGACGGCCCCATGCGCCTGCGCATGGGCCTGGCAAAGTCGAAGAACATGGTGTCGATCCGCATACTGCAGGCCATCGGCCCGCAGTACGCACAGGACTACATCACCCGCTTCGGCTTCGACGCCGACAAGCACCCGCCTTACCTCACTATGGCCCTCGGTGCGGGCTCGGTCACGCCGTGGCAGATGGCGCGCGGCTTTTCGGTATTTGCCAATGGCGGCTATCGCATCGAACCCTACGTGGTGCAGCGCATCGTCGACGACCGCGGCAATGTCCTCGCCCAGGCACAGCCGCCGCGCGCCGGCGACGAAAGCCTGCGCGTAATCGACGCGCGCAACGCCTTCGTCATGGACAGCATGCTGCACGATGTGGTGCGTTATGGCACGGGCGCGCGCGCGATGTCGCTCGGGCGCAAGGACCTGGCGGGCAAGACCGGCACCACCAACGACCTCGTCGATGCCTGGTTCGCCGGCTATCAGCCGACCCTGACCGCAATTGCCTGGATCGGCTTCGACCAGCCGCACAAACTCGGCAACAGCGAAACCGGCGCAGCAGCCGCGCTACCCATCTGGATAAGTTACATGGGCAAGGCGCTCAAGGGGGTGGACGCGATGTTCCAGCAGGTCCCCGAGGGGGTCGTCAGCGCCAGCGTCAATCCCGACACCGGCCAGGTGGCCAGCGATGGCAGGATAACCGAGTACTTCTATCGCGAGAACATTCCAGCAGCGCAAAAACGCGATGCGTCCGGAGACGGCATCCGCAGTCCCGAGGAAGTCAAGAACCAGTTGTTCTAGTTTGTGACGAGGCGCGCGTATTCGGCCAGCCGTATGAATTCGCTTTCGCCCATCGGTCTCGCGCCAGGTACTCTCGTGCTAAAATTCTCGCATGCGTGCGATCGCTACCGCCATCCTGCTTTGTGTGCTGCTTGAGGCCTGCGGCTCCAAGGGCGCACTCATCATGCCGCCAAAACCGGGCACCGAGCAGCAGTCCAATAGTAACAAACAAAACTAGGCGCCATGTTCGAGTTTCGCAACGGCTCGCTGCACGCTGAGTCGGTTCCACTGGAGGCCATCGCGCGCGAGTTCGGCACGCCCTGCTACGTCTATTCCCGCGCCGCCCTCGCCGCAGCGCTGACTCAGTTCCAGGCCGCCTGCGGCGGGCACGACGTCCTGGTGTGTTATGCCATGAAGGCGAATTCCAACCTCGCCATCCTCAATCTGTTCGCCGGCATGGGCGCCGGCTTCGACATCGTCTCGGGCGGCGAGCTCGCGCGCGTCATTGCCGCCGGCGGCGATCCCGGCAAGGTGATTTTCTCCGGGGTAGGCAAGAGCGCGGCCGAGATGCGCTACGCCCTGGAGAGCGGCATCCTGTGCTTCAACGTCGAGTCAGCCGCGGAGCTTGCGCGGCTCGCCGCCGTCGCGACCGAAATGGGAAGGCGCGCGCCGGTCTCGTTCCGGGTCAATCCCGATGTCGACGCCCGCACCCACCCGTACATCTCCACCGGCCTGAAGGAAAACAAATTCGGCATCGAGTTCGATGTCGCGCTCGAACTGTATCGCGCAGCGACCCGCTTGCCGCAGATCGATGTAGTCGGCATCGACTGTCACATCGGCTCCAACCTCGTCGACTACGCGCCACTGATCGAGGCGCTGGACAAAATGCTCGCGCTCGTCGACCGGCTAGAGGCAGAAGGGATCCGCCTGCGCCATCTCGACCTGGGCGGGGGCCTGGGTATTCGTTACCGCGATGAAACGCCGCCCGACGTCGGCGCCTACATGCGCGAGGTGTTCGCGCGCGTCGGTCAGCGCAAGTTGAAACTCCTGTTCGAACCGGGGCGCAACCTGGTCGGCAATGCCGGCGTGCTGCTCACCCGCATCGAGTACCTCAAGCACGGCGCGGCGCGCAATTTCGCCGTGGTCGATGCCGCCATGAACGACCTGATCCGCCCCGCCCTGTACGAGGCCTGGCACGACATTATTCCGGTGAGGAATAACGGCGGGCCGGGTGCTGTTTACGACGTGGTAGGGCCGGTCTGCGAAAGCGCCGACTTCCTGGGCAAGGAGCGCGAACTGGCCGTGCGCGAAGGCGACCTGCTCGCGGTGATGTCGGCCGGCGCCTACGCCATGTGCATGAGCTCCAATTACAACAGCCGGCCGCGCGCGGCCGAGGTCATGGTGGACGTGGCAAAGACGCACCTGATCCGCGAGCGCGAGCGCCCCGAGGCGCTTTTTGCCTTGGAACATCTTTTGCGTTAGATTGCACATTCCAACTGACGTCCCGAACCGGCTGCGCCGCCGGGAAAGAGAGGCGTCGGCCACATTCGAGGAATAGCAACGCAGGCCCCGTCAACAGAACTCTCCAGGCTGATGCAGTTCAAATTCGAACAGCCTGAACCCCATCCGCCCGAGCCGATCGCAGCCTAAACCAAATTTATGGATTTCGAGACACCGGTGACCAAGCCAAAGAAGCTGATATTTTTCGGAATCCTCTGCATTGCAGCCGTCGCGGGTACGCTGCTCGCCTATAGAGCGGCCGAGATTCGCGCGCAGGACACCAAGCTCGCCAAGGCCGCCCCCGCCATTCCCGTCTCGGTCGCAACGGTCGCGCAACAGACGGTCGCAGTGCGGATCCAGGCGATCGGCAATGTCGAAGCCTACTCCACCGTAGCGCTCAAAGCACGGGTGGACGGGCAGATCGTCGAGGTCAACTTCAAAGAAGGGCAGGAAGTAAAGAAGGGCGCGGCGCTGTTCAAGATCGATCCGCGTCCGTTCGAGGCGACGCTGCGCCAGGCGGAAGCCAACCTCATGCGCGACACCGCGCAGAAAGAGCAGGCGCGCTCGCAGGAGCGGCGCTACCAGGAACTGCTGCAGAAAAACTTCGTTTCCAAGGAAGCCTATGCGCAGATCCGCACCAATGCCGATACCGCCGAAGCCGTTGCCCTCGGGAGCAGGGCCGCGGTCGAAAACGCGAAACTGCAGCTCGAATACTGCACCATCCGCTCGCCCATCGACGGCTTTGTCGGCAAAGTGATGCTGCAGATCGGCAACATGGTCAAGGCCAACGACACCAACTCGCTGGTGATCATCAACCAGGTCCGGCCGATTTACGTCAATTTCGCCGTGCCCGAGCAGCGTCTCTCGGCCATCCGCGGCCACATGGCGAAGGGAAAATTGTCGGTCGACGCGCTTCCGCCCGACTCGGACAAGGCGCCGGCATCGGGCACGCTGAGTTTCGTCGATAATGCCGTCGACACCACTACCGGCACCATCAAGCTGAAAGCGCTATTCCCGAACGCGGACAACGCTCTTTGGCCGGGTCAGTTCGTCGGCACCAGCCTCAAGCTCTACGACCAGAAAGATGCGCTGGTGGTGCCGACCCAAGCGGTGCAAACCGGACCCGATGGCCAGTACGTCTACGTGGTCAAGCCGGACATGACCACCGAAGTGCGCGCGGTCGAGGTGGATCGCAACGATGGCGCCGATGCCATTATTGCGAAGGGCTTGCAAAAAGGCGAGCAGGTGGTCGTCAAGGGTCAGTTGCGCCTCGCGCCGGGGGCCAAGGTCACCATCGCCAAGCCGGCGGCCGAGAAGTCATGAACCTGGCGGAATTGTTCGTCCGCCGTCCCGTCATGACCGTGCTGGTCATGGCCGGCGTCCTGATCTTCGGCCTGGCGGGCTACTTCCGGCTTCCGGTCAGCACCCTGCCCAACGTCGACTTCCCCACGATCCAGGTCAGCGCCGAACTGCCGGGGGCGAGTCCCGAGACCATGGCGTCCGCGGTGGCAACGGTGCTGGAGAAACAATTCTCGACCATCGCCGGCGTCGATTCGATGACCTCGGTGAGCGGTCAAGGCACCACCCAGATAACCATCCAGTTCTCCCTCGACCGGGACATCGACGCCGCGGCCCAGGACGTGAGCTCGGCGGTTGCGGGGGCGGCGCGCCTGCTGCCGCCGACCATGAGCACGCCGCCGTCCTTCCGCAAGGTCAATCCGGCGGATTTCCCGATCTACTTCCTCGCACTCACGTCCGATACGCTGCCGCTGTCCACGGTGGACGAGTACGCCGAGACTTTCCTCGCGCAGCGCATCTCCACCATCAGCGGCGTCGCCCAGGTACAGGTGTACGGGCAGCAGAAATACGCCGTGCGCGTGCAGGTGGACCCGAACGCGCTCGCTGCGCGCGGCGTGGGCATCAACGAGGTGCAGCAGGCGATCGCGCAAGCGAACGTCAACTTGCCCACCGGCACGCTGTACGGCAAGGAGCGCATGTTCGCGGTGCAGGCCACCGGGCAACTGCAGGACGCTGCGGCATACCGACCCATCATCGTCGCCTACCGCAACGGCTCGCCGGTGCGTCTGGGTGAACTCGGGCGGGTAATCGACAGTGTGCAGACCGACAAGATCGCCGCCTGGTTCAAGGGCAAGCGCGGCATCGTGCTCGCGATTCAGCGCCAGCCCGGCGTCAACACCATCGAGGTGGTCAACTCGATCAAGAAGCTGCTGCCCACCTTCCGCGCCGAGGTCCCGGCCGGCATCGACATCGAGATTCTGTACGACCGCTCGATCTCCATCCGCAACTCGGTCGAAGACGTGCAGTTCACGCTGTTGCTCGCGCTGGTACTCGTGGTAATGGTGATCTTCGTCTTCCTGCGCAACATTCCGGCGACCGTCATCCCCAGCCTTGCCCTGCCGTTGTCGGTCATCGGCACTTTTGCGCTGATGTATCTGCTCGGCTACAGCCTGGACAACATCTCGCTGATGGCGCTGACGCTCTCGGTCGGCTTCGTCGTGGACGACGCCATCGTGATGCTGGAGAACATCTCCCGCCACATTGAAATGGGCAAGACCCCGCTGCAGGCGACTCTGGACGGATCGAGGGAAATCTCCTTCACCATCCTGTCGATGACCATTTCGCTCATCGCGGTATTCATTCCGGTGCTGTTCATGGGCGGCATCCTCGGGCGGGTGCTGCACGAGTTTGCCGTCGTCATCATGGTCGCAGTGCTGATTTCGGGCTTCGTCTCGCTCACGCTCACACCGATGATGTGCAGCCGCATCCTCAAGCCGCACGCGCAGCAGAAGCACGGCCGCGTGTACCTGCTGAGCGAACGTGCATTCGACGCCCTCAAGGACGGCTACGCCTCCAGCCTGCAATGGGTGCTCGGTCACCGGCGCGCCACGATGGCGGTTTTTCTGGGCATCGTCGTCGCCACCGGATTCCTGTTCGCCAGGATGCCCAAGGGCTTCCTGCCGAGCGACGACAGCGGGCAGCTGTACTGCTTCACCGAGGCGCAACAGGACATTTCCTTCGATGCGATGGCGGCGCTGCAGCGCCAGGTGGCGGAGATCATCCGCCAGGATCCCAACGTGGAAGCGCTGATGGCGTCGATCGGCGCAACCAGCTTCAACCCGTCGCTCAACGTGGGCCGGATCACCATCGCGCTGAAGCCGCGCTCGCAGCGCAAGTCGGCGGACGAGGTGCTCCGCGGCCTGCGGCCCAAGCTCGCCAATATTCTCGGCGTGAAGGTTTTTCTGCAGAACGTTCCGGCCATCCGCATCGGCGGGCAACTTACCAAGAGCCCGTACCAGTACGTGGTGCAGAGCGCGAGCACCGAGGAGCTGTATCACTGGGCGCCGCTGGTCGAAGCCAAGCTGAAGACCGTGCCCACGCTGGTGGACGTGTCGAGCGATCTGCAGATTTCGCGCCCCCAGGTCACCGTGGACATCGACCGCGAAAAGGCCTCCGTGCTCGGCGTCTCGGCGCAACAGATCGAGGCGGCGCTCAGCAATGCCTACGGCGCCCAACAGGTGTCGACTATCTACACGGCGACCAACCAGTATTGGGTGATCCTGGAACTCGATCCGCGCTACCAGACCGACCCTTCGGTGCTGCAGATGCTCTACGTGCGCTCCTCGACGGGCGCGCTGGTGCCGCTCAATTCGCTGGCGAAGCTCACCTACGGCGTCGGGCCGCTCGCGGTCAGCCACCTTGGCCAGTTGCCGTCGGTGACGATGTCGTTCGACCTGCGTCCTGGCATATCGCTGTCGGAGGCGATCACGCAGGTCAACAAAGCGATGCTGGAATTGCAGGTGCCGGCCACGCTCAACACCACCTTCCAGGGAACGGCGCAGGCGTTCCAGGCCTCGCTCCAGGGTATGGGGCTGCTGCTGCTGCTGGCCATCGTGGTGATCTACCTCGTGCTCGGGATACTGTACGAGAGCTTCATCCACCCGCTCACCATCCTCTCCGGCCTGCCCACGGCGGCGCTGGGCGCGCTGCTTACGCTGCTCGCGTTCGGCATCGAGCTCAACATGTACGCGTTTGTCGGCATGATCATGCTAGTCGGCATCGTCAAGAAGAACGCGATCATAATGATCGACTTCGCCATCGAGGCGCAACGGAAGGAAGGCAAGAAGGCGGCCGATGCGATCTACGAGGCCTGCATCGTGCGCTTCCGGCCGATCATGATGACCACCATGGCGGCGCTGATGGGCAGTCTGCCGATCGCCATGGCCCTCGGCGCCGGCGGCGATGCGAGGAAACCTCTCGGCCTCGCGGTGGTCGGAGGCCTCGCGGTGTCGCAGGTGCTGACGCTTTACATCACGCCGGTGATTTACCTTTACTTTGAGCACCTGCAGGAGTGGATGGGGCGACGGCGGCGCGGCGGGCACGCCGAGCCGAAGCTCGGCACGGCCGATTGAGCTGATTCAAACCAGGCACCCGGGTGCAGTTGCCGCAGCGCGCTCGTGCGCAAGGAACGGCAGTCGCATACCCAGCAGCGCGGCGGCGTGGATCGCCGACCCGCCGTGTGCATGGCCTGTCTAGGGGTTGAGCTGGCGGTAGACGACGGTGGCGACGGCCAGGAGGCTCGCGCGGTCCATCTCCCCGGACAACGCGTAACCGAGTTTGCCGTCGATCCAGTAGAACACGGCAATCTTGTCTTCCTGGCTGAAGCGGAACGCGGTGTCGCGTGGCTCGGCATCCCTGAGCGATACGTACAGCGTGATCCGCTGGCCCCTCGCGTCCTGATACATGAACTGTGCCACCGGTCCCTTGCCCCCGGGCAATAGACGTCCTCCCACCAGCTCGAAGCCCTGCTGTGTCAGCACCGGCACTTTCAGATTGTGCCCCAAGCGCTTGGACAGCCATTTCACCAGATGGTCCTGTTGATCGGCGCCGACCTCGACCGGGTGCCGCACTTCGGGTGCATACACGGCGTACGCGACTGCGGCCCGACGCGGCAAGGATGCGGCGGCGGCGGATGCGGCGCGGGCGGCGGCGGATGCGGCCTCTACAAACCGATCGGTTCGATAGGACTGCGATACCCAGCCCAGCGCAAAGCTCAGGCCTATCGCCCCCGCGGCGAGGGCAAATGACGGCCAGCGCCGCCGCGGCACGCGCGCGGCGAGCAGCCGTTGCGGTACCGGCTCGTTCAGGACCGGGTTGTAAAGCGCGCGCAGCGCCTCGTTCTGCTCGCGCCAGACGCGCACGCTCTCGGTCGCCGCCGGGTCGTGGGCGAGATGAGCTTCCACCTGGACGCGGCGCGAGTCATTCAGCTGCCCGTCGGCGTACGCGTGCAGATCGGTTTCGGTGAGATTGCTCATTTCACTACTTTAAGAATTGTTACCGTAGCGGTGCCCGACATCACGGCGCGCAGGCGCTCGCGCCCGCGTGACAGGCGCGACATCACCGTGCCGACCGGAACGCCCAGCGCCTGGCTCGCCTCGGCATAGCTCAGTTGCTCCAACCCCACCAGCAGCAGCACTTCGCGCTGCTCCACGGGCAGGCGCCTGAGCGCCGTATCCAGGTCGCGCAGTTCCAGCGGGTCGGACTGCGGCGCGCTCTGCAGCCCGTCTTCGACGGCATCGTCGAGAGCCAGTTCGCGCCGCGCCTTCAGTTGATTGATAAACACGTTGTGCATGATGGTGAACATCCAGGCGCGCAAATCACTGCCGTGGCGCCACAGATGAAACTTGGTCAGCGCCCGCTCGAGCGTATCCTGCACCAGGTCATCGGCCCGGTGACTGTCCCCCGCCAGGGCGCGTGCATAACGCCGCAAACGGGGGATGTGCGCCGCGATTTCTGCGCGTTCCATCAACGCATCATAGCAACGCCGGGCTTATTGCGCGGCGATGTGCCAGACCTTGTTGACGCCATCGCCGGTCTTGTCGCCGGGTTTCTGATCCTTACTCCAGAGGTAGAGAGGCTTGCTTTTATAGGCCCACTGCTTGGAACCGTCGTCGCGGGCAACGATGGACCAGTCGCCCGATGCATAGTCCGCGTCGGCGGCCCTGAGCGGCGGCCAGTTCACCGCGCACGGCCCATTACAGGTGCTCTTGCCGCTGCCGGCCGCATCTTTGTCGAACGTGTACAGCGTCATGCCTGCGGAATTGACCAGCGTTCCGCTATCGAACCTCGCCGCCATCGGCGCGCCGCCCATGCTCGCGCAGGCGCCGAGTGCTGCGATAAGTAATACTGCTGCCAGTGCCTTCACCATGCTGTTCTCCTGTTGGATTAGGGATGTTGCGCATGATCAAACAGCCGGGCAGCAGGGTTTATTCCAGTGCCGGCGACATTCAGACGGACCCGGCGCGATAGCGCCGCGATGATGCTCATCGAAAGGCGCAATCCATCGATGAACTCGATCCATCCTGCGCCAAGCGCAGACGTTCACGACTGGCGCACCAATGAAAAAGGGGGCTTGCGCCCCCCTTGCGGGCGGAATGGCGCTTAACGCAGGCCGGCGATGTAGTCCGCGGCCGCCTGGATTTCGCGGTCGGAGAGTTTGCCCGCCACGCCGCGCATGCTGCCATTGGGATCGTTGGCGCGCTCGCCGGAACGGAATGCCTTCAACTGCACTTCGATGTACTCGGCGTGCTGACCGGACAGGCGCGGATACTGCGCCGGCATACCGGCTGCGTTCGGCCCGTGGCAGGAAGCACAGGCTGCGACACCCTTGCTCGCGATGCCGCCGCGGTAAATCTTCTGCCCCAGCGCAACCAGATCTTTGCTCTTCGCCGCGCCGGGTTTGGCCGCCTGGCCGGCGAAATAAGCGGCGAGATTGCGTATATCTTCGGGCGACAGGCTGGCCACCATACCAGCCATCACCGGGTTTTCACGTTCCGCTTTCTTGCCCGCCGCCGGTTTGAAGTTTGTGAGTTGTTTGTACAGGTACTCGGGAATCTGACCGGCCAGCTTGGGGTTGACCGCGATCTGGCTGTTGCCGTCGACCGCGTGACAGGCGGCACAGACCTGATTGACCATGGCTTGCGCTTTGGCGGCATCCCCTTTGAACGGCGGCTCGGCGGCGGCCGCTGCTGCGGCTGCTAGCATTGCGGCGAGCGCCATGATGCGTTTCATGCTGGTGCTCCTCGAAGCGGGGTGTATTTGAAAAGCTGATATTCTATCCGAGTTTCGAGCATTTGGGCCTCTACTGCCATGTCGTTGTTCCGCGGCGCCACGTTCTACATCACCGCACACCACTTGAGCGATCTGCCGCCGCCCTTGGGCGCGGAGATTGCCTTTGCCGGACGCTCCAACGCGGGCAAATCCAGCGCAATCAACACGCTCGTCGACCATAACCGCCTGGCTTTCGTCAGCAAAACGCCCGGGCGCACCCAGCAGATCAATTTTTTCAGCCTCCCGGGCGGCGCTTTCCTGGTCGATCTGCCAGGCTACGGCTACGCCAAGGTGCAGCGCGACCTGCGCGTGCATTGGGAGCAACTGCTCTCGACTTATTTGCAGACGCGCGCTTCCCTGTTCGGCATGGTGCTGATCATGGATGCACGCCATCCTCTCACGCCGCTGGACCGCCAGATGCTGAACTGGTTCGCGTCCACGGGCAAGCCGGTGCACGTGCTATTGTCGAAGTCGGACAAGCTGTCGCGGCAGGAGGGGCAAAAGACCCTGCTCGAAGTGCGGGCCGAGCTGCGCAACTACGCGGACAATTACACGGCGCAGCTTTTTTCCAGTTCCAAAAAGCAAGGCATGGAAGAAGCTGAGGAAATAATCGGGGGCTGGTTGGGCGTCAAGCGCGAGAGCACAAAAAAAGCCCCCGGCTAAAGGGGAATAAAACCGGGGGCGAGAACGCCTTAAATAGGATTAAGGCACCCGCTCAGGGAGGAGAAGCGGGAGATGACCGTAGCCATCTGCAAGTAAGATTAAGAATCATTGAAAAAGTTTCCGGAACTGGCATCAGGAATCGACTTTTTTTCTAACACATTGATTAAGAAGGTTAGGGACAACCATGAACATCTATGGCAATTTTCCCGCGGTGCGTATGCGCCGCATGCGGCGCGACGACTTCACACGCCGCCTCATGCGAGAGCATGTGCTCACTACCAACGATCTGATTTATCCGGTATTTGTGATGGAGGGCTCCAAGAAAACCCGGCCGGTGCCCTCGATGCCGGGAGTGGAGCGGATGACCTTGGACAAGCTGCTGCCGGTGGCCGAGCGCTGCCTGAAACTAAAGATCCCGGTGATGGCCCTGTTCCCTGTGATCGACGCCAAGCTTAAGACCCTGGATGGCAGGGAGGCAACGAATCCGAAAGGGCTGATCCCGCGCGTGGTCGCCCGATTGAAAAAAGAATTTCCAGAGCTCGGGGTAATGTGCGACGTCGCGCTCGACCCCTACACCAGCCATGGTCAGGACGGCGTAATCGATGCAGGCGGCTACATCGTCAACGACACCACGCTCGGAATCCTGGAAAAGCAAGCGCTTACCCAAGCCGCAGCCGGGGTGGATATCGTTGCCCCCTCGGACATGATGGACGGGCGCATTGGCCGCATCCGTTCCGCCTTGGACAAGAGGCGGTTCATCCACACCCGCATCATGGCTTACTCGGCCAAGTACGCGTCCGGCTATTACGGTCCGTTTCGCGACGCGGTCGGTTCGGCAGCCAACTTGGGCAAGAGCAATAAATTCACCTACCAGATGGACCCCGCCAATTCCGATGAGGCGCTATGGGAAGTGGGATTGGACCTGCAGGAAGGCGCCGACATGGTGATGGTGAAGCCGGGAATGCCCTATCTCGACATCGTGCGGCGGGTGAAAGACGAGTTCAAGGCGCCGACTTTCGTCTATCAGGTGAGCGGCGAGTACGCCATGCTCAAGGCGGGCGGCATGAACGGCTGGATCAACGAGAAAACCTGCGCCATGGAAGCGCTGCTCGCCTTCAAGCGCGCCGGCGCCGACGGCATTCTCACTTATTACGCGCTCGATGCCGCGCAGTGGATCAAGGAGGGTTGAAAGCGTCTGACCGCGAAGGACACAAAGGACGCCGCGAAGGTCTCGGTCCCCGTTGAGGGAAAAGTCCACCACCTCTTCGGGTGGTCCCGACCTTCGGTCTCCCACCACCTCTTCGGGTGG